>Ga0315272_10001166_pt1 | contig 13112 bp, 12 predicted proteins | sample C3_middle_MG_FD_203918 | JGI IMG/M metagenome (GOLD analysis project Ga0315272, IMG submission 203918) | Sediment microbial communities from Yellowstone Lake, YNP, Wyoming, USA - C3_middle | ecosystem: Environmental > Aquatic > Freshwater > Lake > Sediment | place: USA: Wyoming | collected...
ATGGCTGCAGCCCGAGCGATGAAAAAACAGCCATCAATAAAATGATTTTTTTCATGGATCGTTACCACCTCGGGAAACTTTTCTCGCCGGCACGATAGCAAATTACGACGCGCTCCGGAACTTTTGCTAACGCAACGCCTTCAGGTCGGCGATGACTTCGTCGGCATGGCGATCGGCGTCAACCTTCAGATAGGACTTGGCCACCCGGCCGTCGGGGTCGATAAGGAAACTGTAGCGTTTGGCGAAACGGATGACGCGATAGTCAGACAGAGCGCCGTAGCGGCGTGCCACCACGCCGTCGCGATCGGTCAGCAAGGTGTAAGGCAGTTTGTACCTCTCGGCAAATGCCTGGTGCGATGCCCCGTCATCAAGGCTCACCCCCACCACCTCAGCCTTCAGATCGGTCAGCTGCTTCTGCCGGTCGCGAAAGGCCATGGCTTCGGCAGTACAGCCGGATGTGTCATCCTTGGGATAAAAATAGAGCACCAGCCACTTGCCACGCCAGTCGGCGAGTCGATGCAACTTGCCATTGGCATCCGGCAGGCTGAAGTCGGGGGCCGGCGTACCGGGCGGCGGCGGTACCTCTGCAAATGATGCAGATGCAAAGAACATGGCCAGTGCAGCAACAATGCCACGCGGTTTCATGGGCAGAATCTCCAAGGTAGCAGCAACTATACAGGGCGAATTTCCTCGCATGTAAGGAACCTAAAACTCGGGCGTCCAATGCTCCGAGGCGGTCGTTTTGTCGCATTTCCTGTGCTGGTACGCCACGTCGGGTTCATGGGTCCCACCGTGAGTACCAGTGCAGGAGGTTCGACCGGGCACAGTCTTACAGCGTGTTTCCTTTTCAATTTCCTTTCAAACTTTCAGGAGTATCGAATGACCATTAAATCCAAAGGTGCTGCACTCGCTTCCGTCGCCGCTGTCATGGCGCTCTCGATGTCCGCCGCTCAGGCCGCCAAGCACATGGGCGCCGAGAAGGCCATGGATGCCCCCGCCGGCAGCAGCGGCATGACCATTCGCGCCAGCGACAAGGTGCATTGCTATGGCATGACCTCCTGCAAAGGCCAGAATGACTGCAAGACCGCAGAAAATTCTTGCAAGGGCCAAGCCTCGTGCGCCGGTCACGGCTTCAAGGGCATGGATGCCAAGTCCTGCCTCGAAAAGGGCGGCTCGATCTCCGACGTCAAGCCCAAGGCCTGATTCGGCTACAAGACTCCGGGCTTCATGCCCGGTTTTTTGTCTTGTGTGCTGCTTGAAGCAAACGGCACACAAGATAAGAAATCAGAGTCTGCCAATAGAACGGTCCTGCATGTACCCCACCACGTCCACCCTCAGGCAACCTTCTCCCGGCTTCGGGCTGGGACTGAGGCCAGTGCATTACCCTGACTTCCTGAAAGAGCGCCAGGCGGTCAACTGGCTGGAAATCATCTCCGAGAACTACATGGTGCCCGGCGGCAAGCCGCTGGCAATGCTCGACGCCATTCGCGCCGACTACCCCATGGCCATGCATGGCGTGTCGTTGTCGATCGGATCAACCGACGGACTCGATGGAGAATATCTTAAGGAGCTCAAGGCGCTGGCAGACCACGTGCAGCCAATGTGGGTTTCCGACCACCTGTGCTGGACCGGCGTACAGGGCCGCAACTCGCATGACCTGCTGCCCCTGCCTTACAGCGAAGAGGCGTTGAACCTGGTAGTGAGACACATCCGGCAAGTGCAGGATGTACTGGGACGACGCATGCTGATCGAAAACGTATCCAGCTACCTCGACTATCGCAGCTCCGAAATGAGCGAGTGGGAGTTCCTGCGCCAGGTAGCCGAGCAGGCTGACTGCCTGTTGCTGCTCGACGTTAACAACATCTACGTCAGCAGCATCAACCACGGTTTCGATGCCATCAAGTTTCTCCATCATCTGCCGGTCGACCGTGTGCAGCAGATTCATCTGGCGGGCCATAGTGACAATGGCGACTACATAGTGGATACCCACGACCACCCGGTCGCCGAGCCGGTGTGGGCGTTGTATCGCGAGGCGTGTTTACATTTCGGCGACGTGGCGACCATGATCGAGCGCGACGGCAATATTCCGGGTCTGGTGGATCTGATCAAAGAACTGGAGCGCGCCCGCATGATTGCTGCCGACGTGCTGGCCCCGTCACACAGACTGGCGGTTGCCGCATGAAACCCGCCCTGCGCGACACCCAGATCGCCTTCCACAACCACCTGCTCGACCAGCCCAGCGCCATCGCCGAAGAGATCGTCGATGGCGGCAAGGTCGGCATCGATCTGCGTCTGCACATTTACCACAATGCCTACCGGGTCCGCCTGCAGGAATGCCTGCAAGACACCTTCGAAAAAACCTGGGCCTATCTTGGCGACAATGCCTTCGAAGCGGCAGCACTCGCCTATATTGAAATGAATCCGTCAACGTCGCGCAGCCTGCGCGATTTCGGCGAGATGTTTCCGTCCATGCTGGCTGATCGCTTTCCCGCCGACGGCGATATCGCAGAGCTAGCGGAGATTGACTGGCACCTGCGACGCGCCTTCGATGGCCCCAATGCCGACCCCATCGACAGCGACACGCTTGCAACACTGGCAGCGGAAGACTGGGAGACCGTCGGATTTCTTTTCGCCCCCACTGTGCAGCTTCTACCAGTGCGATACAACAGCGCCGGAATCTGGCATGCACTCGATGAAACGCAAGTGCCGCCAACCGCTGAAGCACTGCCTGGACCGGCTTGGCTACTGATCTGGCGCAAGGGGTGGCAGCCGCACTTTCGCACCATCGGCGAGGCGGAACACAAGGCACTCGCCAGCCTCATCCAGGGCAACTCATTTGCGGACGTATGCGCCGCGATGGCCGAGCAGTTTTCTGATGAGGACGCGACACTGCTCGCCGGCGAACGGCTCGGTGCCTGGCTGCAAGACGAGCTGATCGTGGCATTGACAGGCACCTGAGTTCATAGCAAGCCGGATCCACCTCAGGGACGGTGCCGCCACGGCTTTTGTGCTCTAATCGCACCTCCAGACCGGGTGATGAAAATGGGGTACAGTGTGACGAGGTGGATGGGACTCAGGTTGATAGCCTTGTTGTTCGTGCTGGCCTCTTGGCACGCGGAGGCTGCATCCAGCCAACCCATTATGCAAAAGTTCCTCGCCATGGGAACTGCGTCGACCAGCGGCGTTTACTACCCCGTCGGCAAATCGCTCTGCGAATTGGTCAACAAGGGCCGACTGCAAGAGCTGATTCGCTGCCTGGCTTACTCTACAGGCGGTTCCGAATACAACATCCAGGCCGTGCTTTCCGGGGAACTGAGCCTGGGCATCACCCGTACCGACCTCGCCTACGATGCCTACCACGGCAAGGGAGATTTCGCAGTCCGCGGTCCCGCGCCGTCACTACGCCAGGTGTTCACGCTCTACGACGAACCAGTTGTCGTCATCGTCAAGCGCACGGCAGGAATCAGCCGCTTCGAGGACATCGCAGGCAAGCGCGTCAATATCGGCAATCGGGGGTCCAGCCAGCGTGGCATTGTCCGCATGATCATGGATGCCGCAAAGCTCCGTAACGAGGATTTCTCCAGTTATCGCGAACTGACCACCACCGAGATGGGCGATGCTTTTTGCAAGGGGGAAGTCGACGTCATAAGCCAGGCCCTTGGCATGCCGGCACCATTTTTCAAACGCATGATCGAGGAGTGCGACGGCGTCATTCTTCCCATACCCACCGCAGTTATCGACAGCATCCTGGCGACGCACCCAAGCCTCATCAGAACCAGCATTCCAGGCGGCTTCTACAAGGGGCACGACACGATAGTGCCATCTTTTGGAATGCGTACTACGTTAGTCGCCAGTGACAGGACCAGCGCCGAATCCATCCGGCGCTTCACCAAGTTGATCATCGACCAGCTTCCGGAACTCCGGGACAGCCAACTGGCCTTGCGCGATGTCAGCGCCAAAAGCATGACCAGCGAAGGCATACTGATCCCGCTGCACGATGGGGTTCGCCAGCTGGCGGTGGAGTCGAAAACCAAATGACGCTGCCAGCCAGACGCCCATTGGCCGCGCTACTGTGCGGGCTGGCTTTGGGGCTGGCAGCGCCGACCGCCTCGGGCGAAGCCGTTCCCGAAGTGCCGTTGCTGGAGCGACTGCGCGCAATCGACAATCTGGCAAGTGAACCAAAGCAATTGGCGAAGACTGGCCTCGAATTTTTGGCAAAGGGTCGCAACACAGACGCCTCACACGCTTTTAACTCAGCCTTGCAACTCAGTCCCAGCAACTCCTATCTGCAACTACTCAACGGTCTGGCCTACCACCTCATGGCGGCCGACGGCGACAGCGAAAAGTATCAGCTGGCAGAGCAAGGATATCTTCTGGCAGTCCAGTTTGACAGAAACAACTGGCTTGCCCGCTATTACCTCGGCAATCTGCGCATGGACCGCCGACAGTTCAGCGAAGCTCAGTCGGCATTTGCAGAGGCCCTGCTTTACGTCGACGCGGACCGCGACATGATCTACCAGCTGGCTGCCGCGTCCTACTATGCCGGAGATCCCGCAACCGCCGCGGCAGCACTTGGCAAGCTGGAGACCCTGGAGCCCAACCAGCCGCGTGTCCTTCGCGCCATGGCCGTCGTCATGGCCGCGCTTGGACGGAGTGAGGAAGCCAATCGCTACCTCGATCGTTACCGCACTTCCCAACCTGATTCGCGTGCGGTCGATCGTCTCGCCGAACGGGTACGTGGCTGGGAACGCTTTCACCACCAGGCCGACGCAACGCCGACGCGCGTCCAGTTTTTCCCGGGTGCGCCCGACACCGCAGGTCAGGCGCCGTCGGCATTTCCCGCCGACCCCGCAACCCAGGCGCCAGCCGCCGCGCCAGGCAGTCTGGGACAGCCGCCGCCAACGAATTTCGGCGGTGCGTCAGCGAACGCGATTCCTGGCAGCATGCCCGCGCCTGAGAACGCAGGCGAGCGTATGGTGCTCGTCGATGTTGTCATTCTGCGTACGGAAGATCTGGTAACAACGCGTAAGGGCATCAATCTGCTGTCGGGCCTGAGTATCCAGTTCGGTGCCGGCGGCGCCACGCCAACCGCTGCCGCTGCGACGTCCACTTCGACCAAAACCTTTGACTACCTTGCCAATACGACGACGGCAGATACAAAGACGATTACACGTGCCATTACTCTCCCCGCATTGACCTACTCCCTCAACATCGTCAATGCCAACAGCAGTTCGAACGAAATTCTTGCCCGGCCGACGATCGCGGCTCTGGAAGGAGTCAAGTCCGAGTTCTTCTCCGGCACCAGCCTCAGCGCTGCCGCAATTTCATCGAGCGCAACCGGAGGCGGTGCCGGTACGGTGCAGATTGAAAAGGAAATTGGCGTCAAGCTGGCGATCACACCGCGCTTCCTCGACGACAACCGCGTCAAGATGGAAATAATCGCGGAACGAACGTTCATCAAGGCGCCCAGCACCGACAACAATTTCACCTACAAGCTGGAAACATCCAAGACCACGGTTAATGCGCAAACGGCTCTCAAGTTCGGGGAAACACTCATTCTCAGCGGACTCTCGGAAAAAGAGACCAACCGGAGCCGGGACGGAGTTCCCATCCTCCAGGACATTCCGCTACTGCAATACCTGTTTTCCCGCAACGATACCAGCGCGTTTCAGCGTTCCGTCCTGATCCTCGTTACCCCCCGCCGCGCCGAATATGTTTACAAGGGTGACCAGCAAGGCAAGGGGGCTGTCGTTGGTAATGCCGACAGTGAGGCGCTCAGTGAACTTCGAGCGCGCTACACCGACTGGTTCAAGCCCTATCCCAATCTTGCCTCCGTGTTCCATCACCTGGGATCATCCGTTCTCTATCGCGAGTTCCGGACCGGCGATGTGACGCTGGAGCGCTGGGAAAAGCAGGCCACTTTGCAGGAACGCCTGCACCAGGTCGTTGACTATCTCTACTACTGAACCATGCCAGTCAATTCCCGCCTATCGCAACTGTTGCTGCCGTTGGCAATTGTCATATTGTTCGACGCTCGCAGCGCTTTCGCCGGTGATCCATTGGCAGTTGCGCGTTTTGCCAGCACGCACCAGTGCATGCAATGCGACCTTCGCTACGAGAATTTCCCCGGCCAGGATCTCGCCAACTCACAGCTGACGGCCGCCTACCTCTTCGGCGCTGGCTTCTCAGGCTCATCGCTGCTTGGCGCACAATTGGAAAGCGCCATCATGATCCATTGCAACCTCAAACAGGCCGACCTGAGCCACGCCAACCTGGCCAAGGCCAACCTTGAGGGAGCCGACCTGTTCGGAGCCACCCTGCGCGGCGCCGACATGACATTTGCCAAACTTGATGGCGCCAACCTCGAAGCCGCGGAAATCACGGAAGCCAATCTGGTGACGGCTTCGCTGGCGCGCGCCAACCTGACGGATGCTTTCGCCAGCGATGCCCACATGCGTAACGCCAGTCTTGCCGGCGCCAACTTGAAGCGCATCGACTTGACGGGTGCCGACCTTGAGGGCGCTGATTTGACCGGTGCCAATCTCACCGATGCCAACCTGCGGCACGCCAACATGCCGCGCGTTCGTCTGCGTGGTGCAAACCTCACGGGGGCCCAAATTGCCTATACCAGTTTGCGCGGTGCGGACCTGTCGGGCGCCAACCTGAAAAATGCGCAGATCGAAGGCGCCAATCTCAAACAGGTCAATTTCACCGGCGCCGATCTATCCGGTGCAACGATGAGCAGTGTGTCTATTGAAGAAGCTATTTTCTGCGACGCCACGATGCCCGACGGGAAAAAATTTGAGTGCCCTCCTAAGTAATACCCGGCAGCATTGGAAGGTCGCATGAGCAATATAGAACCTGACACAGGCAACTTCGAAGCAAGCGTCGTTGCGCCATTATTGGACAACCCCGTACTAGGTTTGTGTTCCTACGAGAGCCTGGCGCGCATCCTTCCACATACGAGCGAACGCCAGTTTGCGGCCGGCGCGTCTGTTTTCGCTGCGGGCGAGAAGGCTGCTTGGCTATATATCGTACGGGCCGGTGCGGTAAAGGTTGAGCGCGACGGCAGCCCTGCTGTCATACCCGCCAACGGCCTATGTGGCGAAGAAAGCGCAATTGATCTGCCGGAATACCTCGGTCACGCCACAGCCAGCTCCGACCTGTCGGTGTTGGCAATCCCGCAAAAGGCGGCGCTTGCACTGATCAAGGCCAACCCGTCATTGCGTGCCCTGTTCTACCAAACCCTGGCCCTGCCCTCGGCAGCCGTGTCCGGTGACGGCGCGAACAAACGCAAAACACCCGCCCGTGGCGCCGCCAGCCTGATGCGCATCGCGGGCTGGTTGTCCACGATCATCCTGCCTGCGTTGGTACTCTGGCTGGGGCCTCAGTCGGGGCTGCAGCAAAATGCCACCTTGTTCCTCGCGGTATTCGCGGCAACGGTGTGCATGTGGGTATTCTCCCTGGCAGACGAGTACGTCCCCGGACTTTTCGCCATTTTTGCCATCCTTATCCTGGGAATCGCGCCACCCTCGGCCGTCCTATCCGGGTTCGCCTCGGATGGTTTCTTCCTGGCAATGAGCATTCTCGGGCTGGGCACCGTCATCGTCACGTCAGGCCTCAGCTATCGCTTCCTGCTGTGGCTGTTACTGAAGCTTCCCCAAGGAGAACGCTGGCAAAACCTTGGACTGCTGCTGACCGGTTTTCTCCTGACGCCGATGGTTCCATCGATCAACGGCCGCGTGGCACTTGTCGCTCCCCTCACCATAGACATGGTGGAAATACTGAAGGGCAAGCCGCTAGGCAAGCTGGCCACCGGCCTGGCGATCACAACATTCACCGGGGCCAGCTTGCTGTCGGCGATCTTTCTCAGCAGCAAGTCGGTCAACTTCGTTATTTACGGCCTGCTGCCGGATCAGGCACAAGCCCAGTTCCAGTGGCTTTTCTGGCTGTACGCCAGCGCCGCAACGGGCGCTACGCTGACCATCGCATATTTTGTGCTGTTCAGCTTGATGCAGCGAAACGGTGAGATTCACCTGCTCAATAAGGAGCAGATTGCCGCCCAGTTGCACCTGCTCGGGCCAATACGCAATCGCGAGTGGTCCGCCGTGCTTGGCATGGGCGTCTTCATGCTTGCCGTCCTGACAGCAGCGATACACAAGATCCAGCCACCCTGGGTTGCCGTCGCCATCCTCTACGCATTGCTCGTTTATGGTTTTCTCGACAAGAAGGAATTCCGGGAAAAGATCGACTGGCCCTTCCTCGTTTATCTCGCCGGCATCGTTGGCCTCGTCGGCACTTTCAATTCAGTCGGCCTCAATGATTTGCTGGCAGCCAATCTTGTCAGGCTCGGCAGTTTCATGCGCACGGACTTTGCACTTTTCGTCCCTGTGCTTGCCGCAGTGATATTCGTCATCCGCCTTGCAGTGCCCATCAGCACAACAATCGTGGTTGCGGCGGCGGTTTTCATGCCGCTGGCAGTGGCATCGGGCATCAACGCCTGGGTGGTCGGATTTACCATTCTGGTGCTGGGAGAAATGTGGTTCTTCCCATACCAATGCTCCTACTACCTGCAGTTTCGCGAACTCATGGCCAAGTCCGGCAATTACGATGAAGCAGCTTTCCTGCGCTTCAACGTCATCATGAACTTTGCCAAGATCGGCGCGATCTATGCCTCATTCCCCTATTGGAAGTGGCTCGGCCTGCTATGAAAGACAAACTGGAACGCTGGCTCATTGCCCTGTTCATCGTCGGTTCCCTGGCAGTTTTTGTGTGGACCATCCAGATGCGACCACGCATCCTTGTGCTGCACTCCTATGGCGCCGACTACAGCTGGGTGCGCGACGTCAATATCGGTTTGAAGCGAGTCCTCGATCAAAAACGTTCCTATGCCGTGCGCTGGCACTACATGGACCTCAAGCGCTTCCCCTGGCGGGAGGCCAAGGAAAATGCCGGGATCCGGTCCCGCCGTGTCATTGACGAATTTTCGCCGGATGTCATCATCGCAGTTGACGACGACGCCCAGGAATATGCCGCCAAATACTACGTCAATCATCCAAAGATCAAGATCGTCTTCGCCGGCATCAATGGCGACATCGAACCGTATGGCTACGACAAGGCCAGCAATGCTACCGGCATTCTTGAACGCAAGCAGCTGACTGCGACACGCGACGCCATCCGTGATGCCGGCATTGTGCATTGGCCGGAAGGCGGCGCGGCGCGTTTGCTGCTGATCGGCGATACATCCGAGTCAGTGAAGAGCGACATGGAACACCTGCGGAAATTTGACTGGAAACCCGTCACCGTTGCCGAAACCCGACTGGCAGGGACATTTGACGAGTGGCAGGAAATAATCCGTTCGGCGCCAGGGCGCGCGGACGTCATCATCACCACCAACTACCGCAAGTTGACACGATCTGCAGCATCGCGCGAACTGGTTTCGCCCGAGGAAGTCGTCAAATGGACCGAGGGTAACTCGAAGCTGCCGGTCATCGGCACCAACGGTTTTTATGTCGAAGATGGCGGCATGCTGGCCATCGGTACGTCCGGCTATGAGCAGGGCGAAGTCGCGGCAAAGCTGGCAACGCAAATCATCGACAAGGGCACATCGCCCAAACTGCTGCCGGTAGTCTCCACGTCCCAATTTGTAGTGTTCATGCGACCGGCGCTCCTGAAGAGCCATAACGTCAAGCTGCCGCCCTTGTACGAGGCCTTCGCCCGCGCCAACAACAACTACATCGAATAGCGGCTGACCGGCATCGTGTCTGGTTTCCTCCATCACTTTTCCCTCGCCAGTCCGCTGTTCCTGCTGGTCTTGCTCGGCTATGCGCTGGCACGCTGGAACCACTGGCCACTGGCCGCTTCGGATGCGATCACGCGCTTCGCCTACGCCGTTGCCATGCCGGCCATGCTGTTTCGCATGATGAGTGGCATGTCCAAACTGCCGGCGGTGGACGTCCGACTGCTGCTGGCTTTTTTTGGTGGATGCTTCATTGTTTTCATCCTCGGCCGCCTGATCGGTATTGCGGTGTTCCACCTCGACGGGGTGGCGCAATCAGTGTTCGCGCTGGGCGGAGTGTTTTCCAACAACGTCATGCTCGGCATCGCCATTGCCAAGGCCACGCTGGGCGATGCCGCACTGCCTGCCGTTTCGCTGGTCATCGTCTTCAATGCGCTGATCCTGTGGACACTGGTCACAGTCTCGGTCGAATGGGCACGCCATGGCGAGTTTTCTGCACGCGGCTTTGGCAAGACTGTGCAGGGCGTGCTCACCAACACCATCGTCGCTTCAATCCTCACGGGCACCCTTTGGGGCTACATCGCCCCGCCACTGCCGACTTTTGTTGATGCCCCACTGGCAATGCTCGGCCAATCCGCCGTACCGCTGTCACTGGTCGCACTTGGCATGGGACTCGCAGCCTACCGCATCCGCGAAGGCCTGCCGATCAGTCTGGCGATGAGCACAATAAAACTGGTCGTGCAACCGCTGATAGTCTGGCTGCTGGCACGCGCGCTCGGGCTCGCGCCGCTGGAAACCGCCGTGGTGACGCTGCTCGCCTCACTGGCAACCGGCATCAATGTCTACATGATGGCGCAACAATTTCGGGTCATGCAGGGCCCGGTGGCCGCCGCCCTGGTCCTGACCACGCTCCTGTCTGCGGTGACAACCCCGCTGGTCTTGTCAATGCTTGCATGGAACCCGTAGCCGCCGTCACGGTCTGACTTGACGCGATCGAAAGCCTGACAAAGAATGTCCACCGTTCATCCGACAAACCCTGCCCCACGGAGTATCGCCTTGCACCGCATTCTTGCCTGGTTTTTCCTTTTCGCCGCAACAGCGGCGCTGGCCGGACCGATTGACCAGAGAAAGGCCGAGGCCCACCTTGCGGCCGTGGCGGCCGGCGATGTCGAAACCTTGATGCGCGACTACACTGACGATGCCTACATGGACTGGATCGGCGGACCACTTGACGGCCGCTATCACGGCAAAGCGGCGATTCGTGAAGTGTGGATGAAATGGCTACAGCAGAACGACAACAAGCCACGTCAGGGGCGAACCGGAAAATTTTCGCAATATGCCAATCCCGCCGGCGTTTCGGTTGAAGCCAGCGCCGAATATGTTGGCAAAACCACTGCGCGGGTGTGGCACGTCCTCGTCTATCGCGACGGCGCTCTGACCACCGAACTATGGCAGATCGCTCCCGCGCTAAAGGTCGACGAGTGACAGCTGCCTGGCGGCTCCTCGCGGGCCTCAGTGTTGTCGTCTTTTTCCGGCATGCTGGCGCAGCCGACCTGGTGTTTATTGTCCACACACCGACCGGCAGTCCGGTCGAGAACGCCGCCGTCGTTCTGGAACCCTTGGTGGGCAAGGCACCGACCGGAAAGTCCAGCGCGATTATTGAGCAGCGCGATCGCGAGTTCGTGCCCTACGTTACCATTGTGCAAAAAGGCACAGCGGTCGAGTTTCCCAACCGCGACAAACTGAAGCATCACGTCTACTCCTTTTCACCCGCCAAAACATTCGAGTTGAAGCTCTACTCGGGCAAGCCGGGCACACCCGTCCACTTCGACAAGACTGGCGAAGTGGCGCTTGGCTGCAACATTCACGACTGGATGGAAGCCCACGTACTTGTGGTCGAAACACCGTGGTTTGCCAAGACCGGCAACGATGGCCGGGCCCGGATCACGCAAGTGCCAGCCGGTCACTACCGGCTGCGGCTGTGGCATCCACAGCAAAAGATCACCACCCCAACCACCGACATCGACGTCAAGTTGTCACCACAGCAGCCGCTGGCATTGACTCTGGACGTCGCGCCGCGGCCGCCACGCCCCAAGCCACCTGCCGACACCGGCGGCTACTAGTCGATGCCGACGCTGAACCTCGAGCGACGCATAGCCCTCGTCTTTGCCGGTCTCGCGCTGCTGGTCATGCTGCTGATGTTGTTGCTGGTGCAGCGTACCGGCGAGCGAATATTAAGCGCGGAAGCCCAGCGCCAGATTCAGGCCGGGCGCAGAAACTTCGAATCGCTGATTGCCCAGGACCGGCGCCAACTGGAACTTGCCAGCAAGGTATTGTCGGGAGATTTCAGTTTCCGCGAAGCCATTGCCACCCAGGATCGCGCGACCGTGCTGTCGGTGCTGCACAACCATGGCCAGCGCATCGGCGCAAGGGTGATGATGGCCGTTTCGCTCGACGGCAAGGTGATCGCCGAAACCCAGCACACGACCCCCTCCGGCGATCCTTTCCCCTTCCCCGATTTGCTTCGCGCCGCTGCGGCCGAGGATCGCGCCAGTGATTTCGTGCGCATGGCAGATGGCCAGCTCTATCAGGTGGTGGTAGTAGCGATCAATGCACCCGTGCGCATTGCCTGGGTCGTGATGGGTTTTCCGGTTGACGATGCCTGGGTAAAGGCTCTGGCCAGCAGCAGCGGGCTGGAGATCACGTTGCTGGACACCGAATTTCGTCAGGTCTTTGCGAGTTCCCTGCCCCAGGCTCAGCACGACGCCCTGGTGCTGGCGGGTCTCACGCTGCAGGACAAGCCAAGCCAGCTGAGCATCGCGGATCAACATTACTATGGCATAGGCCTGCCGATCGGCAAGCAGTCACGCGTTGTCCTGCTGCATTCCGTCGACAAAAGTGAAGGGGTTTTTCGCGAGCTGGAACGCGCACTGCTGATTACAGCTGCCGGCGGCATCCTGCTCTTTGTCATCGGCAGTTTCTGGCTGGCGCGGCGCATTGCCACGCCGGTCAACAACCTGGCCCGTGCGGCGCGCCAGATGGAGGCTGGTGACTACAGCCAGGAGGTCGCCGTCAAGGGTCGCGACGAAATTGCACAACTCGCCGCCGGCTTCGAAGGCATGCGTGTCGGCATCGCCGCGCGGGAACAGAAAATCACCCGGCTGGCCTATGAAGATAGCCTCACCGGCCTGCCTAACCGCGCTCGCCTCGAAGAGCGCTTTGCCGCACTGGCCGCCGATGCAGGGGCCACCATCCTGGTGCTTGACCTCGACCGTTTTGCCGCAATCAACGACGCTCTAGGCCACCCGGTCGGCGACCGGCTGCTGCAGCAGGTCGCGGCGCGCCTACTAACACTGATTCTACCCCAGGCCAT
>Ga0315272_10001167_pt1 | contig 13110 bp, 11 predicted proteins | sample C3_middle_MG_FD_203918 | JGI IMG/M metagenome (GOLD analysis project Ga0315272, IMG submission 203918) | Sediment microbial communities from Yellowstone Lake, YNP, Wyoming, USA - C3_middle | ecosystem: Environmental > Aquatic > Freshwater > Lake > Sediment | place: USA: Wyoming | collected...
CCCCGGCGGGCGATCCCGCTGTCGTTCAGATCTTGATGACCCGGATCGGAATTGAGGCGCCATTCGCGCGCCGCTGGCGGCGCAACGCTCGGCACGCCGGCGGACTGGGCCCAGGGCAGAAATCCAAAATGGCAGAAATCGCAACAGTGCGTGTTGCTGTGGACGTGAATGCCGCAAGCCAGCGTGAAGCCGATCACGAGGGCGCATACGATCAACATGCATGCGAGTACCCCCCGGGCAGCCGAGAACCGCTGTCGCGACATCATAGAGTCAGTGCTTTCCATTCTAGCTGAGCGTTTTACGGCATGCTCCGTGATGAACCGGCATGGCTCCGAGCCAGGGAGAGCCGCGCAAGATGACGAGAAAACAATTCCCTTCGGGCACTGAGCCTTCAGCGGATAGAGAGACGCATGCGCTGCCGGCCCGGTTCCCAGTCCGGTATCGAACGGCTTCTTGACACTTCTGTTCGATATAACGATACCGCGGATACCTGCCGCCGGGAATGCACCGCCCTCACCCACGAGGGCAAAAACGATCCTGCACCGGTTGGCCGCGCCGGACTGTATGCGTCAAGCCGGCCTGCCGCGTATCGCCCGACTGAATTGGTGTGCGCCCCTGCCGGCTGGATGAGACGTGAAAGATGTACGTGCAGGTCGCCGCGCCGGGAAAAGACGGGTTCGGCTCCTTCCCGGGCCATCGTTGTCGCCTGGGCCGGAAGAATTCAAGAAGCGTCAACGGCGAAAGCGGGTTGGGCGTACAATCCCGGCATCCGGGAAAGTAAAACGGAAATTCCGGTTGAGACCGATCGATTTAGCGCCGAGCCGCGACCAACCGCGCCTGCAGTTCGTGGAGAGTGGCTTCCGCCGCGGCGCGCTTGTCGCTGGGGCAGACGCGGAGATATTCCGTCAGGTCCTGGATCGCGCCTTTGATGTCGCCGGTCTTGGACCGCACTTTCGCCGAGAGCAGCCGGGCGGATGGAATCTGCTCCGCGGCCCGCGCCAAGTGCGCGAGAATCAGCGGGAAATCCGTGGAACGGTACAGCAGCGAGGCGCCAAGGGCATAGTTGGCGAGTGCGTTCGCGGGTTCCTTCGCCAGCGCCTCGCGGGCCGCGGCTTCCGACTCCCGGGGCCGGTCGAGCTGGAACAGCGCCAGTGCCAGGGCGCCCAGCACCTCGGGCGACTCAAGGCCCAGGCGGCGCGCGGACAGGAGTTCGGCGCGGGCCGCTTCCGGCTGGGCCAACCGGACATACAGCGAGCCGAGCTCCTGGTGCGCCTGCGCGTAGCCGGGATCGATCTGGATGGCCTGCCGGTACTGCTCGACGGCCTCCTTCCATTTCCTGTTCCGGGCGCTCTTCCGCGCATGCTCGAAAGCCTTGACGGCCTTCCGGGGAGGAGGGCTGGCCAACTCCCGCAGCGAAACATAGCCCGCGGCGGGCTCTGGCGGCGCCTCGGGCCGCAGCACGAACTGGACGGTCCCCCGGTCGGAGCCGGCCTGAATGCGCTGCTGTTGGATTAATGTCGCCTGTGGCCCGGCGACGATGCGAATGTAGTAACAGTCGGGCGCCAGGTCCCGGAACTCAAACTGGCCGTTGGGCGAAATGGCCGACTTATTGCTCCCTCGCTGACGCCGGCAGGGTTCGATTTCCGCCGTATAATCCTGCGGCCGGCCTCTGCCTTCGATCTTCAGCTCGCCGCGGACGGTGAGCAGATTGGCGGGCGGGATGAAAAGCGGCGATCTCTCTATCTGCGCCTGGAGCAGGCAGGCAGGGAATAGAACCAGCGCGCACGCTCCGCTCAACTTCATTCCGGCACTCCTGCGGGCGGCCGCGCCCACCCGGCACGCCGCCCTTCGGCGGATGCGAGCCTCGGCAAATCGGCCCTATAATCTTCGCGGCGACCCGGCCGATCGCACCCCAAACGTTGAGACAGAGTCAGTGTGGCACCCCTTCGGCGCGGGTACAACGGTTTTGCGCGGCGATCGGCGCTCCAGGGAAAGCGGGCGTCGTCCGGCCCTGCCCCGGCGCACGGATTCCTACACTGGTCCTTTTGGACGGGAACCTGCGTCCCGCGCCCGCGCCGTCCGGATCTACAAGTTGCGCCAGGAGCATAGGATGCCCGGAAACTGAGCCGGGGCCCCATTTCGTGCTGCACGCCTGCCGGGACGGATGCGTCATTTCTAGTGTGAGGGTGTGGCTAGCTATCACTGCGCTCCTGGTCTGTTCGCTCGGCGTTCTCGCCGGCGAAGCCAGGACTCTGAACGAAGCATGCAAGGGCGTCGAACGCCGCTACAACGGCGCCAGGAGCCTCTCGGCGCACTTCGACCAGAGGTACCATGCGCCAGGCCGGCTGCCCCGTGCGGAATCCGGAGAACTGGTGCTGCGCAAGCCCGCCCGGATGCGCTGGGACTATTCCGCGCCCGCCGGCAAGACCTTCGTCTCGGACGGGAAGTCGATCTGGTTCTACAGCCCTACGGAGAAGAAAGTGGAACGGAGCCCGCTCAAAGCGTCCGAGGACTTGCGCGCGCCGCTCGCTTTCCTGCTAGGCAAGCTTGATTTCCATCGCGAATTCGGCGACCTGACGATGCAGCAAAGCGGCTCGGATATCGTCATTGCGGCCTTGCCCAAGAGCGGCAGGCTGCCGTACCGGAGGGTCGATTTCACCATTACGCCGGACAACCAGATCCGCCGCGTGGTGGTTACGGGCCAGGACCAGTCCGTGATGGATTTCACTTTTTCGGGCGAGAAGCTGAACGGCCCGGTGGCGGAATCGGCTTTCCGCTTCGTCGCGCCGGCGGGTATTCCGGTGGTGAACGTCGAATCGGTGGGAGAAGCGGCAGGAGAAGGAGACCCGCGCTGATGGCGTCCTATCGGCTGAAGTATGCGGATGCCCGCGGCGAGGTGCGCCAGCAAACCCTGGAAGCTCCGAGCGAAGGCGAGCTGCGCGAGCGGCTCACCCAGCAAGGCTTCCTGGTCTATTCGATTCGTCCGGCGGCGGGCGTGGGCCTCTCGTCTTCGCGACGGCGGGGCAAGCTCGACGTCGAGAAATTCCTCATTTTCAACCAGCAGTTCATCACGCTCTTCCGGGCCGGGCTGCCGATTCTGAAGGCGCTGGACCTGCTGGCCGACCGGCTGACCGACAAGAAGCTCAAGCCCTACATCAGCGCAATTCGCGACGACGTCCGGAAGGGCGCAATGCTGTCGGAGGCCTTCGAGCGGCAGGGCGTGTTTCCCACGATCTACGTCACCTCGGTGATGGCCGGCGAAAAGAGCGGCGCGCTGGGCGATGTACTGGACCGCTTCGTCAGCTACCAGAAGCTGGCGCTCGCGATTCGCAAGAAGCTGCTCGTCTCGATGATCTACCCGGCTGTGCTCTTCACCCTGGTGTCGTTGCTGGTCGTCTTCCTGATTACGTTCGTGGTCCCGCGTTTCGCGACGCTGTATCAGACCGGCTCGACGCAACTGCCCTTGCCCACGCGCGTCCTGATGGCCATCGGCGAGGCCGCATCCCAATACATCGGCGGCGCCACGATCGTCACGCTTGGTTTGATTATTGGAGGGCGAATGTTCCTGCGGTCGGAGAGCGGCAAGAACTGGTTTGACCGCCTCAAGATGAAGACGCCCGTGCTGAGCGAAATCTGGGTCAAGTACCAGGTGGCCCAGCTCGCCCGCCTGCTGTCCACGCTGCTGGCCGGCGGCATTCCCCTGGTACAGGGCCTGAGCACGGCCTCCACCGCCTCGGACAGCCCGCTGATCCGCAACGCCCTCACGAAGGTTGAGAAAATGGTGCGTGAGGGCCAGCCACTCTCTTCATCGCTCAATTCGACGGGCATTTTCCCGCCGCTCGCCGTTGACATGGTGGAGGTGGGCGAGTCCACCGGCGCGCTGCCGCAGATGCTCAACAGCGTGGCGGAGTTTTACGAAGAGGACGTGGGAACGCGCATGCAGGCCACGCTGTCGCTGGTTGAACCGGCCATCATGATCTTCATGGGCATCTTCGTCGCCTTCGTGCTGGTCAGCCTGTATTTGCCGATCTTTTCACTGGCGGAGAGCTTCAACTAAACGAGGCGCATATGGCAAACGAAGCAGCTAGAAGCGTCGATCCCTTGCAGGAAGCGGCGGAGGCACGCCGCCTGGCGGAGCGTTACCACTGCGAATTCGTCGATCTGAAGGTGTCCAAGATCGACCACGAGCTGTTCAAAGCGGTCCCCGTCGATCTGATGTTCCGCTACAACTTCGTGCCCCTGGCATCCTACAACGGAACGCTCGAAATCGCCGTGGCCGACCCGCGCCACTTGAACCTCATCGACGAGCTGGCCATTCTGCTAGTCAAGAAGCTGAAGGTCCGCGTGGCCAGCCTTTCGCAGATCTCCGACCTGCTGAAGAAGACGGAGCAGTCGCAGCGCGTGCTCGAAGAGGTGACCGAAGGCTTCGCGCTGGATGTGGTCGGCGACGAGGAAAACGCCGACGAGACCTTGTCCATCGACAAGCTCGCCGCCGGAGACGCCGACATCGCGCCGGTCATCAAACTGGTGGACACGACGATCTTCAACGCGCTGGAGCGCCGCGCCTCCGATATTCATATCGAGACGCGGGACGCCGAAGTCGCCATCAAGTACCGCATCGACGGCGTTCTGCAATACGCCATGCCGCCGATCGCCAAAGAGTGGCACTCGATGATCATCAGCCGCATCAAGGTCATGTCGGAACTCGATATCGCCGAGCGCCGCGTCCCGCAGGATGGCCGCTTCCGGGTGCGCTACAAGGGCCGCCTGATCGACTTCCGCGTCTCCATCATGCCGACCATTCACGGCGAAGATGCGGTCTTGCGCGTGCTCGACAAAGAGTCGATGAGCGAGAAGTTCTCGAGCCTGAATCTCGATGTCGTCGGCTTCGCCAACAACGACCTGATCCGGTTCCGGCGCTACATCAAGGAGCCCTACGGCATGGTCCTTGTGACCGGGCCCACCGGCTCGGGCAAGACCACAACCCTCTATGCCGCGGTCAGCGAGATCCAGAATGACGAGGACAAGATCATCACCATCGAGGATCCCGTCGAATATCAGCTCAAGGGCATTACGCAGATCCCCGTGAACGAAAAGAAGGGCCTCACCTTCGCCCGCGGACTGCGCTCCATCCTGCGCCACGATCCGGATAAAGTGATGGTCGGCGAAATCCGCGACCAGGAGACCGCCCAGATCGCCATCAACGCCGCGCTCACGGGCCACCTGGTTTTCACGACCGTCCACGCCAACAACGTGCTCGACGTGATCGGACGCTTTCTGAACATGGGCGTCGAGCCCTACAACTTCGTGTCGGCGCTCAACTGCATCCTGGCGCAGCGGCTGGTGCGCGTCATCTGTACGCATTGCAAGAAACAGGTGCACTACGAGGACGACTTCTATCGCGAGAGCGGACTCGATCCCGAGAAGTGGCGCGACATCCCCGTCTATGAAGGCCAGGGCTGCTTCGAGTGCAGCGGAACGGGCTTCCGGGGCCGGACATCCATCCATGAGTTGCTCGACCTGAGCGAGCGCATCCGCCAGATGATCCTGGACCGCCGGCCGCCCATCGAGATTAAACGCGCCGCGCGCGAAGAGGGTATGACCTTCCTCCGCGATTCGGCGGTGGAGAAAGTGCTGGAGGGTATTACGACCTTGCGCGAGATTAACAAGGTGACCTTCATCGAGACCTGATATGACGCTGCTCGATAGACTCAAACGGCTCGTCAAAGACCCGCCTCCGGAGTTCGCCTTCGAGGTCTCCTCCGAGGGTCTGGCGTGGGCCGAAACCGCCAGCCCGTCCGAGATGGGCGTCCACGAATTCCAGGCCGAGGCGCTCCGGGTGAACCCGGTGAAGCCCAACTTCGCGGACGCCTCGACGCTCGCGCGGGCACTTCGCGAGTGCCTGCCCCCGCCCGCCCGGCCGGCGGTTCGCCTGGCAGTGCTGGTGCTGCCTGACTATTGCGCGCGGGTCTCGGTGCTGGACTTCGATTCCTTTCCGCAACTGGCGGAAGAGCAACTCGCCCTGGTTCGCTTTCGAGTGAAACGGACGGTTCCATTCGACATTGAGGATGCGGTGGTCGCCTGCTACCCGCAGCCGCGGAGAAGCGGCGCCAAGGGTCTGGACGTAGTCACCGTGGCGATCAGCCGCGAGATCGCGTCACAATACACCGTCCCCTTCCACACCGCCGGCTTCCAGTGCGGCCTGATTACGTTATCGGGCCTGGCGGCGCTCGCTCTGGACGATTCCAATCCGGACGCAGCCGCACAGTGGCTGCAGGTGAAACTGGCGGGACGGGCGTTGACGGTTTGCCTGGTGGATCAAGGCGCGTTGCGCATGTTCCGCTGCGTCGAACTGGACCATGCCACCGTGGGCGAAATGGTGGAAGTTCTGGCGCCCACACTGGCGTACGCCGAGGATGAGTTGGGCGGGCGGCCTTCCCGCCTGCGTCTGTGCGGCTTCGGCAGCCGGGAACAGGACGGAGATGCGCTGGGCTCTGAATTGGGGCTGAGCGTCGAACGGTTGCATTCTCCGTTCGGCGCGCCGGGTGCGAGAAATGCCGGGTTGTTGGGCCTGCTGGGCACGACGGAGGTGCGCTGACCGATGCGAGGCCCATGGATTCCCGTCAATCTCTCCTCGGAGCCGTTCAAGAAGAGCCGGACGATTCTGATCGCGTCCATTCTCACTCTGGTTCTCCTGGTTGCCGCGCTGACCCTTCAACTGACTATCATCAAGCGTGAGCGGCACGCCGCGCGCGCAAACCGGAATGCTCTATCCCGGATCGAAACGCAACTCCAGGCATTGAATCGCGAACACAACCGGGTTGCGGCGCAACTCCGGCAACCGGCCAATACCGCGGTGTTCGAACGCAGCATCTTCCTGAACCAGTTGCTGCAGCGCAAAGGAATCAGTTGGACGCGTCTGTTCTCCGACCTGGAAGTGGTCTTCCCGCCCACGGTTCGATTGGTCGTGGTGCGTCCGTATCTCACCGTGGACCACGAGGTGCAACTCGACATGGTGGTCGGGTCGTCTTCGCCGGAAGCGGTAATTGAGCTGATCCAGAAGCTGGAGAGTTCGCCCCTGTTTGGCGCGACCGCGCTGCTGAGCTCCCAGCCGCCGTCGCAAAACGACCCCCTCTACCGTTATCGCGTGAGTGTCAGCTATGCGCAGAAACTTTAACGTCACCGCCAATCTCAACTGGCGCCGGCTCCTGCGCCGCGGTTCTCTGGACCGCCCCACCCTCGTGCGGCTCGCGCTCGGCGCGCTGCTTTTGGCGAACGCGGCCGCCGCATGGTTCGTCTTCCACCCGCCAGGGGGCTCGTTCGAGGACCTGGAAGGCCAGATCGTAATCACCCAGCAGCAGATCGCCGCTCAACAGCAATCCATCGACCGCCTGCGCCGCACCAGCGACAAGACCGAAAAGGCGAAACTGGCGGGGGACGCCTTCCTGAATCAGTATTTTCTGCCCCGCCGCCATGCCTATTCGCTGTTGGAGGTCGCACTGGGCGAGGCGGCGAAGGCCACCGGCATCAAGGTCAAGGACCGCACCTTCAGTTACGAGCCCGTCGAAGGCAGCGAGACGCTCGGCATGCTGACGATTACGGCCAACTTCGAGGGCACCTACGCCGATCTGGTCTCCTTCGTGAGTCAACTCGATCGCGCGAAGCGGCTGGTCATCATCGAGTCGCTGCAGGCGCAGCCGGTGCAAGGTTCACCCCAGCTCGCGATCACCATGAAGCTCGACGCATTCTTCCGCTTCGAAGGACCGCAGAATGACGCGGCGCAAGCAGGGGGCGGCGCGGCCAAGCCGGCGACCACCGCGGAGGTCCGGCGATGAGCGGCCCGTCGAAGCTTGGCGCTGAGCCAAAAAAGGTAGCGATCCTGGGCGGCCTGCTGCTGGTCGCGGCCGGAATCTATTTTTGGGGACCCTCAGGCGGCGAGGAGCCTACGGGCAAGAACAGGCCGGCTGCGCCGCGCCCGGCGTCCGTCAAACAGGCCCTTCAGGCTCCCCAGCAGAATGAGGAAGCCGAAGCCGCGCCGACGGGGGGCGGACCCGCCGCCGCGGGAAAGGCGGCTTCCCGGGACTTCAAACCGTCCATGAAACACAAGCCGGGAGTCATTGCGGACCCCGAAAAATTCGACCCCACGCTGCGTACCGACCTGCTGGTCAAACTGGCTGGCGTCCACACGGATGCTATCGGGCGCAGCCTGTTCGACTTCTCCTCCGTCGCGGCGGCGCCGAAAGTGAAGCTGCCCGAGCCCAAGATCGTCGTCAAGCCGGTCAGGCGCATGATCGGCCCACCTCTGCCTCCGCCGCCGCCGCCACCACCGGCGCCGATTGTGAAACCGCCGCCGCCGCCGATTCCGCTGAAGTTCTATGGCCGGTCCCTGCCCTTGCGAGGCGGCGTCAAGCGCGTCTTCTGCATCGTCAATGACGAAGTGGCGATCCCGGCCGAAGGAGACGTGGTGCAGAAGCGCTATAAGATCCAGCACATCACGGCAACCTCTGTCGTGGTGGAGGACCTGAACTTCAGCCATCAGCAGACGCTCCCGATCGAGGAGCCACTCCAGGGAGGTTCATAGACAAGTGCGCGAGCGACAAGAAGAGCAGGCACGCGGAGGCGCCCCGAAGCGGGAGCGGGGGTTCGCCCTGCTGTTCGTATTTGCCCTGGCTGCCTCGGTCGCAATTCTGATCTACCTCGAAATTCCGCGCGTCGCCTTCGAACGCCAGCGTGACAGAGAAGCGCTGCTCATCGATCGCGGAGAGCAGTACGCCCGCGCGATAGAACTCTACGCGCGCAAGATGAACAAGTACCCGCAGACGCTCGACGACCTGGAGCACGCGCAGACCGTTCGCTTCCTCAGAAGGCGCTACAAGGACCCCATGACCGGGAAGGACGAGTGGCGCCTGATCCACATGGACGCCAATGGGCAGTACGTGGACTCGAAGGTGCACAAGCCGAACGGCGCTGGGGATAAGCAGGACAGCGGCCCGAGCATACTTGCATCGAAAATCCAGGGCGTCGGCCAATCCGCCTCGATCATCTCGCAGGAGCCCCAAGTCTCCGCCGCGCTTCAGAAGCACGCCAGCGACCGCATCAGCCCCGGTTCCCCAAGCGCCGGCTCCGGAGCGGGCCCAAGCGGAACGGCGGGGGGCAACCCGGACCCGAATAGAGACCCGACCCAGGATCCGAACCAGCAACAGAATTACTCAGCCGCCGCGGGACAGCCGCAGTTTCCCGCGGCAGGCGGTCCCACCGGGTCGAATGCGCAAAGTGCAGGTGGTCCCACCGGGTCTAATACGCAAAGTGCCGCCGGCGCGCCCGGCTCCCCGGGCTCGCCCGGGTCGCCGCCTCCCTCGACATTCGGTGCCTTCCAGCCGCCAGCTCAGCAGAATGCCGGGGGGAACGCTACGGCTCAGGGCGGCGGCATGCAGCCCCCGGCGATGCAAGCGATCCAGTCGATTCTCGGCGCCCAGCAGAGTCCGGCGGGTTCGAGCCCGGGCCCGGCCTCGGCTTCCGCCGGAAGCGGCCAGGCTGGCGGCCAGGTTGGCGGCGCAGCGGGCGGCGCTCCTTCCACATTGGGAGCGGGGCTGGTCGGCGTTGCGACAACCGTGGAAATGGAAGGAATCCGCCGCTACAAGGACCATTCCAAATACTCGGAATGGGAATTCGTCTATGACCCTCAAGAGGCGGCGGGGCAAGGACAGGGCGCGGGCCAGGGTCAGGGAACCCAGCCGGGCGCGGCGGCCAGCGCCGGGGGCAATGCCGCGAGTTCAGCCTTCGGTGGAATGCCTGGCGGAGTACCCGCGCCGCCTGCCGGCCCGCCCAATAACTGAGGCGCTTTATCGCGCCTTGCGACGCGCCTTCAACGCTTCGAAAAGAACCGGGGCCAGCGACACCAGGATGATCAGGATGACTACCTTCTCGAAGTTCGCCCGCACCAGCGGGACGCTGCCGAGCGTGTAGCCCAGCATTGTCATCGAGAACACCCAGCCGACGCTGCCCATCACGTTGAACGAGAAGAATCGGCCATAGCCCATGCGGGCAACGCCCGCGACGAACGCCGCATAGGTCCGCACGATCGGGATGAACTGGGCGTAGATGAGAATCTTGCCGCCGTGTCTGGCGTAGAAGGCCTGGGTCTTGTCCAGGTGTTCGCGACGGAACACCTTCGAGTTCGGGCGCTCAAACAGCTTTACGCCGACATTCCGTCCCAGCGTGTATCCCATCGCATTGCCGCAAAGGGAGGCGATCGTCAGCGCCGCAATGATCGCGAAGATGTTCAACTGGCCGGCGCCGCAGACGACTCCGACCGTAAACAACAGCGAATCGCCGGGGAGGAAGAAGCCCACCAGCAGCCCGGTCTCCGAGAACACAATCCCGCACAGCATGGCGTAGCCCCACCACCCCGTGAAGACGGTGGAGAGCAGATGAATCAGCCGCTGCGGCTCGGTCAGAGTCTTGATGAAATCGAGCAAACCCGTCAGCATGAATTGGTTCCTGGTTGCGCGAGATTCCGACCGGTCCGGCCGCGGAGGCGCACGCCGCGTCGCGAAGTCCCGATAACGGGAAGAGGCGCGTTTCCCGCGCGCCTCTTCCACACCGCAATAGAATCAGCGACCGAATCGGCCGGAAGGCTAACTGCGGTACGCGGACACCAACCGCTTGATGTTGTCGTCGTAGATCTTGATCTTCTTCTGCTTGACCAGCATGTCCACGAGGCCGTCGCTGAACAGCTCCCGGCGTTCGCGGCCAGCCCGGTTCTTCAGGCCGCCCACAATCTGATCGCGCTGCGAGGCGAGCTGGCTCATATCCGCTTCGGTCCGCGACAGCACTTTGACGAAGTACGTGCCGCCCGAGAGTGTAAACGGCCCGGCCGTTTCGCCCACCTTCTTGCTAAAAGCGCCCTCGATCTGGACAGCGGCGCCAATTCCCTCGGCCGCGCCGTCGCGGCTGAACTCGGTGGAGGTGGTCTTTACTTCGGCGCCCAGCTTTTTGGCGACCGCGGCGAAATCCTCGCCCGCGCTCAGCTTCTGCGCCGCTTCGCGTGCTTTGTCCTGAACCAAAGTCGCCAGCTTGGCGGCGATGACGGCGGACTTCACCTTGTCCTGAACCTCGGCCAGTTCGGCCGGCCGGGCGGGATACACCTCGACGGCCTGGATCACGGCGAGCAGCGTCGGAGAGACGACGACCGGCGGTGCAATGCCGCCCTTCTTCAAGCCGGAGACCGCGTCGGTGAACTGCGGACTGCGGCCGATGCCAGGCACTTCATCCTGAGGCCCGATCTTCTGCGCGGTGACACCCTTGATGCCGTTTGCCTCGGCAAGCTTCTCGGCTTCGGCGGCCGAACGGCCCAACGCCGCGTGAATCTGATCGGCCAACGCCTGGACCTTCTCCGATGCGCGCGCCTGCTGGAGTTCGGTCTGCAGCTCGTTCTTCACCTCTTCGAAGGTCTTCGTATGGGGCATTTCCTTCTGCTCGACCTTGAGAATGTGGAAGCCGTAGACCGTTGTGATCACGCCGCTGATTTCGCCGGGCTTCAGCGTGAAGGCTGCCTTTTCAAACTCGGGAACGGTCTGACCGCGAGAGATCCAATCGATGTCGCCGCCTTTAACGGCCGAGGCGGTGTCATCGGAATTCTTCTGCGCCAGCGCGGCAAAATCGGTGCCGCTCCTGGCCTGTTTCAGCAGGTCCTCGATCCGTTTGCGGGCGGCATCCACTTCGCTCCGCGGCTTGTCCGCGGTCTTCAGCAGGATGTGGCGCACGCGAACGCGCTCCGGGATGCGGAACCGCTCCCGCTGTTCGGCATAGGCGCGGCGCAGATCCTGCTCGCTCACGGTAATCGACGCGGCCACCTTTTCCTGGTCGATCAGGTAAATCAGGTAGTCGCGCTTCTCCGGGATCGTGTACGAGCTGCGATTTTTCGCAAAACTGGCCGCAATTTCCTCGGGCGTCGCCGTGACCTGGCTCTTATACTTGTCCGGCGAGAGCTGCATGTAGGCGACCTTGATCTTCTCGTTCCGCTTGCGGAAGTCCTCCTGCACCTGGCTGGGCGTCACGATGGTGCCATCCAGAGCGAGGCCCTCAATCCGTTGCAGCAGGATCTGCTTCTTCAGGTCGGCCTCGAACTCGGGGATCGTCGTGTTCATCTGCTGGAGATACGCGGCATAGATCTGTTTGCCCGCGAACTTGCCGCCCTGGAAAAGCTGCGGAATGTAAGTCTGAATGGCGGAGGCGAGTTCGTCCTCGCTCACTTCCATGCCCAGACGGTGCGCTTCATAGGCGATAGCGCGTTCGGCAATCATCTGCTGGACCAGCATCGGGGCATAGACCTGTTCCAGGCCGTGCGGGATGCTGCCTGCGCGCGTAGCACGGGCGAGCGCCTGTCGCACTTCAATCGTAGTAATGGTATCGTCGCCAATCTCGGCGACGACGGTCTGATCGACTCTGCCGCCCATGCCACTGTAGTTGGGCACCAGAGTAATCACCATGGAAAGGGCCACCAGGCCCAGGAGCGCGCCGAGCAGCCAGCGGACGCTCTTCTCTCTACTGCGGAACAGATCAAACATGGAAAGGACAACTCCTGAGGCCCGATTCGATTAGGAGGCCGTCAAACTTTCTATTATACGAAGCCTGAGCCTCAACGTCCCAATCCGCATTCCTCATGGACCGCGCGGACCGCTTTTTCCAGGCCAGAGCGCCGCACGACGATCGCGATTGTGATCTCGCTGGAACCCTGGGCGATCGCAATGATGTTCACCGTTGCCTGGGAGATCGCCGTAAAGATCCGGCCGGCCATGCCGGCCATGCCCTTCATGCCCTCGCCCACGATCGCCAGCAGACCGACGTCCAGGTCGACGTCAATCGGATTCAGGTAGCCGTGCGCCAGTTCCAGCGCGAACGACTGTTCCAGTTGCTCCACCACGGCGGGCAGCTCCGACTGCCGGATGAGGAAACAGAAATTCTGGCGGTAGCTCGAACTGGTCAGCACCAGCAGTTCGGCGTTTGCCGTGGCCATGGCCTCAATCGAGCGGGCCATCACCTTCGCCCCGTTCAGGGCCGCGCTGGCGGGCTCGAGCGAAAACAGCGCGACGCTGCTCATCGACGTCA
>Ga0315272_10001169_pt1 | contig 13075 bp, 12 predicted proteins | sample C3_middle_MG_FD_203918 | JGI IMG/M metagenome (GOLD analysis project Ga0315272, IMG submission 203918) | Sediment microbial communities from Yellowstone Lake, YNP, Wyoming, USA - C3_middle | ecosystem: Environmental > Aquatic > Freshwater > Lake > Sediment | place: USA: Wyoming | collected...
CTGAATGTCGGCCAGCGTCAACGTGCGCAGCAGACGAGCACTCTGACCGAGTGCAATTTCATCAAAGGTTACGTTTTCAATCAGTTCCGTACTCAGGCGCGTGTTCATGCTAACTTTTTTGGTGGTGAAAAATGCAAAAAATCAAACTGCCACTTCACCGCAGCAGATCAATCGGCACAGGCCAAAGTAAGGCGCCCAGGTGACAAGCCCAGCGTCGCCTTGGCCAGTCGCAAGTGAATTGCTTGATCGAGTAAGGAGCGGTCTGCCGCCGTTCTCTTTGGTTGCGTTGATGCAGGCGTACAAATTCTACAGGGTAAACCCTGATTCAGACGAGCAGCCACCCCCTTTGTCAGCGTGTCAGCGCAGTCGCAACTCGTTTAACGCCAGCGTTGCGCTGGGTCAAGGAGGGCTGCTGCACCGCCGAGATCAATCGCCCACGGCATCAAACCCGCTCTGGCGCCAGCTGGCAACTGCCATAATGAAACGCGGCGCTAAGCGTGTCGGAAATAATACAAGGCGATCTTTTATGGAACTCAAGAGTCTGCTGGATCAACCCCACAAGCTACCCACGATACCCAAGGTGGTGCAGCAGTTGATCGAAAGTTTCAGCTCCGAGGATGTCTCCATCAATGAGATTGCACACCAACTGGCGGCCGATCCGGCGCTCAGCGCCAAGTTGCTGCGGCTGGCCAACTCGGCTTATTTTCATGTGTCTCGAACCATCGGTAGCGTTGACGATGCGCTACGCATGCTCGGTTTTGTGATGGTGCGCAACCTGGTGCTGGGCAACGGCATGGTAGCGGCATTTCGCCATATCCAGGGCATCGATTTAAAACAGTTCTGGCGTTACAACCTGTACACCGCTTGCGCGTCGCGCTGGCTCGCCAGCGCGGCTGGCGCCAACGGTGATCTGGTTTTCACGCTGGGCCTGTTGCACGGCATCGGCCAATTGCAAATGCACGTCGGCATGCCTGCGGTCATGGTGGCACTGGACCAGCAGATGAATGTGCTTGACGGCGGGCGCGCGGCGCTGGAAAGGCAGGCACTGGGATTTCATTTCGGCGACGTTTCGTCCGAACTGGCAAGAGTCTGGAATTTCCCATCGACCCTCATTTTGGCGCTGCGCGACATTCCCAACCCCTTCGCGGCATTCGAGTTCAGCGAACCGGCAGCCTGGGTACATATGGGCGCATGGCGAGCCCGCACTGAAGTACTGGTCATGAACGCCGAAGAACAAGTTGCAAGTTATCCCTTTGAAGTCGGCAAGCGGCTGGGCATTGCACCGGCCTGGGCAAGTGCCCCTTTGGTTCAATCTCCATGCCGGGATGGCGTCGTTATGCCACCCCTGAAAGAATTGACCGAAGGTCTGGACACCATGCTCGACTGACGACCCCCAATAGGGGAAGTTGACAGTCTCCGGAAAGTAGGGCGCCTGTTCGGTATCTGTTGTAGCTGTGATGTTGCAGGTTTTCCTCGGGAAAAATTTACTTCATTTTCTTGATTATTTCTGCTACTTCTTTCGCCCCTTTGGCATAAAGCTTTTCTTCATCGGGGGCAAGCTCGTGCAGCAATCGGAGAAACTCGCCCGCATGCACAAGTTCCTCGTCCGCTATTTCCTTGAGCACTTTTACGGCGAGCTTGTTGTCGGTTGACTCGGCAAGCTGCAGGTACAACTGAGTCGCTTCATACTCTGCGGCCACCATGAAACGAATGGCCCTGACAAGTTCCTCGTCCGTGAGCTTCCTGTCGTTTGCCAACCCTGAAAAGGGCGATCCGAACGCTGGCATGGTCATTCTCCTTTGTTACGTCATTTCGGGTTCCAGTGCGGCCGGTGCCCGGCCCTTGTGATCCTCAATCTCACCCACCTAGTTGGCACCGAGTTTATGGGTCCGGTTTGCAAGGTCTGTTCGCCACCGCACAGACCCTTGGCATGGCCCTGCGTAACGTGTGGCTCTCTGACGGATTGCACGCGGCCGTTTGGTTCATGTTCAAGGGTGAGACGAAAGCCTCATATTTTCAATTACCGACACTCAAACAGGATTCTTATGAAGACATCTTTCAACCTCAAGGCTTCACTCGTTGTTGCCGCACTTTTGTCATTTTCAGTGGCACAGGCGGCAACCATCAGCAAGGCTGAGTACAAGGCCGACAAGACGCGCATCAGCGCCGATTACAAAGCCGACAAGGCGGCTTGCGCTGCCCTGGCCGCCAACGCCAAGGACATTTGCGTCGAGGAGGCCAAAGCCAAGGAAAAAGTTGCACGCGCCGAGCTCGAATACAGCTACAGCGGCAAAGCCGCCGACCAGACCAAGGTGCTAGTGGCCAAAGCCAAGTCGGCCTATGCAGTGGCCAAGGAAAAATGCGACGACCAGGCCGGTAACGCCAAGGACGTGTGCGTCAAGGAAGCCAAGGCGGTAGAAGTGAAGGCCCTGGCAGATGCCAAGATGGGCAAAAAGATCGGCGAAGCCAAGAAAGAAGCTTCGGACGACAAGATAGACGCCAACTACAAGGTTGCCTTGGAGAAATGTGACGCACTGGCGGGCGACGCCAAGACCAGTTGCGTGGCCGCTGCCAAAGCGAAGTTCGGCAAGAACTGATCTCGACGTAATTGTCAAAAAACGAGCGACCCTAAACCCGTCGTTGTCACAGCAGCGCACGGGCTTGCTCGATTTTTCTCAAACGTCCAGAGCGACGTGGAATTTTGTACCTGGAGTTCTTATGAATGCTTTAAATCGTCACCAGGGGACAGTGGCCATCATTGTTCTCGCTGCTGCCGTTTCAACGGGTTGTTCGGACAAGGTTTCGCCAGTGCCGCCAGTGCAGGCACCGGCGGCAACCGCCAGTGATACCGCTTCACAAGCGTCTGTCGTCGGCACCGTGCCGGCCGGGCCGACCAAGGAAGCACCGGCGACGACGTCTGCCGCAAAATCAGATATTAGCAAGGCGCAGCAGTCGAACTCGATGCCAATGCCAGGCCAGGTAAATGACCACTCGACGCTGGCACCGAATGCAACACAAAAGACCAATACCACGACGCGTTAAGTGTTCCGATGCGCGTGACCGTGAGTGTCTGGACCTTGTCCGGATCAGCCTGCTTGCGTGCGCATCCATCAACCCGGCGATTTTTCGCTCCTTCGTTCGCCATCGCACAGAACTGTGTCTGACATCCAGGTACCTTGCTCGGGTGGCGAGTTTCGACAGTCCGGGTGGCGCGCCACGATTTTTTACTCTTTAAGGATTTCCCATGAAATATACGCTGTTGATTTCGACACTGCTCGCCACCTTAAGTCTAGGTGCCTGCGATCGACCTACCGTCGTCGCTGTTCCCGTTGCACCCGTCGCCGTGCCTGTGCCCGGGCCGGCCGGTCCAACCGGTGCCACCGGGAGCACGGGTGCCACTGGCAACGACGGCAACACCGGTGCTACCGGCAAACCCGGCAGCGGCACCACGGTGGTCGTGATACCGCCGGCGTCCGCGCCAGCGAACTAGGCCTGCGTCTTGTCACGTCGAGGAGAAATAAAATGCCGCTCAGAAAAGGAGCCAGCCAGTCGGCCGTCAGCAGCAATATCAAGACACTGGTGGATGACTGGAAGAAAGATGGAGCGATAGGCACAAGCCATCCCCCGACAAAGAAAAAAGCAATCAAGCAGGCCGTTGCCATCGCGCTGGCCACGGCTGGCAAAAGCCGTCATGATTTGAAGCGGCCGTCTCAATGAGCCTGAGACGACGATAGTCGAACCTCAGGCTTCAACCTGCGCAATGCGCACGATTTCCTTAGCAATGTCTTCGGGCGACAGGACAAAATCGATACAGCCGCTGGCAATGGCGCTCTCGGGCATGTCGGGCTGGGTGGCGGTACTGAGTTTTTGCGCGATGGTGATGCCGCCAACTTCCTTGATGCCACGCAGTGCTGCGGCCCCGTCGCCATCGTAGCCAGAGACAATCACGGCAATCAGCTTGCCGTCCCAATACTGGGTCAGTGATCGCAGGAAAACGGTGATCACATCCGGCCAGCCGCGCGGCTTGGAGATCGGCTTGAGATGAAATACTTCGCCATCGACGTGTAAATCCCGGTTCGCCGGAATGATGAAAACTCGATTGGGCTCGATCAGCAAATCTTCCGTGATGAGTTCCACTGGCATGGTGGTGAAGCGCGGTAGAACCTCATGGAGCTGGGTTGGCATGATGGTGATGTGGTTGACGATGACGATCGCCACACCCATGTCAGCCGGAAGATTCTGCAAAAGCCGGATATAGGCGTCCAGTCCGCCGGCCGACCCGCCCACGCAAACAATAGGAAAATTTTTCATTGATTGGTCCTGCAACGGCATCAAGCCGTGTGCTTTTTCACCCAGGCAAGGTACTGGTCCAACCAGCTTTGCAGGAATTTTTTGCTGTCCGTTCCAAGGTTGCCGGCCGCGTCGAACAAACCTTCCTTGGCCTGAATGAAGACCTCGGGCTGGCCCAGCACGGGCATGTCCAGGTACGCCAGCACGTTGCGCAGGTGCTGTTGCGCAAGGGCGGTACCGATGGCACCCACCGAAACGCCCAACACACCGGCCGGTTTGCCGGTCCAGGCGCTCTGCCCATACGGGCGCGAAGCATGATCAATCGCGTTCTTGAGAACACCGGGGATAGAGCGGTTGTATTCGGCCGTGACGAACAAAATGCCCTGCGCGGCCTGGATGTCGCTCTTCAGGCGCTTGACTGCTGCGGCCTGGTTGGCGTCATCGTCCTGGTTGTAGAGCGGCAAGTCGCCGATCGACGCCTGCTTGAACGAGAACTCCGCAGGCGCCAACTTCACCATGGCGTTGGCCAGCTTGCGATTGAATGAGTCCTGACGAAGGCTGCCAACGATCACTGCTATCTGGTATTTTCCCATGGAGATCTCCTTTGAACATGAAGGTTGCCACGCTACCAGGGGCTTGCACATGGGTCTGTGCGGCAGGCAACATAAGCCGGCGTGCAAGAGCACGCATTGGATCGTTCGCCACCGCACAGACCCTTGGCATGGCCCTGCGTAACGTCAGGCCTCATCAAGAAAAGGAGGGTTCCCATGACCCTTACCCGCACCGAGTCCGACAGCTTTGGCCCTATCGACGTACCCGTTGATGCGTTGTGGGGCGCGCAGACCGCGCGCAGCCTGCGTTTTTTCGCCATTGGCGAGCAACGCATGCCGCTGCCGGTGATCCATGCGCTGGCCTGGGTCAAGTGGGCAGCGGCCAGGGTCAACCGCGACCTGCATTTGCTTGACGCCGCCAAGTCGCAAGCGATCGCAGAGGCGGCGCGGCGCGTGGCCATGGGCGAGTTCGACGCTGAGTTCCCGCTGTCGGTGTGGCAAACCGGCTCTGGCACCCAAAGCAATATGAATGTCAACGAGGTGGTGGCCAGCCTGGCCATGCGTTCGCTGGGTGCCGGCGTGGCCGCTGCGCCAAAAATTCACCCCAATGACGATGTCAATCTGGGGCAGTCGTCCAACGATGTCTTTCCCAGCGCCATGCACATCGCGGTGGCGTTGCAGGTGAAATTGCACTTGCTGCCGGCGCTGCAGGCGTTGCGCAGCGCGCTCACGGCCAAGGCGCTGGCCTTCAGCACCGTGGTGAAGATTGGACGCACCCACTTGCAAGACGCAACACCGGTGACGCTGGGCCAGGAGTTTGGCGGCTATGCGGCGCAACTGGCCCTGTGCGAGACCAGCCTGGCGCAGGCCCGGTTGATGCTGCACAAGCTGGCGCTGGGCGGCACTGCGGTGGGCACCGGCATGAACACGCACCCGGAGTTCGGTGCACGGGTGGCCGCCTTGCTGGCCGAGCAACTGGAGCTGCCGCTGGCGCAGGCGGACAATTTATTTGCCGCAATGGCCGGTCACGAAGCACTGGTGGCGCTACATGCCAGCTTGAAGATGCTGGCCATTGCCTTGACCAAAATCGGCAATGACATACGCTTGATGGGCAGCGGGCCGCGCGCCGGTCTGGGCGAACTGCAATTGCCCCAGAACGAGCCCGGCAGCTCCATCATGCCGGGCAAGGTAAACCCGACCCAGGTCGAGGCGCTGACCATGGTGTGCGCCCAGGTGATGGGCCATGACGCAGCGATTGGTTTCGCTGCGAGCCAGGGACACTTTGAACTCAATGTCTATAAGCCGCTGATCGTGCTGGACACGCTCGACAGCGTGCGTCTGCTGGCCGACGCGATGCACAGCTTTGCCCAGCACTGTGTGGCGGGCATCTCGGTTAACACAGCGCGGGTGGAGGAATTGTTGCAAAGCTCGCTGATGCTGGTGACGGCCTTGACGCCGCATATTGGCTACGACCGCGCAGCGCAGATTGCCAGGCACGCCCATGCGCACGGCAGCACGCTGCGCGCGGCTGCGTTGGCACTCGGAGCCGTGAGCGCCGAGCAGTTCGACGCCTGGGTTGTCGCTGACCAGATGCTGGGCCCGCGCGTCAAGTCCCTTTAACCGAGACAATTCATTGAAGCTTGCGCGCCACGGTCAACGCGGCATCGAGCGCCTGCATCAATTCATCGAGTTTGATCGGCTTGGTCAGGTAGCGCAGAAAGCCCGCAGCCAGGCCTTTGTCGATATCATGCTGCATGGCATTGGCACTCAGTGCCAGCACCGGGATGTGATTGGTAACCGGGTCTTCATGAAGAATTTTCAGCGCCTGAAAGCCAGTGATGCCAGGCAGGTTGATGTCCATCAGGATCACCTGGGGCTGATGGATGCGCGCCAGTTCGATGCCGCTCGACCCATTGCCGGCTTTTAGCAGGCGCAGATCGGCGCGATCCGCAACGAGTTGCTCTACCAGTTCCATGTTGGCCGGGTTGTCTTCGACATACAGCAAGGTGTACAGCCCGGGCTTGCGCTGAACCGGTGCTGGCAGCGCTGGCGCTGCGTCAGGGGCGGCTGCGGCGCGTTCCGGTGGCGCTGCCAGCTCCAGCTCAAACCAAAACTCGCTGCCCATCCCTGGGCGGCTTTGCACGCCGATTTCGCCGTTCATCATTTCAACCAGCCGCTTGCATACCACCAGGCCGATGCCGCTGCCTTCCTGCGTGCCAGACTCCTGTCCGAGGCGATTGAAGGGCTGGAACAATTGGGCCAGTTTCTCTGCTGACAAGCCCAGCCCGGTATCGTGCACGCTGATACGCACGCGCCCCGCGGTGGGTGTGCTGCAAGTCACATCGACGGTGCCGTTGACGCTGTTGTATTTGATGGCGTTGGTGAGCAGATTGATGATGACCTGCTTCAAGCGGGTGCGGTCGGCCTGCACAAAACACGGGCGATCGAACGGCGCAAAACTTATGCGGATGCCGCTCTTTTCGGCCTGCGGTTGGATCATCGCCTCGCAATCGAGAAACTTCTCGGACAGCGAGACGGGTTCCAGCGACAGCGAGAGCTTGCCCGATTCGATCAAGGCGAGATCGAGAATCTCGTTGATCAGCGTCAACAGATACCAGCCGCCACGCAGAATCTGGTTGAGGCTGGCCTGCTGCGTGGGTGTTGGACGGGGCGAGCCCGATTCCATGAGTTGCGCAAAGCCCAGGATCGCATTCAGCGGCGAACGCAGTTCATGGCTCATGTTGGAGAGAAACTCTGATTTGGCGCGGTTGGCCTTGTCTGCGACAAAGCGGGCCTCCTCGAGTTTGAGGTTGGTCTCCTGCAAGGCCTGATCCAGGTATTTGCGTTCGGAGATATCGCTTAGCACCACGCGTAAAACGGACCCGCCATCGGTATCCTGCGAGGTGGCGATGGCCATGCTGACCCAGAGCTCGGTGCCTTCATTTTGCAGCACCTGCAGCTCACAGGTCTGCCCCTGACCGGTTTCCATGAGCTGTTTGCGGCACTGGTAGTAGATGTCTTGCTGCGCTTTGGCGATGAAACGGTGGAGGGCGCGCTTGACCAGCTTGCTGCGCGAGACGCCGAGCAGGGTGGCGGCGCTGAGGTTGGCTTCCAGGATCAGCCCGCTTTCGCCGACGGTGAGGTAACCCACCGGCGCCAGGTCATACAGGTCGAAATAGCGCGAGCGCGAGGCCTCGAGCTCCAGTTGCACCCGACGCAGTTCGTCGTTTTGCATCTCCAGCTCGATCTGATGCACTTGCAGTTCATGCATCAGCTGGCGCATCGCCTCAGGAGACAGAGCTGGCAGATTCTGGGGCAACTGCGCCAGTCTTTCGCGGGCCAAATCTTCGGCCCGGCGGTGCAGCACTTGCGCCGCGCTCTGTGCTTCGTCGGTCACGACAAGCTACCGGTTGCCACCGGCAGGAGGGCTGCGAGTTTGTGCTGACTGAACATGCAATACCTCTATAACAATATTTTTGTATTCTCGCACCCCGCGTGCGATGGCGCTGAGCGCGGTCCAAGCGATGCTGGTGGCATAGTCTAACCTTGTGGGACAGACCGCAGTTACGCGAACCGAACAAGCTCTGTCCCCAACTGGAACCGGGATGTTGGAAGTTAAACCGCCTGTGCCTGGCAAGCGCGCTCGGTGGTGGCTATGGCATACATCCGTCCGGCCTGGTTGAGCAAAGCCGTGGCGGTGAGCGACACATCGACGATTTTGCCGTCCTTGCCCAGCCGCTGCGTGCGGTAGGGTTCCAGCGCCTGCGTCTGGCTAAGCTGGTGCACGTGTGCCAGGGCTTCTTGTTGCAGGGCTTTGGGAATGCGCTCGCGCACGTTCATCTTGAGCGCCTCGTCTTCAGTCCAGCCATAGAGCCGAACCGCACCTGGGTTCCAGGCGATGGTGCACCCGTCAAGGTCTTGCACCGTGATGGCGTCAAACGCATCACGCACCACCACCGCCAGACGTGCCAGCGCATTGGCCTGGGCCAGCGCGTTGCGCGTGTGCACCATCTCCGTGACATCGACAAAGGTAATGACCGCGCCTTCGATCACGTTGTCCAGCGTACGGTAGGGCAGGATGCGCATGGTGTAACTTTTGGCATCAAGGGTTTGCACTGTCACCTCTTTTGGAATCAAGGCCTTGAGCACCGCCTGCACGTCCGCCACCAACTGGTCGTAGCCGACCATGTTGCTCACAATGTGGCCGACCGGGCGGCCGATGTCGCTCTGGATCAGGTTGATGATTTGTGTCACCGTCGGCGTAAAGCGCAGGATGTGCAGTTTGTGATCCACGAAGATGGTGCCTATGCCGGTGCCAGCGAGCAGGTTGTTCATGTCGTTGTTGACGCGTGACAGGTCGGCTACCTTGGTTTGCAGCTCGGCATTGACGGTGTTGAGCTCTTCGTTGAGCGATTGCAACTCTTCCTTGGAGGTTTCCAGCTCTTCGTTGGTGGACTGCAATTCTTCGTTGACCGATTGCATCTCTTCGTTGCTCGACTTGAGCTCTTCGTTGGCGGTCTCCAGCTCTTCATTGGCCGCGTTCAGGTATTCTTCTTTGGCGTGCAGTTCTTCTCTGAGCTCGGCAATTTGGGTGTGGCTGTCGCGGCTTTTGGCGTCCGCGCCGACGGGCGCGCTCAGGGCCGGTGCTTGGCCCGGCGCGGTCTCCTGCACCGCGGCTTCTTCGAGCATGACCAGGTACAGCGGCGAATCAAGCGCGGCGGCGGGGTCGGCCAGTACCGGGCAGACGGTCAGATCGACCAAGGTGAAGTGGCCATTGGTTTTGACGCGCAAGCCCGCCACACGCACGGTGCTCTGGTTGCCGGCGGCCTTGTGCAGCGCGGTGGTCAGCTCGCGGCCCAAGCCTTCGCGTGCCATTTTCAGGATGCTGCTGATACCGGCCTCGCCCGGTGTGGGCTCCAGGTACAGGCCGGTGCGGCCCTGCAAGTAGAGCAGGTCGCCATGGGCGTTGACCAAGGCACCCACGGGCGCGAGTTGCTTTAGAAAAGTTTGTTCGGCGAGCTCGCGCAGCGACAGCTTGAGCGCAGTGGCTTGCGCTGGCAGTGCGGGCAGGGGGGCTTCTGTTGCAACAAAGGCTGGCATAAAGCGCTGCAGGGCGGCTCGCTGGGTGCCTTCAAAACTCGTTTTGCGACAGTACAGCTTGGCCTTGCGGTCGAGCACGGTGAACAGATCCATGAACTCGCTGACGGTCTCCGAGGTGCCCAGGAACAGCATGCCGCCGGGACAGAGCGCGTAATGAAACAGCGAGATCAGCCTTTTTTGCAGATCGGGCCCCAGGTAAATCAGCAGGTTGCGGCAACTGATCAGGTCGAGTTTGGAAAACGGCGGGTCTTTGATCACGTCCTGCTCGGAAAACACCAGCAAGTCGCGAATGCCCTTGTGCACGCGGTACACGCTGCCATCGGCCTCGGGCGTGAAAAACCGCGCCAGTCGCTCAGCCGAGATGTCAGCGGCGATGCTGGCCGGGTAGACGCCCGCGCGCGCTATCGCGATGGCGCGGCTGTCAATGTCGGTGGCAAAGATTTGCAACTTGAAGCTGGTTTTGAGCAATTCCATCTGCTCTTGCAGCAAGATCGCAATCGAATAAGCCTCCTCGCCGGTCGAGCAGCCGGCCGACCAAACCCGCACCGCGCTGCCGGGGGGCTTGCCCTCGAATAATTTTGGAATAACCTGCGCTTGGAGTGCCGCAAAGGCGTCGGGGTCGCGGAAAAAATTGGTGACGCCGATGAGCACATCGTTGAACAGGGCTTGCACCTCGGCTGGCGTTTGCTGCAGGTACTTGACGTAGCCGTCCATGCTGTCGATTTGATGCACGGCCATGCGCCGCTCGATGCGGCGGTAGATGGTGCTGGGCTTGTACTGCGAAAAGTCGTGCCCGGTCTGGGCGCGCAGCAGGATGAATATTTTTTTGAGCGCGTTCTCGCCTGAAGTTGCGCCGCCGCCGCCTGCCCGGGGCGGCTTGCCAAAAGCGTGCATGACGTAGGAAATCAGTTGCGCCGGCATTTCGGCCGGTGGCAGTTGGTAGTCCACCAGGCCGGTGGCCAGGGCACTGTGCGGCATGCCGTCAAACTCGGCCGACTCGGGGTTTTGCACCATCACCATGCCGCCTTCGGCCTTGATGGCGCGCACGCCCAGGGTGCCGTCGCTGCCGGTGCCCGAGAGCACGATCGCGATGGCGCGCTCATGCTGGTCAAGCGCCATGGAGCGAAACAAAAAATCAATCGGCAGGCGGTGCCCGCGCGGCTCGACCGGCTCCAGCAGTTGCAGCGTGCCATTCAAAAACGCCATGTCGCGATTGGGCGGGATGATGTAGGCGCAGTTGACCTGCACCCGCACCCCGTCCTGCACCTCGGACACCTGCATGCGGGTGTAACGCTGGATGATCTCGGTCAGTATGCTCTTGTGATCGGGCGACAAATGCTGTACCAGCACAAAGGCCATGCCAGGGTCGGCATCGGCCGGCATGGCGGAAAAGAACGCCTCAAAAGCCGCCAGGCCACCGGCGGAGGCGCCGATACCGACGATAGGAAAGCCCGCGCTGGCCACAGGCGACGTTGACGGTTCGGTGCTGCTGGGAGGTGTCAAGGGCGCTGTGTTGGCGTTGACAACTGGCGGCGTTGCTGCTGCTTTGACTTGGGCCTTGGCTTTCACTGGCTTTTTAGTATTCATGGTGCTTGCTCATTGGGTCAAGAAGGCTTGCCCGCAATTCGATGCGCTTGAGTGTAGTCGGCCACGGCTGGCAGCGCCAAATTTATTCGGCTGCGCCATGACGCTTGCCCGAATCAGGGCTGGGCTTTGACCAGCGAGCCCACGCGCACGCCGAGCAGACGCAGGCGTTGCACCAGCGGTGCGCGTTTGAGACAGAGTCCGGCGATTTTTCGAATGGTGCGGGCGTCGGCCGTGAAGACGTCGCCGGTCTGGTCGCGCGTGAGGCTTTTGAAATCCTCATAGCGCAGCTTGATGCCTATGGTTTTGCCAAGGTAGCCTTGGCGCTGCAGGTCGGCCGCCACCTGCTCGCACAACCGGGTGAAGATGAGGCCCAACTCGGCTTTGTCGCGCACCGCGTGCAAGTCGCGCTCAAACGTGGTCTCGCGGCTGATGGACACCGGTTCGCTTTGGGTGACCACGGGACGCTCATCGCGACCGTGGGCCGCATCAAACATCCAGGCGCCGGTTTTCTGGCCAAAATGGTCAATCAACCAGTCGAGTTCCTGCTGGGCCAGTTCACCAATGGTACCGATCCCCAAACCTTTTAATTTTTCATCCGTTTTGGGGCCGATGCCGTTGATCTTGCGGCACGCCAGCGGCCAGATATTGGTTTGCAAATCCTCCTCAAAAACAATCGCAATGCCATTGGGCTTGTTGAACTCGCTGGCCATTTTGGCAAGCAGCTTGTTGGGCGCCACACCGACCGAGCAGGTCAGGCCGGTCGCATCGAAAATGGCTTTCTGTATCAGTCGCGCCAGCACCCGGCCGCCTTCGCGCTGACCGCCTGGAACCTCGGTGAAGTCAATATAAACCTCATCGATACCCCGGTTCTCCATGACCGGTGCGATGTCGGTGATGATGGCTTTGAACGCTTGTGAGTAGTGGCGGTACTGGGCAAAGTCCACCGGCAGCAATATCGCCTGCGGGCAGAGTTTGGCGGCTTTCATGAGACCCAGCGCCGAGCCCACGCCAAACTGGCGCGCCGCATACGTGGCGGTGGTGATGACGCCGCGTCCGCTGTAGTCCTTGAGACGCGGGAATGCGTCCACAGGAATGTGGCCCAAAGGCCGTTCGCCCTGAGCCCGCCGCAGGGCATCATCGACTTGCCTGCGTGCACCGCCAATGACCACCGGCAAACCTTGGAGTTGCGGGTAGCGCAGCAATTCGACCGACGCGTAAAAAGCATCCATGTCGAGGTGGGCGATGCGGCGTAGGGTGCCTTCAGACTTTGCGCTCATACGGCAAGGATAGCGCGAACAGTTTACTGCCTCAGATCAAGGTACCAGGCCGATGGAACGGTTAAGCTTGGTGCCTGCTACGCCTTTGTCAATTGGAGACGGTATGGACAAGCACTTTCTCACACCACTTTTTTCGCCCAGCTCAATCGTTGTTATTGCGGGCAAGGCGGACGAGCCCCAGTCGCAGACACGCCAGGCGCAGGCACTGCACCGGGCACTGCGCGCGCAGCGCTTTACCGGGACGCTGAACTTCCTCGATATGCACGCCAG
>Ga0315272_10001170_pt1 | contig 13070 bp, 16 predicted proteins | sample C3_middle_MG_FD_203918 | JGI IMG/M metagenome (GOLD analysis project Ga0315272, IMG submission 203918) | Sediment microbial communities from Yellowstone Lake, YNP, Wyoming, USA - C3_middle | ecosystem: Environmental > Aquatic > Freshwater > Lake > Sediment | place: USA: Wyoming | collected...
AACCGGTGGCGTCGGTACCGCAACTCCGCCGGCAACCAGGGTTTTGATGCGTAGCACCAAATCGGCGGTAGGAGGGGCATCGCCTTCACCATCTGCCTGGTGACGGGCCAACAGGCCACGCGCGGCCTCGGCCGACTCAAGCAGTACATCGACCATGACCGCGTTGGGCTGCAATTCATGACGACGCAAGCGATCCAGCAAAGACTCCATTTGATGCGTCAACTCTGCCACGTCTGAAAAGCCGAAGGTAGCAGCACCGCCCTTGACCGAATGTGCACAGCGGAAAACGCCGTTCAGTTCTTCGTCATCTGCGGTCTCAAGGTTCAGATTGAGCAGCATCTGCTCCATCAAGTCGAGATTTTCTCCCGCCTCCTCAAAAAATATTTGGTAAAACTGGCTGAGGTCGATATCACCACCTGGGCCGCTACTGTCTTGATGCGCTTGCGCCATATCACACTCCTGTATTCTTTATGCTTGGTCAACAATCTTTGTACGTTTTACTTGATCACTTTTTTAATGACGTCAAGCAGGCGTGCCGGGTCAAACGGCTTGACCAACCAGCCGGTGGCCCCGGCCGCCCGGCCCGCTTGCTTCATGAGATCGCTGGACTCGGTAGTCAGTACCAAAATAGGCGTGGTCTTGAACTGCGGATGATTCCTGAGCTTGCGGGTCAATCCGAGACCATCCAGGCGGGGCATGTTCTGGTCGGTTAAAACCAGGTCAAATGATTGGGCCTGTGCCTTTTCATAGGCATCCACGCCGTCAACCGCCTCTACCACCTGGTAACCGGCCCCCGTCAGGGTAAATGACACCATCTTGCGCATAGACGGCGAGTCGTCAACAGCGAGTATAAAAGGCATATGAGGCTCCGACAATTTGAGTTATAGATTAATGGGGACAGTTAAAACAATTCAACAGAACCAGCTGCCATTTCGTCCTGCGTGACCGGGTTGGGGCGTTCCGGTACCTCTTCAACAAAGGGAACCGCCTCGCCATCTTCCTGGCCCATGGACTCGGCGGCCAGCAGGTAAGCGCAACCTTGGAGTGTTTTGGAGGTGTGCGAAATCAACTGCGCGGCCATATCCTGAAACTGCAATTCAGTAATCGCCGCTCGCAGCGCGGCACGAACGCCATCGAGCTCTTTGGTCGCTGCCAACATCGGGGCAGCCAGGTCGGCACTGGCACTGGTAAAACGTTCCATGAGTCTTGTCATTGTATGGGCCAACAGCCCATCCAGGCGGTTCAAATCGTGAACCACCACAAGCAGCGAATCCTGCACTTCTGCCACCAGCATGACGGGCAGTTGCACAGCCGGCGCCGGAGACGGTATCTCGTTTTCTTCCATTTTCTAAATCCAGTCTCGGTGTAGCATCTTAAGATCCGGTCAGAAACAACTTGCACATTTGCCGCGCCAACTTCGGGCGTTCTGCGGGTTTCAGCCACAATGATAACGTTCATCATGCACCAAGAAAATACTCCACGCTCGCCGCTGCGAATTCTGCACCTGGAAGATTCTGCAATTGACCACGAACTGGTGCGACTGGCTTTAAACAAATCGCGTCAGCCGTTCGAGATCGAACGGGTAGAAACCTTGCCAGAGTTTGAGCGTTTGACGCAAACGTCCAGTTTTGATGTCATTTTGGCAGACTATCGACTGCCTGGCTTCACGGCACTCGATGCCTGGCAGATTCTGCTGCGCCAGCCCCACCATCCGCCTTTTATTCTGCTGTCAGGTGCCATCGGTGAGCCCGCTGCGGTGGCGGCCATCAAAATGGGCATGAGCGACTACTTGGCCAAAGAAGAGCTGAGTCGGCTGGCGCAGGTGATGGGTCGCGCCATCGAAATCCACAGTATCCGCCGGGCCAAAGAAACGGCCGACCTCGAACTGGCCTTGTCCGAAGAACGGTTGGCTGATTTCGCCGAGCATTTACAGATCACCATCGAGCAGGAGCGCGCCGAGATAGCCCGCGAAATTCATGACGATATTGGTGGTGCGTTGGCCGCCGTGCGCTTCGATCTGTCGTGGATCAGCCGCCACAGCGCGGACCCCGGCATCCAGAACCATGTCAACGCCGCCACCGAGATGCTGCAACAAGCGATTGGGGCGAGTCAGCGCATCATGATGAATCTGCGCCCGGCGATCCTGGATCAAGGTCTGGTTCCCGCGGTTCAATGGCTGGCCGGAGAATTCTCAAAACGCACCGGCATAAAAACGACGGTGCAGGCAGCGCCGGAAACAGTCACACTGTCCAAGGCGATTGAGTTGGTTGCCTACCGAACCGCACAGGAGGCCCTGACCAACATCGTCAAATATGCGGATTGCAGCCAAGTCCTGATTGAACTCTCCAATGCCAAGCATGTGTTGACGCTTGAAATCAAAGACAATGGCAAAGGCATCGCACCGGCCGAGCTGAGCAAACCGCGCGCGTTTGGCTTGCGTGGCTTGCTTGAACGCGCCAAGAAAGTTGGCGGTTGGCTGGATATCAGCAGCCACGCCAACCAAGGAACTTCCATCATTCTTTCGGTGCCCCTGCTGCCGGCCAAGAAAGCTTCAAGCCAGAAAGGTCAATGAGATGATTCGGGTTATTCTTTGCGACGACCACGCCATGGTGCGCCGCGGTATCCGCGACACGCTGGCAGAGGCGGTTGACATTCAAATCACCGCCGAAGCTGCCAACTACGCGGAAGTTCGCGAAGTCATGCGCAGCGCCAAATGCGATGTCCTGGTGCTCGACCTCAACCTGCCGGGGCGCGGTGGACTGGAAGTATTGTCCAGTTTGAAGGAGGCCAATTCACCGATCAAGGTGTTGATCGTCTCCATGTACCCGGAAGACCAATACGCCATCCGCTGTTTGCGCGCTGGCGCGCAAGGTTACCTGAACAAGGCGGGCGACCCGGCCGACTTGATTACAGCGGTGCGAACCGTGGCGCAAGGGCGCAAATACGTGACAGCCGCTGTCGCCAGCATGCTGGTCGAAAACCTGAACACACCTGAAAATCAAACCCTGCACGCGACCTTGTCAGAGCGTGAACTGCAAACCTTGTTGAAAATTGCCTCCGGCAAACGCTTGTCCGACATCGCCGAAGAACTCATGCTCAGCCCCAAAACAGTCAGCGTCTATCGCGCCCGCCTGCTGGAAAAGTTGAAGCTCTCGAACAACGCCGAACTCACGGTCTATGCCATTCGCAATGAATTAGTCTGAGAACTTGCGGGACAGACCAAGAGTTACACGCAGTGAACTTTGCTCTGTCCCCAACTGATCGCCAGATGTTGGATGCCCAACTTGCGGGACAGACCGCAGTTACACGCAGTGAACAAGCTCTGTCCCCAACTGATCGCCAGATGTTGGATGCCCAACTTGCGGGACAGACCAAGAGTTACACGCAGTGAACAAGCTCTGTCCCCAACCGATCAAGCGCTCAGCGTCTGGAAAAAATATCGATGGCACGCTCCAACAACGCCAGGAAGGGCTGGTCGAGCAGCGGCAAAGTGGCGGTGATGCCGATCAACCCAACCGCCAGTGTGATGGGAAAACCGATGGCATAGATGTTCATTTGTGGTGCGACCCGCGAGACAATCCCGAGCGCCAGGTTGACGAACATCAGCATGCCAATCATGGGCAAGGCAATCCACAAACCACTGGCAAACAAGTCGGCGCCAAGGTCGTAGATTCTCATTTGCTTTAACGCCTCCAGAAAATTCTGATCGACCGGAAATGCATCAAAACTCTTGATCACCGCCAGCAACACCAGCAGATGTCCGTTCATGACGACAAACAGCAGGGACGCCATCTGACCAAAAAACCGCGCCACCGCACTCGATTGGGTATTGAGTGAAGGATCAAAAAAAGAAGCAAAATTCAGCCCCATTTGAAACCCCACCACTTCACCGGCGAGTTCAAACGCCGCAAACACCACGCGTACCGTAAAACCTATGGCCAGGCCAATGCCGACCTGCTCCACAACGACACCCACCGCCTCGGGCGAGGTGATGCTGATGACCGCCTGATTTTGCAAACTGGCTTGCGCGGCATAGGCGATGAACAACGACAAGCCGATGCGCAGACGCAGCGGAAAAGCACGGGAAGAAAATATGGGAGCTGCGGTAAACACCGCCAGCACGCGCAAAAACGGCCAGACCATGGGTGACAGCCAGGCCACCAATTGGGCTTCATTAAAGGCGATCACGGCAGTTGAACCGGACTCACAGGACGGCCGACGGAATGGCCTCGATAGTGCGGCGAATGTACTCCACCAGCACGTTCAGCATCCACGGCCCGGCCAACGCAAAGACCACCATCGCGGCCACCAGTTTTGGCACAAAAGCCAGGGTCGCCTCGTTGATCTGGGTGACCGCCTGGAAAAGACTGACCAGCAAACCCACCGCCAGCACCACACCCAGTACCGGGGCTGACACCATCAACAACATCAACAAGGCTTCCTGGCCCATCGTTAAAACCATTTGCGCATTCACGGCTTAAACCTCAGTTCACAAAGCTGGCGGCGAGCGAGCCGATCAGCAGATTCCAGCCGTCCGCCAGGACAAACAGCATCAACTTGAACGGCAAGGCCACCAGCACCGGAGACAGCATCATCATGCCAAGAGACATCAGCACACTGGCCACCACGATGTCGATCACCAGAAACGGGATGAAAATCATAAAACCGATCTGAAACGCCGACTTCAGCTCGCTCGTCACAAAGGCCGGCACCAGCACCCGCATCGGCACATTCTGGGCATTCGCTCCAGGCGCCAGTTTGGCCAACTTGGCAAACAGTGCCAGATCTGACTGACGGGTTTGCTTGCTCATGAACTGGCGCATCGGATCCTCGGCCTTGGTCAGCGCCTGCTCAAACGGCATCGAATTGTTGGTGTAAGGCAGATAAGCTTCGTTATACACCTTGTCCAGCGTTGGCCCCATGACAAAAAATGTCAGGAATAGCGAGAGCCCGACGATCACCTGGTTGGGCGGTGCCGACTGGGTTCCCAGCGCCTGGCGCAGCAACGAGAGCACGATCACAATGCGTGTGAAACCGGTCATCATGAGCAGCACGGCCGGCAAAAAAGACAGCGCCGTAAAAAATAGCAAAGTCTGGATTGGCACCGAAAAATTCATGCCTGACGGCCCCGAACCGACCAGCAAAGGCAATTGCCCGGCCGTCTGCGCCAACGCCGCCGACGGCAGCACCAAGGCCAGCAGCAGCAGGCCCACCCGAGGCCCAGACGCTTGCTGCACAAACATCTTCTTCATCACGGTAAGGTCACCGGACTTTGCGCCGCCGCAGGCACCAAGCGCGCCACGGCGGGTTGCACTGCAGCGCTGTGCAAACAGGTAACGGATTGAGCGGTAACGCCCAGGGTCAGCCAGATACGCTCGCCTTCTGGCCCGACCTCAACCGTCACCACGCGCTGATGCGGGCCGACGGCCACCGCCGAGATGACACGAGCAGCACTGGAGACACCCGCGGAACCGCCCGGCGTGCGGCGTTGCAGCCATTTCAAGCCCCATGGCATGAGCGCCAGCAGAGCGACGAAGAGGATGACCGAAATCAGTGTTTGTGACATGGCCGACCTTACCCTCCCTTGCTGACCCGGCGCAGACGTTCAGACGGCGTGACGACATCGGTCAAGCGAATACCGAATTTCTCATTCACGACCACGACCTCGCCCTGGGCAATCAGGTAACCATTGACCAACACATCCATGGGCTCACCCGCCAGGGCGTCGAGTTCGACCACCGAACCTTGTCCCAACTGGAGAATATGTTTGATCGGCACCTTGGTTCGCCCGAGTTCAACCGAAAGCTGAACCGGTATGTCGAGCACCCGGTTGATATCGTTGATGGGCGCGTCGCCAGCGGAAAACGGACGCGCCGCCTCCCCTGATAGAACGCCACCCGGTTCAACCCCAAGGTCGCTGCCATCGGCGCTTTTTTGCTCCATCAGCGCCTCGGCCCAATCGGCCAGTCCGTCATCTGCGGCGGGCTTTTCGTCTTCTACTGGTTTGTCATCAACTGCCATAAATTACCCCTTCCAATTGAGGTCGTTACCCCTCAAATTTCTATCAATCCGAACCGCATACTTGGCGTTGTGTGTTCCATACTGGCACTCAAATACCGGCACGCCTTCAACCGTCATTTCAATTCGCGAGCGCCGGTCAAGCTCAATGAAATCGCCGACTTTCATGGCCAGCAATTGTTCCACGGTCGCGTGCGCTCGGGCCAACTCGGCCACCAGCGTCACTTCGGCCGCCTGAATCTCCTGCGTCAACACGTTGACCCAGCGCCTATCAACCTCAACCGAATCGCCCTGGGTGGTTGAATAGAGTACATCACGAATCGGCTCCAACGTGGCATACGGCATGCAAAAATGAATGGCGCCCGTGATCTCGCCAATTTCAAGCTGGAAAGAGGTCGCAATCACAATCTCGCTGGGCGTGGCAATATTGGCAAACTGGGGCTGCATTTCAGAGCGCTGGTACTCCAGTTCAAGCGGGTAAATGCCCTTCCAGGCTTTCTTGTATTCGTCGGTGATGACCTCCACCAGACGGTTGATGACACGCTGCTCAGTAGCCGAAAAATCACGCCCTTCAATGCGTGATTGAAACTTGCCAATGCCGCCATAGAGCGTATCAATGACGCCAAACACCAGCGATGGCTCGCACACCACCAAACCACTGCCGCGCAACGGCCGGATGGCCACAATGTTGAAATTGGTGGGCACCGCCAGTTCGCGCAAAAACGCACTGTAGCGCTGCACCATGACCGGTCCGACCGAGATCTCAGGGCTTCGGCGAATGAAATTGAAAAGCCCGACGCGCAGATTGCGGGTAAAACGTTCGTTGACGATTTCCATCGTCGGCATACGCCCGCGCACAATGCGCTCCTGGCTCGAAATGTTGTAGGTGCGAACATCACCTTTCTCGTGAACTTCCTCGGCAAGTTTTTGACTCTCGCCCGTCACCCCCTCGAGCAGGGCATCGACTTCTTCCTGGGACAGAAAGGATTCACTCATACAGCGGTTCCGGTTGGGTCCTTACTGAACAATAAAGCTGGAAAAATGAACGGCAAGCACCGGGTACTGGCCCGCTGCATTTTTACTGATCATCTTCTTTTTAACTTTGACACCTTCTTTTTTCGATTTGACCGGTGCCTCGGGTTCAAACTCCTCGAACGGGCGCAAAGCCTCCTGCAAGATATCGGCAGCAAGCTTTCCTTTGCCTTCAATCGATAGCACATCTTCCGCCGTGCGCTGGGAAATCAGCAACAAAATGCCACTGCGAATAGCGGGCAGGTAGATTCGAACCTGTTCAACCGCATTGGTATCGGCCAACTCCAGCGTGATGCCGATCTGCGCCACTTTTTCACCGCCTGGGTTGGCCAGGTTGACCACCATATTGTCCATCGTGTAATAGGTGGGCGGTCCTTTGGGCGCAACGTGAACCGGCGTTGCTTCAAGCGCGCCATCGGCAGACTTGTTTCTTTTGATCACGAAGAACCAGGCCGCCCCGCCCGCCAAGGCCAAGACCAGCAAGGCGAGCGTCACCATGATGAATAATTTTTTTCTTTTAAACGGTCGTTTGGGTGGTTTTTCTGGCTTGACCTCGTCGGCGCCAGGTTTGGCCGCCTCAGGCTTTGCGCCAGGCTTGGCGGCCTCAGGCTTTGCTGCGTCAGGTTTGGTAGCCACTATATTTCCTTCGAGTCCATGGTATCGCTCTCATTGTTTAGCACATTCACGGCATCAAGCACTGAATTTAGCCTTGGAAAGCCCGGCTTTCAAAAAACTTTTGCGATTCGGTTCCATCATTCTTTGGGTCTGGTGATGGTTAAACAAAAAGATCGACCGTCCCGGCAACCGCTGGATTGACCCGTTGCAGGCTTTGCTGGGCCACCCTTGGCACGTTCGCCAGGCTGATCTGACGCGCGAATGCAGGCGGACGTTGATCTTGTGCGGTCGAACTTCCCTGGCCCGATGTTCCCACAGAAACGCCCGACAGCACCAGCCCTTCACTTTTTAGCAGTTCCTTCAGATGGGCGCTGGCACCTTCGAGTATCTGTCGAATTTCGGGTTGATCCGTGCGAAAACCGATATGCGCCTGGTCCCCCTTCATTGAAATATGCACCTGGACCGGGTGATCACCAAAACCATCAAGCTTCAACTCGGCATTTTGAACCCCTTGCGAAGCCCAGTAACTCACGGTCTGGGCTACTGAAGATTCCAACGATTGCGTCGAGGATGCGGCCATAGCCGGAGGTAGATCCAAACGAGTTTCAGCGTGCAAAGCCGTTTGCCCCCACCCTCCCCCGATACCCGCTTCAGAAGAAAACCCCAAAGACTTGGTGGCGCTGCGTTCGAGTTGACGCGGCAAGCCCTCGGCCATCGCGGTCGTCACCCATGCGCTCGAAAGAGCGGCTTCACGCGCCGAGACATTGACAGACGCGGCGGCATCAAGCTTGTGCGATTCGGCCAGACGCGCGCCGACCGCAAACGGCAACTGTGCACCTCTGGCTTTTGCAGACAGCACTGGCGCGGTAGCCAGGTCGTACCCTGGGTCACCCGCCTTGTCATCGCCCGGCGTGGCGGCTGCCACAGCCTGTAGCTCGGCCTTGCCCGCCACCGGTGTCTTCAGATCTATCGCCAAGTGTTGGCTCGGCAACTGCGGGTTCGGCACCGGCCCTGCTGCCACGTTGTGCCCTGGGTCACCCGCTTGGTCATCGCCCAGCGAAGCGGCTGTCGCTGTCGGCAGCTCGACTTTGCCCGCCACCGGTGTCTTCAGCGCTGTTGGCAAGGACTGGATCGGCAGTTGCGGGTTCAGCACTGGCGCTGCCGCCACGTTGTGTCCTGCGTCACCCGCTTGGTCATCGCCCAGCGGCACTGCCGTTGCTGTCGGCAGCTCGGTTTTGCCCGCCGGCGTCACCGGACGGCTCAAAGAAAGGCCTTTGGCTGCTGCAGTTGTTGCCGTTACGGATCGACCCGCTTGAGTGCCGCCGGCGGCATCGATGGCACCCGATGGTTTTGCGCCGGTTGCGCCGGCTTGGGCCAACAACATGGCCAAATCATTGGGCATGTTTTCCGGCAATGGGGTAATCAGGCCCGACCACGGCGGCGGCGTCAATTGCACATCCTGGTTCGTCAACGGGGTCGCATTGTCCGCTCGCTGCACAGCCGTCGACGGGTCGGCAGCAGCCGCAACCGGATCGAGCGAGGCCAACAGCGCCGGAAAACCCCCGTCCGAGCCGGCATCGGCATCGTCGCTTTTTTGGGTCTTGTCTTTGCCCTTGCTGCTTTCTGTGCCAAGCACAGTTTTGGCACTGAGCACTGCACCGCCAATTTCAACACTCATGATCTCTCTCCTGTTAAATGCCCAGTGCTTACTTGCCTGCTGCGCATGGCGGCAAACTCATCCATCTGTTTTTGCTCGCGACGTGATTGAATCGCGGCAATATCGGCGCGCTTTTTTTTCAGTACCTGGTTCAAGCCATGCAACCGGAATTCAGCCGCCAAGACGATTCGTTTGGCCGCATCGACTTTATGCGTTTCGTTTCCAAGCACCCCATTTTGCAAACCGATGGCTTGCTGCAACCTGTCCATGAACTGGTATTGATGCCGCAACATCTCCGGCGTGGTGCCACTTTGCGCCGTCGCGGTCCATTTCGACTCGGTTTCCGCCGCATAGGTTTCCAATTGAGCCAACTGATCCTGGGCAAACAAATGGCTGCGCTGGGCCTGCATCAACCCTTGGATCGCATCGTCGCGTTTGCGACCGGCCAGATCGATGGCCAGCAAAAAACTTTTAACGCCACTCATGCCAGGACCTCTTTGCGCGCTGTCACCGCCACCATCTGCGCCACGCTGTCTTCCAGCGTTGCCGACTCAAACATGTCCTGCTGAAGAAATCCACTCATCGCCTCATGCAATTCGATCGCCTCGTCCAACGCCGGATCAGATCCGCTCACATAGGCGCCGATCTGCACCAGGTCGCGGCCTTTTTCATAGCGCGAATTGATGGAGCGAAACCGCCGGGCCAGCTCAAGATGCTGGCGCGGCACCACATTGTTCATGACCCGGGAGGCTGACTGCTCGATATCAATCGCCGGAAAATGCCCCGACTCCGCCAGCGCGCGCGAAAGCACAATATGCCCGTCCAGAATCGCCCGCGCCGCATCGGCAATCGGGTCTTGCTGGTCATCGCCTTCCGAGAGCACGGTATAAAAAGCGGTGATGGAACCAAATCCGTGCAAGCCGTTGCCACTGCGCTCCACCAGTTGCGGCAGCTTGGCAAAACACGATGGCGGGTAGCCCTTGGTCGCCGGTGGCTCACCAATGGCCAGCGCAATTTCGCGCTGTGCCATGGCATAGCGCGTCAGCGAATCCATCAGCAGCAACACGTGCTGGCCCTTGTCCCTGAAACTCTCGGCAATGGCCGTCGCATAAGCCGCACCCTGCATGCGCAGCAAAGGCGGCGAGTCGGCAGGCGCCGCCACCACCACCGACCTGGCGCGCCCCTCCGGGCCCAGAATATCTTCAATGAATTCCTTGACCTCACGGCCGCGTTCGCCGATCAAACCGACCACAATCACGTCGGCTTTGGTGTAGCGGGCCATCATTCCGAGCAGCACGCTTTTGCCCACCCCCGAGCCTGAAAATAAACCAATGCGCTGGCCGCGGCCTATCGTCAACAGCGCGTTGATGGCACGCACACCGGTATCCAGCGTGGTGCGCACCGGGGCGCGGTCCATCGCGTTGATGGGCTGACGATCCAGCGGCAAGGAATGCACATCGGCAATCGGCCCCATGCGGTCCATCGGCGTACCCTGGGCATCAACCACACGGCCCAACAAGCCGTCGCCCAGGGGCAAGCGCAACATGCCATAACCGCTGGCGCGCTCGCTCTGGCGACGCTCGCCCAGCCGTGGTGCCGCCACATAGGGCGCAGCGGCCTCGACGCTGGCACCGCTCGAAAGCCCATGCACATCGCCGGCGGGCATCAGAAAAACTTTTTCATCCGAGAACCCCACCACCTCCGCCAATACCGGCGTTTGCGCCTTCATGGTGACCAGGCATTGCGAGCCCACCGGCGCGTGGATACCGCTGGCTTCAAGCACCAGGCCGTTCAGGCGCGTCAGCGTGCCGCGCACCTCAAGCGAGCTGGTGGCGACACGCTTGCGGACATCGTCCATGAAAAGCTGCCACTTCGAAGTTGCCTCAGTGTTCGGCATCGACTTCTTCCCAGGGCGAATGCAGCCCCAAGCTGGCGAGCGCGCGCTGCCACCTCTTTGGCACCGTTGCATCCACCACGGTGCCGGCGGACTCGATCAGACAACCACCCCGCGTCAACGACGCGTCGGCACGCAAGGTAAGCGACAAGCCAGGGAACTCACCGACCAGTACTTCTTCAAGCACTTCCAGATCCAATGGATTCAAGCGCACCAGCACGGCTTTGTTGTGGGCCATCAGCAAACCGAGCGCTTCACGCAGGACCGGCAGCAAAACATTAGGATTCACTGACAGTTCTTGCCGCAACACCTGACGCGCCAGCTCGCAGGCCAGTTCCAGCGTACCGTGGGCAATCGTTTCCTCGGCATCGGCAAGTTGCGCCTGGGCGCAGGCGAAAAGTCGGGCGAAATTTTGCGCCGCCTCTTGCCCCTGGTGGGCGGTAAAGTCGGCCAGTTGACGTTGCGTATCGAGCGCTGCCTGGGCGCGTCCCTGGACAAAACCCTGCTCATAACCTTCTTGCCTGAGCGCGTCTTCCTTCAACTGTTCTGCGGATTTCTCACGCTTCTTGACCTGCGCGGCCAACAGCAATGAGGCGGTATCGACCGCGCCGAAGCTCCACTGCTCGACAGCGCCAATCTCTTCGCCTGGGATAAAACGGGAGTAGTTGCGCATTGCTTCAGACCATCACGTCATCGGAACCAGCACCAATCATAATCGTCCCTTCGTCGGCCAGGCGACGTACCACTTTCAGGATTTCCTTCTGCTGCGTTTCCACCTCGGACAAACGCATGGGCCCGCGCGACTCCAGGTCTTCGCGCAACGCCTCGCTCGCCCGCGTTGACATGTTGGACAAGAACTTCTCCTTGAGCTCGGACTGGGCACCCTTGAGCGCCACGATCAACGCATCCGACGCCACTTCCTTGAGCACCATCTGGATTGCCTTGTTGTCGAGCTTGATCAAGTCGTCAAAGACAAACATCTTGTCCATGATCTTTTGCGCCAGGTCGGGGTCGTGGCTGCGAATCGACTCGATCACGGTACCCTCAATCGCGGTGCCCATCAGATTGACCATTTCGGCGGCGGTCTTGATGCCGCCCAATGACGACTTGCGCACCTTGTCGCCACCCGCCAGCACCTGGAACAGCACTTCGTTCAAATCCTTCAAGGCTGACGGTTGAATCCCCTCCATGGTCGCCACGCGCAGCATCACCTCATTGCGTTGGCGTTCACCAAAGAACTTCAGCACGTCAGCGGCCTGGTCAAAGTCCAGGTGCACCAGAATGGCCGCCACGATTTGCGGATGCTCGTTGCGCAACAGTTCCGCCACTGACGACGGCTCCATCCATTTCAAACTCTCAATGCCGGAAACGTCGCCGCCCTGCAAGATACGGTCAATCAGGAGCGCCGCTTTGTCGTCGCCGAGTGCGCGTTTGAGCACCGACCGAACGTAGTCGCCAGAATTGGATACCAGCAGACTCTGCGCGGCTGCAATGCCGGTAAATTTGTCAACCACCTCATCGACGCGTTCCCGCGTGATCGCTTTGGTCTTGGCAATCGCCTCGCCCAATTTTTGAACTTCCTTGGGCGAAAGATGCTTGAACACCTCCGATGCCTCGTGCTCGCCGAGCGACATCATCAAAATCGCAGCGTCTTGGGTTCCGTCAGATAGACTCATTTTGTTCGTCCGCTGGCTGTCAATCAGATCGGCGCTTCGCCGTTGATCCAGGTCTTGACAATATTAGCCACCGCCGCCGGGTTGTCGCGCGTCAACTGGCGTGCGTCCTCCAGGGCCTACTCACTCGAACCCTGAGCGGCGGCGGCCGCTGCCCGGGCTCGATCTGGCGCCGCCATCT
>Ga0315272_10001171_pt1 | contig 13062 bp, 14 predicted proteins | sample C3_middle_MG_FD_203918 | JGI IMG/M metagenome (GOLD analysis project Ga0315272, IMG submission 203918) | Sediment microbial communities from Yellowstone Lake, YNP, Wyoming, USA - C3_middle | ecosystem: Environmental > Aquatic > Freshwater > Lake > Sediment | place: USA: Wyoming | collected...
CCACGAGTTTGACTCCGAACTGATGGATGAGCTGAAGATGGTTACGAGCCTGTACCATCCCGATGATACGCTTATTGTGCTTGATTCAATGATTGGCTCGAAGGCCATTGCTCTCTCTCAAAGCTTCGACAAGGTCGCTCCTCTGACCGGCGCGATCTTCACGAAGTTCGACTCACCCGCGCAGGGCGGTGCTGTTCTGTCGTTCAAGGAATCGATTGGAAAGCCTATCCGATATGTCGGGGTGGGAGAGCACCTTCAGGATCTGGAATACTTCGTTCCGGAACGGCATGCAGCGCGCATCGTTGGCTATGGTGACATGGAAGGGCTGCTCAAACGGTATGATGACGCCGAGCATCGGGCCAAGGCAACAGTGATGGCGAAGAAAGCTCAAACGGGGAAGTTTGACCTTTACGACCTCCGCGATCAGCTGCTTGAAATAGCTCAAGTTGGTGGTATAAATAAAATGCTTGAGAGCCTTCCCTCCAACATGCTCCCCAAAGGAGCTGTTGTCGACGAGGGAGTAGCAAAGAGGTTTACCGCTATTATTGACTCGATGACCGATACCGAAAGGCGCAATCCAGGTATTCTGAATGCGTCCCGCAAGCGACGTGTCGCTCGTGGTGCTGGTGTGGATGTCAGTGATATCAACAGGATGCTCAAGCAGTTTGAGTTGTTCAGCCGTATGGCAAAGATGGCTAACAACAGGCACACCGGGGGCTTTGGCTTGCCCGGATTCTAGCACTCGCAGGTATGTAACAGGAGGAAACATGGTAAGCATCAAGCTCGCAAGGACGGGAACCAAACATCAGGCTCACTATCGTTTTGTCGTGCTCGATCGGAAGAAGCCGACGAACGGTGCAGTCATCGAAACACTTGGATACTACGATCCCAATCCCAAAGTGGCGAAGATCGAAGTCAACGAAGAGCGCATTGCCTACTGGCTTGGTCTGGGAGCACAGCCAACAGATTCTGTGCGTAATCTGCTTAAGCATAACGGTGTCTGGCAGCGGTTTGTTGCAAGCAAGACTGCTGAGTAGTTCTGTTTTTCGCGCAGCAGGAGACGCCAGATGAAACAGTTAGTCGAAACCATTGTCAAGGCGCTCGTTGACACTCCCGAAGAGGTTGTTGTCAACGAGATTGCCGGAGACCAGGTGACGACGTATGAGATCAAGGTCGCTCAGCGGGACGCAGGCAAGGTGATCGGGAAACAGGGCCGCACAGCCCAGGCGATTCGTACGCTTGTCAGAGCGGCCGCGGCGAAAAATGGCATGGTGGCTGCAGTGCAGATTGACAGCATGAATGATGAACAGGTCGGAACTGGCCTGGAAGAGGAGCAGTAGAAAAAATGGCAACCAGTGTCTGGATGAAGCAGAACGTTCTCATAAAGACAGTCGTGACACAGCAGTTCAAGGACAGCTATCTCAAGGACCTGGATAAGGCGACTGGCGAAGCAAAGCAGAACCTCGAACGACTGAAGTCATCACTGTCCCAGGTGATTCTTCGTGGCGGTGTTGGCGGTCAGTATGATGATCTGGTCAAGGCTCAGCTGCAGGAGGAGAAGGCGAAGCAGGAACAGATGGTGATGGATCTCGAGGCCAAGAAATCCGAAGTGTCAAAGTTGGAGCTTGGTTCGGTCTATGTGCAAGGAGCCCTCGAAGGAACTGTCGAAGTGAAGGTCGGCGACAACCTGTTTCAGAAGATCGGTTCCACGTCGGTTCTTGTTCAGGATGGTGTTATTCTCTCAATTGACTGAGTTCATGGTTTGCAGCAGGTTCCGGGCAGAGCGGTGACGCTCTGCCCTTTTCCATTTTCAGGGGACTTGACATGGCAGCACAATTGAAGATATAGTTAATCATGCCTCACGAGCATGTGGACGTACCGGTCGCATATGGGGTCGAAAGCGAACTGTCTGTCGGAGATGGTTTGCTGACTGGCGGCGCCGGCGGCACACGATGCACCAGGTAAGCCGCCGAAAGGGGAGACAATGACATCCAAGAAGTTGCTCGGTATGCTGAATGATGCAATTGCAGGTGAACTACAGGTTTCGATCCAGTACATGTGGCAGCATGTGCAGTGGAAGGGCGTGAAACACTTCTCAGTCAAAGATGAGTTCGAGAAGATTGGCATCGAAGAGATGAAACATGCCGAGATCATTGCGGAGCGGCTTTTCTACCTCGGCGGAACGCCTACCACCAAACCACAGCCGATCGTCGTCGGGCAGTCCCTCAAGGAAATGCTCGCCGCAGACATCCAGGCTGAGGAGATGACGATCAAGCTCTACAAGGAGATCATTACTCTGGCCGCAAAGGAGGGTGATCTAACAACCGCTCACATCTTCACGGAGATTCTTGAGGATGAGGAAGAGCATCATGACACGTTCCAAGGACTCACGGAGGAGGTCTGATCACCTCGACAGCATATGCACGAGGAGGCGCCGGTTTTCCGGCGCCTTTTGCATTTCCAGGTGGGGTAGGGGGCGCTGAGGTCACCGTCCGGGTTCCTGTTGTTGGTGTGGATTGATCGACATTATCTCAGGAGTCTGTTTTTCGAAAGGTTTCGAACAGGGTATTGACAAGAAATCAATTCTTCTAATACTGGCCCTAGTGAGAGGTGATTCATATTTTGTGTTTGCCACTTTCTGGTTGTGGAGGATGGAATGTCGCACGTTGTGGGAATGGGATTCAAGGTACCTGAGAAAGTTTTGACCAATGAGTACTTCAGCGATTACTTCAAGGAGGATTTGAGCGGTTTCCTCGAAGGTATCGTTGGCCAGCGTGAGCGCCATTGGCTTGGTGAGGGCGAGTCTGTTGTTGATCTCTGTATTCCTGCCGCGCAGGAAGCTCTCTCGGAGGCAGGGATCTCGGCAACCGATCTTTCGATGGTTGTTGTTGCCTCTGATACACACGAGTATATCTCCCCTCCTACCTCTGTGGTTGTCCAGGGGAAGCTTGGAGCTGTCAATGCGATGATTTTCGATCTTTCCGCCTCCTGTGCTTCATTTGTCACCGCACTTGTGGCAGTTGACTCATGGTTCAGGTCTCACCCCGACTTCAAATACGCCCTGCTTATTGGCGAATATGGAATGACAAAATACCTCGACAAAGACGACAAATATACAGTCTCTCTCTTCGCCGATGGTGCTGCTGCGTTTGTCATGGAGAATACGGGTGAGAGCATCATTGCCTCGAAGTTCATTGCCGATGGAACGTATCATGATTATCTTGGCGTGTTTGGTGGAGGGACGAAATATCCCATCAATGACGAAACGCTCGCAAAGGGGCTGCACAAGCTGCGCATCCTGAAGAAATATGATCAGAACCCGAATCTGGTTGCGTGGCCCGACTTGGTGAGGGGCTTGATGCAGGAGACCGGTGAGCCTCTTGATGCGATTGACCTGATCCTGTTCACGCAGATCAACCTGGCGGTTATCAAGCAGGTACTGGGCATTCTGGGCATGCCGGAGTCAAAGTCGCATTGGATCATGGATCGCTATGGCTATACAGGGTCAGCGTGCATTCCCATGGCGCTGTATGACGCTCGTCGGCAGGGCAAGGTCAAGGCCGGCGATCTTGTAGTGCTGGTGGCATCTGGTGCAGGACAGGCCATGGGCGCGGTTGCGCTTCGCCTGTAATCGGTCGGGACCAGGAGAGGCAGATGAGAACAGTTCGTATTGCCGGGACAGGGTTGTACACGCCGGAGCGTTCCATGCCAACGGAAGAAGTGGGAGCGATTCTGGGAATTGATTTGACGCAGCAGATTGAGGCGGGGGGCATCAAGCTCAAGAAGATCATGGCGGAGGATGAAGAAGCATCCGATATGGCCGTTTATGCTGGAATGCAGGCGCTGAAGAATGCGGGCGTCAAGCCCTCTGAGCTGGATCTTATCATTGTCAGCACTGACACGCCTGACTACATTTCGCCTTGCACTGCCGCGATTGTGCAGCATCGCCTGCTGGCCAAGAATGCTGGTGTTTTTGACACCAACGTCGCGTGCGCCGGCTGGGTGACAGCACTGAACACGGCAACAAAATACATCATGGCCGACCAGCACTATCACAAGGCGCTCGTTATTGGAACGTATGCCATGACACGCTTTCTGAACTGGCACGATAAGGTCACTGCTCCGACGTTCTCGGATGGCGCCGGTGCCGCCGTACTCGTCGAAGACAATTCTGAGACCGGCGGCTATCTCGGATCAATGCTGTATGCCGATGGCTATTACTGGGATTATCTGGGTGTCTATCTGGGGTCGGCCAAGTTACCGACGGCGGAGTCTATCGCAAAGGGAGAACACAATGTGCAGTATAACCCAAGCAAGAGGTTTCCCGATGTCAACTCCGTGCACTGGCCCCGTCTCGTGCGTGAGACACTTGAGCAGGCTGACCTGACACCGCAGGACGCAGACATGCTGCTGTTCACACAAGTTCGGCGAAACACGATTGAAGGCGTCATGAACACATTGGGGCTTCCGATGTCCAAGACGCATACCGTCATGGAGAAATTTGGCTACACGGGTTCGGCGTGTGTACCAATGGCTCTGCACGATGCCCTTGAAGAGCACCTGATTCACACGGGCGATGTCGTTGTCATGGTGGCATCGGGTGGGGGCTATGCCATGGCGAGTTACGCGATGCGCTGGTTGTAGAGGAGGCTGAGATGGCGTATGCACCGTTTGAAGGGAAGCGGATCTATTCCGAGCGTCTTGGAACCGGCAGCAAGATAGTCATTTTTGGACATGGAAACCTGGCTTCCGCCAACTCCTGGCGCCTCATGATGCCCTACCTGCCGCTCAATCGCAAGAACGTATTTGTAGACTTCCCTGGATTTGGAAAGTCTGACAATATCGCTCCAACCACGGTTGAACATTGTGCTGATGCACTGATTTCATGGCAGAAGTATTGGCATCTTGAACCGGCGGTCTATGTGGGTCACTCGATGGGAGCAGTGATTGGACTGATGGCTGCGCTCAAGGGGGCCCAGTTCTCGAAGATGATTCTCATAGGGTGTGGGCCGGCGGACGGATATCCTATGACCGACGAAATGAGAGCGTCTTTTCAGATGTTGACGAAAAATCCCGCACTCATCGAAGCAATGACGCGCAAGAACAATGAACCGTTTGGCCTTGCAAAAGACATCCTTGATGAAATTGTTGCAGATGCTGTCCGTTGTATTCCTCAAGGATATACGGAAATGGCAGATTCACTGGCAGGGGTGCGCATGGTGGCACAGCTCAGCGGTCTTGCGATGCCCATTACCTTCCTGCACGGTGACAAGGATGGGGTTGTTCCGCTTGACTGGATCCGCCCGACCGTCGAAGCTGCTCATGGAAAGCTGATTGTTCTGGAGGGCCAGGTACACCTTCCCATGCTTGTCGACCCAGAGCGGTTTGCAGAAACGCTTGAACGGGAATTGTAGGGGACTATGAACCAGCCTCTCGTGCGGGTCACTGATGCCAGGTCACTGAAGACCAAAGCTGCCATGAAGTCATCGACGTCAGAGCGCATCGTCGCGTCTGCGTTGAGCTTGTTTTTTGTACATGGCTATTCACAAACGTCAGTGGCAATGATTGCGCGCGATGTCGGCATTTCAAACTCCGCATTCTATAAACACTTCGCATCGAAAGAAGCGGTCCTGCTGGAAGTTCTAAGGACGTTCTCAGATGACTTCACCGGAGCTCTCAGCGATGGGATGGAACGGGCGGTCGGTCTGGAAGCAAAGCTGCGCGCGTTCTATTCGACAATTCTCGGGGTTGTCGGGCGTGACACGCACCTCTACAGAGTATTCACGGAGACCGAGTTCAACGGATATGCTTTTGTACGTGATTTCTATGCCAAGGTAGTTGCTATTGTTCACGATCAGCTGAGAGGACTTGTCGTTGACGAACTTGACCTCGATGACGTCGGCTACTATCTTCTGGGCTCAGTCTACTTCGTAGCCGTCAAGAAGACCCTGTGGGAGAATCTGTTTACTGTTGACGGATTCTGTGCTCAGCTCGTAGACTTTGCTCTGCATGGGATCGATGCGCGGGGCGATGCTCCGGAGGATCTCATATCTCTGCCAGGTGCCATCTCATCAGCTGAACCAGTAGTACGCCTCTCGAAGGGAGAGAAGACCCAGAAGAAGCTCCTTGCGTCCGCCGAGCGAATTTTCGGGGAACGGGGTTATTGGAACTCTGATATTTATACCATTGCTCGAGCCGCGGGGGTTGCCCCAGGTACGACCTACCTTTATTTTGAATCGAAACTGGAACTGCTTTCACGCCTTGTTGTTGAGGTTAATGAAGGGTTGCGGCGCCACACCGCGCAGGCGGTGCATGGCCTCACGGACAGGCGTCTCGTTGAAGTGGCTGCGCTTGAATCATTCTGCCATTACATCCGGGAGCACAAGGACGCATATCGAGTTGTGCGTGAAGCAGAATTTGTTGACAAGGACTTGGGCAGGTGGTATTACACACGCCTGTCAGATCCGTACACTGTTGCCCTTGAACGCTCGATGGTAGCAGGGGTCATCCGACCCGGAAATCCTGAGATCACAGCACTTGCCCTCATGGGCATTGGACACTGGCTCGGTCTGAGATGGGTGTTGTGGAGCGATCATGCTGATGCCGAAGTGGCGCCGTTGGCACTTGAGACCTCTGTGCGCCTTGTCCTGCATGGACTTGAAGGGGCTGCGTCAAGAGCAGCTTCCAAAGCGACAGACAATACTCAGAAGGAGGTGAGGTCAATCAACAGAAAGAAGCGTGCAAACGCAGTTCATGGCGTGGCTGCAGCAGGAGACCAGAACGGCTGAATTTGTGGCGTGTCACTCTTACAGACCAGGGGAGGTATGACAATGAAGAAGGTACTAGCACTATTACTGGCAGTTGCACTCTTGGCTGGCTCATTTGCAGGGGTACGGCAAGCGAGTGCTCAGACCAAGGATTTCTTTATGGTGCTCCAGGTTGGATTCAAGCAATATGCTCTGAATGGAGTTCCTCTCAATTCTGAAGTTGCTCCCGAGATTGTGAGCGGGCGCACGTTTGTCCCGATCCGTCTGATCGCGGAGACCTACGGTGCTACAGTTGCCTGGAACCCGGCTGTACGTACCGTGACGATCAAGCTCGGTGATGTGACGGTGCTCCTGACGATTGGTGTGAAGGAAGCCATCATTGGGTCTGATACCAAGACACTCGAAGCAGCGCCCTACATCAAGGCGGGCCGTACCATGGTTCCTATCCGTCTCATCAGCGAAGCCTTTGGCCTGTCCGTGTACTACGACTCTCAGGTAAAGACTATTTCCATCAAATCTGCAACGACAGGCGTTGTCCCTGGAATCACAGGGAATCAGATTCTTCTTGGATCGTTCTCGGTTCAAACAGGACCATATGCCGTTGTCGGTGTCCCGTTCTCGCAGGGCATGCAATCGTATTTCGACATGATTAATGATGCTGGGGGTATCAACGGCCGCAAGATCAAGCTTGAGGTTGTCGATGATCAGTTCAACCCGGCGAATACGGTGACTGTGGTCAAGAAGTTCGTGACCGAAGACAAGGTGTTTGCCGTGGTCGGGGGTGTTGGCAGCCCCACATGCGCAGCTGTTGTAGACTATCTGAATGATCAAAAGGTGCCCTTCATCTACCAGGCGTCTGGCTTGTCGTCACTCTCGATTCCAGCAAAACAATATGTGTTTGCTGTTCAGCCCAACTACATCAACGAGGGTCAGGTCATCGCCAAATATGCCGGCAGCACACTCGGTCTGAAGAATATCGCTGTCCTGTACAGCAACGACCAGGCGGGCAATGAGTGGTTGTCGGGAACCAAGCAGGGCGCTGCGAAGTTTGGCGGTAAGGTTGTTCTTGAATCACCGTTCCCGGTGACCGAGACTGATTTCACCCCGTATCTGCTCAAGGTCAAGGCGAGTAATGCAGATGCGCTCATCTTCTATTCCAGCTCCGTCGCGACTGCTGGTCTGGCCGTCAAGACGGCGAAGTCCCTGGGGCTTACCCAGAAGATTTTCCTCTCCTACGTTGCTGCCAGTATTGCTGCGACGGCAGGAGCAGACGCATCAGAAGGCGTCTATGTGCCAGGGTGGGTAGACTTCTCGAATCCCAAGGACCCAGATGTCGTGAAGTTCTTTGCGACATGGAACAAGTACTTCCCGAATGCCAATCAGGCCTTGTATTCGTATGCAACCGCCGGCTGGGTCGCTGCTGAGGTCTTTACTGAGGCCATTCGCAGGGCAGGTCCGTATCCAACGCGTGATGCCCTGGTCTGGGCTCTGGAGACGTTCGACGGCTGGTCGGGAGTTCTTGCAAAGGACATTAGCTACAGTCCAACGGCGCACTCAGGCAAGTACTCCCTGTTCTTCATGCAGGTTCAAAAAGGAAACCTGGTCAAGGTCAGCGATTGGGTCAGTGTCCTGAAGCCGTAGTGTCGCTGTAACAGGTCACCCATAGCGGTGACACTCTGCCCGGGGGTCTCGGCCCCCGGGCAAAAAGAGAGGATGTCATGCTGACAATCAATAATCTGACCGTACGCTTTGGTGGCGTTGTTGCTGTCAAGTCTCTTGACCTGATGGTACGGGACGGTGAAATCCATGCACTCATCGGCCCCAACGGAGCCGGCAAGACGACAGCGTTCAATGCTGTTTACCAGCTGGTGCCGTATTCAGGGGACATCCAGTTCGCTGGAAGGGAATTGCGTGGCTTGCCGCGCCATCGCCTTGCAGGGATCGGGATCACCCGCACCTTTCAGAACCTCAGCATCTTTCCCAGCATGACGGTGCGCGAGAACGTCCTGGTGGGACTCCACAGCAAGTCGCGAAGCAATTTAGCAAGTGAATTGCTGGGCATAGCACGCGAACCCGTGCAGCGGCTGACTGAGACACTGGACTTCTTTGAGCTGACCGCTCTCGCTCCCGCCTATGCTGCTGTGCTTCCTTATGGCACGCTCAAGATGGTGGAACTGGCGCGCGCGTTTATCAGTCATCCACAGCTGGTACTACTCGATGAGCCGGCGGCCGGCATACCCACGGCCGAGAAGGGGGCTCTCAAAGCTGTCATCCGAAAGATGCGTGACGCCGGCACCACGGTACTTCTGGTCGAGCACGATATGGAGTTGGTCATGGACATTTCCGACTCAGTGAGTGTCATGGACTTTGGTGAGAAGATCGCGGAGGGAACGCCGGCTGAGGTTTCATCCAATACACGCGTTATCGAGGCCTATCTTGGGGAGGAAACCCATGCTGCGAGTTGACCAGGTCGTTTCTGGATACGGGCCGATTGACGTTCTTAATCATGTGACGATCCATCTCGATGAAGGCGAGATAGTGGCGGTGCTGGGCGCAAACGGCGCAGGGAAGACAACGTTGCTGCGAACGATTACCGGGCTCATCCGTGTACGCAAGGGTTCGGTGACGTTTGGGGATCAGCTCCTGAATGGTCTGACGCCTGCAGAGATTGTCAAAAAGGGGATCGCACATGTCCCCGAAGGAAGGCACATCTTTCCCGATCTGAGTGTCGAAGAGAACCTGGTTCTGGGCGCATACAGCTTGACACGCAGTCAGCAGAAGGATCGACTTGCTGCAATGTACGCAATGTTTGGCATTCTTGCTGAACGGCGGAATCAGGCCGGCGGAACCCTGTCAGGTGGCGAACAGCAGATGCTTGCATTGGCGAGGGGCTTGATGTCAAATCCGCGCCTCATTCTGCTGGATGAACCTTCACTGGGGCTGGCCCCAAAGATCATTGGTGCAGTGTTCGATACCATGGCAAAACTCCGTGAATCGGGCGTGTCGATTCTGCTGGTCGAGCAGAACGCCAAGCGGTCTCTCGAGTTGGCTGACCGAGCCTACATCCTGGTGACAGGCCAAGTCGCTCTTGAGGGAACCGCACGGGATCTCAGCGGGAATGAGACTGTGCGAAAGCTTTATCTTGGAGGGACCCAATGAACTCGAGTATCCTGTTGAACTTGACTCTGCGAGGGCTCACGACTGGCGCGGTGTACGCGCTCGTTGGCATGGGGATTGTTCTGATCCTGCAGACGACGAATGTTATGAATTTCGCCCAAGGCGACACCGGCATGTTTATCACGTACCTGGCTTTTTTTATGATCACCACGGCAAAGGTTCCTTATTCGCTTGTTCTCATTCTTGTCATTGCAGCTGGAGCTGTCATCGGTTTGCTTGTCGAGCGCTTCCTGATGCGTTCTGTCCGATCACGATCGCATCTTTCGCTCATCATGTTGACGCTTGGTCTTTCGCTGGTCTTCCAGGGGCTTGCGGCATTCCTTTTCAACACTGAGCCGCGTCTCTTTCCACCGCTTGTCACCGGTGACCCTGTTCAGGTAGGGCCGGTTGTCTTGAGCAGGCAGGACATCGTTGTCCTGCTCGCGACGCTCGTCGTCTTTGGCATCCTGTATCTGTTTCTGTACCGAACAAAACAGGGGACTGCCGCGCGCAGCATCTCACAGGATGAGTATGCAGCCCGGGTCCTTGGAATTCCCACGCCATCTATTTATATGCTAGTCTGGGCCATCGGGAGTGCTCTTGCAGGTTTGGCAGCGCTGTTGATTGTTCCCAGGTTTTCACTGGAGCCTTCGTTCATGGGCCTCATCCAGGTAAAGGCCTTTTCCGCCATCGTTCTCGGTGGAATGGACTCCGTGTTCGGTGCTGCGGTAGGAGGCCTTATCATTGGCGTCGTGGAGAATCTTGTTGCTTACCAGTTCCCTGCAATCAAGGACAGTTTTATGCTGATTGTCGTGGTTATCGTGTTGCTGGTTCTGCCACAGGGACTGTTTGGAAAACGGCAGCAGAGGAGGTTCTAGTGTTCTCTCCAGAGAAAAAACGCTTAACAGCCAATGCTGTGCTCGTGTTACTTGTGCTTGTCATGCCGCTGGTCTTTTGGACCAAGCCATCGGTCATCGGCTACTTGAACATTGCCATGCTGTATGCCTTGGCGACCCAGGGACTGAATCTTCTCATGGGCTATGGGGGTCTTGTTTCGCTGGGGCACGCCGCATTCATGGCAATTGGCGGCTACACTGCCGCCGTTCTGGTGATGACGTATCACGTCAACATGTTCCTGGCGATTCTCGCGGGCGTTGCTGGTGCCGGCGTGTTCGGCCTTGTGATTGGCTTTCCTTCATTGCGTCTGTCTGGTTTCTACCTTGCTGTCGCCACGATGGCTCTCGGGAGTTCTACAGCGGACGTCATCAAGAGACTCTCGATCACAGGCGGAGACTACGGTTTGGCCAACATCCCGTCACTGCGCCTTGGGCCATGGACGCTTGCCTCCGATGCATCACGGTACTATTTCTTTGTCGTCGTTCTTGCTCTGGTATTTCTTGGCGTTCGCAATTTCCTGAACAGTCGAAGTGGACGTGCTGTGCGCGCCGTGCGTGACTCCGAGATGACGGCTGCGGCGATAGGGATCAACGTCGCAGCGTACAAACTGATCACGTTTGTGTTTGCTGCATGTATTGCTGGCCTGTCGGGCGCGCTGTATGCATTCACCATCTCCTATCTTCACCCCTCCAACTTCGGTCTGACATTTTCCATCGGTTTGCTGTCCATGAGCATTATTGGTGGCCTTGGAACGATCATTGGCCCGATCCTGGGTGCCTTGTTCTGGGTCATGCTTCCTCTGATCATTGGGGGGAAACTGACATATCTTGCCACCGTCATTTTTGGCCTGAGCATCATGGGCTCGGTCGTGTTCCTACCCAAAGGACTTTCCGAACTAGTAACACGCGTACAGTCACGGCTCAAACTTTAATTACAGGGAGGAAATTGCATGAGTGTTGGTATTCTGGGCAGTTACAGTTCCAAGTTCGGCAAACTGGAGACGAAAAGCATCTATGACCTCATCATCGAAGCAGGACGGGGAGCAATTGCCGACGCACAGATTGACCCAAAGGATATTGACGGGGTCTGGGTGGGCAATTTCAACTCAGGTTCATTCAATAATCAGGAGCACCTGGCTCCATGGGCAGTCGAGATTGATCCAGCACTGCTCTATAAGCCTTGCGTCAAGGAAGAAGCGGCGTGTGCGTCAGGATCAGCTGCCATACGTGCCGCACGTCTTGCCATTGCTGCAGGAGAAGCTCGGTTTGCACTCGTCATCGGCGTGGAGAAGATGACATCTCTCGACCGGGATGGCGTTACGCGGGCTCTGGCCATGGCTTCCTATTGGCCTGATGAAGGCGGTCAGGGAGTAAGCTTCCCCGGCCTGTTTGCCATGTGGTCCAAGAGCTATCGCGAGCACTATGGCTACAGCGACGATCAGATGGATTTGTGGCAGGCCATGGTGCATGCGAAGAATCGCGATAACGCGACGCACAATGAGCTGGCACAGATGTACACCAAGCCCAGCAGTTTGGAATTTGCGTTGCATGTGTCAGAAAAAAACCCTCTTATCGCAGATCCGCTCAAGCTGACAGACTGCTCGCTGGTAAGCGATGGAGCCGCTGCTCTGGTGCTGGGACCCCTTGAGGATGTCAAGGCCTTGAAGCAGAATGTGGTGGAAATCAGTTCACAGGTGCTCGTCAGCGATCACATGCAGTCCAGCAAGCGTGAACTGTGGCACAACGTGGCGGGTCGCATGGCGATAGAGGCAGCATACGCAAAGGCCGGCGTGACAGCCGCTGATATTGATTGTGCAGAGGTCCACGATTGCTTTACGATCAATGAGCTGCTGACCTACGAGGCCATGGGACTGTGTCCGGAGGGAGAGGGAGGCCGGCTCATCGAGCATGGTGGTGTTGTCCAGGCAGACGGCACGTGCCCCATCAATCTCAGTGGCGGTCTCATAGGCAAGGGGCATCCGGTTGGAGCCTCAGGGACAGCCATGCACGTCTACGTTGCCAGGCAGCTTGAGGGTCGGCCGCTTGGTCTGGGCGCCACGAATCCGGAGGTAGGGGCAGTTTTCAACGTGGGCGGTTCCAACGTCAGCAACTTTGCATCCATACTCAAGCGCGTAAAATAGGAGGAACATATGTCAAAAGACTACGGACTGAAGGACAAGGTCGTCATCGTCACGGGCGGGGCTGCGGGTATTGGCCGTGCCACTGCCAAGCGTTTTGCCGAG
>Ga0315272_10001172_pt1 | contig 13061 bp, 8 predicted proteins | sample C3_middle_MG_FD_203918 | JGI IMG/M metagenome (GOLD analysis project Ga0315272, IMG submission 203918) | Sediment microbial communities from Yellowstone Lake, YNP, Wyoming, USA - C3_middle | ecosystem: Environmental > Aquatic > Freshwater > Lake > Sediment | place: USA: Wyoming | collected...
TACGGACCGATCATCCCCTTATCGCGGAAACTGAAGTGCGTACCGTCGCCGATAATGATGTGGTCGAGCACCCGGATGCCGAGCACTTCACCGGCCTGCACCAGCCGTTTTGTGAGCAAAATATCTTCCTGGCTCGGCCGGGTGTCGCCGCTTGGATGGTTATGGATGAAAATGACCGCTGCTGCTGATTCCCTGATGGCGGCTTTGAAGGTCTCGCGCGGATGGACGATGGAGGCTGAGAGGCTCCCGACCGAAACCTCTTCGTTCCGAATGAGCTTGTTCTTGGTATCAAGAAGGGCGCAGTGAAAAACCTCCTTCTTAAGGTCCTTCATGCGCGGCCGGTAATAGCCGATTACGTCATCGCAGGAGCAGAACGACGCTCCATAGAGACTCGGTTTCTGTTGCCGCCTTCCCAGCTCTATCGCTGCCTTGATCTCGGCGGCCTTGGCTTTTCCGATGCCCTTGATACCGTTCTTCCCGCAAAGCTCGTTTATGCCCGCCTGCGCAATGCCTTCGAGGCTCTTGAATTTGTCAAGCAGTTCCATGCCCAAATCAAGAGTAGAACGTCCGTTCCTGCCGTTTCTGATAATAATAGCGAGAAGCTGTGCATCCGAAAGAGAGCCTGCGCCGTATTTCAACAAGCGCTCCCTTGGACGTTCATCTTCCGGCCATTCCTTGACGCTTTTTCTTTTGTCATCCGGCATGAGCGACCTCTGTCAACGAGTTCATGAGATGGAATTACATAATGCGATTATAGAAACTCTGTGAAAGACTGTCAAACGAAATACGTGCTATGACTATGTTGCCCACACCTGCTTGTCATGCGGGTAGCCGGACACTTTCCCTATGCCGCAATCACCTCGTAATTTGTCGAAGTCGTTTTTCCAGTCTTTCGTAATCCCCCAGATAAGCCGTCATCAGGCTTTTCCAGAGCTTTCCGTGGTTCGGTACGTTGAAATGCAGAAGCTCATGAACGATCACATATTCGCCGATCTTTTTATCGAGATCCACCAGCTCAACATTAAAGTTCAGCCTTCCTTTCGTTGAACAAGAAGCCCACTTGGTAGACATCCTTCGCATGGCAATAGACTTAACCTTGACATCCAGCCGCTCTGCAAAGTAGTGAACTCTTTCCTTGAACTCCTGCTTGTCTTTCCATCGCGCCATATTAAATCTTATATGCCTTTCCGAGCAGGATGAACAATTCTTCCACCAGAGCGGCTACCTTTCCCGTGTCTTCTACTTCTGCATAAATAGCAAAAGTAACCTTCTTTCGCGCTTCCCGAAGCTCCTTTTCGCTGCCTTGCCAGTTCGGATAATCGACGAATGCCTGCTTGATCTTTTGGCTCACTTCTTCCGCCCGCGGCACCTTAGCGTCCAGCAAAGTACGGTATACAAAGAAGGTCAGGCCATCGAAGCCTTTTCTGGCCTGTTCTTCCCTACGTGCATCCTTTTCCTGAAGAAGAACCCAGAGTGCTTCGAGAGCCTCTTGTGTCGTGACTTGACGGTCCTCATACCGCTCTTGTACGGCACGCGCCCGTTCCGCAAGCATAATCAAGTAGGGATCATCGCTCCCTTCTTCGGCGATCTTTTCGATCGTTTTGACCAGGTTGACGATCTTCGTATTGTCGTTTTCGCCTTTATCCTTGATATAGTCCAAGGTCCGGGCGTTTATTTCAAAGATTTCGCTCTCGGGCTTGAGGAAAGCGATGTCTATCCTGGACTGCACCAGTTCGTTCGTCTTTTTCTGGAAGTCCCGGTCAACGTAGACCCTGTTCGTGTAGGCCTTGCGAACGACCGCATATATTGCAGAAAGCGTGGCATAGTCATCGAGATACGGCCGCAGGAACGCATCAGGCGAAATGATCTCGTAGAGCATCTCGATTTCCTTATACTCTTTGAAGAACTCCTTGCGCCGCTCCTTGTCGCGGAAATGCTCAATGAGGTTGTCAACGTCCTTATCGTTGAAATTGCGTTCGATGAGCTTTAGATACGCCGGCACCGTCTTCTCCATCTTGCTCTGAAACAGTACCTTCAAAAGCCCGATGTCCTTCACCACCGCGTTGATCTCGTCGCTGTCGAAAGCCAGGGCCTTTTCCAGCTTATCGAAGATACCGACAAAGTCCAGCACAAAGCCGTGGGGCTTCACCATCTCCTCTTCTTCGTTCTCGTAGGGCCTGTTCACGCGCGCAATGGCCTGGAGGAGCGTATGGTCGCGCATGGGCTTGTCCAGGTACATGGCGTACAAGATCGGTGCGTCGAACCCGGTCAGAAGCTTCTCGGTCACGATCAGGATTTTCGGAAGTTCACTCAGCTTCGTAAAGTTCTTCCTGATCTGCTTTTCCTTCAGCGGTTCAAGATGGAATTCCTTCAGAAGCGCTGAATCGTTGTTGTTGCCCATATAAACCACTTCCGAATATTCAGCCGGAAGGTATTTGTCCAGGGCCTTTTTATAGAATGCGCACGCTTCCCGGTCCACACCCACGAGGAACGCCTTGTATCCCAGGGGCTCTACGTTCTGCTTGTAATGCTCGGCAACATACTTCGCCACCTTGTCGACCCGTTCATGGCCTTTGAGGAAGTTCTTGGTATTGATCGCCCGTTCGAGAATTTTATTCAGCTCCTCGATGTCCGCCACGCCCTCTGCTTCGGCAAGCGACAGAAATTCCTTTTCGAGTATTTCGTGAGGTACGAGCAGGTCATTCGAAGCAAGCGCGTAAAAGAGCGGAAGCGTGGTCCCGTCATCGATGCTTTCGGCAATGGAATACTTGTGCAGATACCCCTTGTCATCCTGGAGGCCAAAGGTCTTGAAGGTACCTTTGCCATAAGCGGTCTTGTCGATAGGTGTTCCTGTATAGCCGATATAGGTGGCGTTCGGCAGGCCCGCCATCAGGTAGTTGCCGAGGTCCCCGCCAGTGGTCCGGTGCGCCTCGTCGATGAACACGTAGATATTCTTTCGCGTGTTGATCTTTTCCGGCATGTCGCGGAATTTCTGGATCGTGGTCACGATGATGCCCCGGTAGTCCTGCCGAAGGAGCTGATTCAGCCGCTCGATCCGGTTCGCGTGCTCCACGTTGTTGATCCCGAGCGAGGCCAGGTTCTTGAGCATCTGGTCTTCCAGCTCGTTCCGGTCGATCATGACCAGGATCGTGGGCTTTTCCGCCTCCTGAGCCTTGAACAAAAGCTCGGCAGCCTTGATCATGGTAAAGGTCTTGCCGCTCCCCTGCGTATGCCACACCAGCCCCCGCAGCTTCTTTCCGTCAAGGGCGCGTGCAACGACCTTTTCGACTGCCGCAGTCTGGTGCTGCCGGAGGATGTACTTGTTCAGTTCCTCGTCCTTCTCGGCAAAGACGATGTAGTCTTTGATGAGTGAGAGAATATGGGGAATGGCGCAGAAGGACTTGACCTTGGCTTCGAGGTTGCCAATTGTGCTATCCTTCCAGGCGAAGATATTACGACGTATAAGATTCCAGGTCGCTCCATAAGAGAAGCCGATGCTCTCCGTTGCCGTAAACACCTGCTGCGGGATGAACAGCTCCGGCGTCTCCCGGTGATAGCGCCTGATCTGATCTACTCCGAGCGCAATGGCCTCGTCCTTGCCGCAGTTCTTGCACTCGATCACCAGCACCGGGATACCGTTGATCAGGAAGACGATGTCCTCACGATTGCCAAAGTGACTGTTGTGGAAATAGAATTCTTCGGTTACTTCGCAGATGTTCTTGGCGGGATCAACGTAGTCGATGATTTTAAGATCAAGCTCGCGGCTGTCCTCGGCACAGAAAAACTTATGCTGATTGCGGAGAACGTTCAGAAAGTCACGGTTTCCATAAATGTCCGCGTGCAGCCGCTGGAACTCGCCCACCAACGCGCCCTCGGCTTCCTTGTATTTCGGGTTAAAGGCGCGGACTTGGGCATGGAGCAGGTCTCCGAAGAAAAGCGACCCCTTCCGTGCCCGCTCCTCGGGCATTGCACCGACGGGGTCGAACCCTCGCCTCCGCTCAGCTTCCTTGCGCGGGACAAAGATCCAGCCTATCTCCTGCGCATAGCGCAGGATGCGGGCCTGGACGGTTTTATGTTCGGTAGGACGCAATTTAGACGTACTCCCTATAAGGCAGATCAGCAGCCAGCGCCTGCCCTGGTGTGGCTAACCAATGCCAAAGCTGCTTCCGAGATAACGACACTTCACACACTCGCAATAGTGCTTCACCCAAATCAGTACTTTCTACAACACTCAAACGACCACACGCAGCCACGACGAGCGGAACACTTGGGTCTATTCCTGGCTGGCACAGTGTGACGCAGAAAGTATCTTTATGACCATGAACTTCAGAAGCTGCCAAAACTTCCACTGCTTTATTGTAATCCACAAGCTTGTCGCCTTCCCTCGATTTTAGCTCAATAATCAGAGGAGGAGAATCCTGAAGCTGAACAAGATAGTCGGGTGCTCCGGTTTTAGTCTTATCGTCGAGCTTTTTGTATTCGATGTTTAATTTTTCATAATGCCCTCAAATGCCTTTTCGAAATCTGTGCCGACTGTTTCATAAAACGCTTTAAACAAGTCCGACACCTTGCAGTAAGCCGCGCGCTTCAGCTGCCTTGCCGCAGCCAGTCTTCTCTGATTTAATTTCCAATCACGACATGAGTCTCGCAGCCAATTTGCTTTTGCTTGCGGTGTTGGTTTGCCTTTTTCGAATACACGGACGCGGATCTTGTCGGCCTCTTGTGAACCAAGCATGACCTGTTCAGGTCGTGTTAAACCTTGCGCTCTCAGCAAAAGTATTTCGGTTCGCGTCAGCCGAAACTTGGATTCACGGGAATTAAGCTCGACCATCCAAACCACGTTATCAGGAAGCCCTTCAACAAGACGAAAACTAAGTCTACGGATTAGTCGCGGAAGTTTTGACAATGCCTTTAGCTTTGCGTCTTGTCGGCGTAATTTTTTGGGTCGACCAGCGAGAGGTATGCGAGCGTCCGCAGCAGCCGTGATAATAGATGAGAGGCCTTGCAATGTCCAAGCAAGATTCCGATACATGTCTCGGAGCATGCCTGCGCTCAGATAGGGTAGTACCGATTCGAGTTGTCGAATCTCAACGCCGTCCATCCAGTCTTGAGAAAGTTTAGCGCCATTTATAGGCATGATGTCTGCCTCCCAAACAGGCTCAATAAGATCATCCTTGTACACATCGGCATTAAACAAAGATTCCTTGTCGAGTGGGAACGGAAGAAAGCGTGTGGGGGGCTTGCCATTGTGGGCTCTGAATTCTGGGCTCGATAAGCACGCTGAGAAAAGAATAAAGGAAAGCCGAGCCGGGTCGCCTGCGGTGGTAGCAGTGGGAAGACATTTCATCAAGCGCTCAAGCTTATCAACAATATAGTTGAGTAAAAATATGCCGGTTTCAGGAAGAAGACCACTGTTTCCTATTGCTTTTCCCACGGATGTAGCAGTAAGCCCACCCGTGGTTGTAGCAAGGAGCAATCCCTCTTCGACTAATTCGTCTATCGCTTTAACCAACTCTTTTGGCCAGTTTCGGAAGCGAGTTGGATTCCGGTCTTGTTCGCGAAGAGCGCTTAGGGTAGTACAGACGAGTCTTTCAACATCGCCTTTAGTACGGCACAGGCCCGAAGAAACAAGCTGTAAGGCAAGCTGGTTGAACCGATCAGTGGTTACGCGTGGCTTAAGAAAGGGCAGTTCTCCCAAGTTCAGATACTGTCGTGCTACACGAATAGCATTCTCTTTCTGAGCAATGAAAATGACGCGACCATGATCGTGATCAAAACCCATTCTGCCGACGCGACCAGCCATATTATGGAACTCAGACGTTTCAATTGGCACATAAACCCGTCTGTTGGAGTCCCAACGGTCCCAAGTTGCAAAAATTGCAGCTCCGAGAGGGAAGTTTACGCCAGCTGCAAGCGTCGAAGTTGCGAAAATGACATCAAGCTTTTCTTGGAGCAAATATTGTTCGACAATTTCACGCTCTTCGTCCATCAAATCGGTATTATGGGACGCTACCCTGTAACCGAGCGTTTCAGAAAGAAATGTATTTGCGGAAGTTATCGGAAGTCCATCAAAAGCTAAAGAGAGCTGTTCTTGCGTTTTCTTCTTATACTCGTCGATAAATCGCCTCGCGAGATCATAAGTATCTTGCTTCCGCATACAAAAAACAATAACAGGAACTGGTGGTTTTTTTTCTTTTAGCAATTTCGCAAGAATCGATACCGGGTCGAGGTCGACGCCTACAGGAATTGGGATACCCTCTTGAACCGAGTCTGGTTGCTCTGAGTTCGTCGCAGCTATTCCATGCGGTGTCCAGCACTCGTACCTAAGGTGTTTCTCTCTGGTAAGCAGGGAGACGAGCGTAACATCAAGCCAGCTTGCCAAATCACTGGCATCCTTTGGCTGCAGTACAGCTGACAACCCAACGAATTGCTTCCATCCTGCGTTTTTCAGCAACGTTAGCAGAACTTCTACACTCCGCCCTCGATGCTCATCCCCAATTAACTGGATCTCGTCGCAAACAATTGTAGTAGTCCTCATATCAGAAGGAATACCCGAGGCTGATAGCATAGCAAGGTATTTTTCGTACGTGGCTATCAATAAAGGTGCTCGAAGTGGTTCGGAAGGTATGTTGCCGTTTCCGTCTTCTACGTAATCACCTGTTGCAATAACAAGTGAGGCAGGATTATTACTCAAAAACGGGTTCATCAGCTGTGATTTGAAATCTTCTAATTTCTGTTTTGCAAGAGCTCGATAATTGACCAGATATACGCTGTTGCCTCCGTTTTCCAAACTGTTAGCAATAGCCCAAAGAGCAATTTGCGTTTTTCCTGTCGACGTAGGTGAAACGACTAAAACACTCTGTCCACGTGCGACTCCCGCTTCAAGTGCTGCAAATTGAATGTCGCTTAGTGCGTATTGCTCACCATCTTTAAAAACGAGGCTTCCGATGATTGAAGCGGAGAGAGAATGATTCTCGGGCAATTTGTATTTCATTTTCTTACCCCCAACGAGCCTTTGTTTAGTCTCCGCTACAAAATCATTACAATACTTACTCCAGTATTGCGGGAAACGCCATCGTATTCACCCGAATCTGCGCCGTCATCAACTGGTGCAGCAAGGTGCGGAAAAGCTCCTTGAAAGCAGAAAATTTTAGGCGATGTAGCTTGAGCTTCTGCTCAACAAGATCAAGCTGCCGAATGATTTCCTTCTGTTCGTCCAGCCCTGGCAAAGGTAGCAGAACCCGTTTTAGCGTGCCTGTGTTTATGTTGAATTTTCCATCAGCAGTGCGGATTGCTTTACCGCTCAAAAAACTACGACCCCTTTCGGTTCGCGCATATTCATTCACGAACGCAGGATACAATCTCTTTATATCTGTTCGGACCCGGATCAAATAAGAGACAAAATAGCAGTTGTCTATTTCACCTCGGAAGAGCGCACAACGGCCAGCATTTTCCAGAACTCCATTGGTGCGGACAAAGAGCAAATCACCTTCACACAATCGAAGTTGACCTACTTCTGTACGCTTGAGCTGTCCTTTTTTGAGATTGTTAATATCGATTGAGCCTTCAACAACATTCGGAATACGCAGCACCGGAAATCCCTTTTTATCATAGTCGCATTTTACAGATGTCCCATAGTCAAATGCTATTGCTGCGCTTTCAAGATCTACTACCTCCCAACTCTCCGGCACGGGACCAATTTCAGTTTCTTTTTGCGGTTCGCCGCGAAGACCATGAGTGAAAAGCTGGTGGAGAAGTGCCCTTTTCAGTTCCGTAGTTCGTTGAAGCAGTTGCTCCTGCTGCTCGATGGCCCGCTGCACCACGCCCAACACTCCCGCAATCTTCTGCTGTTCGGAGAGGGGCGGAACAGGCATCGGAAGCTCACAGAGCTTTGACTGCGAGAGGTTAGGAATCGTCGTGACGTTGCCACGTCCGAAATAGACGTTGCCAACCTCGAAGGCATACCATAGCCAATAGAGCGCAAAAAGGGAATCCGCTGCTCCATTCCGAACACGCGCCCGGTGCAGGTGATTCTGATAGTAGCATTGATCAATCTCTCCACGCCAAATAGCGGTACGTCCAATGTCGCCGCCTTCGCAGATGAGAAGATCATCGGGTTCCAAGGCCAACCGTTTTTCATCAGCTTCCGTGAAGTTCATCTCGTCTAGGTCCGATAAGCCAAGCCGTCCCCAAGAGACATTCTTCGTGCGAAGAAAAGGAAGTTGATTGTCACCATCGCGGTTCTTCTTCGAAACTTGCTTGCCTTGCTGGACTGCAAACAGGGAGTCAAACCGCTGAACGCGCCAATCAACGGGCAGATCGCCTATTTCAGTTGAATGTATCGCGCTCATCTCGCAATCCCGTAAAGTGCTTCCCGCTCCCTGACGATCATCGCCTTTTCCCGCTCGATCTCCTCGATCAATTCCTTTTCGCTCGGCAGATAGAGCTTGTACTTGGAGGCGAAGAGCTGCTTATTTTCCTTGAGCACGGAGTACTTGACCACGGTTTCGTCCTTGTCGGTACAGAGAATGATGCCGATGGTTGGGTTATCGTCCTTGCTTTTATACTTATCCTCGTAGAGCCGGACGTACATGTCCATTTGCCCGATATCCTGGTGGGCCAACTCTCCAGTCTTGAGGTCGATCAGTACGAAGCACTTGAGGAGGTAATTGTAGAACACAAGATCAATGAAGAAATCCTTGGTGTCGGTGCTGATGCGCTGCTGCCGGGCCACGAAAGCGAACCCTTTGCCTAGTTCCAGCATGAACGCCTGCAGCTTGCCAATGATGGCCTGTTCGAGGTCCGATTCCCGGAAATCGGGGTTGTCTTTGAGCCCGAGAAATTCGAGGACGTAAGGGTCTTTGATGAAATCCCGGGGTTCGGGCGCGAAGTGTGCGGTCTTCTGCTGCATTTCTTCGATGACAGCCTTCTTATCGCGGCTCATGTGCAGGCGCTCGTAGTAGAGCGAGTTGATTTGGCGTTCGAGAGCACGCACCGACCAGTTCTGTTCAGCGGCTTCACGGGCGTAGTAGTCGCGGGCTTCGGGCTTTTCAATACGCAGAAGCAGCTTGAAATGCGACCAGGTCAATAGGTGCCACGGTGTAGCACCTATTGCCGCTTCAACCGCGTTCATTGATCCGTCTGCGGATTTTTCACACACTGTGTGAAAAATTGGAAAGGCGAGATAAAACCGCCTGAAGTAAGCCAAATTCGTTGCTCCAAACCCGGAGTCGAACTCGGCAGTCAGACGCACGGATAGCTCTTGAATCAAAGCCTTGCCGTACCCGGCCCGCTTCTGTCCCTGCTGCTCCTCCTCAACGATCATCCGCCCAACATTCCAGTAGGCTTGCACCATGGCAAAATTAACGGCGTGATAGATCTTTGATCGCGCAGCGCGAAGGACCTCTGCAACGGACAGATAGAATTCGTCACGCACTGCGTGACCTTTCCTGGCTGACTTCTCAAGTGACGCACCTTCCCAGGCTTTCTCTTTCAGTAGTCGCATGGACAAGCCCGGCTTAATGTTTACAGCGTATTCATTCAGTGCGCCGGCATCATCGCGATGTTTCACAAGTTTGGGGGATTTACGCTTCGTGGTCATATCCCGATCCTCTTCAGAATCTCCTTGAGAGCCACATCAGTTGCCTTTGCCTCATCCTCAAGCGCGTTCAACTCCTCCACAATCTCCGCGATGGGCCGGTATTCGTCCGCTTCGCCCGTATGGATGTAGCGGCTGGGGGAGATGTTGAAGTCGTTCTTGGCGATTTCCTCACGGGTGACGATGCGGGAATACTTCTCCTTTTCCTTCCACGCGGTGAAGGTGTCGGCTATGCGAACAACGGCGTCGTCGGGGAGGTAGTTCTTCGGGTCGCCCTTGCTGAACTCGCGGCTCGCGTTGAGCAGGAAGAGTTTGCCCTTCCGTTCCTTCGGCTTTGCCTGGTTCAGCACGATAATGACGCCGGGTGCGCTGGTGTTGTAGAAGAGGTTTTCCGGCAAATAGAGCACGCCTTCGATCAAGTCCTGCTCCACGAACCAGCGGCGCACATCCTTTTCCTTGTTGGTGTTCGCGTTGCCGGAGCCGCGCGAGGCTGCGCCGGTGTCGAGTACCACAGCGGCGCGGCCTTTGTCATTCAGGCTGGCGAGAATGTGCTGCATCCAGCCCCAGTCCGCCTTGCTTCCGGGAAAGCCGGCGCCCTTGGGAAAGCGGTCGAGCTCGTCGGCGTCGTAGTCTTTTTCCTTGAACTCGGTCTGGTTCCACATGGGATTGGCCACCACCCGGTCGAAGGTCCGAAGGCGGTTGCCCTTGCGGAACTTGGGCTTGCGGAAGGTGTCGCCGATCTGGATCTCTCCCTCCATGTCGTGGATGATCATGTTCATGTTCGCCATGGCCCAGGTGCCGGGCTCATTCTCCTGCCCATAGAGCCGCGCGGGGGCGAAGGTCTTGCGAGAGCGTAGATTCATCTTCTCTTGGAGCACCAGCTCGCACTTAATAAGCAGGCCTGCGGAACCGCTGCAGGGGTCATAGATGTCCATGCCTGGTTCGGCATCCATGATGCGGGCTATTACGAGTCCGACCTCGGCTGGCGTGTAGAACTCGCCCGCACTTTTGCCGCTGTTCTCCGCAAACTTGCGGATGAGGTATTCGTAGCTGCGGCCGATGATGTCCGGCTCAACATCGGAAAGTCCGAGGCGCTTGGCGCTGATCTCCTCGATCAGGTTGGAGAGGCGGTCGTCGTCGAGATCCCGTTGACCGTGGGTAGTGGCATTGAAGTCCACGCGGTCGATAATACCTTTGAGCAGAGGGTTGGCGTCGGCGATGGCGCGGAGATGAGTAGTGAGCTGCTCGCCTATCTTGTCAGACAGCGTGCGGATAACAGACCAGACCGCGTCGTCTGGGTTCTTCGGTTGCAGCGGGAGAAAAAATCTGACGAGTTTCTTATCGTGCTTCACCAGCTTGAACGCCTTGGCTCGCGAGCCGACCTCTTTCGCGATGCGGTTCAGCTCGTCGTCGAAAACATCGCAAAGGCGCTTGGTGAAGATGAGCGGAAGGATGAACTCCTTGTACTTCGCCGCGTCCTTTGCCCCGCGGATAGAGCAGGCCGCGTCCCAGATCCAGGCTTCGAGGGACTTGTCCCTGGATTCAGGCTTGCGCACCTCAGTTCGTAACCCGGAATTGGCGCCGTCCGATTTCGTTTGGTTTGTCGTCTTTTTCTGTCGCGCCATACTACCTTTCTTAATTCAACGAACGAAAACTGTGTACAGCGATCCAGAAATGGGGAATTATTCACTACGGAATTGGTAGGTGTAGATCAAGTGCTGTAAAAAAAGAATAGTATAAAAGAGGGGAAAAGGCAAGAATTAAAGCGCGGTTACGTGTTCAGGCGAGCCGCAACAACAGAAGGCGGCCGGGGCGGCCGCCTTCTTTCAAAACATAAGCTTTACACCCTTACAAACGCATCCTTCGGCGCATTACAGACCGGGCAGGCCCAGTCATCGGGCAGGTCTTCGAACTTCTTTCCTTCTTTCGCGTCATCGTAGATATAGCCGCATACGGTACATCGCCACATGGTAGCCTCCTTTAGAAAAGACAATTTCAAAATTTCAAATTACAAATGCCAAATAAAATTAAAATTCCACATGCCCATTTCGAAATGTTTGTAGCCTGATTTTTCGAGCTTGGCATATATTTGTTATCTGGCGCCTCGGCTTTGGCTCACCATCATTTGCACTGGCCGGAACCCGTGCCGTCGAACTTTTTATGATACTCGATGGTTTTCTCTGCGAACTGCTTCCCGAACTCAAAGCATTTTTTTTCGTCGTCGGGACTCGGGCGGTAGAGGACCTCGACCCCTGGTTCGACTGTGTCCAGCCCCATCTTTTTGAAGGCCTCGTATACTTCTTTCACCGCCCCACCACCCCAGCCAAAGCTTCCAAACGCGCCGGTCAGCCGGTTCTTCGGCCGCAGGCCCCGAAGGTGCGCCAGAAATTCAGCAACGCTGGGGAACATAATGTTATTGAGCGTAGGCGTGCCCACCAGCATGGCCCGCGACTCCCAGATCCGTTTGATCGCCGTGCTCATGGGTGTTGCCCGGAGCTTGATCACGTCCACATCGACGCCTGTGGACTTGATCCCTTCCATGAGCGGAATGGTCATGTGCTCTGTGCTGTGCCACATGGTATCATAGACGATCACGACCCGGAGGTCGGCCTTGTCATTCGCCATGTCGAGGTACATCTGCAGGATCTTGCCCGGGTCCTTTCTCCAGATAATGCCGTGGTCCGGAGCAATCATATCAATGGCAAGACCCAGTTTCTGCACCTCTGCGATTTTGCTCTTGATCAGCGCGCCGAACGGCATGAGAATATTCGCGTAGTAGTCACGCACGGAGTGCTCGAGGGCCGACACCGAATACTGATCGCAGTATTCATCGTCGAACCTGGCTGCCGAAGCGATATGCTGCCCGAACGCATCCTGGCTGATCAGCAGTTTGTCCTCGGCGACATAGCTCATCATGGAGTCAGGCCAGTGGAGCATCGGCGTTTCGAGAAAGGTGATGGTCTTCGTTCCGGTTGAGAGCGTATGGCCGGTCTTCACGATCTTGAACTTCCACTTCGAGGTGTCGTAGAACCGATCCAGCCCTTTTTTGCCGCGCTCGGTAATATGGATCAGGGCGTTCGGCGCCAGCGCCATGATCCGGTCGATGCTGGTCATGTGATCGTTCTCAATGTGGTTGATGACCACATACTCGATCTTTGACGGGTCCACGAGACTTCGGATATTATCAAGCGTATATTCGCAAAAATCGTGTTTGACCGTATCGATCAGAGTCACATGCTCATCGAGAATGAGATAATTGTTGTACGACGTTCCGTGCGGCGTTATGTAGCCGTGAAAATCGCGGACCGCCCAGTCAACGGCGCCGACCCAGAATATCTTCGGTTTTATTTCTACTGCACCCATGGGGAACCTCCTGGTATCATCTGTAAATCCTCATCATCTTTATCCTCTCCCCGAGGGGAGAAGGTAGGGTGAGGGGTTTTCATTCGCCGTTGTGCCGATA
>Ga0315272_10001174_pt1 | contig 13060 bp, 14 predicted proteins | sample C3_middle_MG_FD_203918 | JGI IMG/M metagenome (GOLD analysis project Ga0315272, IMG submission 203918) | Sediment microbial communities from Yellowstone Lake, YNP, Wyoming, USA - C3_middle | ecosystem: Environmental > Aquatic > Freshwater > Lake > Sediment | place: USA: Wyoming | collected...
CTGCAAGAAAAAACAGCAGGCCCATGAAAAACGCCTGCAAGTGGAACACCCAAAGAATATAGGGCAATTTCTCAGCCAAACTACGCTCTGGCCCATCGTTGAGGTACCAGCCCCCGACGTAGCTGTAAGTAACGCAGCAGTGCAAATTCACTACGAGTATGACGATGGCCGAGCGGACGTTGTCGATCCAGGCACAGCGCAATTCAACCGAAGCCCGTGCGCCTCCAACTTCACCTCCGGCGGCTTCAATTCGATTTAATGCAAGTGATGTCATAGAGGGCGAAGAATGTATTACGGGTTCAGCGGGTTTGATCGATTACAAGAGGTGCACATTTCATTACATGCGACACTGTACTGAGTTCTCCGAAACGAGAAACTTCGTATGTGACGAAATGCAGAATCTTGGGGATGAATGGAACCTGCGGCCCAATGCGACGAATGTAGGTGGAAGAATGAATCGGTTGCAGCCTCGTGCCGTTCTTTTCTGCAATTTGTTCCATTAGCCTATATGCAAGCGGCTTTCTGTACCGATGCTTTGAGCGATGATCTCGGGGCTGCATATGCGTTCAACGGCAAGTACGTCGTTGGCGGAGAAATAAATTCGTTTCGGATATTCAATCCAACAAGTTACAAACCTCGATGTCGGGTATCGGGCAGGTAGTTTCGGAATCCGTAGGCCCGCTTTCAGTGTGCAGCTGTAGCTGGCGCCCATGCTCCAATGGCGACCCAGAACGGATCCAGCAGCAATACAAGGCGGGGCCGGGGTAGATGTAGGGCGCGACATCAAAAAGTCCGAAGGACGCTGAGCGCCCAGTGTCTGCCCCGCCCCCGCTGACGCAAACCCGTATCGGTTTTGAGCCGCCTCTGCAAATTGTTGGTTTATGCAAATAATCGCGCTCGCCGCCTGAAACCCCTGGGTCATCGAAAGCGCAGTTTCATCACCAGAATGGCTGCTGCCAAAGCCAGCGTGATGCTGTTGGCAATCACGATCGGCCAGGCGCCCAGCAGCAAGCCGTAGACCAGCCAGCAGGCGACACCGGCGGTGAACTCGCCGTACATGCCCAGCGAGATGCCGCGCACGTCGCGGGTTTGAAAGGTGTGCCAGGCTTGTGGCACGAAGCTGGCGGTGGTCAGGACGGCGGCGGCATAGCCGATGAATTCAGAAAGGGGCATGGCGGGGGCGGGTTTCTTTCCGACGCAGGAGGGAGTCAATTGTCCTTCACCGCCCAGTCCAGCAGCGCCTCGAAAGCGGGACGGGCGGCGTTGGCGTTTGGGTGGTTGGCAATGGCGACCAGCACATAGCGCTTGCCGCTGGCCGCATGCACATACCCGGCCACGGCGGCAACGTCGCGCAGACTGCCGGTTTTCAGATGGGCGCGGCCCTGGGCTTTGACGCGGCTGCGTTTAAGCGTGCCGTCGATGCCCGCGATGGGTAGCGAGGACATCAGCTCCGGCATCAGCGGCGAGCGGTAGGCGGTTTGCAACAGGCGCGCCAGCGCTTGGGCGCTGATGCGGTCATTGCGCGACAGGCCCGAGCCGTTGTCCAGCACGGGTGCGTCGTCCAGGCCGATGCGGTCTTTCCACCAGCGGCGTATGACCTCGCGCGAGGCTTCGCGGCTTGCCGCAGGTGGGGCCTCCAGTGTTACCGCTTGCGCAGCAACGACGTTGGCCTGGTTGCCGTTCTGCCCCCAGTCGGGCAGACTGAGCGTCAGGAACAGTTGTTGCGCCATCACGTTGTTGCTGTGCTTGTTGATGTCGCGGATGACTTCGGCCAGGGGCGGCGAGACCAGTTCGAACACCGGACTCAGGGCGGCCCCGGCCGGCGCGGGCACGCGACCTTCGTGCACCGTGCCGACGAGCTTGCCGCCCATCTCGCGCCACAGGCCTTCCACGGCGCGCACGCTGTAGTTTTTGGGGTCAACATAGGCCACCGACCAGACCTTTTCCAGACAACTGGCCGGATAGCTGCCGACAAAGCGGATGCGCGTGGCGTCAGAAAAATCGGCCTGCAGCGCGGCACGGTAGTCGCCACACTCCCCATTGGCTGAACTTTTCCCATTCGACAGGGGCACGCTGGCCTGCATCTGCACCCCCGCCAGCGGCGGCTCAAACTGCACGCGCGCGATGTTGCTGCTGCGCTCGGGCACAAAGGTCATGACCACCGATTTGAAATTGATCAAGAGCGCCTCGGGCGCGACGTTGTAGGGTCGCAGCGGCTCACCGTCAAAACCCGCCGGGTCGGCGTCGGGCGTCTCAAAAGCACTCTGGTCGAGCACGATGTCGCCGGCTATTTTGTCAATGCCCAGGCCTTGCACGCGTCGCAGCAACAGCCACAACCGCTCTACCGTCAGCTTGGGATCGCCCTGCCCTTTGATGTAGAGGTTGCCAAACAAGATTCCGGCGCGTACTGCGCCATCCATATAGACCGGCGTGCGCCAGCTGTAAGCCGGGCCCAGCAGATCCAGCGCCGCATACGTGGTGACCAGCTTCATCACCGATGCCGGATTCACGGCGACGCTCGCGCGGTGGCTCAGGCGCGGCGGCACTTTGCCCTCGGCATCCACCACCAGCAGGCTGACCGCCTCCAGCGGCACTTTGGCGCGACCCACGGCGGCCGCCACGTCGCGCGGCAGGGGTTGGGCCAGCACCAGGGTGCAGGTCGCACCAGTCAAAAAGCCAAGCAGACTAATTCTAAGCAACATGCCTTGATTATCGAGTTGATCGTTCGGATCATCCACCCCGTCGTCATCGCCCGCCTTTCGCCCAGTGCAGGGGTGAATCGGCCACCGCAACGGGTGGCGCGCATTGACCCGGCTGCGCCACGGATAATCAGGGCATGTCTTTTCCCGCACGCCATGCTTGTACCGGTTTCTCGCCCCGCGCCATGGGCATCACTGCCACAGTTGTGGCGGCACTGGTGCCAGGCTTGTCCGCTTTGGGCGCGGTGCTGTTTCTGGGTGAACCCCTGCACTGGAACCTGGCCGTCGGCCTGGCGCTGGTAACAGTAAGCATTTTGTTTGGCGTACAAACCGCCATTGCGCTTGCGCCAAAGGATAAGCAACCATGAATCTGCTCGCTTTTGATACCAGCACCGAGTTGATGTCGGTGGCCGTGCAGCGTCGGCTCGACGACACCCGAGCGACGACGCTTGCCAGCCCGCTCTGGCAGCACAGCGGCCCCGGCGGCGCGCAAACCTCGACCCACCTGATTCCGACCATACAGCGCCTGTTGGAGCAAGCCGGTTTGCAATTGAGCGACCTCGATGCGATTGCCTTCGGCCAGGGCCCGGGCTCTTTCACCGGCCTGCGCACGGCCTGCTCGGTGGCGCAAGGGCTGGCCTTGGGCGCCAACCTGAAAGTGCTGCCGATTGACACCTTGCTGGCGGTGGCCGAAGAGGCGCGCTATCAGCAAGCCAACGCTATATCGACCTGGCAGGTAGCAGCCTTGCTGGACGCGCGCATGGGCGAGATATACGCCGCTTGCTATGCTTTCGATCAAGGCCAATGGCGCCAAGTCCGGGACCACCGTCTGGCGCGTCCGCAGGACTTGGGCGATGTAGCGGGTTACGCAGTGGCCGGTAATGTGTTTGCCCAGTACGGCGCGCAGTTGCCACCTGAAACCGTGCGCATCGATGCCTGGCCGACCGCCACGGCCTTGTTGCGCCTTGCCCCGGCCCTGCTTGCAGCCGGTGGCGCAGTGGCCGCCGATCAGGCCATGCCGCTCTATATTCGCGACAAAGTGGCCCAGACCACGCTGGAGCGGCTGGCGGAAAAAGCCGCCCGGTAGCTGCTACGTGCGCCTGTTATGGTTGCCGACTCACGCCTGCCCGTCGCCATGAACGCCCCCCCCGATCGCATTGAAGTCCGCTTTGAAACGCTGACACCGGGCCGGCTGGACGCGGTGCTGCACCTGGAACAACAGGCCTACGCCCGACCCTGGGTTCGCGCCAACTTCGAGGACTCGCTGACGGCCGGCTACCAGGCTCAGTTGCTGCTGGCTGCAGACACCTTGCTGGGTTATTTTGTCGCCATGAAAGGGGTGGACGAGGTGCATCTGCTCAACATCACCGTGGCCCCTGATTACCAGCGACAGGGCTGGGCGCAGGTGATGCTGGACGCACTGACCCTGTGGGCCAGGGGGCAAGGGGCAAAACAGCTCTGGCTGGAAGTGCGCGTCGGCAATGCGCGCGCCATTGAAGTGTATGAGGCGAACGGCTTTCGCCGCGTCGGTCAGCGCAAGAATTATTACCCGGCCGTGCAGGGTCAGCGCGAAGATGCGCTGGTGATGCGACGGTGTCTGGGACAATGCAGCCATGAGTCTTGATCTCGACCGCCGCCAGCGCGCCATGTTGCAGGAGATGGGGCTGCGCGTCTGGTCGCCCGAGGTTGGCGGCCAAACGGCACAACAACTGCAAACGCCAACGCAAGCGGCGCCCAAGAGCCAGGCGGCTCCAGCCGTTGCGGCAGAGGCGCGAGTTCGCCCAGCGCCAAGCAGCGAGCGCCACCGTGGCGATCTGGCGAGTCTGGGCGTGCTGCCCGACAACATTGCCACCATGGACTGGCCGGCACTGGGCCAAAGTATTGCCACCTGTCAGGCCTGTCAACTGTGCGATGGCCGGCGCACTGCGGTATTTGGCGCGGCCCATGCCTCGCGCCGAGCCGACTGGCTGGTGGTGGGCGAGCCGCCGGATGAGGCCGAGGAATCTGACGGTACGCCCTTTGTCGCCCAAGCCGGCCAGTTGCTGGACAACATGCTCAAAGCCGTGGGCGTGAGCCGGCGCAGCGCCAATGGCAGCGCCTGGACCGTTGCCGAGGCCGGTCGCGCCGCCTACGTTACCAATGTTGTCAAGTGCCGCCCGGCTGTGCGGCGCAACCCCGATCAGGCCGAACTCGCCCGCTGTGAAAACTACCTAAGCCGCGAGATTGCCCTGGTGCAGCCCAAGATCATTCTGGCGCTGGGTCGGTTTGCCGCCCAAGCGCTGCTGCAGGGCAACCAGCCTGAGATCTGCAAGCTTCCACTGGGCAAGTTGCGTGGACACATACACCACCACCAGGGCATACCGGTCGTCGTCAGCTACCACCCGGCTTACTTGCTGCGAACGCCGCAGGACAAGGCACGCGCCTGGGATGATTTGTGTCTGGCACTGGCGCAGCTGCGCTGCGAGCCCTAGAATTGAACCCTCAGCGTGTTGCCCAGCACTTGGCGACCGGTTCAAATGCAACAGGAATTGTTCAAGGAGGCTCGGATGAAAATTCTTCTCGCTGTCGATGGCAGTGCCTACACCAAGAAATTGCTGGCCTATTTGGCCACGCATGAATTGTTCACCAAAGACAATGAATTCGTCTTGCTGACGGTGCAGCCCATGCTGCCGCCACGCGCGCGCGCTGCGGTCGGCAAAGTAGTGGTGGACCAGTACTACCGGGACGAATCCGAGCGGATACTGGCGCCGGCAGCCAAGTTCCTGCTGCGCCATGGCATCAATGCCAAAAGCAATTGGAAAATAGGCAATGCTGGTGAAACTATTGCCAAGTTCGCCGACAGCGGCAAATTCGATCTGGTCGTCATGGGCTCCCACGGCCACAGCGAGTTCGTTAACCTGGTGATGGGTTCAGTGGCCACCAAGGTGATGGCGCACTGCAAAGTGCCAGTGCTGCTGGTGCGCTAGACCCATCAAGCAGGCATCAGAGCCTCGGCCGCCGCGGTGGTCAGGCTGGTGGTAAGCGCATCCAGCACCACCGAGTTCAAATTCCAGCAATGCCAGTAAAGCGCCACCGGCAGCGCGTGCCCGGGTGCAATATCGATCAGGCGACCACTTCGCAGGTGGTCGCGCACCTGCAACTCTGGCACCACACTGACACCCCAGCCGGCCAGCACAGCGCGCACCTGACCTTCTGAGCTGGGCACATACAACTGGCTCAAAGCGACCCGTTTGAGCCCCAAGGCACGCCCGACGAACTCGGACTGCAAATCGTCCTTGCGGTTGAAGGCAATGAATGGCGCGCTGCGAAAGTTGTGCGGCGACAAGCCCTGCGGGTAATGTTGGGCGGCATAGCCCGCTTCGGCCACGGCGACATAGCGCATGGCGCCCAGCGGGGTCATCTTGCAACTGCGCAAGGCTTGCTTGAGCGTTGTCACGCAACCCAACACCCGGCCTTCGCGCAGCCACTCGATCGTGAAATCCTGGTCGTCGGTAATGATTTCCAGCCCCAACCCCTGACGCGCCAGCGCGCTCAAAGCCGGCAAAGCCCAACTGGCGATGCTGTCGGCGTTGATGGCAATGGAGATCCGCTCCTCATCCCGTCCACTGCCCAGGGCACCGGGCGCAAGTTCAGTCAAGTCGCGTTCCAGGTCAGCGCGCAGCAACCGCATCTGCAAGGCATGCTTGAGCAGCAGGCGCCCGGCCGTCGTCGGCTTGAGCGGACGGCTGCGCACAATCAACACCGTTCCCACCTGCACTTCGAGTGAACGCAAACGCTGCGACACCGCTGACTGCGTGATGGACAGGCGCACTGCGGCGCGCTCGAAACCACCTTCTTCGACAATCGCAGCGAGACATTCCAGGGCATCCGGGTCGAACGTGCTCATTGAAGCCAATCAAATAAGAATTTCTGATATTTTCGGTTGCCGCCGATTCTAATTTTTAAACCCATTGCCAGCGCAATTGACAATCAACCTTGAACCAGCCCAGTCTAAAACGTGCGACAACTTGACAAACAGCAAGGCAAGCTTGTTTTGATGGACTAAGATGTTTCTGGAACGCGGATTATTAAACACCAATCCCGTCGGCCCCCAAGCTGGGCTCCGTTGGCATTCATGGAGGATCATCCCGATGGCCACTGATTCAACCGCTACCACGGACGCCGGTCGCCGCGCGCTGGCTGCAGACCCCGGAAAAATACTGTTGCCGATTGCCCGCGCCGCCATTTCGACGGCTTTGGGCCTGCCCCGTGGGGCGGCTGAAGATGCGCTTTGGCTGCAAGAGCCTGGCGCGACCTTTGTCACGTTGACCCAGCAAGGACAACTGCGCGGGTGCATAGGCACCCTGGTGGCACATCGCACGCTGCTGGCCGACGTCAAAGCCAATGCCGTCGCTGCCGCCCTGCACGACCCCCGTTTTGCACCGCTGACCCTGGCTGAGCTGGCACGTACTCACATTGAGGTCTCGCTGCTGTCGCCTGCGCAGGCGATGCACTTCGACAGCGAGGCCGACGCATTGGCCCAGCTGCGACCCGGCATCGATGGCGTGGTGTTCGAATTTGCACAGCACCGCAGCACTTTTTTGCCGCAAGTGTGGGAGCAACTGCCCAGCGCGCGCGAATTCATGGCACACCTCAAACGCAAGGCCGGCCTGCCGCCTGATTTTTGGGATCCGGCGGTGCGGCTGGCGCGCTACAGCGTGCACCCATGGAGCGAGTCTGAGGTGCGATGATGCAAGCTTCGATCTACCCGGCCCGGTACTGGCACGCCCTTGACGACGGCCGCCTCCAGTGCGACCTTTGTCCGCGCGACTGCCGCCTGCATGAGGGGCAACGCGGCGCCTGTTTTGTGCGCATGCGCCAGGGCGAGCAGATGGTGCTCACAACCTATGGGCGCTCGTCGGGCTTTTGCATAGACCCAATCGAAAAGAAACCGCTCAACCACTTTTATCCCGGCACCAGCGTACTGTCCTTCGGTACGGCGGGGTGCAACCTGACCTGCAAATTCTGCCAAAACTGGGACATCAGCAAGTCGCGCGACATGGACCGCCTGATGGACCAGGCCACACCCGACGCCATCGCTCTGGCGGCGGTCCAGCACGGTTGCCACAGCGTAGCCTTCACTTACAACGACCCGGTGATTTTTGCCGAGTACGCGATGGATACCGCCGATGCCTGCCATGCGCGCGGCGTGCAGACCGTGGCCGTCACCGCGGGCTACATGCACGCCCAAGCCAGGCGTGATTTTTTCGCCAAGATCGATGCGGCCAATGTGGACCTGAAGTCTTTCAGCGAGGATTCTTATTTCAAACTCACCAGCGCGCATTTGCAGCCGGTGCTCGACACGCTGGTCTATCTCAAACATGAAACCCAGGTCTGGCTCGAGATCACCACCCTGCTGATCCCGGGCCACAACGACTCGGATCAGGAAATTACGGCCTTGAGCCAATGGATCATGCGGGAACTGGGCGCCGATGTGCCGCTGCATTTCTCGGCATTTCACCCCGATCACAAGATGCCCGATGTGCCCGCTACGCCTTCCGCCACCTTGATTCGCGCTCGCGACATTGCGATCAAAGCGGGTTTGCACTATGTCTTTACCGGCAACGTACACAACATAGAAGGCGACACCACCTTCTGCCCAGGCTGCCAGCGAGCGCTGATTGTGCGCGACTGGTACCAGATCAAAGAATACCGTCTTGATGCCAGCGGTCACTGCCCCGACTGCGGCGCCAGCGTGGCCGGGCGCTTCGGTGTGCAAGCTGGCAACTTTGGCAGCCAACGCATCCCGATTGCGATTGGCAAGCTGTCAGTCTGATTTCTGGTCTTGATCCTTCAGGAAGTAGCGCGGGGACTTGATCCGATCTGCTTGACGGAAACACGCTGCATCAACTGCGGTGCGGGCATCCCGCTGCCTTGCGCGCCAGTCTCGGCCAACTTGAAGGCGCTCACCACCTCGACCATGTGCATGGCCTGCCGGTTCAGGCTGTCAGCAGCAGCAGCAGCCTCTTCCACCAGCGCCGCATTTTGCTGCGTCACATTGTCGAGCTGGGTAATCGCCTGGTTGATCTGGTCGATACCACTGGTCTGCTCATGGGCCGAGGCGCTGATCTCGGCGATCAGGTCAGCCACCCGTTTGACCTGGCTCACAATGTCGTTCATGGAAGCACCGGCCGCACCCACCAATTGGCTGCCGGCCTCAACCTTCTCCACGCTGACACCAATCAAGCTTTTGATTTCCTTGGCCGCTTCGGCCGAGCGTCCGGCCAGACTGCGTACTTCGCTGGCCACCACGGCAAAGCCACGCCCCTGCTCGCCCGCGCGTGCCGCTTCCACCGCCGCGTTGAGAGCCAGGATGTTGGTCTGAAAGGCAATGCCGTCAATCACGCCAATGATGTCGGCGATCTTGCGCGATGCCGTCGTAATTTCCTGCATGGTAGCGACCACCTGGCCTACCACGACACCGCCTTTCAACGCCGCTGCACTGGCCAGACTCGCCATCTGGTTGGCCTGACGCGCGGTGTCGGCGTTGTTCTTCACGGTTGAACTCAGCTCTTCCATGGAGGCCGCAGTTTCTTGCAGATTGCTGGCCTGCGTTTCGGTGCGCTGCGACAAATCCGCGTTGCCCGCGGCGATCTCGTTGGCACCGGTAGAGATGCTGTCGGCACCGACCCGGACTTCGCTGACCATGCGCGCCAGACTATTGCGCATCTGCAGCAGTCCGGCCAACAAAAGTTCAGTTTCTTCCCGGCTGTCGATCCGGTCAACATGAATGTCAGTCATCAGATCGCCTTGCGCGACACGGCCCGTGGCGTCAAGTGCATTTTGTAGCGGCCTGGTAATACTGATCGTCAGACGCCAGGACAGCAGGCCTGCCAAGCCCAGCACCAACAGGCCGATGGCGCTGATGACCTCGGCAGCCAACCGATTGCTGGCATTCGTCTGCGCAGTGGCCTCGTCGGCGTGTTGTTTCTGCAGCGTGATGAAGGCCGCAAGATCGACCATGGCCTGCGTCAGCAAAGGGTCGATCTTGCCTGTGATGACTGCGCCGGCCTGCTCGGCATTGAACTGCGAGGCCAGGTCCACTGCTTCTTTGAATTGAGCATCCATCTGGCGGTCAATGTCATCCAGATGGGTGAACAACTCGCGCTCCTTCGCACCCAGACCGGCTGCTTCGAGCTTGGCCTTGTTGACCAGGTAAGTGGCGCGCTGTTTCTTGGCTTCGGCCTCGTCTTTTTGCACACCCTCAACCTTGGTCTGCAAGCCCATGTTGCGCACCGCCACCGCGCTGCTGAGCAATGCCTTGCGCATCTCCACGGCCAGTTCTTGCTGGGCCGCTGCGCGCTGCAAGGTCTCCAGCAAGACCGTACGGTTGACGCTGCCGCTGATGAGGGAACCCACCAGCAGTGCACCTGCGACCAATAAAATAGCGCCAAAGCCCAGCCCCAGTCGCAGGCCAATTCTCATGCTTCGCATGTTCATGTGTTTTCTCCAATCGTGCGAGGCAAGCGCTCAGCCCTTGGCTGTCAGCCGCGTAATAGGTTCGCCAGAATCAGTTTTTATAAATGCCAGAACCAACCCAGACGTCCCCGATACGCTCAACGTACACGATCTTGGGTTCCATTTTTTCACTGACAGGATTTCTGAATTTAAACGACTCCGACCATCCTTTGCCCTTGCTTTTTACCAGGGTCAACAATACTTGAATGATGAGTTTGCCGTCCGGATCCTTCAGCCCGCTCAAATCCTTGCCCACCAGTTTTGGATTGGCGCCGTGAGCCAGATTCTTGCCGCTCATGTCATACGCGAAGATGTACAGGTCGCGATCCTTGAAGGACTTTCCGTTTGTGAACTCTTCAAAGGCTTTTTCTTGACCGTTGGCCTTGACGTAAGCGACTGCCTTTTTGACCATGGCTTCAGCCTCGGCAGCGCTACCCTGGTCAGCGGCCTGTGCGGTGGCAGCCATCAAAAAGCTCACCGCAACGGTACCCAGGAAGAATTTAAGAAAGGAAAAAAGTTTCATCATGCACACTCCGAAATTAGGTCGAAAAAATATATAACACCAAGTTCATTATATATTTTCGTTAATAATGGAAGCACGGATTTAGCATCAATGCTCATTATGCAGACGATGCCACGCCCCTGATTTCAAAGTACTCCTTCGCCGACCAGCCCGTCGAAGTGAATCAGGTGCACACGCTCAGCCCTTGGCAGGCCACAGCGCAACAGATCTACCAGAATCAGTTTTTATAGACACCAACCCCAATCCAGTTGTTATCCACGCGTTCGACGTACATCACTTTCGCTTCGATTTTGCCGTTGGTCGGATTCAAGAACTTGTAGCTTTCTGACCAACCCTTGCCTTTGGTATTTGCCAGATCGACCAGCATCTGAAAGAAAGGCTTGCCATCGGGATCTTTCAAACCTGTGAGGTTCTTGCCGACCAGCTTGGCGTTCCCGCCATGGCCCAGCACCTTGCCACTCAGGTCGGTGTAAGCGATGTAGAGATCGCGATCTTTGAACGACTTTCCGTTGGTGAATTCCTCGGCCGCTTTTTCGGGGCCATTGGCCTTGATGAAGGCAACGGCTTTTTTGGCCATCGCTTCGGCTTCAGCGGCAGTGCCCTTGTCGGCGGCATGGACTGTGGCGGTCATCAAAAAGCTCACGGCGCTGATGCTCAGGATGGTTTTGCAAAAATCAAAGAACTTCATGGTCAGAACTCACAAATCGGTGGTTTAAAAAGCGCCGTCAGAAACAACGGTACTTGATTGTGTCCGTACTAACCTGCTGGTCAATTCGGGTTTACCCCGGAATTCGTTGCCGCCACTCTGTGTGCTTCAAGCAGGCACTGCTGAAACGCACGTGTCACGCGTGACGGTTGCGGTGAGCCGCGCACGATACTGAAAAAACTGCAGGTGTAGCTGAATACGCTTGGGTTGATGGCGCGCATCTGGCCACTTCGCACAAAGCTCTGGGCGTAGTGGTCCGGTAAAAACCCCAGGTAACGGCCCGACAAGATCAAGGTGGCAATCGATTCCTGGTCATAGCCCGTGGCCTTGCGTGCCAAGCGCACCTGCTGGCTGATTTCCATGTTGGGCGAGTGGTAGCCCAGACCGGCGAAATCGTGCGCCCGCAGCGCGTCCCAATCTGCGATCTCCTGCGCTTGGTCGGCTTCAAACAAGGCATGCTGCGCGCCGCAATAGAGAAACATGGTCTCGGTAAAAAGTTCATCGTAGGCCAGCGTGTCAGAGCTGCGGTGCCCTGGAATGATGCCGACCTGGAACTGCCCGTCAAGCACGCCGCGCTCAATCGTGTTCAGGGGCGCCACATGCAGGTGCAAACTCACGTCAGATGCCAATTTTGCAAACAGGGCAATCGCCGCGCCGATGTGGGCAGCCGGGTTGCTGGCAGTCTTGTCAAACATCGCGATGTGCAGTTCGCCGCCCATGCGCAGATGAATCTCATCGACCCGGCTGCGAAACGCCTCCACGCCGGCCAGCAGGCGCAGGGTTTCGGCATAAATTTGTTGGCCTTCGACCGTCAACGCAAAACCGGAACGGCCACGACGGCACAGGGTCAGCCCAAGACGAGTTTCCAGATCGTTGACATGGCGACTGATGGTGGACGTGCCAATATTGAGTTCAAGCTCAGCCGCGGCCATGCCGCCACACTCGGCGACACTTTTGAACACGCGCAGCAAGCGAATGTCCATATCGCTTAACCGGCCCAACGCAGAACGGCTCTTTACTTGCATTAATTGCCAACTTGAATGTGATAGTTATACCTTTATAAGAGTAACAGAAACCGCCAGAATGACGTTACTTCACTTTATTCAGGAGACGCTATGAGCACAAACGAGAACCAGCACCCGGCGGGCGGACGCACCGACGCGGCCTGGCTTGACGCCCACTGGATGCCCTACACCGGCAACCGCGATTTCAAGGCCCATCCGCGCCTGATGGTGAGCGCCAAAGGTTGCTACTACACCGACCACCATGGCAAACAGATCTTTGATGGCCTGTCTGGCCTTTGGTGCTGCGGCTTGGGTCATGGGCGCACCGAAATTACCGAAGCGGTGAGCCGCCAGATGGCCACCTTGGACTACTCGCCCGCATTTCAATTCGGCCACCCGCTCTCGTTCGAGTTGGCCAACAAGCTCAAGGAACTCACACCGGCCGGGCTCGATTACGTGTTTTTCACGGGATCCGGTTCCGAGTCGGCCGACACCTCGCTGAAAATGGCACGCGCCTACTGGCGCGCCAAGGGGCAGGCCGGCAAGACGCGTCTGATCGGGCGCGAAAAAGGCTACCACGGCGTCAACTTTGGCGGCATCTCGGTGGGCGGTATTGCGGCCAACCGCAAAA
>Ga0315272_10001175_pt1 | contig 13059 bp, 8 predicted proteins | sample C3_middle_MG_FD_203918 | JGI IMG/M metagenome (GOLD analysis project Ga0315272, IMG submission 203918) | Sediment microbial communities from Yellowstone Lake, YNP, Wyoming, USA - C3_middle | ecosystem: Environmental > Aquatic > Freshwater > Lake > Sediment | place: USA: Wyoming | collected...
AGGACCACGGCCTTCATCATGGTTGCCACTAACGCGCCTGACTTCCGCCTCACAAAGAAATGACCTCCATGATACCCATGCGATATCGGGAAAAAACGCCGTAGAAGCTTTACGGCAGGATTGTGCCGGGGGTCAACCGCCTCGCCATCCTGAAACATCAATTTGGCCCCGGTCCAAATCAAGAATGCTCCAAACACATAAATAATCCAGTGCCACCTGGTTATTGCGGCCGTACCTGCCAGTATCATGACCATACGCATTATGATTGCCCCGATAATTCCCCATACCAGAACCCGGTGCTGGAAGCGGGGAGGAACCTTAAAAAATCGGAACAGCACCAGGAAGACAAAAAGATTGTCCACTGAAAGGGATTCCTCAATTAAATATCCGGTATAAAACTCCAGCGCCTTGGCTTGCCCCATCTCCTTCCACACACCCAGCCCGAAAATTAGGGCCAGCGATACCCAGACAAACGTCCAAATGCCGGCTTCCCGCATTGAAACAACATGGGCCTTTCGGTTGAATACACCCAAATCCAGCGCCATCATGGCCAGCATGAACGCCAAAAAGGAAGCCCAAACCCAGACCGGTACTATTTCCATCTAACGCATTAGAACACGACTAATACTTTTCTGCCCAAATCCCGGGCCGTAATTGCATTCAGCCGTTCTCAGCAGCCATCTCCTTCTTCTTCCAAAGGTAATAAACAGCAGGATAAACGGCCAGCTCCAACAGGAAGGACGAGAATAGCCCCCCCACCATCGGGGCAGCTATGCGCTTCATGACATCCGCCCCGGCACCGGTAGAAACCATTATTGGCAAAAGGCCGATAAAAGCGCAGGCGACCGTCATGACCTTTGGCCTCACGCGCTTGACCGCGCCATGGATAATCGCATCCTTCAGGTTGGCCAAGGTGCGCATCTTTCCCTCCCGAACTGCACGGTCATGTGACAGGTCCAGATACAAAAGCATGAATATTCCTGTCTCCGCGTCCAGCCCCGCCAGGGCGATCATTCCCACAGCCGCAGCAACCGACAAGTTATAGCCGAGAAACCACATCAGCCATACCGCACCTATCAGCGAAAATGGCACCGCCATAAGAACGATTCCCGTACGGGCCAGCGAACCGGTATTTAGATAGATAAGCACAAACACCAGCACCAGGGTCAACGGAATTACCACCTTCAGCGTTTCCTTGACGCGGGCCATATTCTCAAACTGTCCGCTCCACAGAATGCTGTATCCCTCCGGCACCTTAACTTTTTCCGCAATGCGCTTCTTCGCGTTTTCCACCAGGCCTCCAATATCACTGACCCCGGTGTCCACATAAACGAACGCGGCGAGCTGGCCATTTTCATTTCGGATCATGCCGGGGCCTTCCACCGTTCGAACCCGCGCCACGGAACCAAGTGGAACCATGTGGCCCTGCATATTGCCCAATAAAACCTTCTTTACCTGTTCAATGTTCTGGCGGAATTCCCGCTCGTAGCGGACATTTACCGGATAGCGTTCCCTGCCATGAATTACCGTGGTTACATTTTCACCGCCCAGAGCCGCCCCCAGCACCATCTGCGCTTCTGCTATGGAAATTCCGTGCCGGGCCAGTGCCCGCCGGTCCCACTCAACATCAAGAAAGTAGCCGCCCTGGGCGCGCTCGGCAAAAACGTTACGAACACCGGGCAGGCCTTTCAGCGCCTTTTCAATCCCCAGGCTTATTTCCTGGATGCGGGCCAGGTTAGGCCCCATCACCTTGATACCAACGGGAGTGCGGATTCCCGTCGAAAGCATGTCAATCCGGTTCTTGATAGGCATGGTCCAGATATTCGGCATCCCGGCGAACTGCATCTCCCCGTCCAGGAAACGGACCAGCTCTTCGGTGGTCTGGCGGTCGTCCCATATCCAGCGCACTGCGGGCTTCATGAAGCCCGGCATCCAACCCGAATACCACCGCCTCTTCTCCGGCCACTCGCGGCGGGGCTTGAGCAATATCGTCGTTTCAACCATCGAAAATGGGGCAATGTCCGTACTGGTTTCCGCCCGCCCGGCCTTGCCAAACACGCTCTCTACCTGGGGAAACGATTTAAGCAATTCATCCTGCCTCTGTAGAATGCGCGCCGCCTCGGTCTCGGAAATACCCGGCAGGGCAGTCGGCATATAAAGGAGACTGCCCTCATCAAGGCTGGGCATAAACTCCGAGCCCAGCCGGGAATATGGCAGAAAAGTTGTAAGCAGGACCAACCCGGCAACGGCCACTGTCCGCCCGGGATGCTTCAGGACCAGGTCAACCACCGGGTGATACCACTTGAACAAGAAACGGGATATCGGATTTTCCTCCTCTTTCTGCATTTTTCCCACCAGCACAACATTGGTGAAATCCGACAGCCATTTCGGCTTGAACGAGTAGCTGTTGAACCGGATGAGGAACAGGCGCATGGCGGGATCGAGCGTTATTGCCAGGACCGCCGCCACCATCATGGACAAGTTCTTGGTGAACGCCAGGGGCTTGAACAGGCGTCCTTCCTGGTCCACCAGTGCAAACACCGGGATGAATGAAACTGCAATGACCATCAGTGAATAAAAACTGGGGCGAGCCACTTCCTTGATGGCGGATATCAGGAGCGGCCGGTAATCTCCCTTCCGTCCGCCGGCGTCCCATTCCTCCATGCGTTTATGGCTGTTTTCCACCACTACTATTGAGGCATCCACCATCGCCCCGATGGCGACCGCGATGCCGGACAACGACATAATGTTCGCCGAAACTCCGAGGTAATACATCGGGATAAATGCCAATAGAACCGATATTGGCAGGGTAACAATGGGAATAAGACTCGAGGGGATGTGCCAGAGGAACAGCAGGATGACCAGGCTCACCACCATCATCTGAAGAACGAGTTCGCGCTTCAGGTTTTCCAGCGCCCGGCTGATGAGGTCGGACCGGTCGTAAACGGTTACCACCTCCACTCCCGCGGGCAGGCCGGCCTTTACCTCATCAAGCCTTTTCTTCACCCGCTCGATGACTGCCGGGGCGTTTTCCCCGTGCCGCATGACTACAATTCCGCCGACCGTCTCGCCTTCGCCATTTAATTCGGAAATGCCCCGGCGCATTTCCGGTCCCCACGCCACCCGCGCCACATCGCGGACCCGCACCGCCGTACCGGTTTTTTCGTCCGACCGGACCGGCGCTTCCCCGTAATCCGAAAGCGTTTTCGCATACCCCCGGCCGCGCACCATATATTCCGTTCCGGCAAACTCCATAACACGCGCGCCCATTTCGACGTTGGCGTCGCGCACCGCCCGCACCACATCCATTGTGGAAACCCCGTACGCCTCCAGGCGCACCGGGTCCATGGTCACCTGGACCTGCTTTACAAATCCACCTATCGGGGCAACCTCAGCCACTCCAGGTACTGATTGGAGCTGAAACCGCAGGGTCCAGTCCTGATAGGAACGCAAATCGGCGAGACTGTTCCGTCCAGTCCGGTCAACCAACGCGTACTGAAAAATCCATCCAACGGATGTTCCATCAGGCCCCAGCTCCGTCTTCACCCCTTCCGGCAATTGTCCCTGGATTTTTGAAAGGTATTCGAGAACCCGGCTGCGCGCCCAGTAAATATCCGTACCGTCCTCGAAAATCACATAGACATAGGAATAGCCGAAATCGGAGAATCCCCGGATAGCCTTAACCCGCGCCACGCCAAGCAGAGCCTGGGTAATGGGATAGGTAACCTGGTCCTCCAAAATATCCGGGCTGCGGTCCCAGCGCGAATAGACGATAACCTGGGTGTCCGACAGGTCGGGGATGGCATCAATGGGGATGCGCTTGAGGCAATATCCGGCCCACAAGGAAAGCACCAGGACCGAAACCATGGTGAGGCCCTTCCTGCGCGCACAAGCCTCGACAATCCTCTCAATCATTTGGCACCCCGGTTGGGTTGGTCATGGCGGCTTTTCCTAGAATTGTTCCAGCGCCGCCTTGAATTGCGACTCCGAATCGATAAGAAAATTGGCAGAGGTAACCACCCGGTCGCCTTCCTTGATTCCGGACAGCACCTCAACCCAGTCCTCGCCTGCTTTTCCCAGCCTGACTTCCACCGGCTTAAACCGCCCCTTGGTGTCCGTTACAAAAACTATTCTGTGTTCGCCCCCATAGAGAACGGCATCAGCCGGAACAGCCATCCGTTCGCCGTATTCAATAAAAACAGCAACCTCGCAATAAACCCCCGGCTTGAGCCAGCCCGCTTCTGACCGCGTTTCAAGCGCCACCGAATAACTCCTTGTTACCGCGTCAAAACCGGGATCAACCGCGCTGACCACTGCGTCAATCGCCTGCTCCTGTGGCCCGGTTATTCTGGCCTTCATGCCTGACCTGACCGTCCCGGCATCTATTTCCAATAATTCAGCGGCCACTGAATTGGGCCCAATTACGCGCCCGGGCAGGCGCAAACGCCTTGATAGATTCCGCCTTTCGGCAGTAATCCATTTCACTCCTATCAACTGCTGCTTGCGTTCCGACAGCATGAAGGGTGCCCGCCCAGTTTCGCGCCCTATTTCCATAATATCCCCGGACTCGTCCGAATATATCGGGATGTAATCCATACCCATTGAATCCTTCAAGGGCTTATCCGAATACTTTGACGGATCCATTGGATTACGATAACGGACAATCTTTCTGCCCTTCTGTGCCTTAGATACGGACTTATCGTCAACTACTTTCGTTAAATCCATGTGGCATATCGGACAGGTGCCCGGATGGCCCTGGATTATCTGGGGATGCATGGGGCACTGATACATCACGCCGGCTTCAGTAATATCCGGGTTTCCATTTCCACAACTACGCAGGCTTAAAACAAGTCCTCCGGCAAGAAACGCAGCAACTACTAAAATCAGGACGATTGCCGGTTTATTTGCCATGAGCTTTTTTAATTTATTCTTATATTCCTTTTTCATTACGATCCCCTTAACCGGGACAGTACAGCCATGGACCGCCCAATCTGCGCCGACAGCATCGTCTTTTCCAGATTCATAGAAAGCCAGGAACGCACCGCGGTAAGCGCATCCGCCGGACCGATGGAACCGCTCTGATATCCCGAAACAGCCAGATCCAATGCGCGAGCCGCCTGCGGCAGCACTTCATCTGAATATATTTTTTCCTGCTGACGTGCTGCAGCCAGCCGCGATAATTCAACATGGGCCAGCCGCCGGGCTTCGAGACGCATTTTTTCCAAATCCGCTTGCGATGCCTGCACTTCTTCGGTGGCGGCCCTGTTTTCCTCCAATGGCTTCCAGAACCAAACAAAAGGCAGGGTAAGTTTTGCAGACGCCATTCCCATCTTTTCTCCATCCTTCATATCAACAGCCGCGTATTCCAGCATGATGTCCGGAAGCCAGCCTGCCCGGGCCTGAGCCCGGCGGGCCTGCATAATTTTCAGGCCTTGAAGCGCCACACGAACGGAAGGGCTATCGGCCATCTCACTGTCCATCCAGACAGAATCGGAAGTTCCCTGATTTTCCGGAACAGAAGGACTATACAAAGCCTCGATGTTCTTCCCTGCCTCAAGCCCCATCAGCCCGGCCAGAGTCGCCTCCGCTTCATTTCGCTCCTGCCCCAGCTCCAGACGGCGAATATCAAGGGATGCTTTTTCCATCCTGGCCATGGGATCCATAAGCTGTTCCATGCGTCCAGCCTGGCCAAACTGGTTCCGTTTTCCTGACAGCGTTACAACACCTGCCATTACCTCCGATGCGCGCTCATAATGTCCAGCGGCCTGGGTCGCCACAACCAAATCCCAATAAGCCTGCCTCGCCATAAATAATTGTTCCTGGAATACCATCCTCGCCTCGGCGTCCATTTTTTCAGCCTCGGCTGAAAATGTTCTCCAGGCTAAATACGTTTTTCCGGGGAAAGGGACTTCCTGTGAAACAATTATTGACTTTCTGGCTGACTGGTCCAGGGCAAAACCCGGACGGGGGAAATCCTCGCGGGTAACCCCCAATCCGGGGGAGGGCCAGGCCGCGGCGGCGCTAGCCATGTCGCGGGCTGACCGGGCCCGAGCCTGGGCCGCTAAAACCGCCGGATTGTGTTGCCGTACGCCATTTTCAACATCGGCCAGGGTCAGCCCGGATGAGGCATTCCCCCAGGCGGGTAAAAAGAACAGAACAGTACAGAAAACCGATTTCCTGCTCCTCATAACCTTAAGGATATCGCCATACCCGGCTTTATGCCGTTGGCGCCCGGCCTGACCTGCACCGGTTTCCGTCGTATCCATCTTCATATTCCTCATTCTTTCTACCCTTTAACCTGCTTATACCTTACCTCTTTGGTAATGTTATCGTCCAGACCCGTAATAACCTCGCCAAACAAGGGAATCGCCGGCCTATTGAAACTGGAAACCAAGAAAGAATAGACTACTCAAGGTGATTAAATCAAAAATGGCGGAGATAAAGTGGAACTAGGCGTCGATTACTACCCGGAACACTGGGACAAGAAAGACTGGGAAAACCACGCCCGCCTGATGGAAGAGGCTGGCATCAAGGTGGTCCGCCTGGCTGAATTCGCCTGGGCCAAAATGGAGCCAAGCGCCGGCAGTTTCGACTTTCGTTGGCTCGATGATGCAATCGAAATCCTCCGCAAAAGAAGCATCAAAGTCATACTCGGTACACCCACCGCCGCACCCCCGCCCTGGATGACGGCAAAGCATCCCGACATAATGCCCGTTTACATGCAGGACGGAACCCGCTTTGAAGCAGGCGGTCGCCGGCACTACTGCGTAACCAGCCCGGAATTCCGCGACTACACCAGAAAAATCGTCATCGCCATGTGCCAGCACTACACCGACAACCCCTCGGTAATCGGATGGCAGACGGACAACGAGATTGGCGGGCCACGGTGCTATTGCGACAACTGCGCCGGCGCGTTCCGGGAATGGCTGAAGGTCCGCTACGGTTCGCTGGAAAAACTGAACGAGGCGTGGGGCACGATTTTCTGGGGACAAATCTGGTCGGACTGGAACCAGATTCCCGTCCCGCGCGAGAAAGTGACATATCATTCACCCAGCATCCGGCTGGATCACCTGCGCTTCCACTCCGACCAGGTGGTCTCGTACCATGACATCCATGTAAAGGCCATCCGGGCCCTGTGCCCAAATCATTTTGTTACCCACAACTGCATGGGCTTCTATAACGAAGTCGATTATGTATCCCTCTGCAAAACCCTCGACTTCGTCTCCTGGGACAACTACCCGGGCGACTACGCCTCCAACACCTGGCATGGCAAGGAAATCGGCGCCCACGCCGACTACATGCGCTCCGTCAAACACATGCCATTCACCGTGATGGAACAGCGCTCCGGCCTTCCCGGCTGGCTGGACATCATGGCCTCGGGGGACCGCCCCGGCCAGCTGCGGTTGTGGACCTGGCAGACCGTAGCCCACGGCGCGGACCGCGTAATCTATTTCCGGTGGCGGACCAGCCGGTTCGGCATTGAGCAGTATTGGCACGGCATACTCGACCATCACGGCATCCCCGGACGGAGATATCAGGAAGTGAAACGGGTCTCGAAAGAATTCGCCGCCCTGGGAGACCGGGCGGTCGGCGCCAGATATACAGCCAATGTCGGAATCATCCACCATCCGGAAGCGCGGTGGGCCCTGGAAATCCAGCGCGGTTCGCCCGACTTTGATTTCCAGAAGCATATGCGGATGTGGTCAGCGGGGTTCGCCCACAACCATGCGGGCGTGGAATTTTTCGACCCCTCGGATGAATTCACCGGGGTAAAGGTCCTGGTAGCGCCCACTTTGTTTCTGTGCGATGCCAAGCTCGCCGGCAAACTCAAGGATTTCGCGGAAAAGGGCGGCACCGTAATACTGACCTTCCGTTCCGGGGTCAAGGATGACGCCAATGTTGTGGTGGATCAGCGCCTGCCCGGCGTCCTGTCCGCCATGGCCGGATGCGAGGTGGAGGAATACACCGCCATGGTCCGGGGGGAGAAGTTCCCGCTGTCATTCTCGGCACCCCTGCCTAAAAAGCCTGCACAGGCCGGCGTTTGGATGGACCAGCTCAAACTCACTGGCGCCAAGGCCGTGGCCCGCTACGAGGCGGGGCCATGGAAGGGCTCCCCGGCCATGACCATGAACAAGGTCGGCGCTGGCCGGGTCTTTTACACCGGGTTCCAGGCTGACGAGCCTTTTTACCAGTCGTTTTCCCGCTGGCTTCTGTCCGACCTGGACATCCTGCCGCCTTTTGCGCCGTCCGACACGATTGAAATTACTGAACGGGTAAAAGGATCGGACCGCCTGCTCTTCGTCCTCAACCACTCGGGTGAAGCGCAAAAGCTGGCGATGCCCGCCCGGCGCGCCTACCGGGATGCGTTAACCGGGCAAAAGATTCCGAAAAGCCTTACACTTAAACCCTATGACGTCAGGGTATTGGCGGCCATCTCCGCTGTCTGAGCGGGGACTTCTAAAAAAACTGGCCAAAGCGGCATTAGCCGAGGACATGGGCCGGGGCGACATAACCACAGATTCTATTGTCCCGACCGGACGAAAAGCCCACGCAGTTATCATCGCCAAGGATTCCGGCGTTCTCGCCGGCATCCCGCTTGCCAAAGAAGTCCTCCATCATCTCGACCACAACGCCCGGCTGGCCTCCCTCACGCATGAAGGTCATGTCTTCCGTAAAGGCCAGCGCGTAGCCGACCTGCACGGGGAATTAAGGGCAATTCTTACAGCGGAGCGGGTGATGCTCAACTTCCTTTCCCAGCTTTCCGGAATTGCCACGCTGACGCGGTCTTTCGTTCACCATGCCGGACACCACTCCGTAACAATTCTGGATACCAGAAAAACCACCCCGCTCCTGCGCATCGTTGAAAAATACGCCGTCCGGGCCGGGGGAGGCAGCAACCATCGCATGACTTTGTCAGACGCCGTCCTGATCAAGGATAACCACATCGATGCTGCCGGCTCGGTAACCCGGGCCGTTCGCCTGGTCCGCCAACGTCTTGGCCATCGCCACACAATTATTCAGGTCGAGGCTCAATCACTTGATCAGGTCCGTGACGCTTTGGCGGCCAAGGTTCATGCCATCATGCTGGACAACATGTCCACTGACCATATGCGCCTGGCACTCAAACTGTCCCGCGGAAAGGCGAAAGTGGAGATATCAGGGGGCGTTACCCTGAAGACTGTGGAAAAATACGCCAAACTAAAGCCGGACTTTATTTCTGTCGGGGCGCTAACGCATTCCTCTCCGGCAATTGACTTCTCGCTGGAAATACTTAAACGGTAGGAGCATCCCGAGTTTTCAGTGTTCAGTTATCAGTGGTCAGTCGGAAGGGAGTGGAAGCGGTCCGTAAGAAATGCGGTTATTTCTAGATTGACTGAAAACCGACCACCACCGATTCGGTGATCTCGGCGTCCTTCTAAGGACGACGGACCGACCACTGATAACTAGCCTTGCGTCCTAAGAATCCACTCCACCGCTCCCGCTAAATTCCGCACAATCGCATCCGGCTTAACTCCCTGCTTTTTCGCCAATGCCCGATGCTTCTTTCCGTATCCCGTCAGCACTAAAACGCCCTTTCCACCCAGATTATGCCCCATCGAAACATCAACCAGCCGGTCGCCGACAACAATAACGCCCTTTAATGTCGCCCCTGTCTTGCGCGCCGCCCGCAAGCCCATGCCTATTGCCGGTTTGCGGCAACTGCATTTCCGGCGATACTTCCTGATCTCCGCCGCCGGATGATGTGGGCAATATTCAAGTGAATCGACTTTTGCCCCGGCTTTCGCGAGAACTTCCAGGGTCTTTTTATTCGTCGCCCGCATCTGGGCCAGAGTGTAAAAACCCCGGCCCACCCCGGACTGGTTGGTAACGATGGATACCGCATATCCGGCATTCTTCAGACTTTTGATGGCGCGGGCGGAACCGGGAATTAGCTCAACACCTTGGGGATCTGCCAGGAATTCCTTCTCGACTATTACCGTCCCGTCCCGGTCCAGCAGGACTATCCGCTTATTCCCGCCCATCACGCCGACGGAGCCTCCTGAAATTGCAGGTCGCATAGCTTCTTGTACAGCCCACCCTGGGCGTAAAGCTCTTCATGGTTGCCCCGTTCAAGTATTTTGCCGCCATCCATAACCAATATAAGATCGGCCCGCCTTACTGTAGCCAGGCGGTGCGCGATTATTAGTACTGTCCGGTTGGCCATAAGATGCTCCAGCGCCGACTGGATCTGTGCCTCACTGGCCGCATCTAGCGCCGCCGTAGCTTCATCCAGTATCAGGATGGGGGAGTTCTTGAGGAACGCCCGGGCAATAGAAAGACGCTGCCGCTCGCCCCCCGAAAGCTTTACGCCCCGTTCCCCGATCATGGTGTCATAGCCCTGGGGAAGGCTGAACAGGAAATTGTGTGCCGCCGCCGCCTTCGTTGCCGCCACCATATCGTCATTGGTTGCACCCGGCCGGGCATATAAAAGATTTTCCCGGGCTGTAGCGTTAAACAGCAGGACTTCCTGTGATACCAGCGCAATCTGGTCCCTTAAGGACGAGGTGAGGACCTTTTTTATGTCATGCCCGTCAATCAGGATTTGTCCGCCGGTGGGGTCATAAAACCTCATAAGCAAATCCGCCAATGTGGTCTTGCCCGAGCCGCTTGGTCCAACCAGGGCGACACGCTGCCCCCGATGCATCGAAAAGGAAACCGAATGCAGGACCGGGAGGTCCGGCCTGTAGGCAAAGGAGACATCGCGATAATCGATGGTCCGGGAAAACGATGACAAAGTGGGGGCTTCCGGCAAATCGAAAACCACCGGCTGTTCATCCAGAATTGGAAACACCCGTTCAGCCGCACCCATTCCGGTCTGGATGGAATTCCACAGCCCGTTCAAGTGCTTGATGTTGGGATACAGCGACAGAGTGGCACCAACAAACGACCCCAATTCGCCGCCGCTCATTGATCCGCGCATAAGAATAAAATATCCGGCACATATCACCATCCCGGAAAAACCAATTGCCCCGATGGCCTCCATTAGCGGGGAAGACCGGGCCTGGACCCGCAGCGTCCTCAATAAAACCGTGAGCTGTTCGGATAGCTTACGCCGCCAGCGTTCCATCTCCCGTTCCTCGCCCTGATAAGCCTTCACCAGCTTCATCTGGGAAAGCGTCTCCTCCAGATGGGAAGAGAGGTCGGCGGACAACTCCTGGACATTGCGGGAATACTTGCGCAAACGCTTGCCGAACGACCGCGTGGGCCATACGGCTATCGGGAACACGAGCAGGGCGGCAGCGGCCAGCTCCCATTTAACCCAAAGCAGATACCCGGAAAGCGCGATGACGGAGAGTATCGACGATATGGCGGGGCCGAACAGCTGGGTGAGCATCGTCTGCATAGCGCCTACATCGGAAATTACCCGCGACAAAAGCTCTCCAGTCCGCTTCTCATTGAAAAAGGACAGTGAAAGAGACTGCAGTTTCCGGAACAGGGCCATACGCAGGTCAAACATAACCCGGTGGCCGACATATCCCACAAGGTAATCCTGTCCAAACCGGGCCATGGCTTTTACCGCCATAACAACCGCAGCCCCCACTGCCAGCCAAACCAGTTTCATCATGGCGGCTTGCCGGCCCGCTTCATCTGCCGGGCGCGCGAACAGGCCTTCATCAAGAAGCGGCTTGATCAGCCACATGGCGGTTACCGTGGCGCCGGATACCAGGCCCATACAAATCAGTGCGCCCAAAATACGGATCCGATACGGCTTCATCCAGACCACTATCCGGCGGAATAGGTTCATTCGCCCGGCCTTACCCTTTCCGAAAACCGTAACAGCAGGGTAACGCGGTGAATCCCACCAAGTGCCCCTGCGGATGACCAGGTGTAATCAACATTCCACATATCAGAGCGCGCTCCCACTCCAAAGGCGAATCCGACCGACCCGGTTTCACGCCATTCACCGGAGCCCCGCAGAAAAACCCCGGATATTTCTCCCAGCTCCACGCCCGCCCCGGCCGAAGAAACCGAGTTTGGAAGATAATTTCCACCCGCATATATTTTCAAGGGTGAAGGATCAAGGGCAAACCGCCCTCCCAGCAATACTGAAAGGGGAAACGGATCACGCACAGATTTCGCCTTAACTTCCTGTCCCAACCCCCGTACTGCCGCACCGACTGTTAGCGCTGGATTGATGTTGTATATAAGTCCGGTATCCACTGCAAAGCCTTCTGCAGTTGCACCAGCCAAATCCTCGTGCAGAAATCGCAACCCTACCCCTGCCGCCATATCCTCGCCAATCCACTGGGTTCCCAGCACTTCACCGTCCACTCCCAAATAATTTGCCAAATCCCCGGTGCCGTCCGGAACAGCCTCCGTGGTCACCCTAAAATTCTTGTGGGTTAAAAAAGACACGGACGCGGCGGCGCATGCTTCATCCCCCACGGGATATAGGCCCAATAGCGAACCTCCCTGAAATCCTCCCGGACGGGATTGATAAGTGGTGGCAAATGCCAGGCTGCGTTGCAGCGCTGCACCTGCTGGATTGGCGTAAAGCGCGGACAATCCTTCTGAAACTGCCATACCGGCCGACCCCAGCGCTGCTCCCCGGGCATCCGAGCTCGTTCTGGCAAACAACATTCCCTCGCGTCCCGGACTGGCGCCAAAAGCTGTCGTAACCAACAACGCTACAGCGACTATCAGGCTCATCCGTTTACAATTCATCGTTTAACCAGCAGGAAAACAATGGTTTTAGTTGTTACCTTCGGCGCAGAAAGACGGATTAAATAGGCCCCGGATGCGGCATATTTCCCCGCTACTTTCCCGTCCCAGGTGGCCACACCAATATCCGAACGATACTCAACCCCGTTGCCGATTGCCGCAACCCGGTCTCCTTCCATAGTAAAAATCTCAATCTTGGACGCATCACCGGGCAGGCGGTCAATCGAAATGATTCCACCCTTCATCGGCTCGAATGGGTTCGGATAAACCCGGACATTGGGAAAACCCGACTCGATGGTCCGCTCCCGAATCATGGCAATCCTTGGCCCGGTAAGAGTGGCGCCACCAGCTGCGGCC
>Ga0315272_10001176_pt1 | contig 13054 bp, 14 predicted proteins | sample C3_middle_MG_FD_203918 | JGI IMG/M metagenome (GOLD analysis project Ga0315272, IMG submission 203918) | Sediment microbial communities from Yellowstone Lake, YNP, Wyoming, USA - C3_middle | ecosystem: Environmental > Aquatic > Freshwater > Lake > Sediment | place: USA: Wyoming | collected...
ATGGATCAACCAGGTTTTCGCGGTCAGTTCGAGCTTTTGTTTCGCGTTGAGCGGAGCGGCGTCGCGATCATAGGCGGCGAAAAAGTTGGGCAGGACGCCAAGGAGGCGCTGCTACTCCTCCACTTTGATTTGGGCCTCGGCGAGTTCGGCTTGGGTTTGGGTGACGTTCACTTCGGTGGCGAGCGTATCAATGGCCAGCGCGGTCTGCGGAAGGTTCAGTGTTTCGCCCGGGTGCAATTCACCCTCGATGGTTTTCGAGGCGAAGCCCGTGGCGCTGAAGGACAAGCGGTACGGACCCACAGCCACATTCGAGAATGAGAACTCGCCACTGTCGGCCGACTGCATCTCCTGATCGGGCCCGCGGCCAGCGAGCGAGAGTCGCACCTGGGCACGTGCGATAGACGCTCCGCTGGTGTCGACGACGGTCCCGCTGATGGCCCCTTGCTGACCAAACGCGAGTGGAGCCATGGCCAGGAACCTAAGCAACATAAGCCGGTGGGTAGCGGATCGCAGGGCAGCGAATAGATAGCACGCAGTGAACAAATTCATTTGGATAGATTCTCGAATAGATAGTGGGACACGATCCATTCCCGGCCTTGAGCGTACCCAAACAACTCAGCGCAGGCCATGAAGAAGACGCGCCATCGCACCAGCCAGCAGAGCGCATGGTCTTTGCCGTATGCCGACGCGAAGAGATCCATGACCTCGTTACGGTGTTGGTCGAGCCTGGCCAACCACGCTTCGGACGTCTTCTGGTAATGGACGCCGTTCACCCGCCAGCGCTCGCATATACGAAAGTCGTCCTGGAAATGGAGCAACAGGTCGTCGCTGGGCATCAAGCCGCCGGTGAAGAAGTGCTGCGCCATCCCATCCGAAGTGCCGCGAACCTCGAAGGGGTAAGCGAACCGGTTGTGCGCGAAGACGTGCACGAAGAGCAGCGCACCCGGCCGGGACCACGAAGCGATGCGGCGCATCAGCTCGCCGTAGTTACGCATGTGCTCGAACATTTCCACCGAGACGATGCGATCGAAACGTCTCCGCGTGTCGAAGTCGTTCATGTCGGCGGTGACCACTTCCAGATTCGCGAGACCGCGGCGAGCCGCTTCGCCGTCGATAAACAGCTTCTGAGAACTCGAATTTGAAACAGCCAGAATGCGGCTATTGGGAAAACGGTTCGCCATGTAAAGCGACAAGGAGCCCCAGCCGCAACCCAATTCCAGCACGTTCATCCCGTCTTCCAGGCGTGTGCGCCGGCAAGTCAGATCGAGCATGCCTGCCTCGGCCTCCGCCAAGCCGGTAACATCATCGGACCACAGCGCGCAACTGTATTTCATGTGCGGGCCGAGGACGTGACCATAGAACTCAGCCGGCACCTCATAATGTTGCGCATTGGCGGCGTCGGTGCGGATTGCGATGGGACTGACGCGGAGCTGCTCAATGAACCGCATGAGCCTTCCAGCCTGCGCTTCGGGCCCGCCTTGGATTTCCTCGCGCAGACGTTCCGACAGAAGACGCCTGATGCCCAGGCGAATCAGCCAGTCTGGCAGGATGTCCAGCTCGAGCCATTTGTTGTAACCCGCTTCCAGGACGGGTGATGTTGCTACGGCGCCTGCTTGCATTTAGTTCTTCCTCGGGAACCACGGCACGAAGACGCTCGTGGTTCGTTGATATTGTCGGTAGTCCTCTCCCTTGCTCCGCAACGCTTGCGCTTCGGTGGCCGGGATGCCGGTCAGCCGGAAGAGGAAGTAGAGCATAAGCGCCGGGGCGAACAGGGCGAGATACCCGTAAGGGGAGCCCAGCGCGAACAGGGCGAATGCAACCCAGATCAGCCACTCGAAGAAATAGTTGGGGTGCCGCGAATAGCGCCATAGGCCCACGCGGCAAGTGACCCCGCGGTTGGCGGGGTTGGACTTAAAGCTGTTCAGTTGAGAGTCGGCCACAAACTCGCTGATCCAGGCGATCAGCCACAGCGCGGCCGCCGCATACTCAAAAGCCGATAGATGGGGCCGAAGGTTCAGGGCCGCGATCAGAAACGGGACGGAGAACAGGACGCATAGCAAGGCCTGAAACTCAAAGAAGAGCAGGGACTTGAACGGCATGTTTCCGCCCCAATCCCGGCGCAGTTGAACGTAGCGCCCTTCTTTGGGGTGACCAATCACGCGCGTGAAGAGCAAAAAGAATGCCAGACGGAAGCCCCACAGCGCCGCCATCGACGCGATCAGCACTGCACGCACCGGGCAGCCGCCTCTGATCGCCGCGTAGATCACGCCCAGTAAAGCCAGGCCGCCGGCCCATCCCGCGTCCACGATGGCGGCGTTTCCGAGCGGCAAGTGGATCAGCCACAAGAGTAGCATCAGGCCGGAAACAGAAAGCGCTCCGATGAGGAGTGCGTGGATGGCCAGAGGCGTCATCGGGCTTCCGTTTGAACCGATCTGGCGAGTCTTCTCAGAGCGGGGGCGAGCAGGAGGTACAGGAGCAGCGATGCCAGCGAACCAAGCGCAAACCAGGCCACCAATGCGTGCATGGTGGTCGTCCAGAGAATGCCAATCGCGGCCCACACGTCGGTTCGAATCAGGTTAACGATCCGCGCCAGGGAGAGTTTGGCCGGCTCGACGGCGAAGATCCATTCTCCTGCCCGGATGAAAGGGATCAAGAGGACAAACTGCAAAGGATAGGCGAAGTAATTGACCAATTGGATGGCGGGCAAATTCAGTCGCAGCACGACGGCCGTCAGGAGACACAGGATGGAGGTCGATCCAAGAACCGGCGTGACGCCGAGCGTGATGCCGAGCGCAATGCTCAGCGCGATCTTCTCCGGAGTGATCCCCTGGCGCAGCAAGCCCAGGATCGGATTCAATAGCCTGCACTGCAGGAAAGCTTTGGTCATGCTGTCCGACTCCACAGGATTGTTGCTGGCTGCTCGTCCTGGCGGAGCCGTATCAGTTGAATAAAAACGTACAGAGACGTCGCGATGTTGCCCAGACCCATGATCAGCAGGAACCACAGGAGCCGCGCCCCAATCTTACGTTCCTTGTAGATCACCCATAAGTAGAAGGGGAGAAACCCGCAGTAGGCGTCCCACAGGGTGGCTACGGCCCAGGGATTGGCAGCATAGCCCGACCATGCGTCCCACAGGCTCACGGCCAGGCTGGTCCGAATGGTCATCACGCTCATCCAAACGAAGATCCCGCCGAATAGCAGCTTCAGAAAGAGTTTCACTGAGCAGACTCCCGGGAAGGTACGGCTTTCCATCCGGCCAGATGCCGCTCGAAATCCGCTAGATCCTCCAAGACGAATATCCCTTTCCGCGCCATGCCATGGACAATACTAGCTGCGCCGCTACCGCCCACCCACAACCCGGTAGCCGCTGGAAGCCCCGACGCGAGCAGGTCCATGTCCTGGCGGACGGCAGGCGTTGCATTCAGCTGCATGATGCCCAGCACGACCACATGCGGAGCGCATTTCTCAGCCGCGGAGAGAATCTCACGCGCCGGCAGGTTGGTACCCAGGTAGTCAACCTGGAAGTCATACTCCACCGCGAGCATAGCCGCCGCGAGTATGCCGAACTCATGTAATTCATTGGAGGGTGTCGCGAGCAAGAGCCTGGCTGCGGCATTGCCCGGCCTTTGAAGCCGAACGAGACCGCCCAGGAGATTGCGCACACAGGCGGAGAACATGTGTTCCTGCGCGACTTGGTATGTCCCGTTCTCCCAGTTCTCGCCGGTCAGCCGCATCAGGGGCAGGATGACACTATGCACAAGTCCCGCAGGGCGCAAGAGCAGAGCCAGCCGGCCCAGTTCTGCATTGATAGCGGCAGAGTCGAACGACTCGATGGCGTCCAGCAAAGTCCGCAGCTCCGGAAGATCGGTTTTCGAACCCGGTTCAGGCCGATAGATACGGTTGGACGGGAACGAGACACGAGCCAGATTTTGAAGGTCGGCGTCCGACAACGGGGCTACCTGGCCAATCGCATGCCCGCCCTCCAATGCGGCTTGGAGCAGAATCAACCGCCGCACGTCGGCATCGCTATAAAGCCGTCCCCGTGAGGTTCGATCCGGCGTCACCGCGTTGTAGCGCCGTTCCCAGGCGCGCAGAGTATCGACGGTGATGCCAGTGAGCTTGGCGACGGCGCGAATAGGGTATTGGACAGGCATAATCTTCGATCGACTTTCCAAGATTCGCAAAGATGCCTACTGTTTGTCAAGGACAAATCTGATACAACGGCTTGACAATCGCTGGACAAAGACGCTAGATTTATCTTGTGAGCATTGCCACACCCGAGTCCCATAGCTATCAATTCGGCGTCGTCCTGCTGTTCGCGCTGCTACACCTGGGGATTGTTGCGGTGTTTTTCGTTCCCGCCACTCCGCACCTGCTGATGTGGCTGGCCGCTACCTATTCGTTGCGCATGTTCGGCGTCACGGCAGGCTACCACCGCTACTTCAGCCACCGAAGTTACAGGCTGGGCCGGGTTGCGCAATTTCTGATGGCCTTTCTTTCCCAGACCTCCGGGCAAAAAGGCGTACTCTGGTGGGCGGCGCAGCATCGCGATCATCATCGCTACTCGGACCGCGAGCAGGACGTCCACTCACCCCGGCAGCGTGGATTTTGGTGGGCACACGTCGGTTGGGTGCTGTCCAACGATCACGACACCTACGAACCCAAGAGAATCGCGGACATGGCGCGTTTCCCGGAGCTTTGCTGGCTCGACCGGTATCACTGGATTCCGACAGTCGTCTTCGCGGCTTTCATCCTAATGTTGGGCGGCATCGGAGCCTTCGTCTGGGGCTACGTCGTCTCCACCGTTGTGCTGTATCATTGCACCTTCGCGATCAACTCGCTGGCCCACCTGTTCGGGAGCCGGCGTTTCGATACTCCAGACCATAGCCGCAACAACTGGCTCCTTGCCCTGATCACCTTCGGCGAGGGCTGGCATAACAACCATCACTTCTCGATGGGCAGTTGCCGGCAGGGAATCCGATGGTGGGAGATCGACATCACCTATGGCGTGCTGAAGTTGCTGGCGATTCCCGGCATTGTCAAGGATCTGCGCCCGTTCCGGATGTCCCCCCCGCGCGCACAATAGGCAGAATAATGTGCATCGCGGTCATTGGCAGCGGCATTTCGGGCGTGGAGTAGCATGTATCATGATCGCGGGTGACCGGTGCTATGCTTGTGGCGGTTAAGAATTGCGTGGCCGAGCGATTCCGGCGGGTGGAGAGTTCGCATGGTTGACGTCATAGCCGTTCAGATCGCGGTAGTGACGCTTTATGCGAGCCTCTGGTTCTTGGTCGCGCTGAGACTGCGACGGAACGACGTGGCGGATATCGCATGGGGCCCCGGGTTTATCGTTCTAGCCCTCGTCGGGCAGTTCACGGTGGTGGCCATTTCTAACCGTGGAATACTCGTCCTGGCGCTCGTGGCCGTCTGGGGCCTGCGTCTCTCGTTGCACATCGGCCTGCGGAACCGGGGAAAAGCTGAAGATCCGCGCTACCGGAAGTGGCGTGAAGAATGGGGGAGCCATGCGACGATACGGGCGTATTTTCAGATTTTCCTGCTCCAAGGCTTTCTGATCGTTGCTGTTCTCATGCCCGTGACCTATATCCTGTCTCACCCGAATCCTCATCTCACCTGGCTCGACGCTCTCGGTGGCGCTGTCTGGCTGGTGGGCTTTGTTTTCGAGGCCCTCGGGGATCTCCAGTTGGCTAGATTCAAGCAGAATCCGGGAAACCGCGGGCGGGTCATTACTTCGGGGCTCTGGAAGTACACGCGCCATCCCAACTACTTCGGCGAGGTAACGCTGTGGTGGGGCGTATGGCTGATAGCCTGCTCGTTACCCGGAGGCTGGAAGACCGTTGTCGGCCCGGCCACCATTACCGCATTGATCCTGTTGGTGTCGGGCATCCCGCTCCTTGAGAAAAAATACGAAGGAAACCTCGAATTCAAGGAGTACCAGCGGCGGACGAGCGCGTTTTTTCCGCTCCCGCCCAAACCATGAAGGAGGTCGATCATGTGGCATTCCCTGAAAGTATTTTTGTTTCTGCCGCCCCTGCTGTTGGCTCTTGACTATGTCTGGCTCGGGACCTTAGCATCGGACCTGTATAAGAAGGAACTCGGGCCTTTTCTGCGCATGTCCGGAACTTCTCTGCAGCCCATCATCTGGGCTGCTCTGGTGGTGTACATTGCCATCCCTGTTGGGATCATCCTCTTCGTCCTGCCCCGGCTTGCGGTAGACAATCTTGTGGGCTCCGCGCTTCTTTGGGGAGCCCTCTACGGCATCGTTGCCTATACCATATATGACATGACCAACTATTCGCTCGTGCGCGATTGGCCCCTGCGCGTGTCGCTGATTGACATCTGCTGGGGTGGTCTGCTCAATGCTATCGGGGCTTTGGCCGCTGCCTGGCTTGACAGATGGCTAAAGTAGCGGCGAAGTGCGGCGAGTTCTCCCGTTCCTTGGAGGAGCTATATGGCGAAAAGGAGGACTTTCCTATTAGAGGAGAGCATTACACATGCGCATCGCGGTCATAGGCAGCGGTATATCGGGCATGTCCGCCGCTTACTACCTCAGCCCGAAGTACGAGGTCTCTGTTTTCGAGAAGGAGTCGCGAATTGGCGGCCACACCCATACCGTCACCGTGGAGAGCAGCCGCGGCCCGCTGGCCGTGGACACAGGGTTCATCGTCCACAATGACCGCACCTATCCGAACCTGGTAAAACTGTTTGCCGAATTGGGCGTCGAGACTCAGCCGGGCGATATGTCGTTCGCCGTGGCCTGCGCCAGAACGGGATTCGAGTACTCCAGCCGGGGCCTCAACGGTTTCTTTGCCCAACGCGCCAACCTGGTGCGGTTGGACCACTACCGGCTGTTGCGGGAGATCCTGCGTTTCAACCGCGAGGCCCCAAAGCTGTTAAACGACCCGGCAACCGCCACGATGACGTTGGGGGACGTGATTGAGCAGGGCCGCTACACCACTCTGTTCACCGAACGATACCTGTACCCCATGGCGTCCGCGGTCTGGTCGATGTCCACCGAGGCGATCGGCCGCTTCCCTGCACTGACTCTGGTGCGGTTCTTCGATAACCACGGAATGCTGGGGATCGACACCCATCCCAAGTGGAAAGTAGTCTATGGGGGCAGCCAGAGCTATATCCCGCCCATCATGGCTCCGTACAAGGATCGAATCTACACAGACGTCGATATTCGGTCCATTGCCCGCGACGAGACGGGCGTCACGCTGCGCTTTCAGAACCGCCCGTCAATGCGCTTCGACCAGGTAATCTTCTCCTGTCATGGCAATCAGATCCTGCCGCTGCTCGATGACCCGAGCGACGCCGAGCGGGATATTCTGGGCCGCTTCACTACCAACCGCAATGAGGTCTGCCTGCATACCGATGCCCGCTTGCTGCCCAAGCGGCCCCAGGCGCGGGCTGCGTGGAATTACAGCCTGAGCCCGGAACCCGGCGCAGGCGCCACGGTTACTTATCACATGAATCGGTTGCAGTCGCTGGCGGTTCCGGAAGATTATTGCGTCACGCTAAACGCCAACGGCAGCATCGATCCCGCCAAGGTCCTGCGCCGGATGGTCTATTATCATCCTCTCTACGACAGCGGCGCCGTTCAGGCGCAAACGCGATGGAACGAGATCAGCGGCCGGAACCGCACGCATTTTTGCGGCGCGTATTGGTTCTACGGTTTTCACGAAGACGGGCTCAACTCCGCGTTGCGTGTGGCGCGGGCGCTCGGAGTGGAGTGCTGAGAGAGTGCAACCTGCCATCTATTTCGGCACTATCCGGCATCGCCGGTCCACGCCTGCCCGGCACGAGTTCACCTATCCGCTGTTCATGGCCTTTCTGGACGTGGACCGCATTCCCGAGTTGATGAAGGTGTCGCCGTTCACCAGCTACAACCGGTTCAACTGGGCCAGCTTCCACGAGCGGGACCATTTTGGAGATCCTGCACTGCCGCTACGCCGGAGGTTGGTGCTGGACGCGGCGGGACAGGGCATCCGCCTGCCCGAGGGCCCCATTTTCCTGCTGACCCATCTGCGCTACCTGGGATACAGCTTCAACCCCATCTCGCTTTTCTACTGCTACAACCGGGAAGGGCGCATCGAAATCATCATGGCGGAAGTGAACAGCACTTTTGGAGAGACTCACAACTACTGGCTTTCGGCCGCCAACCAGTTCGCTTCGCCCGACTCGCGCAGGTACCGCTGTCCAAAGGCGATGCACGTTTCGCCTTTCATGCCGATGGAACTCGACTACCGGTTTGTATTGCCGCCGCCGGGAGAGCAGCTCATCGCCCATATGAATACGATGGATGGCGAGCGCAGTTCCTTCGACGCCACGCTCCGTCTGCGCCGGGAACCCTGGAGCGCCGCCTCGCTCCACCGGGCCCTGCTGCGGTTCCCCTGGGTGACAGCCAAGGTCATTGCGGCGATCCACTGGGAAGCCCTGAGACTCTACTGCAAAAAGGTCCCGGTGTATACGCACCCGGCCCGCATAAAGGACACCCATGAGCACACTCCTGACGTCATCCGCTAAGAGCATGTTCCTGCGGACCCTGGAGCGGTTGCGAGGAGGCTCGCTGGAACTCATCGTGGACGGTCGCACTTGGGAGTTCGGCGCACCCGCCGGCTCGCTGCGGGCAACTGTTGTGGTGCACCGCGACCGCTTTTTCCAGCGCGCCTTGTTCGGGGGCAATGTGGCCCTCGGGGAAGCCTGGATGGATGGTGACTGGTCATCGCCCGACCTGGTTGCCGTGGTACGCCTGGCGGTGCGGAATCTGGCTCCTCTGGAACAGCAGAACCGGCTGCTGAGCGCGTTGAGCCGCGGATGGGACGCCCTGCGCCACCGCATGCGCGGCAACTCCGTCGCGGGCAGCCGGCGCAACATCCAGGCGCATTACGACCTCAGCAACGATTTCTTCCGGCTCTTCCTCGACCGGAGCATGATGTACTCTTGCGCCTGCTACGAAGCCGAGGACAGCTCGCTCGATGCCGCGCAATTCCACAAGCTGGATACCATCTGCCGGAAGCTGCGCCTCGGTCCCGAAGACCACGTGCTTGAGATTGGCACGGGATGGGGCGGGTTCGCCGAACACGCGGCCAGGCATTATGGATGCCGGGTGACCACCACCACGATCAGCCGACGGCAGTTTGAATACGCCCGAGACCGCTTCGACTCGATCCCCGAGCGGGAGCGCATCGAGTTGCTCGAAGAGGACTATCGCAACCTCCGTGGGCAGTACGACAAGATCGTAAGCATCGAAATGTTCGAGGCAGTAGGACTGCGCTACTACGACGAGTTCTTCCGCGCCTGCGACCGCCTGCTTCGCCCCGATGGCAGCTTGTTGATGCAAACCATCACGATCAATGAACAGGCCTTCCCGGGCTACCACCGGCGCAGCGACTGGATCCAGAAGTACATCTTTCCGGGATCGGAACTGGCCTCGGTGAGCGAGATTCTCCGCTCGCTGGCGCGCGCGACTTCTCTCGGTCTGTACCACGCGGAGGACATCGGCACACACTACGCACGCACGCTGGCAGCGTGGCGGAAACGGTTTCACCACGCGATCGACGAGGTCCGCGGGCTGGGCTTCGACGATCGCTTTATTCGCATGTGGGACTACTACCTGGCCTACTGCGAGGGCGCGTTTCTTGAGCGCCACATCGGCGACTTCCAATTGCTGCTAACCAAAACTCATTCACCCCGGAAGTTGTTTGGCGAGCCCTGGGGCGAGGAAGGAGGCGGTACTGACCCGATTTAACGCCTTGCGGCGCGAGCAGTGGATCTGCCGGCCACTCGATGAGGTCTTCGCGTTGTTAAATGGCGCCGACTTCGTATTCCAGTCAAGTCCGCCAGGCGCGATCGCCCACCGCAGAGCTCCGATCGCCCGGCGCGATCCGAAGGCTCTCGGCGTGGGTCGTGTGGGAATGAACAATGTTCGGACGCGGCTCCGAACGAAGCGAGTATCTATTTGCCTGACGTTTCATCTCCAAAACGCGTCGCAATTGCCGGGGCTACCGGTTACATTGGTGGCCGTCTCGCGCCTCGGCTGATCGACGACGGGTACATCATTCGTTGCTTGGTCCGCTCGCCGGGGAAACTCTCTGGCCGGGTGTGGGCCGCAAACCCTGCCGTCGAGATCCGCCAGGCCGACCTGGAAGACGCTGCATCGCTTGCCAAAAACCTTGCGGGATGCGAGGCAGCGTTCTACCTGGTTCACTCCATGACATCGGCAGGCGCAGAGTATGCGAGCCGGGATCGTCACCTCGCGTTGCAGTTCGCGTCCGCCGCACGGGAAGCTGGCGTGGGACGGATCATCTACCTCGGCGGGCTCGGTGAGACTGGAACCGATCTCAGCGAGCACCTCTCTTCACGTCGAGAGGTGGAAGAAGCACTTGCTTCCACTGGTGTGCCGGTGACGGTTCTGCGCGCGGCGATGATCATCGGCTCGGGCTCGGCATCCTTCGAGATCCTACGCTATCTGGTCGAGCGGTTGCCCGTGATGATCACTCCGAAATGGGTGAGCACGCCATGCCAGCCGATTGCGGTAAGAAATGTCGTCGGGTATCTGGCGGGAGCGCTGTCCAATCCCGAGACCACAGGAGGCGTATTCGATATCGGAGGCCCGGAGGCGCTTTGCTACCGCGACATCATGAGCATCATGGCGCAAGAATTGGGATTGAGACGCCGCTGGGTCATCCCGGTTCCGGTGCTGACACCGCGCCTCAGTTCCTATTGGATCCAGTTCATCACTCCGTTGAGCCACGAAATAGCCAAACCCCTGGCGGAGGGGCTCAAAAACCCGGTGGTATGTCGCGAGGACCGGATCACAAGATTGATACCGCAGGAACTCCTAAGCGTGCGCGAGGCGATCCGGGCGGCGCTGTGCAAGATGGCGGAGCACCACGTTGAAACGAACTGGTCCATGGCGGGCCCGATCCCGGGTGACCCTGATTGGGCGGGTGGTACGGTTTTTCGTGATGCGCGCCAAGTCACAGTAGCGGCTCCCGACTGGGCCGCATTTCGTGCAGTTTGCCGGGTTGGCGGAGGTCACGGGTGGTATGCCGCGGACTGGCTCTGGAAAATACGCGGGTGGATGGATCGTCTGGTTGGCGGGCCCGGACTCCGCCGCGGACGCCGTGATCCGGAAATGGTCGGCTACGGGGAAGCCCTCGACTTTTGGCGTGTCGTGGGGTACGAACGGGATCGCCGGCTCGCGCTACGGGCAGAAATGAAATTACCAGGAGAAGCGCTGCTCGAGTTCCGCATTGAGCCGCGCGGTCCGCATCAGTGTACTTTGCAGCAAGTGGCTCTATTCCAGCCCCGGGGGTTGTTCGGGCTACTGTACTGGTACGCGGTGGCACCGCTGCATAGCGTTGTTTTCCGCGGCATGTTGCTGGGCATCCAGCGTGAGGCGCTTCAGATTGCCTCCAGCGAAACGGACGCGGCGAGCGAAATGGGTGGAGCCCGCAGCGCCTAGCCCCCCAGTAGCGCTCTGGACTCAGCCATAGCGCTCGACTGCCAGCATGGAAACATCGTCGGAAACCCCGACCGGTGCCGACCACCTTTCGACGCGCTCCGTGACCGCTGCCAGGCTTTCGCCCAGAGTCGAATTCCGGGTGGCATCGAATGTCTCGACCAGCCGTTCGACGCCGAACTGCTCTTCTGCGCTGTTCTCAGCTTCCATGATGCCGTCAGTACAGAGATAGAGCCGATCACCCTTGGAAAGCGTCACCGTATGCTCTTCGTAAGTCGCGCTGGCCAGAAGCCCGACTGGAATCCCTCCGGTTTTCCCAATGTCGCGGGAATAGCGAGACAAGTGAACCGGGCCGAGGTGCCCGGCTGCCACATAACGAAACTCCCCGGTCTCCTTGTCCAGGATCCCGTAGACCATTGTGAAAAACCGCGACACGCTTGGGTTGGATAGAAAGTGCGTGTTCAGCCGTGAAACCACCTTTGCGGGCGGTGCAATGCAGTACTTTCTCGTGTTGTCGGTGGCGGCCTGATAGAGAAAGGAGCGATCGGGTACAACTGACAGCATGTGTGTGAGAGTGACGGAGAGCAACGCCGCCGCCACGCCGTGGCCTGACACGTCGAGGATGTAAAGGGCAACGTGCCGATCGTCGAGCGGAAGTACATTCAGGGAGTCACCGCCCACGTCGCTGCAAGGTCTGAACCGGTAGGCGAAGTTCATCCCTGGAAACTTGGGCAATTCGACTGGCAAGAGGGCGTGCTGCAAGTCCGCTGCCGCCTCCAGGTCCCGCTTCATGGCTTGACTGGCGGCCTCCAGCCGTTCATTCGCTTTCTGGAGGGCATCCTTCGCTTGCTTCTCTGCAGTCACGTCCGACTGCACCCCAATGAAATGTGTGACCGCGCCAGAGGCGTCCTGGACCGGAGTAATCGAGAGGCGGTTCCAAAATGGGGTACCGTCTTTGTGGTAATTCAGCAGTTGGACGGTAATCTCCCGCTTTTCGCGAATCGCTGTTCGCAATGTATCTACCGTCGCGGGATTGGTACCGGGACCCTGGAGGAAGCGGCAATTGCGTCCGAGGACATCGGCCACGGAATAACCGGTGAGCCGCTCGAATCCCGCATTGGCGTAGATCAAAGGGTTATCCGGCAGGCTGGCATCGGCGATCGTGATGCCCTCGGCGCTAGCCGCCAGCGCCCGGTCCTTGAGCTCGAGCTGGGCTCGCGCTCGTTCGCTGTCCAATCGCTTGGCTGGAGGGGCTTTGGCTGTTGTCGGAGTCATTACCGCCTACTCATGGTGTTCAGCAGGTTCGCAGGTCAATTGTCTCGAAACTGCGTCGGGTCGGTACACTTCTACCTTTAGCACGATTCTTCCCCTCCCCACCCAACGGGTGCGCTAGAGGGTGCGCGACGCAGGAGTTGCGAAATGCAAGGTCTCTTTTTTTGTGACCCGTTTCTTACAGTATCTGATACTGTAAGGCAGGGAGGCTGCATGATCGACCCACTTTCAACTCTGCTTGACGACCGTTCCGATCTGCTCCTACAGATCTCTGAACTCGGCGACTTCCAGCCG
>Ga0315272_10001177_pt1 | contig 13039 bp, 10 predicted proteins | sample C3_middle_MG_FD_203918 | JGI IMG/M metagenome (GOLD analysis project Ga0315272, IMG submission 203918) | Sediment microbial communities from Yellowstone Lake, YNP, Wyoming, USA - C3_middle | ecosystem: Environmental > Aquatic > Freshwater > Lake > Sediment | place: USA: Wyoming | collected...
TTTTGCAGGTCAATAGTTATTCTATTGACCAAAAATGCGGTGAAATATGGACCGCCCAGGCGGATTTGCAGCCGATTTCCTTCAAGTCCGACAGGCTCCTAGCGATGCCTCGTCCCCTTCTCGCCGGATTGAGCGGCCTTGCCGCCAATCCCGGCGGGGACACCCCTCGCGGGCGCTCCCACAGGGCGGGAGAGGGCAGGGGTGAGGGAAACGATCATGGCGCGCAGCGCCGGGGTCGTTGATATAAGCCCAAGATTACAGTATAATTTCGTAAAATTAATGGGGCGGGATGGGTGAAAAACCTGTCCCGCTTTTCATGTCCGGATGGCGATTTCGCTGCCCGGGTTCGGATTCGGAGAGTTCTTGTGCCGCAACACCCGCCAGCCATTCTCGTGCTCGCAGATGGAACAGTGTTTCGCGGTATTTCCATTGGCGCCCAGGGGCATTCCGTGGGCGAGGTGGTTTTCAATACCGCCCTTACCGGTTACCAGGAAATCGTCAGCGATCCTTCCTATTGCCGCCAGATCGTTACCCTGACTTACCCCCATATCGGCAACACCGGGACCAACCCGGAAGATGACGAGGCTGGCCGGATTTTTGCCGCCGGGCTGGTGATTCGCGATTTGCCCCTCTTGTCCAGCAACTGGCGTCAGACGGAAACCTTGCCGCAATACCTCAAACGCCACAATGTGGTAGCCATTGCCGAGATCGATACCCGCAAATTGACGCGCATGCTGCGCGACAAGGGCGCCCAGAGCGGTTGCTTGATGGCGGGCGAGGTGGATGAGGGCAAGGCGCTGGAACGGGCGCGCGGATTTGCCGGTCTGGCGGGCATGGACCTGGCCAAGGTGGTGTCGCGCACCGAGCCGGAAGTGTGGCTTGAGGGCGAGTGGCAACTGGGGCGCGGCTTCAAGACCCAGGACAAACCCGGATTCCATGTCGTGGCCTACGATTACGGCATCAAGCGCAACATTCTGCGCATGCTGGCGCAGCGTGGCTGCAAGGTGACGGTGCTGCCGGCCCAGGCACCAGCCGAGGAAGTGTTCAGGCTCAACCCGGACGGCGTGTTCCTGTCCAACGGGCCCGGCGATCCGGAACCGTGCGGTTATGCCATCGACGCGATCCGCAAGGTGCTGGACAAGAAAATACCGCTTTTTGGCATCTGTCTCGGCCACCAGTTTCTGGCCCTGGCATCCGGCGCCAGGACCATGAAGATGAAATTCGGCCATCACGGCGCCAACCACCCGGTGCAGGATCTGGACAGCGGCCGGGTCATGATTACCAGCCAGAATCACGGATTTGCAGTGGACCCGGCCACGCTGCCGGCCAACCTGCGCGTGACGCACAAATCCCTGTTCGATGGCAGCAACCAGGGCTTGAGCCGCACCGACGTGCCGGCATTCAGCTTTCAGGGCCACCCCGAAGCAAGCCCCGGACCGCACGATGTAGATTATCTGTTCGACCGCTTCATTTCCTTGATGCAACAGCAAAAGTGAGGAGTGAGGCGTGAGGGGTGAGGAGTAGGGCGCGGACTTTTGCCTCACTCCTCACGCCTCACCTCTCACCAAAGAAATGCCAAAACGTACCGACATAAAATCCATCCTCATCATCGGCGCAGGCCCCATCGTCATCGGGCAGGCCTGCGAATTCGACTATTCCGGCGCGCAGGCGTGCAAGGCGCTGCGCGAGGAGGGCTACCGCGTCATTCTGGTCAATTCCAATCCGGCCACCATCATGACCGACCCGGAAATGGCCGATGCCACCTATATCGAGCCGATTACCTGGCAGGTGGTGGAAAAGATCATCGAGAAAGAGCGCCCCGACGCCCTGCTGCCCACCATGGGCGGGCAGACCGCGCTCAACTGTGCGCTCGACCTGGCAAGGCACGGCGTGCTGGAAAAATTCGGCGTGCAGATGATCGGCGCCACCAAGGAGGCCATCGACAAAGCCGAGGATCGGGAAAAATTCAAGAAGGCGATGGAGAAGATCGGTCTTGCCTGCCCGCGTGCGGCGATTGCGCACAGCCTGGAAGAAGCCTTTCAGGTGCAGGCCATGGTCGGCTATCCCACCATCATCCGCCCCTCTTTCACCATGGGCGGTTCCGGTGGCGGCATCGCTTACAACAAGGAAGAATTCATCGCCATCTGCGAGCGCGGCCTGGAAGCCTCGCCGACGCGCGAGCTGCTGATCGAGGAATCGGTGATCGGCTGGAAAGAATACGAAATGGAGGTGGTGCGGGACAAGAAGGACAACTGCATCATCATCTGCTCGATCGAGAACTTCGATGCCATGGGCGTGCACACCGGCGACTCCATCACCGTCGCGCCGGCCCAGACGCTCACCGATCGCGAATACCAGATCATGCGCAACGCAAGTCTGGCGGTGCTGCGTGAAATCGGCGTGGAAACCGGTGGCTCCAACGTGCAGTTCGGCATCAACCCTGACGATGGGCGCATGGTAGTGATCGAGATGAACCCGCGCGTGTCGCGTTCCTCGGCGCTGGCCTCCAAGGCCACCGGTTTCCCCATTGCCAAGATCGCGGCGAAACTGGCAGTCGGCTACACCCTGGACGAGTTGCAAAACGACATCACCGGCGGCGTCACGCCGGCATCGTTCGAGCCCAGCATCGATTACGTGGTGACCAAGATTCCGCGTTTCGCCTTCGAAAAATTCCCCCAGGCCAACAGTCGCCTCACCACCCAGATGAAATCGGTGGGCGAGGTGATGGCGATTGGCCGCACTTTCCAGGAGTCGCTGCAAAAAGCCTTGCGCGGGCTGGAAACCGGCAACGACGGGCTGGACGAAAAAACCACCGACATCGATACGTTGGAAACCGAGTTGAGCGAACCTGGTCCGGAACGCATTTGGTATATCGCCGACGCCATGCGCTGCGGCATGAGCCAGGCGCAGATTCAAGAACTGACGCATATCGACCCGTGGTTTCTGGCGCAAATGGAAGACCTGGTCAAGCAGGAGCGGGCGCTCTCCGGCCGCAAGCTGGCCGATTTGGGGCGCGACGAAATGCGCCGCCTCAAACGCAGCGGCTTTTCCGATCAGCGTCTGGGCAAGCTGCTCGGCGTGACCCAGCATGAAGTGCGCAATGCACGCCAGGCACTGGGGGTGCGCCCGGTATACAAACGGGTGGATACCTGTGCCGCCGAATTCGCGACACACACCGCCTACCTGTATTCGAGCTACGAGGAAGAGTGCGAAGCCGCGCCCTCGGGCAAGAAGAAAATCATGGTGCTGGGCGGCGGGCCAAACCGCATCGGCCAGGGCATCGAGTTCGATTACTGCTGCGTGCATGCCGCGCTGGCGATGCGCGAAGACGGGTATGAGACCATCATGGTCAACTGCAACCCGGAAACCGTGTCCACCGACTACGATACCTCCGACCGCCTGTACTTCGAGCCGCTGACGCTGGAAGACGTGCTGGAAATCGTCCATGTCGAGCAGCCCTACGGCGTGATCGTGCAGTACGGCGGACAGACGCCGCTCAAGCTGGCGCGCGACCTCGAAGCCAACGGCGTGGCCATTATCGGTACCACGCCAGACATGATCGATGCCGCGGAAGATCGCGAGCGTTTCCAGAAACTGCTGCACGACCTCGAACTCAGGCAGCCACCCAACCGTACCGCGCGCACCGAGGCGGAAGCGCTTGCTGCTGCCGCGGCAATCGGCTACCCGCTGGTGGTGCGCCCTTCCTACGTGCTGGGTGGACGGGCCATGGAAATCGTGCACGAGCAATCCGACCTGGAACGCTACATGCGTGAGGCGGTGAAAGTCTCCAACGATTCTCCGGTGCTGCTCGACCGCTTTCTGAATGACGCCACCGAAGTGGATGTCGATGCCATCTGTGACGGCACCGATGTGCTGATCGGCGCCATCATGGAACACATCGAGGAAGCCGGCGTGCATTCCGGCGATTCCGCCTGTTCCCTGCCGCCGTACAGTCTCAGCCAGGCATTGCAGGACGAGTTGCGCCGCCAGACCGTGGCGATGGCCAGGGGGCTCAACGTGGTAGGGCTGATGAATGTGCAGTTTGCCATTCAGGGCGAGACGGTATTCGTGCTGGAAGTGAATCCGCGCGCCTCGCGCACCGTGCCGTTCGTGTCCAAGGCCACCGGCCTGCCGCTGGCGAAAATCGCGGCGCGCTGCATGGTGGGGCAGACGCTGAAACAGCAGGACGTTGGCAGGGAAGTGATACCATCCTATTACTCGGTGAAGGAGGCGGTATTCCCCTTCGTCAAGTTCCCCGGCGTGGACCCCATTCTCGGCCCGGAAATGAAATCCACCGGCGAGGTGATGGGCGTTGGCAGCACCTTCGCCGAAGCCTTCCTCAAGTCGCAGATGGCGGCGAGCGTCAAGCTGCCCGCCGGCGGCAAGGCGCTGATCAGCGTCAAGACCGGCGACAAGGGAAAGGTGCTGGAAATCGCCCGCAGCCTGGCCAATCTGGGTTTCGGCCTGTATGCCACGCGCGGCACCGCGGCGGCGATCCAGGCGGCAGGCATCGCGGTGACGGCGGTGAACAAGGTGCATGAAGGGCGCCCCCACATCGTCGACCTGATCAAGAACGGCGAGATCAGCCTGATCATCAATACCGTGGAAGACAAGCGCGCGGTGCAGGACTCCTATGCGATCCGCCATGCCACGCTGCAACAGCGGATTACCTACTACACCACCATCTCCGGCGCCCGCGCCGCCTGTGCCGGGATGCAGCACATGAAGGAATTGCAGGTGTACAGCCTGCAGGAATTGCACAAACGGCTGAATTGATCCGGCCCAACGTATGAATCGTGCGGATTGGGGCGACCCGATCCGCATTGTTATTTGATCTCAAGGAAAGAGTGTAATGAACAAAGTTCCCTTAACGGTACGAGGCGCCGAATTGCTGCGCGCCGAATTACAGAACCTGAAAAATGTGGAGCGGCCGAACGTCATTGCCGCCATCGCTGAAGCCCGGTCTCATGGGGACCTCTCGGAAAATGCCGAATATGATGCCGCCAAGGAGCGCCAGAGCTTTGTCGAAGGCCGTATCGCGGAAGTCGAAGGCAAGCTGTCCAATGCGCAGATCATCGATCCCAAGCTGCTGGACGCGGAGGGCCGCTGCGTGTTTGCGTCCACGGTAGAGCTCGAGGATCTGGAAAGCGGCGACAAGGTAACTTACCAGATCGTCGGTGACGACGAGGCCGACATCAAGCAGGGCAAGATTTCCATCAGTTCCCCAATCGCGCGCGCCCTGATTGGCAAGTCGGCTGGCGATGTGGCGGAAGTCCAGGCGCCGGGCGGCATTCGCGAATATGAAATTCTGGACGTGAAATACATTTGAGTGAGGAGTGAGGGGTGGGTGCGAGGATTTTTTCTCCTCACCATGAAATGACATGGATAAATTCGCCGACAAGCTTTCCTTCGTCGCCGTCACCTTGTGGGTAGGCGGGCTATGGGCCATCGGCTATCTTGCCGCGCCGGTACTCTTTTCCGCCCTGGCCGACAAAACCACGGCGGGCATGCTGGCGGGCAAGATGTTCACGCTGGTTGCATACATCGGCATGGCCTGTGGCTTTTATTTGCTGATTCATCGTCTGGCGAGTTTTGGCAGTGCTGCGCTGAAGCAGGGGTTTTTCTGGGCCGCGCTGGTGATGCTGCTGCTGGCGATTGCCGGGCATTTCGGTATTCAGCCGATTCTCGACGGGCTCAAGGCGCAGGCCTTGCCCAAGGGCGTGATGGAAAGCATGTTCCGCGACCGCTTTGCGCGCTGGCACGGTGTTTCCAGCATCGTCTATCTGGTGCAGAGCGTGCTCGGGCTGGTGCTGGTGCTGGCGCCGCGCAGAAGCTAGTCCTCTGGCAATATGAGCCGGGGTTTTTTTGCTGGTTTGTAGATCACCAGGGTCTTGCCGATATGCTGCGCTGGCGCAGCTTCCAGCGCGGCACAGATTTTCCCCAGCATGATTTCCCGTTGCTCGCGGTCGCCGCTGGCCACTTTGATCTTGAGCAATTCGTGGCTGGTCAGGCTGTGCTCGATCTCCTTCATGACGCCAGCCGTCAGCCCGGCGTCGCCGATCAAGACCACGGGGCTGAGCGAGTGGGCCTGGGCGCGCAGGAAGCGGCGTTGTCCGGGCGTAAGATTCAACATGCTTGATGGTCCGAAAAATGCGACAGTTTAACTCATGAAACGAACTCGAACCAGCAAAGGCTGGATGCGCGAGCACGTCAACGATCCCTACGTGCTGTTGGCGAAGAAAGAGGGCTTCCGTTCACGTGCCGCCTACAAGCTGATGGAGATGGATGAGCGCGATCACTTGCTCAGGCCAGGCATGACCGTGGTGGATCTGGGCGCGGCACCCGGCGGCTGGACCCAGGTGGCGGCAAGAAAGATCGGGTCCGCTGGCGTATTGGTCGCTTTCGACATTTTGCCCATGGATCCCGTGCGCGGCGCGGTTTTCATCCAGGGCGATTTCCGCGAGGATTCCGCGCTGGCCATGCTGCGCGAAGCGCTGGCGGGGCGCGCGGTAGACCTTGTGATTTCCGATATGGCACCCAATATCAGTGGCATCGGCGCGGCGGATCAGGCGCGCAGCATGCACCTGGCCGAGCTGGCGCTGGAATTTGCTGCACAACACCTGAAACCTGGCGGCGTTTTCGTGGTCAAGGTTTTTCAGGGCGAAGGATTCGATGACTACGTGCGCGCGATGCGCGCTCATTTCGAGAAGGTGACGGTGCGCAAGCCAAAGGCGTCGCGCGATCGCAGTGCCGAGGTTTACATGTTGGGCAGGGGACTGGTGTCCGGCCCCAAATAAATCACCCCGCACCTGGAGCAAAGAGTTTAGAATTGAAAGTTATTTTATATGCTGGCTGCTAAGGAGCAAGCTTGAACAACCTGATGAAAAACATCGCAATCTGGCTGGTAATCGCGCTGGTGCTGATGACCGTATTCAATCATTTTGGCGCGCGCCAGGCGATGCAAAGCCCGCTGGAATATTCCCAGTTTCTCGACGAGGTAAAGCAGGGAAAAGTTGCCAAGGTGACCATCGAGGGACACGTTCTCAAAGGCGTGCAGTCCGATGGCAAGCGCGTGACCACCTATGCGCCTTCCGATCCGTGGATGGTTTCCGACCTGCTCAAGAATGGCGTCGTTGTTGAGGCCAAGCCCGAGGAGGAACCGTCTTTCCTGATGAATCTCTTCATTTCCTGGTTTCCCATGCTGCTGCTGATCGGCGTGTGGGTGTTTTTCATGCGCCAGATGCAGGGCGGCGGCAAGGGCGGCGCTTTTTCCTTCGGCAAGAGCAAGGCCCGCCTGCTGGATGAGGCCACCAACACCGTGACCTTCGCCGATGTGGCCGGCTGCGATGAGGCCAAGGAAGAAGTGTCCGAACTGGTCGAATTCCTGCGCGACCCCAGCAAATTCCAGAAACTGGGCGGGCGTATTCCGCGTGGCGTGTTGATGGTGGGTAATCCAGGAACCGGCAAGACGCTGCTGGCGAAGGCGATTGCCGGTGAGGCGAAAGTGCCGTTCTTCAGCATTTCCGGCTCCGACTTCGTAGAAATGTTCGTCGGCGTGGGTGCAGCGCGGGTACGCGACATGTTCGAACAGGCCAAGAAAAACGCCCCGTGCATCATCTTCATCGACGAGATCGATGCCGTTGGCCGTCAGCGTGGCGCAGGGCTGGGTGGCGGCAATGACGAACGCGAGCAAACGCTCAACCAGTTGCTGGTGGAAATGGACGGTTTCGAGGGTACGGCTGGCGTGATCGTGGTTGCCGCCACCAACCGTCCGGATGTGCTGGATCCGGCATTGTTGCGGCCCGGCCGTTTCGACCGCCAGGTGGTCGTGCCCTTGCCCGACATCCGTGGCCGCGAGCAAATTCTCATGGTGCACATGCGCAAGGTGCCGATCGCACCGGATGTGAAGGCGGATATCCTGGCACGCGGCACGCCTGGCATGTCCGGCGCCGACCTGGCCAACCTGGTGAACGAGGCGGCCCTGTTCGCCGCGCGCTTGAACAAGCGTCTGGTGGACATGGAAGACTTCGAAAAGGCCAAGGACAAGATCATCATGGGCGCCGAGCGCCGCTCCATCGTGATGCCGGAGGAAGAGCGCAGGAATACGGCTTACCACGAGTCCGGCCACGCGGTGGTGGCGCGCCTGCTGCCCCTCACCGACCCGGTCCACAAGGTCACCATCATCCCGCGCGGCCGCGCCCTGGGCGTGACCATGCAACTGCCGGTCGAAGATCGCTACAGCCTGAACCGCGAGGGCATTCTGCAGAACATCGCGGTATTGTTCGGCGGGCGCATTGCCGAGGAAGTGTTCATGGGCCAGATGACTACCGGCGCCAGCAACGACTTCGAACGCGCCACCGAAATGGCGCGGCGCATGGTGACGCAATGGGGCATGAGCGATGCGCTGGGGCCGATGGTCTATGGCGAGAACGAGGGCGAGGTATTTCTGGGCCGCTCCGTGACGACCCACAAGAATGTCTCCGAAGCCACCATGCAGCAGGTGGATAAGGAAATTCGCCGCATCATCGACCAGCAGTACGCCCTGGCGCGCAAGCTGATCGAGGACAACCGCGACAAGGTCGAAGCCATGGCCAAAGCGCTGCTGGAATGGGAAACCATCGATTCCGACCAGATCAAGGATATCATGGACGGCCTCCCCCCGCGTCCGCCCAGGCCCAGCCAGAGCGCTGCCAACCCGCCCAGGGACCATACCCCGAGCGCACCGGCAACCGCTACGCCGAGTCCTGCCCAAGAGGCATAATGCGGTAATGGGGGATAGGTGATGAGCAATGGGGAATTCGCCTTGCTCATTACTCATTTCCCCTGACTCATTGCCCTTTCATGCTTCACTGCGGCCACTTCACGCTCTCCCTGGATCGCCCACTCATCATGGGCATTGTCAATGTCACGCCCGACTCCTTTTCGGACGGAGGCCATTTTTACTCGCCGGAACATGCCGTTACCCATGCCATGAAACTGGTTGAAGAGGGAGCTGACCTGCTTGATATTGGCGGCGAGTCGACGCGCCCTGGCGCGCAATCAGTGGGCGTTGAGGAGGAACTGGAACGCATCCTGCCGGTGCTGGAGGGTTTGAGCAACTGTGGTGTGCCGCTCTCGGTCGACACCATGAAGCCCGGGGTGATGCGTGCGGCGATTCGGTCCGGCGCGGACATGATCAACGATGTCAATGCGTTGCAAAGCCCGGGTGCCTTGCGGGCAGTGGCTGATTCGGGAGTAGGGGTGTGCCTGATGCACATGCAAGGCGAACCGCGCACCATGCAACACAATCCGCACTATCAGGATGTGGTGGCGGAGGTGAAGGATTTTCTTGCCGCGCGCATCGCGGCTGCGGAGGGGGCGGGTATCGCCCGCGAGCGCATCGTGATCGATCCTGGCTTCGGCTTTGGCAAGGCACTGGAGCATAATCTCGCCTTGCTGCGCGACCTGGATGCCTTCCAGTCGCTTGCTGTCCCGCTACTGGCGGGGCTGTCGCGCAAATCCATGCTGGGCGCGCTGACGGGGTTGGGCGTGGCGGAAAGAATGGTGCCAGGTCTTGCCGCGGCGGTGATTTCTGCCATGAAGGGCGCTAAAATCCTGCGCGTACATGACGTAAAAGAGACCAGACAAGCGCTGCAGGTCGTCAGCGCGGTTGAGGGAGCAAGATGAACAGAAAATATTTCGGTACCGATGGCGTGCGCGGCAAAGTGGGAGAGGCGCCGATTACGCCGGATTTCGTGATGCGCCTGGGCAATGCGGCGGGGCGCGTGCTGGCGCAGGACAGCAACGGCAAGGGTGAGCGCCCCAGCGTACTGATCGGCAAGGACACGCGCATCTCCGGCTACATGCTGGAATCGGCGCTGGAAGCCGGGTTGTCCGCCGCCGGCGTGGACGTGCTGCTGCTCGGCCCGATGCCGACGCCCGGCGTGGCCTACCTGACCCGCGCCCTGCGCTCGCAGGCCGGCATTGTGATCTCCGCTTCGCACAACCCGTTCGAAGACAACGGCATCAAGTTTTTTTCGGCCAGCGGCAGCAAGCTGCCGGACGAAATCGAGCTGGCCATCGAAGCGGAACTGGAAAAGCCCCTGTGCACCATGCCATCGGCGCAACTGGGCAAGGCGAGGCGTATCAACGATGCAGCGGGGCGCTACATCGAGTTCTGCAAGAGCACTTTCCCCAGCGAGCTCGACTTGCGCGGCACGAAGATCGTGCTGGATTGCGCCAATGGTGCGACATATCACGTTGCTCCCCCGGTGTTCCACGAACTGGGCGCGGAGGTGGTGGCGCTGGGCAACCAGCCGGATGGCCTCAACATCAATCTGGGCTGCGGCTCCACCAAGCCGCAATTGCTACAGCAAATGGTGAAAGCGCATCAGGCCGATCTCGGCATCGCGCTCGACGGCGATGGCGACCGGGTGATGATGGCGGATGCCTCCGGCCGGCTTTATGACGGCGACCAGTTGATTTATGCGATTGCCAAATTCCGTCACGAACAATCCGTGCTCAAGGGCGGCGTGGTCGGCACGCTGATGACCAATCTGTCCATGGAGCACGCACTTGCCAGGCTGGGAATCCCTTTTTCACGCGCCAAGGTAGGCGACCGCTACGTGCTGGAAATGATGCAGGAAAAAGGCTGGCAGCTCGGCGCGGAGAATTCTGGCCACTTGCTGTGCCTCGACAAGCATTCCACGGGTGACGGGATTATTTCTGCCCTCCAGGTGCTGCATGCGCTCAGGGTAAGCGGGAAATCTCTGGATGCCTACACGGAAGAACTGGTGCTTTACCCGCAGTTTCTCCTCAACGTGCCCATCGTCAAAGGCTTCGACTTCCGCGCCAGTGCCGCAGTGCAGGCGGCGCAGCGGGAGGCCGAGCGCGCGCTGGAAGGCACGGGCCGCGTGCTGCTGCGGCCTTCCGGCACGGAGCCTGTGTTGCGGGTGATGGTGGAAGGCAAGTCCGAGGAAAACGTGCGGCACTGGGCCGAGGCCCTTGCTGTCGTGGTGCGCGAGGCCGCCAGCCTCTGAGCCCAGCCGGAGCATGACGCCCCCGCCGCCGGTTTGCGCGAGGCAAGAAGAGTGGGGCGGGGTCCCTCCGCCGGCTTGACCTGACGCGATATCAGCGACCGCGTCCGCCGGAACGATGCAGCGGCGGCTTGCCAACGCTTCCAGCCGGGCCCCTGGGCCTGGGCGTGGCCCGGCTGCCGCCTGGCTGTGCGCGGCCCTGGCCGGCGCGCTGTCCGCCCCCGCCGCGATTCTGACCATTCAGGATCGGCTCGGCCTTGATCGCCGGATCGGGTTCGAAACCGGGCACCACCACCTCGGGTATCTCGCGCTTGATCAGCCGTTCGATATCCGCCAGCAGCTTCTTCTCGTCGATGCACACCAGCGAAACGGCCTCGCCTTCCGAACCCGCGCGCCCGGTGCGGCCGATGCGGTGGACGTAATCCTCCGGCACGTTGGGCAGCTCGAAGTTGACCACGTGTGGCAATTCGCTGATGTCGATGCCGCGTGCGGCGATATCGGTCGCCACCAGCACCTGCAGGTTGCCTCCCTTGAATTCGCTCAAGGCACGGGTGCGCGCCGCCTGACTCTTGTTGCCATGAATGGCGAGCGCCGGGATGCCTTCCCTGGTCAGTTGCTCGGACAGCTTATTGGCGCCGTGCTTGGTGCGCGTGAACACCAGCACCTGATGCCAGTGGTGCTCCTTGATGAGGTGGCCGAGCAGCTCGCGCTTTCGCTCGCGGTCTACCTTGTAAACCTTCTGCGCGACCGTGTCGGCGGTCACATTGCTGCGCGCCACTTCGATCAGCACCGGTTTATTGAGCAGGCCGTCCGCCAGCGCCTTGATCTCGTCGGAGAAAGTGGCGGAGAACAGCAGGTTCTGGCGTTGCCTGGGCAGCACCGCGAGCACGCGCTTGATATCGCGGATGAAACCCATGTCCAGCATGCGGTCGGCCTCGTCCAGCACCAGGATTTCGACGTGCGACAGATCGACTGTTTTCTGCTGCAGGTGGTCGAGCAGACGCCCCGGCGTGGCGACCAGAATGTCGACGCGGCTGCGCAGGCGCTGAATCTGCGGGTTGATGTTGACGCCGCCGAACATCACCATGGACTTGAGCTTCACATATTTGCCATAGGTGCGCACGCTTTCCTCCACCTGCGCGGCAAGTTCGCGGGTAGGGGTGAGCATCAGCGCCCGGATCGGCGCATGGCCGCCAGGCGGCGTCCTGTCGCCGCTGGTGGAGAGGCGGTGCAGAATCGGCAGGGTAAAGCCGGCGGTCTTGCCGGTGCCGGTCTGCGCGCCGCCCATCAGGTCGCCGCCCATCAACACTGTGGGAATGGCCTGCAACTGGATAGGGGTGGGGACGGTGTAGCCATGCTCGGTGACGGCACGGACGATTTCATCGGACAAGCCGAGAGAAGAAAAAGACATGGGATTCCTGAAAATAATATCGGCCAGTCGCTCTTGGAGAGCGCCAGTCTCGGGACGAAGAGGGGGGATAGAAAGCCGGAAGGGCAGCGGCGCAAGGACTGGAGACAAATGCCGCAATTCCGCATCTTAACAGAGTCAGATGGGATTGTCTTCGGCCTATTCGGTAAATGTATCCGCAATTGATCCCGCCTCCCAATGGGGCATCCGGGTTAAAATGGCATCACCCACAAGCACAGGCTGTCGTCCCGGCGGCCTGAAGCGGCGGGTCAACACGGAATATGCGCATGTTGCGACTGACTGAAATCAAGCTCCCCCTCGACCATCCCGAAGGCGCCCTCAAGGCCGCCATTCTCGAACGCTTGGCCATTCCGGAGGAAGATCTCATCGCGTACACGATCGCCCGGCGCGGCTTCGACGCACGCAAGCGCGAGGCGATTTCGCTGGTTTATTCGCTGGATGTCGAAGCGAAGAACGAGCAGACGATCCTCAGGCGCAAGAAGGGCGACAAGCAACTTTCGCCCACCCCGGACACCCGTTACCATTTCGTGGCGCAGGCGCCCGCCGGACTGAAATCGCGACCGGTGGTGGTCGGCATGGGACCGGCGGGGCTGTT
>Ga0315272_10001178_pt1 | contig 13025 bp, 11 predicted proteins | sample C3_middle_MG_FD_203918 | JGI IMG/M metagenome (GOLD analysis project Ga0315272, IMG submission 203918) | Sediment microbial communities from Yellowstone Lake, YNP, Wyoming, USA - C3_middle | ecosystem: Environmental > Aquatic > Freshwater > Lake > Sediment | place: USA: Wyoming | collected...
AAATTAATTTAAAATTCTATTTTAAAAAATGAAATCAATTGATGAAAAATTAATTGAGACATGTTATCAGAAATCGATTGAATTATTGCAAAAAAATTCAACTGATTTTGGTATTTTGGCATCTTCACCTCAAAAGAAAGCCACGCAAAGAAATTACCTAAGTATTTTTGGGCGCGATGCTGGGATTTGTTCTTTGGGGATGGTGATTTCCGGAAATAAAAAATTAATAAGGGTAGCGCGAAAAAGTTTAGATACTCTGATTAAAGCCCAGGCGAGCAATGGTCAGATACCGAACTATGTAAAACCGCAAGAAAAAAGGGTTGATTTTTGGCGCATGGGTTGTATTGACGCAACATTGTGGTGGTTAATTGCGGTTAAATTTTTTGATTCTTATTCTGGTGAAAAGGAAAAGCTAGAAAATAAATATAAAAAAGAGATTATAAAAGCTTTGTATTGGTTGAAGTGTCAGAAGCATGAAAAGGATAGTTTGCTAATGCAAAATGAAGCTAGCGATTGGGCGGATCTGATGCCAAGAACCGGCAAAGTACTTTATTCAAATGTGCTATGGTATCAAGTTTCTAAAAATTTTCAGCTCGATTTAACGAAAGAAGTTAAAGAAAATTTTAATAATCTATTTTTTCCTTGGGGCAAAAATTTAAAAAGTGTACCAAAGTGTGATCAATCAACAATTAAGGCTATTCAGAAGCTAAAACCGAAAGAATATTTTTTAAGTTACACGAATTATTTATTTTGGGGAGATGACATTGATGTATACGGCAACTCATTAGCCTTACTTTTCGGTTTGGCTGATAAAAGACAAGAAAATAAAATTATCAATTTTTTACTTAAGCATCCACAAAATAAAGACTTGCCTAAACCGGTTTTGTTTAATCCAATCAAAGAAGATTCAAAGTTGTGGCGGGAGTATATGGAATGCCATAGTCAAAATTATCCTTATCAGTATCACAATGGCGGCGTGTGGCCGTTTGCAAGTTGTTTTTGGGTAATGGCATTAGCTAAAAATGGCAAGAAAAAAGAAGCAATGTTGGAGCTTGAAAAAATTGCGGAAGTTTTGAGTCGAAACGAATGGGCTTTTCAGGAATGGTTCCACGCGCAAACCGGTCGCGCCCACGGCATGCATGGTCAGTCTTGGAATGCCGGCGCATTTCTATTGGCTTACCATTTTATAAAAAAAGATTTTAAATTTTAAAATATGAAACATCATTTAATTTTCGAAGGAGCGGAATTATCTGGAAAAAGCTGGTTGATGTCACAAGTGTATGATTATTTAGAGCCAAAGTATAATAAAAATAAGGCTATGCTCGATGGCTGTCACTGGTTTAACTGCGATGTTGGGGTATACGGAACAACACATGGGAAGGTCATTATTGAAAAATATTTGGAAATTTTTGAAGAACTGGAAAATAAAAATTTAATTATTGAAAAATTACACTTGGCCGACAAGATTTATCGTCGTATGCATTTTGGTGAAGAAACCGTTTATACCGAACTTGAAGAAAAACTAAATAAATTAAATTTCAAAATAATTTTAATAACCTTTCCAGAAGATGAAGAGATTTTGAAAAAACGGATTAAAGATCGCTTAAGTCTTTATCCACATTACAAAAGAATTCTGCAAGACCCGAAATGGTATATTGCGCAACAAAAAGAATATCGAGCTGAGCTCGAAAAAAGTAAGCTCCCGCATCTAATTATAGAAACAAATATTTTGCCAGATGATTCATTGGTTGATAAAATTTTAGAATGGATTGGTGAAAAGTAAAAGAAGAGGGCCAGATTGGTCCTCTTCTTGTTTTTAGTTAAAGTTTTTTAGAAATAAGTTTCTTTGTCAGCGATTGCCAGTTTTTTTGGCACTATTTCTAGGCTGAGTAATTTTCGCTTTACCTTGGTCTTGGTAGATCCAAGTACGTAAGCAACTTCTCCGTCAGAAATATGAAATACTGTGCCAACAATTTTGTGGGTTTTATTTTTTTTGGGTTTGCCGTAGTTGCCATTTTTGGCTTTTATGATAATCAAGTAACACATGCCAGGCTTTTCCCAAATTGGGAGTTTGCGAAGATTTTTAGTTTTATCAGTTACTGTCCCTCCTTTCTTTATTTTATTTATTTTTAATCCAGTTCCAGCGACGTTTTCTGGGTCAAGGCCCCAATGTTTAAAACTCTTCTTTCGTTTTTTAACATCTTTTTGATGCATTTTTTCCTCCGATTAATTATTGTTGTCAAAAAGCCATTTGAGCTTATTTTATAGATTATTCAAGATATGTCAAGGTCAACGATTTTTGTGCTATAATAAAAATATCAAAATAAAATTACAAAAAATGAAAAAAGAAAACAAAAAAATAAAAGTTTTAATGTTGGCCGCTGAAGTTGCGCCCTTTGCAAAAGTGGGTGGACTTGGTGATGTGGCCGGAAGTTTGCCGCCAGCCTTGAAAAAAGCGGGAGTGGATGTGCGGGTAATGATGCCGCTTTATGGGTCGATTGATCGAAAAAAATATAAATTGAAAAAAATATATTCTGATCTTGAAGTCCCATCGGGTTGGTTGATGATAAAAGTTAATATTTGGGAGTCAAAAATGCCTGGAACAAGAGTGCCGATATATTTTATCGACGCGCCAGAATATTACAAATATGATGAAGTTTATGTTTCGGGCGACAATTCAGAAAGGTTTTTATTTTTTTCATTGGCGGCGCTTTATTGTTTACCGCTAATCAAATTTAATCCCGACGTAGTCCATTGTCATGATTCTCATACCGCGTTAGTGCCGGATATTATCAAAACAAGTAATTTAGACTATATCCGAAATCTTAAAACTCTTTTGACAATTCATAATTTTGAATATCAAGGCAAGGCTAATCCATTGGTTTTGAGCACCGGCAACCTTCATCCAAATTCGTTAAAAGTTCTTAGCAAAGATGTCGCTGATGGGGACGTGAATTTTATGGTGCAAGGAGTTTTGGGCGCAGATTTGATTAATACAGTTAGTAAAAAATATGCGGAAGAAATTTTGACTAGCACCTATGGCGCTGGTCTGGATAATATTATCCAAAAACGTAAGAAGGATTTGTTTGGCATTTTGAATGGAATTGATGTGGATTTTTTTAATGCTTCCAAAGATGAATATATTTCCCAAAATTTTTCAATCAGAAGTTTGGACAAAAAGTCTAAAAATAAAACCGCTTTGCAAAAACGACTAGGCTTACAGGTTGATAAAAATATCCCAATGGTGGGATTGGTTTCACGTTTGGTGTGGCAGAAAGGACTGGAATTAATCACCGATCGCTTTGGTAAACTTGATTGTCAATTTGTATTTCTTGGCAATGGTCAAAAGCAATATGAAGAGCAATTAAAAGCATTCGCTAAAAAATTTCCAGAAAATGTTAGTGCGAATATTACTTTTGACTTAAAATTAGCCCAACAAATCTACGCTTCAAGCGACATCTTTTTGATGCCATCAAGATTTGAGCCTTGTGGTCTGGGCCAGATGATTGCAATGCACTATGGTACTGTACCGGTCGTACGCGCCACCGGTGGCTTGGCTGATACGGTCGATGACAAAGTTGGTTTTAGCTTCCAGAAGATGGAAATAATGGAATTTTACAACACTCTCAAGGAAGCAATCGATTTATATCATGAAAAACCATTGAAATGGCGAAAGTTGCAAGAAAATTGTATGAAACGGGATTTTTCTTGGGAAAGATCAGCCAGGGAATACGTTGGGTTGTATAAGAAGATTTTGTCGAATAGGAAAAAAGTTTAATTTTTAAAAAAAACTAAAAATCTAAAAATTATACTTTTTGCAAAATTTAACCAATATTAGCATAATGCCTACTTATTAACAGTTGACAAAAATCATTATCTTTGCTATACTGATTATAGATAGTTCAAAAAAGAAACTATTCAAAAATAAAAACAAAAATAAAAAAATCAAATGACACAAATTTTAGCTTCTAAAGCAAATGGACTTAATTATAGTCACATTGGCTGGAGACATTACAATCAAATTAGAAAAAAAGCAATGGAGCAGGAGTTCAGCGTGTTTGGACTCTTAATTAACTTGTCCATTGCTTTTTTTATTGTGGTATCTCTAGGAGTCTTATTGTCTTACTATAAAATTATTAAAATATAATTTTTCTCTAATTTCGGTAAGTTTCATTGCTTATGTGATGTAAACTTGCTGGAATTAGGTAAAAATTTATTATTTACCTATAAAATATTTCCACGCATTCAAAATGTGGAAAAAAATGAAGTGTTCTTTGTTAAAAATATTCATCAAAAGATGAATCAATCAAAAAAGGAGGTTGGATTCTAAAAAGAATCAAAAACAAGCATAAAAAAGCTGTGACTAATTACTCAATCAGAAAAAGAAAAATACAATAAAAAACTCTATTGTATAAAATAAAAATCAAATTAAACAATTAGTCACAGCTCTCTTTCTTACTTTATCAAAAGCGTGATAAGGTGAGCGCAGGGAAAACAAAAAACAAGATTCTTAATAGAATTGCAGTTATATTAGCGGGATCTAAATATAATTCTCGCCTCCAAAACACCACCTTGGACTCAAAATGGGTGGTGTTTTTATTTTTGGCTAATCCTCTGGTAATTTTTGAAAGTTTGTGATAGGGTGAAGGTAGAAAAATAAACGAAATAAAACTAAAAAAAGATTGTACTTTAACAACTAACAACCGCGCTTTGGGAGGGAGCGTTTTTTTGTTATCTCGGTAATTAATTTGTGCAAACCTAAAACATGGAGGCCTATTATGAAAAAAATTGAAACTGAAGACTTGCGTGGTAATGCAATAGTGCTGGACACAAGCACTATAATTAATGATCCAACTTCAATTATTTCTCTGCAGGATAAGGGTGAAAATAAGGTTCATATTTCAAGAGGAGTCTTGGGTGAGTTAGACGGATTAAAAACTAGACCGGATATAGGCTTTGATGCTAGGGAGGCATTAAGAATTATCGAACAAGAGATGTTGGGTAAAAATCCAAATTTTGTTCTTTCTGCTGATCTTGCGTGGAAAAATATGGATTCGTATGACCGCAAGATAGTTGATAATCAGATTATCGCGCTAACTAATAGCATTGTTTTGGCTAATAAAAAAGGACCATTCAAGAGAATAAAGCTTGTGTCGGATGACACAACCCCTAGAATTAGAGCACTTGATGTTTTTAGAGGCAGTACAAATGTAGATGTTGAGGCTTATCTCAGAAATGAGAGAGATGTGATCCGGTATAATCCGCCTATTGAGATACCAGCCGATAAGAAAATGATTAAAATGATCCACAAAGATGGAAAAATATTGGGAGTGGATCCTGATTTAGGCGTTTTTGATAACCAAGGAGTTCTTTTCACATATATTGACGAGGACGAGTTGATAAAGGTTCCGGCGATTAAGAAAAAAGATGTTTATGTGGTAATACCTCAGGGGATAAATGCAGCTGGTATCAGACCAGGAACATTGAGCGGAGAAGGGAAAAACTGGGAACAGTATTTTGCCTTACAACAACTGATGGACCAAGATCTAAGTTTGGTATTTTTGCTAGGTGGTGCCGGAACAGGGAAAACCCTTTTGGCTTTAGCCACGGCTATTCAAACAAGGTCATTGTTCAGAAACATTCTCGTAACTCGACCCATGGTTCATCTTGAGGATAAAGATAACATGGGCTTTTTACCTGGAGATGTAAATCAAAAAATGGGACCATGGCTGAGACCAATATATCAAAACTTGGACCAAATAAAACAGGTTAATGGAAACGGCGCTATTATTGAGAAGATGATCTCGGAAAAGAAAATTGAAATGGAGCCACTTGATTACATTCGAGGAACAACTTTTTGGAAATGTTTGTTGATAGTTGATGAAGCACAGAATCTCACTCCTCATCAGATTAAAACAATCATTACCAGAGCCGGAAGAGGCACCAAGATAGTTTTTACTGGCGACCTTGATCAGATTGATAGAGCAAAAAGACTCAACGCCAGATCCAGTGGGATTAATTACGCGGCCAGCGGTACGATCGGCGAAGAAATGGTTGGAGTGACAACATTCGATGTGACTGTGAGGTCAGAATTGGTGGAAATGGCCCTCAGAAAGCTTAAGTAAAAAGAATAAAGACAAAAATAAGGCCGGTGAGTTATATACTCATCGGCCGCTTTCTTTTTTTGTGCAATTATCGTATAATATTAACAGTAAACATGTAACATTTGCGTAAAAGTTAAATAGCTAAAGCTACATGTTTTTTGTTTGTTTTTAGGTTTTATTATGTTTTTAGAAAAATTAGAAATACAAGGATTTAAATCTTTTGCGAAAAAGAATATTTTGGTTTTTCCGGGGATGATAAGCAAGGATCAGCGAGGGATTACGGCGGTTGTGGGGCCGAATGGTTCGGGTAAATCAAATGTGGCGGATGCGGTGCGTTGGACTTTGGGTGAGCAGAGCATGAAAACTTTGCGTGGAAAAAAAGCTGAAGATGTGATTTTTTCTGGTACTGAGAAAAAAGGGAAACTCGGTATGGCGGAGGTGTCTTTATTTTTAAACAATGAGGACAAGCAAGCACCGATTGATTATTCACAAATCGTGATTACTCGTCGTTTGTATCGTGATGGCAATAGTGAATATTTCATCAATAATAGTCGAGTGCGACTCTCTGATATTCAAATGCTTTTGGCGAAAGCGAGTTTTGGGCAGAAAACTTATTCAGTGATTGGACAAGGCATGGTGGAAGGATTTTTGAACACTTCATTGTCAGAGCGAAAGGAATTTTTTGATGAAGCGACGGGTGTAAAACAATATCAAATTAAGCGTGATGATGCTTTGAATAAATTGAAAAGTAGTTTGGAGAATTTGACTCAGGCGGATATGCTGGTGGGAGAAATTGAACCGCGCTTGAAAAATTTGACCCGGCAAGTTGATAAAATAAAAAAGCGAGAAGAGCTGGAAAAAGAATTGGATGAAGTGCAGCTAAAATATTATCGAAAATCTTGGCATGAAATTAATGACAAATTGGATGAAGCCAATAAGCGATATTTGGAAATTGAAAAAGAAAAATTAGCCAAAGATCAAAAAGTTGATTTGCTTAATAAAAAACTTGATAGCATTGAACAAGAAAAAACAGTCAATCAAGCGTTTGGTGAATTGCAGGAAAATTTGAATCGATTAAACGGTCGTAAAAATAGTTTGTACGGACTACTTAATAAATTGGAAAGTTGGTTGGCGATTAAAGCGGACAAAATTGACGAGATTGATACCAAGGCATTGGAAAATAAAAAAGATCAATTATTAAAAATTAATTTAGAGATACAGAATAAACTTGAGGAGCTGAAGAAGACTGATAATCAAACTAAGTTGAGCGAAGTTCAGGAGATTTTACGAACACTTCGAAATAATAAAGAAGAACAAGTTAAACAATCGAATCGAAAAAATGCGTGGCTTGAAATGAAATTGGAATCAATTGGCCAATTTGATTTGTCGTTTTTGAATAATCGTAAAACTGAAATTACCAAAGAATTGGAAACCTTGAAAGAAGAACAAGAACAGAGTGAAGAAAATATTAGCAAAAACGAAAATGAATTAGCGCGCTTGGAAAATGAAAAAAATGAAATTATTGCGCGGGTGCGAGACTTTAATTCTGAATTAAATGAGGTAAAATCTTTGGGTAACAAGCGAATTGTTTCCGAGGTGAATGAGCGCTTGCAAAAGGCCTTGGAAAAATTGGCGCTCGCTGAGCGGGAAATGGATTTGCAAAAAGTTCGAGCGAGCTTGTTGGAAATTCGGGATGAATTGAAAAAAGTTTTGGCTTTTTCAACTGGGAAAGAAGCGGAATTGAAAATTGAAAAAATTCAAAAAGAGCTCGAATCAATTAGCGAAAAGCGTGAAGGAATTATTGAAAAAATAAATAACCTTCGTCTGGATATTAATACCAAAAAGGAACGAATTCGTTTGATTAATAATAAAAAATCACAACTGGAAAATGAATTACGTGATACAAATGGCAAACTAGAAAAATCACAAGAAAAATTTGACTCATCTTCGGTGCGCGCGGAAATTTCCGAGATAGAAAAAAATATTAGCGTCCTGGATGAAAAGATAGAAAAAGCCAAGGAAGCATTAACCGTGGTGAACCAAAAAGAAGAAGAAGTAAGAAATAGTTTGTATACATTTCAGAGTGAAATTCAAAAAAATCAATATGAAATAAATCAGATCAATGAACGCTTGAATGATTATCGAATTAATTCTGCGAAACATGAAACTCGTTTGGAAGATTTGGAAGTAGCGATTGTGCGGGGTGGATTTTCAGTGGAATTAAATATTGCCAGTGCGGAAACAAGAATTAAAGAAATTGAAAATTTGATTGAAGAAGTTGATATTCAAATCGGACAAGATAAGGAAAAGTTGGATCGATTTAATATGGAGCAAGAACAGAAGCGAACGCAACTTTTGAATTTGCAACGTGAACTTCAAACCTTGCAACAGGAAATTAATCAGATGAGTAATCAACTCAATGAGGTGAAAATTAATTCAACGCGTTACGAAACACGTTTGGAAGATCTGGAAACAGAAATTCGTCAATTTTATGAGAGCTTGCGTCCAATTAAGGAGACACGGCTTGAAGAAGAATTTGACAAAGAACAGGCTTGGCAACGGATTTCTCAAATCAAAAAACAATTGGATCAGATTGGCGGAATTGACCCCGAAGTTGAAAAAGAATATCGAGATACCAAAGAACGTTTTGATTTTTTGTCAGGGCAAACTACCGATTTAAACAATACAATCGAGTCTTTGAAGGATGTTGTTAAAGAATTGGATATAACAATTAAAGAACGCTTCGATAAAGAGTTCAAGGTGATTTCGCAAAAGTTTGAAGAGTATTTTAAAATTTTGTTTAATGGTGGAACCGCAAAAATTGTTAAAGTTTTAGCGGACAATAAAGAGTTGGAAGAAAACGAATTGAAGCCGGAAGGAAACTTGGAACAAGATTCAAATCTTAAGAAAATTAAATTTTTACAAAAATATAATTCGACCGGTTTGGCGGGAATTGAGATTTCGGCCTGTCCACCCGGAAAAAGAATTTCTTCAGTTTCAATGTTGTCGGGCGGTGAACGCGCTTTGACCGCGATTGCTTTGATCTGTGCGATTATCTCAGCGAACCCTTCACCGTTTGTGGTGCTGGATGAAGTTGATGCGGCCTTGGATGAAGCAAACTCAGAACGACTAGCAAAAATTTTGGATGAGCTTTCCCACAAGACTCAGTTCATTGTAATTTCGCATAACCGTGCCTCGATGCGTCGCGCTAATATTCTCTATGGTGTGACAATGGGAGATGATGGTGTTTCGAAGTTGTTGTCGGTGAAGTTGGAAGAGGTTAAGGCGGCGCGCGGCGTTTAGTTTATAATCCTAATATTACAAATGATATCCGAATATTACGAATTATAAGGAAGGTTATTTATTTATGTTACAAATGTTGCCTCTGATGCCCTGCCGTAGTCTCCCGATATATAGGGGACAGCGGCACAGAATAGTAGCTTTGAGAAGATTAAATAAATAATTTAAATTTAGTTTTTTATAAATAATAATTGTATTTACGGATTTAGGCCGCAGTCCCCTATATCGGGAGACTACGGCAGGGCGGTGGATAGAAAATGAATTTAATATTTTAAACTATAATTATATGAGTACAACTTTACATGAAACCATAATGGCGTATCTAAAAATTACGGCTGAGGCAGCAGGATTTGGTCCGCCGAAAAATATTCCGGAGATAATTGGTGGATTGATTGGAGTTTTTCTTTCGATGCTTGGAGTAGTGTTTTTATGCTTGATTATTTATGGGGGATTTTTGTGGATGACTTCGGGTGGTCGCGAAGAGAAAGTATTACTTGCTAAAAAGACTTTGACTAATGCGGTGATTGGATTGATTATTATTGTTTCGGCTTATGGAATTACGGCTTTTGTGACAAGTGCTTTGGTGGGAATTTAGAACATGAATCATAAATCATAGATCATGAATCACGTAACAATTTTTAAGGACACGTTTTTGCGTGTTCTTTTTGTTTGAGCATGGATGAAATTATTTGTTGAATTATATAATTAATAATTTAGAATAATCCCCGTTCTCCGCCTCGGGTGGACAGCCCCCTTTGTCAAGGGGGAAGAAAATTTACCGAAAATAATTTAATTTACTTTACTTTACTTTTTGTTTTAAATGGGTGTAAGATTGGGTTATAGATTAAGTTGTACTTTTTAATTTAGGAGGGAATATGGGATATTTAGGAAAGTTCGGAGATGAGTTTATGGAGCTCAGTGTTGATTCAGTAATGATAATTGCGAAAAAACCAAAATTGTACAACGAATTAAAAACTGAGCTAAAGAAAGTAGTTCATGAGTATCTTGAGATTGATGACTATCAAAATTCAGCGGAAAATATGGTTGAGATTTTGACTGAACTACTTGAAGGTAGCAAAAAAACTATTTTTGATGGTTTTGTAGATGCAATAAATCCAGAAAAAAGTGGCAGTGCTACTACCTATCGAGTTCTTTGTACAATTCTTTTGAAAAAGCTGGATTATTTTCATGATTTTCGTCGGGAGCAAACTAAATTAAGGGTGGTGAAAAGGTGATTGGAAATTCACAAAACAAAAAAAGGCCTTTCGTGTTTATCGAAAGGCCTTTTATCTTTGGTTTTCTAATTTTTTAAAATATAGAGTAACATGTCTTCTTGTGGTAAATCTTTTTTGCTGATCTTAAGTTTCTCTTCTTCGATTGGTTTGATACCCATTTCTTTAACAAATTTTTCGATACTATCGAGTCCTTCAATTTTTACATTGCCATCATTATAATGCATCGGGATGACGATTCTTGGTTCAATTTGTGAAATTACTTCAACCGCTTTCTTGGCATCAAGAGTATATTTACCCCCGACTGGAATTAGCAGAATATCGGTGCCAACCAAAACTTCTAGTTGTTTGTCGTCAAGCACATGGGCAAGGTCACCAAGATGAGAAATGGAAATGCCATCGACTTCCATACGGTAAATAATATTTTCGCCACGTTCTTTGCCTTTCTTTTCATCATGAAAAGATTCAACACCTCGAACCAAAATGCCTTTGACATCATACTCCCCAGCCAATTTAATTATATAAGGATTACCGCGTAAAGCGCCAACATTGTTGTGGTCATGGTGGTCATGACTGACGGTGATAATATCCGCTTCGCAGTTCGGAACCTTTAATCCAATTTCTTTATCAAAGGGATCGGTAATAATTGTAATTCCGTCTGTACCGGTTTTGTCTTGAATTTTAAAGCAGGAATGTCCTAGCCAAGTAATTAGCATATTTTTTTATTTAAATGTTAGTTATTATAATCCTAATCTACAAATGGTATCCGAACCTGCCTGCCGGTAGGCGGGTACTACAAATTATAATGTAGTTATCCAAATTATGTTACAAATGATTAATTATGCTCCGTCAGAGTCTCCGAGCGGAGCGAAAGGACCTGCCTACCGGACAGGCAGGCTCTGACGCGGTGATGAGCCGTAAAGATTTGAATTTATATAATAATGTAGAACCCCCCCCTAGCCCTCATCCAGAGGCGGACAGGCTCTTTATTAAGGGGGAAAATAAATTAGTGTGAGAAAAACAATTCGTCTTCATCGTCCGGGGTTAAGTCTTGTTTTAGAATTTCTTCTTCTTTTGTTTCCTCTCTATTTAATACATCATTTTTTTCATCTTGTCCAGCCTGGATAAAATCATCTTTGTTGTTTTCTTCTTCTTTGAAAATTTCCTCAGTATCATCTTCTTGATCTTCAGAAACCTCTTCTATGGTTTCTTTCTTTGATTTTATGGGAGTGAAAACTGGAGGAATGTCTTTATCGTCATCGAGATAGCTATCAGGCGCAACGGCTTCATCACGATTGTGTATAGCCATACCACTCATGGTGTCGTTGGACATTTTTTCATATTGTTGTTTGCTGATCATTATATCTCTTGGCTTGGAGCCGTTGGAGGGACCAATGACGCCAAGTTCTTCGAGTTGATCAAGGATGCTAGCGGCGCGAGCATAACCGACGCGTAATTTTCTTTGTAGTAGTGAAGCCGAGGCTTTACCCATATTAATTACCACTTCTTTGGCTTCGGCGAGTAAATCATCCTCGTCACCTGTGATGCCATCTAATCCAACTCCAGCCATACCTTGAACTTTTTGTTTTTCCGTGACGCCGTCAATAAATTTGGCTTTGCCACTTTTTTGTTTGGCATAGCGAACAATTTTATTAATTTCATCTTCACTTAAAAATGCGCCTTGAATACGTTTAGGTTTGGAAATTTCGGCAGTTTGGAAAAGCATATCACCGCGACCAAGAAGTTTTTCGGCGCCAAGGGAATCAAGAATTGTGCGGGAGTCAGTTCCGGAAGCGACTGAGAAGGCGATACGAGCGGGCATATTTGCCTTGATCAAGCCAGTAATAACATCAACAGACGGTCGTTGTGTCGCCAGAATCAAATGGATACCAACGGCACGAGACATTTGAGCTAGCCGGATAATTGCACCTTCAATATCGCGAGCCGCTGTGACCATCAGATCGGCTAATTCGTCGATTACAAAAACAATGTAAGGCATTTTGATTTCATGCTTCAAATTATAATTCTGAATATTTTTGGTGCCGACTTTGTTCAAGAGATCATAGCGGCGATCCATTTCACTCAAGCACCATTTGAGCGCGTTAATAGTTTTGTTCACATCAGTAATAACGGGTGTTAATAAGTAGGGGATATCGTTATAGGTGGTCAATTCAACTCGTTTCGGATCGACCATAATAAAGCGTAAATTATCAGGACTGTTTTGATACATTAAACTAACAATGATGGTGTTTAAGCAAACTGATTTTCCAGAGTTAGTCGCACCGGCCACGAGCAAGTGAGGCATACGAGTAAGGTCGCTGACCCAGGTTGAGCCGGAAACATCTTTGCCAAGCACCAACATCATATCATTGTCGCGTTTGCGGTAATT
>Ga0315272_10001179_pt1 | contig 13007 bp, 13 predicted proteins | sample C3_middle_MG_FD_203918 | JGI IMG/M metagenome (GOLD analysis project Ga0315272, IMG submission 203918) | Sediment microbial communities from Yellowstone Lake, YNP, Wyoming, USA - C3_middle | ecosystem: Environmental > Aquatic > Freshwater > Lake > Sediment | place: USA: Wyoming | collected...
TCAGAAGGAACTGCCGGTGCAGTGATTGTCCCAGGCATGACCCCGGAGAAATCCATCCAGAAAAATAAAATAGTCTGCCTGGAGTGTGGGCAGGAATTCAAGATGCTGTCGCCCAAGCATCTGCGCTCCCATGGCCTGACTGGCAGGGAGTATCGTGGGAAATGGGGCTTTGCCCTGCGGCAGCCTCTTTGCGCAAAGTCCCTTTCTGAACGGCGCAAGAAAGCGGGCAAGGACCGTGGCCTGCCGGATAATTTGCGGAAAGCCATTGCCAAGCGGAAGAAAAACGGCCAGGCCAAAAAGGCGGCTGCTGTGAAGAAATAACCTCCTGGCAGGAGATTGATTTTAGGTGTTCCGCAAGGAGGGCCTCTGACCGGAAGGTTGGGGGCCCTCCTTTTTTGGAACGTGCGAGCTGCGCTGTTCTCGCTGGGGTGTGGATGTTGACTTTTTCCCGAATACGCTGCATAGTGCCGCGTGTTTTTTACATCATTTCCGGCTTGGTGTATAATTCGTTATTTCTTTTGTGTTTCTTTCATTTTTCGTGAGACCAGTATGATTGGTATTTTTGATTCGGGCGTGGGTGGGATGACGGTGGCCAAGGCTGTTGAGCAGCTTCTGCCGCAATATCGCATAGCCTATTTCGGCGACCTGGCCCGAACCCCCTATGGCTCCAAGAGCCCGGAGACCATTATCGCCTATGCCCGGCAGAACACGGAGTTTCTCCTCGGTCAGGGGGCGAAGATCATCATTGTCGCCTGCAACACCGCAGCCAGCGTGGCCTCCGAGATTCTCCAACAGGAGTTTTCCGTGCCCATCTTCGAGGTTATCAGCCCGGCAGTAAGTAAGGCCGTAGCCACCAGCCGTTCCGGCCGGATCGGGGTGATCGGCACCAGGGCCACCATCAAGAGCGGGGTGTATGAAAAAAAGATCTTGGCCGAGCAACCCCAATACACCGTATATTCCCAGGCATGTCCCTTGCTGGTGCCCTTGGTTGAGGAAGGCTGGTTGAGCAAGCGGGAAACGAAGATGATTCTTCGCCGTTATCTCCAACCGCTTAGGCTCAGGCAGGTGGACACTTTCGTTCTGGGCTGCACCCATTATCCGCTGCTCAAGGATTTGATTCAGGCGCGCATCGGCAAGCGGGTGGCGATCATCGATTCTTCCGAGGTGGTGGCGCAAAGCCTGGCCAGTTTTCTAGAAAATAACCCGGCCATCGAGCAGCAGCTCGAACGCAATGGGACAAGCCATTATTATGTTTCCGACGTAACCGATGCGGCTGTCGATATAGCCCGAAAGGTCTTTGGTCGTCCCATTGCCCTGGAAAAGGTTGCCTCTGATATTTTCAATAGGAGTCACTTGTCATGATCCGTAATGCTCTTGCTGCCAAACCATTGCTTTTCCTGCTGGTTGGTCTCACATTATTGGCGGGTTTTCCCGGCTCGGGCCGATGTGCTGCCCTGACGCCGCTGGAGCTTGCCCAGAAGCTTCAGGCCCGTTATGAGGAAACCAAGACCATGACCGCCGACTTCAAGCAGTCGACCTCGGTGCCCATGACCACCCGTAAGCGGCTTGGCGCGGGCAAGGTGGTGATCTCCAAGCCCGGGCGTATCCGTTGGGATTATCAAACGCCGGATCGGCAGGTGTTGATCAGTGACGGGAAGAAAGTCTCCATGTATATCGCCAGCTCCGCCCAGATGATCGTGCAGCCTGTTTCGCAATATATCAACTCCGACATTACCTATGCCTTCTTTGTCGGCACCGGTAATATCGTCCGGGATTTCAAGGTACTGCCCCCGGAAAGGCAAGGGGATGCGAGTCTGAAGGCAATCAAGCTCGTGCCCAAAACCGCGCATCCGCAGGTGGATTACCTCCATGTTTGGATCGACGAGAATTTCATGATCCGTCGTCTTGAGATTGTCGATCATTTCGGCAGCATAACCGATCTGTCTTTTTCCAATATCACCCGCAACGAACCGGTGTCGCCGGAGACTTTTGTCTTCACTCCGCCGTTGGGCACAGAAATCATCGAGCAGTAAAAACCGCCCATCAGCACCACATCTGCTTCGCAGTCTCACTGCGTTTGCTTAGCTGTCATCGGCCTGCTCATGTACAGAAGCACACTTCGCAAACCTCTTTCGTGCATCTGCGGCAGCAGCGAAGCGGCGCTGCCGAACGGTTTTTATTCCTGTGTTGCCGAAACTTTAATGCTTCTAGCGATTATGAGCAGCAAGAATGGTTGAGAACACAGACCAGCCTAGCCCCCCGTTTCGTTTGGGGTTGATCGCCATGCCCTGGGCGCTTTTCAACCGGCCCTCTGTCCAGCTGGGTGCGCTCAAGGGTTATCTGGCTCAAGCCGAGCCGGATGTGCAGGTGAGCTGCCTGCATCCATATCTGGGCTTGGCCAAGACCATCGGCCTTGAGTTTTATCGGGAAATCTCCCAGGATGTCTGGCTGTGCGAGGGGCTGTACGCCGGGTTGCTGTTTCCGAGGCAGCGCGGGGCGATGCGCGGATTTCTTGCCAAAAGGCTCAAACACTGCAAGGCTGCGGGCACACTTTCGATAGAAGATCTCTGGCAACAGGTGGATGGTCATCTGCAACACTGGCTTGCTCGGCAGGACTGGGAGCAGTTTGGTCTGGTGGGGTTTTCCGTCTGCTTCAATCAGCTGCTTGCCTCGTTGGTGGCGGCCAAGCGGCTCAAGGAATTGCAGCCGCAACTGCCCATTGTTTTTGGTGGTTCTTCCTGCGTGGCGGAAATGGGCAGCTCTCTGCTCACGGTTTTTCCCTGGCTTGATTATGTCGTGCATGGCGAGGGGGAGATGGTGCTTGCGAACCTCTGTCAGGTGTTGGCCGGACGGCAGCCCACCCTGATTCCCCAAGTCATGGCCCGAAAGCCGCAGGCGCGCGGGCAGGCTTTTAGCGGCTGTCAGTTTAAGGGACTTGCCGAGTTGCCGACCCCTGATTACGATGATTATTTTATCGACCTGCGCCGGGAGTTTTATGGGGAGCCCTTCGTGCCGGAACTGCCGGTGGAATTTTCCAGGGGCTGCTGGTGGGGGAAGTGCACCTTCTGTAATCTCAATCTCCAGTGGCACGGCTATCGAGGCAAAAGCGCAGAGCAGATGGAGCAGGAGGTCCTGAGCCTTTCCGAGCGGCATGGCTGCCTTGATTTCAGTTTTACGGATAACGTTCTGCCCGGCTGGGAAGCCCCGGTGTTTTTTGAGAAAATGGAATCCAGCAAAAAAGATTTCCGTTTTTTTGCCGAGATTAGGGTCAACCAGCGGGGGGAGACACTCAGAGCGTATCGGCAGGGCGGGCTGGTGGCGGTGCAGGCCGGGATCGAAGCCCTCAGTCAGGGGCTTCTGGAGCGGATGCGTAAGGGGGCTACGGTCATGGAGAATCTGGCCTTGATGAAGGAGAGTCTTGCCCTGGGCATCCGGCTGGACGGGAACCTGATCACCGGCTTTCCTGGGTCCACCGAAGCGGAGGTGCAGGAGACCCTGGCCAACCTTGATTTTGTCCTGCCCTTCACCCCCCTGACCGCCGCGACCTTTTTTCTCGGCCATGGCTGCGAGGTTGCCGAGAATCCCACTGATTATGGCATCCGTACCATTATTCAGCATCCCAATAATTGTAAGCTCTTCCCGCCGCACATCCTGTCGGGCTTGACTCTGCTGATCAACGACTATCGCGGGGATCGGGCGCATCAGCGCAGGCTCTGGCAGCCGGTGGTCAAAAAGATCAACGGCTGGCAACGGTTCCACGAGGCAAGGCGTAGTCCAGCTCATTTGGTTCCGCCGCTTTCTTATCGGGATGCGGGTAACCTGCTCATCATCCGCCAGGAACTGCCCGGACAAGCGACCCTGCATCACCGGCTGCGCGGCACCTCCCGGGCCATCTATCTTGCCTGCGAGACGATGGTCGAGTTCGAGGAGCTTGCCCGCCTGTTTCCCAAGCTTGGCACAACGCAACTGGCAACTTTTCTTGGGGAACTTGTGGCAAAACGGTTGCTCTTTGTCCAGGGAACAAGGTACCTTGCCCTGGCGGTGCACACCACAGCCACAGGAAACGGATTATGATGGAAAATACAGGGGCCATGCAGCTCTCCATAAAAAAACTGGTGATCGGCGGCTGCCGGAGCGGCAAGAGCCGCTACGCCGAGCAATGGGTTGCTGAAAATTTTTCAGACAAGGTCTTTGTCGCCACCTTGGAAGCCAAGAACGATGCGGAGATGGACCAGCGCATCGCCCTGCACCTACAGAGTCGGGGCATTGGCTGGCTGACTGTTGAAGAGCCGCTGGACTTGGCCGGGGTGCTTGAGGAAAACGCGACCGGGGCAGAGGTTTTCCTGGTGGATTGTCTGACCATGTGGCTTACCAATATGATGATGCAGGAATTCAGCGACGAAAAAATCCGGGGGGAGGTTGCCCGGTTGTGCAAGACTGTTGCCGGTCTTGACGCATCGGTGGTGTTGGTTGCCAATGAGGTTGGCTTAGGAATCGTGCCGGAATCGGCATTGGGCCGACGCTTTCGCGATCTGGCCGGCTGGACCAATCAGCAGATGGCCCTGGCCTGCCAGCAGGTGGTTTTCGTGGCAGCCGGTCTGCCCATGCGACTCAAGGGTTGAAATGGAGACCAGCTTGATCAGCGCCCAGGGCGCCCACGGCGGGGATATTCTCTCCATGGCTAAGCGGCGGGGTTGTGGTGTGGGCGATCTCATCGACCTGAGCAGCAATCTCACCCCGCTGGGCATGCCGCCTGGCCTGCGGGAAGCGCTGGTCGAAAGGTTGTCTGAGATCAGCTTTTTGCCGGAAAGCGGCAGCGAGACCCTGGTCAGGCTCTTTGCCGATAAATACGGTTGCAGCCCGCAGCAGGTTCTGGCGGGTAACGGCACCACTGAATTCATCTATGCCGTGCCCTGTAGCGTCCAGAGCAGACGCGCCCTGATCATTGTGCCCACATATGCCGATTACCAGACGGCCAGCCATTGGGCCGGGTTGAGCGTTGATTTTTTCACTCTCAAAGCCGACGAGGATTTCGCCCTTGATTTCAACCGGCTTTCCGCCTGTCTCACCGGGGGCGAGCTGGTGTTTCTCTGCAACCCCAACAACCCCACCGGCAGGGTGGTGGCCAGCCGCGAGCTGATGGATTTCATCCTTGCCCATCCGGCTTCGGAATTTCTCATCGACGAATCGTACCTGCCCTTTGTGGGCGAACCATCCCTGGCTGGGTTTCCCCTGCCTGCCAATCTGTTTTTGCTCTGTTCTTCCTCAAAGATTTACGGTATTCCCGGTCTGCGCCTTGGTTTTCTCGTGGCCAGCGAGGAGAAGATGGCTCGGTTTGCGGAGCGGCGCAAGCCCTGGGGAGTAAACCGTATGGCCCAGGTAGCAGGGGAGTATCTTCTGGAGCATGGCGACGGATATGTCCAGGCGGTGCGCGAGTATCTTGCTCAGGTCCGGCCAGGCTTTGTCGCTCGGCTTGCTGCGCTGCCAGGGGTGCGGGTGGTGCCTGGCTCGGCGAATTTCATCCTCTGTCGTTTGGCTGGGCCAATGACTGCGGCTCAACTGCGGGAGGGTATGCTTCGTCAGCGCATCATGATCCGGGACTGCAGCAACTTTACTGGCCTGGATGGTCAGTATTTCCGGGTCTCGCTGCAAGATGGTGAGCGTAACGAGCGGTGCTTGGCCGCGCTTGCCGGAATCCTTGGAGAAAAGCCATGAGAATCGCGATCATCTCCGATACCCACGACCACATCCTCAACCTGCGGGCTGCGGTGAAATACTGCAATGCTTACAGCGTGAGCATGATCATCCACTGCGGCGACCTGATCTCGCCGTTCATGCTTGACGAACTCGCTAGGTTCAGCGGGGCGGTGCATCTGATTTACGGCAACAACATTGGCGATCAGCACGTCATCTCACAGGCATGCGGGTTGCGCTTCCCCACCATCAGCCACCACGGTATTTTGGGCGCGGTGGAGGCTGGAGGGCTTAAGCTCGCCTTTACCCATTATCCTCAGATGGCCAGGGGTATTGCTTGTCAGGGCATGTTCGATGTGGTGTGTTGCGGTCATAATCACCGCTATCAGGTGGAGAAGGTTGGCGATTGCCTGCTGGTGAATTCCGGCGAGCTGCTGGGCAAGGACGGGCAGCCGGGATTTTGCATTCTGCAATGCGAGACCAAAGAGGTGGAACGGGTGGAGATAGGCTCCGCCATTGGCGAAGATTGAAACGAAAAGAGAGAAGTTTCCGTTTCGTAGTTGATAATCATGGAAAAACAACGTGTGGGTAAGGGTGATAACAATGACCGATGAAGATAAAAGCTTTGCCGAAATGTTTCAGGAAACCGCAGCCGGCACCAAGGAACGTTTGCGGCCGGGCCAGAAGATCGAGGCCACCGTGGTGCGCATTGCCAAAGAATGGATCTTTCTTGATCTGGGTGCCAAAAGCGAAGGGTCGGTGGCCAAAAACGAGTTCACCGATGGTGAGGGCAACCTGGTTGTGGCGGAAGGTGATCGGGTGCAGGTCTATTTCCTTTCTGAGAAGAGAAACGAACGGCTGTTCACCGCCAAGGTGAGCGGCGGCGCGGTGGCTGGGCATCTTGACGAGGCCTGCCAGAACGGCATCCCGGTTGAGGGCACGGTGACGGCCGAGACCAAGGGTGGTTTTGATGTGCGGTTTTCCGGCAGCGTCCGGGCTTTTTGCCCTTTTTCCCAGATGGAGATGCGCCGAATTGAAAACGGTGAGGAGTACATCGGCAAGAAGTTCGTTTTCAAGGTCACCAAATTTAGCGAGCATGGCAAGAATATCGTGGTTTCCCGCCGGGCTCTGCTTGAGGAGGAACGGGCCCAGCAGAAGGAAGCCCTGCAAGAATCCCTGGCCATCGGCCAGACCGTCAAGGGTGTCATCACCTCCATCCGCGATTTTGGCGCCTTTGTCGATATCGACGGCATCGAGGGTCTGATCCCGGTCTCCGAGATCGCCTGGGGCAGGATCGAGGATATCCATGAAAGGCTGGCCGTGGGGCAGGAAGTGACCGTCACCGTGCTCAAGCTGGACTGGGATCAGGACCGCTATTCCTTCAGTCTCAAGGATTCCCTGCCCAACCCCTGGGATGAGATCGGCACCATGTTTTCCGAGGGCAGCGTCGTCACCGGTAAGGTTGTCCGCCTCACGGAATTCGGCGCTTTTGTCTCACTTGCACCAGGCATCGACGGTTTGGTGCATATCTCCAAGCTGGGTGGGGGACGACGCATCAGTCATCCCCGTGAGGTTGTGCAGGTGGGGGATGCCCTTGAGGTGAAGATCGACAGCGTTGACCCAGAAAAAAAGCGACTGTCCCTCTCCTTGCCCATGCCTGCCAAGGCTGAGGGGCAGGAGACCGGCAAGGTAGTAGGCAAAAAAGACAAGGCTGCGGGCGAGGGTGAAAATCAGGGGGATTTCCGTCAGTACATCGCGGAAAAGAAAAAGGAGACCAAGCCCATGGCCACCTTTGCCGATCTCTTCAATAAGGGGCAGGCAAAGTAGGGCTTGGCGGCGTGTTTGCTGTTTTTCTCCCGGACCGGGAGAGTTGGTTTCAGCGTCAGCAGCTGTCGTTGATGCCTTGGGTGTTTGCCGCCCAGCGGTACAGGTAGTCGTTGAGCTTCAGCTGCTGTTCAAGGGTGATGCTATCCCAGGCCCCGTTTTTGGCGCATTTAGGGAAACGGGTTGCAAAAACGCGATTCCAGCCCTCTGAATTTTTTGATTCTACCCAGAGAAAGGGAGCGCCTTTGTCGTTGTTGTGGGTGTGACAGGTCTTGCAGGCGCTCTTAAAGAGCTTGCCGCCCTCGCCCCAAGGGCGGCTTTCCCACTCAAGCGGGCCGTCGCCGAGAACCCGACAGGTTTGGGTGGTTGCGTCATAGCGGGTTTTGGGGGCTGAGTCCGCCTGGTTGGCGAAAGCGGAAACAAGGAGCAGGGCTGCGAGGGAAAGAGCGAAGCGCTTCATGGAATTCTCCTTTCTGGATGATTGCTTGAAAGAAAAAATAGCGCGGGTTTGTGGTTTTGGCAAGAGCCAATATTCGGCGTTGATCTCGGAAATAGGCGTGGAAAATTGCGGGGCTGCCTGAATGGGTGAGGTTATTTTTCATCCATGGTTTGCATATCGTATTCAGGGGAACATTGAGCTGCCGTATCGCCGTATTTTACTGCCGCTGGCGAACTATCTCGAAAAGGATGACGCCTGCGGCCACCGAGGCGTTGAGGGAATTGAGGCTGCCTGCCATGGGGATGGAGACCAACTCGTCGCATTGCTCACGGACAAGGGGACGCATCCCCTTGTCTTCGCCGCCGATCACCAGGCAGACGGGTCCGGAAAACTTGGTTTCGTACACGGTGCGTTTGGCCTCGCCCGCCGCTCCATACACCCAGAAACTTTTCTCTTTAACGGCCTGTAGGGTTGTGGCCAGATTGGTGACCAGGCAGAGCTTGAGGTGGGCCATGGCCCCGGCTGCCGATTTGGCCGCAGTGGCGTTGAGCGGGGCCGAACGGTCCTTGGGCAGGATGATGCCGGTTGCCCCGGCTGCCGCGGCGGTGCGGATGATGGCTCCCAGATTGTGCGGATCCTGAATGGAATCCAACGCCACGATGAGGGGATGTTCCTCCTCTCCGGCTTTCTTGAGCAGTTCGTGCAGACTGCAAGTGGCCACCGGCGCAGTTTTTGCCAGCACACCCTGGTGGGTCTTGTCCGGCGAGCTGGGGAAGCGCTGGCTCGGCAGAAAACGGACCTTGACCCCCTGTTCCTGCGCCAGGGTGATGATCTCCTGAGTCTTGGCCCCACCCTTGCCCTGCTGGATAACCACCTCCCGCACTTTTTTGGGCTGAAGCCGCAGCATTTCAAGGATGGGATGGATGCCCCAGAGGATGTCGTCGTTGTCCGGCTCGTTGCTCATGGTGCCTCCAAAGATGTATGGACGAGTGTTATTGCGGCGGGCCGAAACCCAAAGTAGCAAGGTCAATGGGCTGGCCGTTTGGGCTGCGGCGGGCTTTGCACCGCTCGGCGATGACCACCGCCCGCAAAACCTCCACCGCCTCATCCAGCTGGTCGTTGATTACCAGATAGTCGTAGCGGTCGGCATCCTCCATCTCGCGTCGGGCGTTGCTCAGGCGCAACTGCACGGTTTCCTCGGGGTCGGTGCCCCGGCCCCGTAACCGTCTTTCCAGCTCAGCCAAGGAGGGCGGGGCGATGAAGAGGAAGATGGCCCCTGGATGTCCGTCATCACGGAGTTGCCTGGCCCCCTGGACATCGATGTCGAGAAAAACATCAATCCCTTTGGCCTGCTGGGCCTCAATGGCCGCCCGGCTGGTGCCGTAGAGATTGCCATGCACCTCGGCCCATTCGAGAAAGGCCTGGTCTCCGCGCATCCCTTCAAAGGTAGTGCGATCGACAAAATGGTACTCACGACCGTTGCTCTCGCCGGGGCGCGGGGCGCGGGTGGTGTGCGACACGGAAAAGGCGAGGTTGGGCACCTTTGCCAGGAGTTTTTTCAGGATGGTGGACTTGCCCGCCCCGGAGGGCGCGGAGATGACAAAAAGATTGCCCCGGCTCATTTCCCCGCCTTTTCCGGCAGTTCGTCGTCGTGCCGGTCGTACGAGGCCATGAAGCGCAGGGTGATGGTTTCCGGCTGCACCGAGGAGAGCAGCACATGGTTGCTGTCCAGGATGATGATGGAGCGGGTCCTCCGGCCTTCGGTGACATCGATGAGCCGTTTCTGTTCCTTGGCCTCTTCCCGCAGTTTTTTCATGGGGGAGGATTTGGGGTTCACCACCGCCAGCACCCTGCTGGCAAGCACGGCGTTGCCGAAGCCAACGTTGATCATTCTCTGGTCTGACATGGGCTTTCCCTATTCAATATTTTGAATCTGTTCCCGGAGTTTTTCCACCTCGGTTTTCAACTCCACGGTGAGATGGGCGGTGGGTGCGTCGCTGATCTTTGAGGCCAGGGTGTTGATCTCCCGCAGGAATTCCTGGAGGAGAAAATCAAGCCTGCGGCCCACGGGTTCGTCCGCTTCAAGGAATCCGGAAAACTGGCTGATGTGGCTTCTCAGGCGCACTACCTCCTCGGTAACATCGGCTTTGTCGGCCATGATCGCCACTTCCTGGGCCAGGCGGACAGGGTCAATATCAACCCCTTGCAGGAGAATGGCTAACCGCTCCTTGAGCTTGTCTGTCCTTCGCTGGACGATTTCTGGGATATCTTGGGCAATGCCCTCCACAGTCTTGGAAAATTCTTGTAACCGTTGATGTAATTCGGCCTTGAGAGCCGCTCCTTCCTGCTCCCGCATGGACTGTGCCATGACCATGGCCTGATTAAGGGCCTCGGAAATCTGCGGCCAGACCGCCTCAAGGTCTTCCTCTTCCTCGTGGGCAACGATGATATCCTTGTAGTTCTGGATCATGGCCAGGGTCGGTCCGTCGGGCAGGGAAAGTTCCTGGCGGATCGACTCCAGGCACTGGTAGTAATTGCGGGCCAGGGGCAAATTCGCTGCCAAACGGATGGCGTCGCCCGCCTCGGTGCCGGGATTGACATAGACATCCACATGGCCTCGGCTGTAGTGATTGCCGATCTCTTTTTTGATTCGGTCTTCAAGGCCGAGATACTTCCGAGGAATCTTTATGCTCAGATCAAGAAACTTGTGGTTCACCGAGCGGACCTCCACGGTCCAGCTTTTGGCCTCGGTCACTTCGCCACGGCCGTAGCCGGTCATGCTCAACGGTCTTTTCATCCGATTGCCTCAAGGAGTTCGGCGGTGGAGGCTGTGGCCGTGCCCACCTTGCCCACCACGATGCCTGCGGCGAAATTGGCAATGGTGGCGGCGTCGGCGGCGGTTAGGCCAACGGCCAAGCCCAAGGCCAGGGTGGCGATTACCGTGTCCCCTGCGCCGGTGACATCGTACACCTCCTTGGCCATGGTGGGGATGGTAAAAAGGGGCTGCCCTTTTTCATAGAGGGCCATGCCCGCCTCGCCCCGGGTGATGAGAACCGCGTTGCTGGCCAGCTTTTTCTGGAGGAGATGGGCCGCGATCTCGAGGTCTTTCTCGGTTTTGATGACCATGTCGGCCATGCGTTCGGCTTCGTGCAGGTTGGGGGTGATGATGGTGGCGCCGCGAAAGCGTTCCGGATGCTGGGGCTTGGGGTCGATGATCAGCGGGATGTCCCGTTTTTTGAGCCGACTGCGCAGGTGATCCATCAGGGGCAGGCCGATCATGCCCTTGTTGTAGTCCGAAACGATGACCGCGTCAAAGCTCTCCAGGTTGTCGTCGATGAAGCGGCAGATCTCCGCCAGTCGCTCCGGGCTTGGTTCTCCGGTTTTTTCCCGGTCAAAGCGGACCACCTGTTGGTGCTGGGCCACGATCCTGGTCTTGAGGGTGGTGGGGCGGTTGGCGGTGCGGACGATCCCTGTGGCAGGGGAGCCAATCTCAGCCAGCAGACCCAAGAGATGGTCACCCATGGCGTCGTTGCCGATCAGCCCGCAAAGCGCAGCCCGGCTGTTCTGGGCATAGATGTTGTGCAGGACGTTGGCTGCTCCGCCCAACAGCAAATTTTCGTGGGTGACATCCACCACCGGCACCGGTGCTTCCGGGGAGATCCGAGAAACAGAGCCCCAGATAAAGTGATCGACAATGATGTCGCCGAGCACCAAAATATTGGCCTTACTGAATTTGCCGACAGCGGCGCGAAGTTGTTTTTTCTTTATACTGGACAGGGTCACGGATCGGCTCCTGGGTCAGGTTGCGAAAGTAGGTGCGGCTGGTGCAATAAAGCGCAACCAGCCGGAAGGATACAGAAAATTTAATTATAGACTTCTTGTCGGTCTTGGGCAAGCAAAGAAATGCGTTTCGTGGAGTTCTCAAATGGTGCTCTGTCCTTCGACAGGCTCAGGGCGAACGGTAGAACTGATTGATTATCCGTTCATCCTGAGCCTGTCGAAGGACAAAGGGGGCTTTCTTGAAAACAACTTGGCGTTACAAGGCGACCCGAACCGGGAGAATCACCGTGGTCAGATTGTCGCTTTGCAAGCGGCGCTGAATGGCGAAGGCTGTCTCGTTGTGCAGGATCCGGTGGTAGAATTTTTCCAGGCCAAAGGTGAGTTGACCGGTGAAAACAGTGGATTTGGGAAATTCCCGAGATATCTCCCGGCACAGATTGGTTGCCCCTTCCACTACGTCGGTGGCTACAAGCATCCGCTGGTCGGCGGCGAAACCGAGCCTCCGGGCCAGGGTCACGTAATTTCGCAGGGAGGCGGCGGTGGATTTTTCCAAAGCCTCTATCTCGTCCGCGCCCTTGAACGAGCCGGAATCGATGACCGCCACCGAGACGAAGATGATATTTTTGTAGGTGTCGGGAAAATTCTTGATGATGGAAAAAAGCGCGTTGATGCCAAAGCCGCTGTAAGAGGAGACCAGCTGGATCGCGGTCTGCGCCTCCGGGCTTGGCATGGCGGTGTTGGCCGGTCCGGGGGTGGGGAAGGCGAGCAGGGTCTCGTCAAGATCGGCCATGCCCTGGCGCACTTTGAGGTAATGGTTGCGGATTTGGTTGCAGCCGACGATGACCAGGGTGGTGATGAGGAAGGTGACCCAGCCGCCTTCGGTGAATTTTTCGTAGGTGGTTATGGTCAGGATCGTCAGGCAGAGGATAAAGGCTATGGCGTGGATGTTCAGGCTCCTTTTCCACTGCCGGTCTTCATGACGCCGCTTGATGTAAAACAGCGACATGCCCAACTGGGAGAGGGAAAAGGTGACGAAAACATTGATGGAGTACATGACCACCAGGGCGGAAACCGAGCCATGGCTGTACAGCAGCAACCCGATGGCGGAAAGACCCATCAAGATGATGCCGTTGTGCATGGTGAGCCGTTCGGACAGGGCAGCGAAACGGTGGGGGAGCCAGGAATCCACCGCCATGTTGGCCATGACCCTTGGCCCATCCACGAACCCGGTTTGGGCGGCGACCAAAAGCAGGGCGCCCTCCGAGAAGAT
>Ga0315272_10001180_pt1 | contig 13007 bp, 8 predicted proteins | sample C3_middle_MG_FD_203918 | JGI IMG/M metagenome (GOLD analysis project Ga0315272, IMG submission 203918) | Sediment microbial communities from Yellowstone Lake, YNP, Wyoming, USA - C3_middle | ecosystem: Environmental > Aquatic > Freshwater > Lake > Sediment | place: USA: Wyoming | collected...
GCTGCGCTCGAAGCAGCGGCGTGGTTCATTGATGCTCACGTCGGTAACGATCACGTCGCTGGCGCCGGCCTCGCGGCACAAGAGGGCAACCTCCGCGACCACCTCGGGATTCGTATTGGCGGCCTGCGCAGGCGCGCGATCCCAGGAGATATTCGGCTTGATGACCACGACATTCCCGCGCGCGATGAAGCGGCCCATGCCACCGAGCTGCCGCAGCGCGGCGCGAACCAGCAAGCGTGGGTCGTTGCCGCGGATGACCGCCATCTCAGGGAGGCGCGGATCGGCCGGAACGGTGAAGTCGCGCGGACGATCGATGGCGGTCCGCTCTTCCGGCCGGCGGCTGCGATCGTAAAGCCAGAATTCAACCCCGGCGGCTGTGGCGCTCAGCCCGGCCAGCCCAGCCAGCCTCACCAGCGCGTCACGACGCCCGAATTTGCCGGGAGCCTGAGCCATGGGGTCACACTTTACTCGGCGCCAGTTTCAGTCTAAATCTGATGGTGTGATCCCACAAGACAGGGCGTCCAATGCGACGATGTTGCTCGCCGTATTGATCCTGATCGGGCTTACGGCGGTGGTCGCGCAGATCGTCCTGATGCGTGAATTGATCGTCGTTTTCTACGGCAACGAGATCACGCTGGGGCTGACGCTGTGCACCTGGCTGTTGTGGACGGCGTTGGGCAGCAGCCTCATGGGGCGCGTGGGCGGCCGGGTAAGCTCGCGTACGCTTGTTGCCGCATTGGAGGGCGTGGTCGCAATCGCGTTCCCGGCCTCGATCGTCGCGGTCCGCGCCAGCAGAGCGGCGCTCGATGCCCTGCCCGGGGAGATTCTGGGGCCCGGGCCGACGCTGCTCACCTCGTTCTTGGCGCTTGGCCTGTTCTGCACCGTATCGGGATGGCTGTTTGCCGCCGGCAGCCGGCTGTACGCCGAGGAGAAGGCCGGTTCCACCGCGGAGGCCACCAGCGCCGCATACCTGTTGGAAGCGGTGGGCTCCGGCGCGGGAGGGCTCCTGGCGGGCGTGATCCTGATTCGCTACCTGAGCCCATTCGACATGGCCGCGCTCCTGGCGCTTCTGAACCTGGCCGCCGCTGCCATGCTCACTATCGCCGCGCGGCCGATGCGCCGCGCCCTGCTGGCCGCGCTCCTCGCGGTTTTCGCCGGGGTAGTGTTTCCTCTCGCCACACGGCACTTGGAGGATTGGTCGCGCGCCCTGATGTGGCGCGGCTTTCACGTAGCCGCATCGCGGGATTCGGTCTACGGCAATCTGGTGGTCGCGCAGACCGAGGGTAGCGCCAGCTTGTACGAAAACGGCCTCGTCCTCTTCGATGCGCCCAATCCGGCGGCGGCGGAAGAGGCCGTGCACTTCGCTCTGCTCGAGCATCCCGAGCCCCACAGCCTGTTGCTGATCGGCGGGGGCGTCAACGGCAGCCTGGCGCAGGCGCTGCGGCATCCCAGTCTCGAGCGCCTGGATTATGTGGAGCTGGACCCCGCGATTCCGGAAATGGCCGCAGTCTGGTTTCCGCGCGAATGGGAACCGGCCCGCACGAGCGCGCGAGTGCACGTGCACGAGAGCGATGGACGGCTCTTCCTAAAGAACGCCGGCAGAACGTTCGACGTCATCATTGTCAACCTGCCCGACCCGGAGACGGCCCAGCTCAATCGTTTCTACACGCTCGAATTCTTCCGCGAGGCGCGGCGCGGCCTGAATCCAGGCGGAATACTCTCCTTGCGCGCAACCGCGTCGGAGAACTACATCAGCCCTCCCGCCGCGGAGTTCCTGCGCTGCATTTACAGGACCCTGCGCGAGGCCTTCCCGGAGGTCATCGCAATCCCTGGCGACACCGTTCACTTCTGCGCCACCGACCGCCGGGGCATCCTCACCACGGACCCAGCCGTGCTTTTGCGCCGGCTGAACACCCGTGGTCTGCAGACCGACTATGTCTCCGAGTTCTACCTTCCGTTCCGGATGTCGCCCGACCGGGTGGCCCAACTCGATTCGGACATCCGTCCGCGGCCAGACACGCCGGTGAATCGCGATTTCGCGCCGATCGCCTACTACTTCGACGTGGCGCTGTGGAGCACCCGGTTCCACCAGGTCTACCGGCCGCTGTTCCAGGCCCTCGCCCAGACGCCGTTCGAAGCCGTCGCCGGCGGCACAGCATTGCTCTTGCTTGCCGCAATGCTGTTCGCCGGCCGCCTTCCGGCCAAGGAGCAGCGCGCGCGTGTCAGCGCCGGCTTCTGCGTGGTCAGCATGGGGTTGACGATGATCGGCCTGGAGATCCTGCTGCTGCTTGCGTTTCAGGCGGTCTACGGTTATGTGTATCACCAACTCGCCATCGTCATTGCGGGCTTCATGGGCGGGCTGGCCTGCGGCGCGTGGTTGGGAGTCCGCCGGGTGCGGCCGAACGAGATGAGGCTGCTCGCACTCGTGCAAGCAACCGCGGCGGTGTGTCCGCTCCTGCTATACGCGCTGCTGGCCGCGGTGGCGCGTCTGGACCAACCCGCGCAACTGGCGGTGGTGGGACAGGTGCTGTTTCCCCTGCTGGCCGTACTGTGCGGCCTGCCGGGCGGGTTCCAGTTTCCCGTCGCGAGCCGCATCTACTTCGATCAGGCGGCGCGGCGCGGCGGCAGCATGGGCGCACTTTACGGCCTCGATCTGGCGGGTTCGTGCATCGGCGCCGTCGTGTTGAGCGTGTACATTATCCCCGTTTACGGTTTCTTCAAAATGGCGCTGCTGCTGGCCCTGGTCGGTCTGGCGCCGGCGCTTCTGGCCGCGGCATCCCGGAACGCTGGAAGTCCCTCAAAGCCGTTGACCGCGCAGGCTGAAACACCACGGCTGTGAAGACAAACAGGTCGGCGCCGGGGTCGCGCCATGCGTCCTCGGGCAGGCCCGCTTTCAAACAGGTCTCCCGCACAAAGGTGAGGCGGTCCCAGTTGTATTCGGTCGCCACCTGCGGAAGCAGCAGCCCCTGCGTATTACCCTTCCGCACCAGCAGGCCGTGCAGTCCCACGCGGATCTGGTTGATATCGGACACGCGGCGCAGCGGTGAGAGCACGGAGATCTCGTATGTCAACTCGCCGAGCTCCTGCCGGCTCACAGGCGGGAAGCGCGGATCCCGCAGCGCGGCCAGGGCCGCCACGTCGCGCACGGCGAGATACAGTGGCTGCTCCGCGTGTATGTGGCCGATGCAGCCCCGCAATTCACCGCGCTTGGTGAGCGTCACGAACGCGGCGCGATCGATGTTCAGCGCGGGCAGCTTCGGCGCCGGGCACTCATACACTTTCTGTTCCAGAACGGCGGTTTCAACCGACTTCCTCGCAATCCGGATCAGCTCATCTTTCGCCTCCTGGCTGAGCGAGAACGCCGCCTCCGGGGCGTCAGCCGGCGCCGGCCCTTTGCTGAAGGCGATGGCGGCATAGCCGACCACGCGCCCGCGCTCGCCGGTAGCGTCGCCGCTATTGGCGTATTTCAGCACCTGTGCCTTGTTCGCGCCCAGCCGCTCCGCCGCAATCATGGCCGCAATTATGGGACCGCCTCCGCACGCCTCCCAGTTCTGCTGGTCGAAGTTGACCGACATGCCGAGATAATCCCACTGTTCTATCCCCTGAAGGGTCTTGTGATCGATGCGCACGGCTTCATCGTAAGGATGGTAGTGCGACAGGTCGGAGCTCGCCACAATCAGGGTATCGCTCCCCTGACTCAGTTCTGCCAGGGCAACTCCGAGTGCGCGGCATTGCTCCCAGCTCTGATCGCCCATGACGATGGGCACCAATCGGAACTCGCCCAGTACGCGCTGCAAGAACGGGAGCTGCACTTCCACCGCGTGCTCACGCTTGTCCCCCGACGGCGCGTGCCCGGCGACCGAAAGCCGGATGGACGGGCCTATCTGCACGAGACGGTTGACGAAATCCCGATCGACCGGCACCACGCCTAACGGAGTCGAGTACGCGTCGCCATCATAAACCGACGAAAAGCCGAAAGCCTCAAAATGCGAGGGGGCGATGACCACCACACGCTGCGGCTTGCGGCCTTTCAGCAAGGCATAGGAATACGCCGCCACGGCGCCGGAGTATTGATAGCCCGCATGAGGCACGGCGATCGCGATGACGCCGGGTACGGCGGATTCCTTCGCCTGAGCCAGAAACCGGTCCAGCATTCCGCCGAGTTCGGCGGCATCCGCCGGATAGAACGCTCCCGCCACCGCGGCGGGCCGGACCTCCGCTTTCTGGACCTTTGCCTGCCGTTGCCCGCAACACGGCAGCAGCGCGCAGATCGCCGCCAGCGGTAGAACGAATACGCCAGGATGCATGACGCTCACCCCTCCCATTTGCCAGGGATCGCCTGCCCGCAATACTGGCATCTGCCCTTGCGCAGGTGTACGGCCTTCACCATCAGGCCCGCGCGCTCAACCACGGCGCGCCTGCACCTCGGGCAATACGTGCTCTCCGCGGGATGGCCGGGCACGTTGCCAAGATAAACGTAGTGGAGCCCTTCGGCATCGGCGGCCGCTTTCGCTCGTTCCAGCGTCCGCAGCGGGGTGACGGGAAGGTTCTTCAATAGGTATTCAGGATGGAAGCGCGAGAAATGCAGCGGGACATCCGGGCCCAGCTCGGATTTCATCCAGCGCGCCAGTTGCCGGAACTCCTGGTCGGTGTCGTTCAGCGTGGGAATCACCAGGTACACGATCTCGGTCCACATGCCCTGTTTGCGCAAGGTCACCAGTGCATCGAGGACTGGCTTGAGCTCCCCGTTGACAACTTCCTTGTAGAACTTCTCGGTGATGCCCTTCAGGTCTACCTTCACCGCGTCCACGCAGCCGCATAGTTCGCGCAGCGGATCCTGCTGGATGAAGCCCCCCGTCACGACAATGTTTTTGACGCCCGCGGCGCGGGCCGCCCGCGCGGCATCGACCATGTATTCGTAGAACACTACGGGCTCGCTGTAGGTGTAAGCGATCGAGGGGCAGGAGTACTGGCGCGCCAGTTGAACCAGATCCCGCGGAGAGATGCGCGTGGCTCGTACCTGCTCCGGACGGACCTGCGAGATGTCCCAGTTCTGGCACATGCGGCAGTTGACGTTGCATCCCGCCGTCGCGACGGAAAATGCCAAGGTCCCGGGGGCGAAATGAAAGAACGGCTTTTTCTCCACGGGATCGGCGTGCGCGGCGCAGATCCGGGAATGTACCAGCGTGTAGTAAATGCCGCCGCGGTTCTCGCGCACGCCGCAGTAGCCGCGCTCGTGATCGTCGATCACGCATTCCCGCGGGCACAGCTTGCACTTGGTCTTCTGGTTCGGCAGCTTCTCGTAGTAACGGGCTTCGACCGTGAATGGTGCATCGCTCTCCGCGGCGGCGGCGCCCCGTCCCGCGCCACAGACAGCCAGTGGGGGGAGCGTGGCGGTCTGCAGGAATTGACGCCGGTCCATGTCATACCTCCACGCGGTCGATACGCTTCGGGTCGTCCGTCCCAAGACGGTGGCGCGCATCGGCGGCGGTGGTAATCCACACGGGTTCGCGCTTCAGCGCCCGCAGCGGTGGCAGGCCCTTTTCGGCACGCTTCCGCTCGATGATCTGCCACCCTGTGTAGTCCAGCGCCACCGGATCGCGCGCCACGATGAGACCGTTGAACGGCCAGCTCCATTGCGGCATGTAGGACGGCCCGCCGTCGTACTGAGCCGTGATCGCGTCGCAAATGGTCAGCCGGACCTTCTGCCGGATCGGCGGCAGCATGTAGACGTCGGCGACGTAAGGATCGCCGGCGTTGCCGTGGTACTTGTTCGGGTTGTGGATCGCGCCGAAAAAGTTCTTGAGCGCCATGGTCACGCCGGCTATGCCATGGTCCTTGAGAACCGGCAGACTGATCACCGCATCGCAGGTCCGGGTCAGCGATCTGCTGATCAGGCTTCCCGCGCTGCCGAACACAGAGAGCTCATCCTCGTAGCCTGCCTCATCATTGCCGATGCAGCGAATGCGCCCGCCGAAGGAGCCCGCGCGGAATCCGCCGCTCTCCAAATCGGAACTCAGCCGGTCCCAGATGACGATCTGCCTGGGGGAGACACCCGCCTGCTGCAGGCGCTCGCAGACCGCTTCGACCAGGCGGACGCTGGTGGAGGCGGTGCCCCGACCGGCCAGGCAGTTCACTTTGAGGCCGACCACTTCGCCGGGGCGGACCACGCGCTTCCAGGCTTCCACGGGCGAGTCCGAATCGAAGAACGCCTGAACGGCGTGGTCCAGCAGGCTGAGGACACGCCTGGAATCGGGGGCGGCGCCAGGGGCCCGCAATGCCGCGTCGCGCGCCACGACAACCCTGGACTTGCCCTCGACGGGGCCGAACCCCGCCAAGCCGGCGCACGCCTTCAGCATGCCCCGGCGGCTTACCGGCGGACCCTGGCTCATAATGGACCTCACCGTCCGATTCAGCTTGCCCGTTCCCTTTATAGCACCGGCGGCACGGAACCAGTCAGGGGAGCCTTCGAGCTACGCCACGCGCCAATTCGATCAGCGCCGGTTCCGTTTGCGGCGTGTCCTGAAAGGCGACGATGCGCACGAAACAGGCGCCTTTACGAAAGGTCAGCGTCTGCCCGTACAGCCGGGCGGCATCCCCCAACGCGATACCTCGGCTGCCGGAAGAGGACTCCGATTCCATGATCCGGAGCGCACCGCCGGAACCGCTCATGACATGGAGATCGACGGTGGCTTCGATCCCGTCGCGATACCGGTACTCCGACGTCAGCGTCCGGCGCACCCCCGCATGGACATAACGGTCGGCATCGCCGTCGACGTACCGCCACAGGTTCCCGGCATCGAACGCCCGCGTTGGCCGGGTCTGCGTCCAACCCGCGATTTCGCCGGATGCGGGCAGCAGCAGGCCCACGGGTTTCTGAGGGCGGAGGAGAAGCTGGTTGTCCTTCGACCGGCTCTCTCCGATGCTTGTGACGTACACGGCGGGCCGGTCCCGTACGGGACACGCATACTCGCACGCGCCGCAGCCTACACAGCGTTCGGGATCCACCCAGGGCTGCCGCAACTGCCGCTTGGCGCCAGTGCTGTCCGTCACCTCCGCCGGAATCAGATAGATGGCCTTCGGAGACGTGGGACACCACTCCTCGCAAACAATGCACTCGGTGGCCATGGACCAGGGCAGACAGCGGCCGCGATCATAGAACGCGGTGCCCAGCCGGATGGGCTTTGCATCGCCGCCGACCCAGGCCTTCTCCCGTTCCGTGAAAGCGCGGATGGCGCCGGTTGGGCAAACCTGTCCGCAGAGCGTGCACGTCGGCTCGCAGTATCCGATCCGCGCCACAATCACGGGTGTCCAGAGGCCCTCCGCGCCCGCCTCCTGCCATGCCGGGTGCACCGCGTTGTTGGGGCAGACCTTCATGCACTCGCCGCAGCGGATGCAGCGCGCCAGGAAGTCCGTCTCAGCGAGCGAACCCGGGGGACGAATGAGCCGGGCGTCGTGCCGGGCGGGAAGCGTGGTTCCGCCGCGAAGCAGCGGGACAGCGGCCACGCCCGCCGCCAGAGCCGTCAGCGCCCGACGCCGTCCCAGATTTGGCCCTTCAACCGTAGCGGTCCCGGGTGGAAAGAGACGGAACCGCAGGCCGCCTTCGGGGCAATCCGCCACGCAGTTCATGCACAGATGGCATTCGGCTTTGCGCCACGGCGCGCCGGGTATGGGATCTTCTCCACCCTGGCAGTGCAACAGACACCGGTTGCAGTCATGGCAGTTGCCGCTGAGCTTCTCCAGTCCCAATACAGACCAGCGCGAGCACGCGCCCAGCAACGCGCCCAGTGGGCACAGTGCCCGGCACCAGAAGCGCGTGATGCGCAAGTTGAGAGCCAGAAGAGCCACGAACAGCAGACCCAGCAAAAAGGCTTGGCGAAAATGCGGCTGCCCAAAGCCGGGCAAAAGTTGTCTGACCGCCAGATGCAGGGCATCGCCGGTAGCCCGCGGGCCGGCGACCGGGCTCGTGCTCAGCGGACTCAGGACCGCATTGACGGCGGAGTTCAGCGCAGGCAGGATCGAAAGCCCCAACGAGCGCACCGCGAACGAGTTCGGGTCCAGCATTCCGCCGATCGAACTGCCAAGCACCGCCGCCGCCAGCAGCGCAATCAGCAGGTAATATTTGAAGACCTGCCACGGCCGGTACCGGTTGGACTCAATGCGCCGGGGGCTGCTCTTCCAGCCGGAGCGGACGCTGCCGAAGAAGTGATGCAAGGTTCCCAGCGGGCAGATCCAGCCGCAGAAGAAGCGGCCGAGAAAGAAGGTCGGAATCAGCACGGCCAGACTCCACAGCAGCCCCCGCGGCAGTGCGTGCGCCGCCAGCGCGCTCGAAAGAGCGACGAACGGGTCTGCGTCGAGGAAGAGTCGAACCGGCCAGGGCAGCGCGGCGTCGCCGCCTGCCGTATATATGGCGTCGCGGAGTTCCGTGCGAATCAGCAGAAAGAGGAACAGCAGCAGGAAGACGATCTGCGTGAGGAGTCGCAGCCTGGCGAGCGGCGTTCGGCGCCGGGCAGGCGGCTTACTCTCGGCAGGTTGCGGAGGATTCCGCATCGCCATTCTCTGCATCCGCGTTCGCGGGGTTCTCTTCCAGCCCGAGTATATATCGGCGCACCATCTGACGTGGAGCGTCCCGATGCCATGCGACCATCGCTTGGGCAATTGGGGATCTGGGCGGAGGCCTGGCGCGTGATAGGAACCCCTCTCAACCGGTATACGCCCCGGAATTCCGGGCCGCTCCGATTCTGCGCCAGCGCGACTCTCGACCGTAGGCAATCTCAACAACCACTGGGGCAACCGGTGTCAAAAACCTCAGGGCGATGGGTGTAGAACCGCAGGCTGATGTTACAATTGCGGAATTAATCAGCAATCAGGGTGCTTTTGTCTGGTTGGAGTCTGAATTGCTTGTCTTCTGAGCCCGAAGGAGGCCTGCATGAAAGAGTCTGGCCATTTGATCCGCCTGGCGATCCTCTTCGCGGCCGGGCTCGCGGTCTTCCTCTTGATCCGGCAGGCGCTCGTCCCGCCCGGATTCGGGAAGTACGGCCATTTTCGCGCGGGCGCACTGGACGACGTGCGGGCGCATCCAATCCGCTTCGCCGGCCGCGCGGCCTGTGAGATGTGCCATGAGGACAAACTCAAGGAGCTCAAGAGCGGAAAGCATGCCGGCGTCGGCTGCGAGGCATGCCACGGGGCGCAGGCCGTGCATGCCGACGACCCGATGAAGAGCAAGCCGGTTCTTCCCGACACCACGTCGCTTTGCCCGCGCTGTCACGCCGCGAATTCGGCTAAGCCCAAGTGGTTTCCGCAAGTTGTGGTGCGCGACCACGCAGGGACGGAGCCCTGCAAGAGTTGTCACCAGCCGCACAACCCGAAGATCGGGTAGGAGGAACCCTATGAGCACGACACGACGGGAACTGCTCTCTCAGATTTCGAAGCTCCTCATTGTCACTCCCGCTGCCGCGGCGTACCTGGACCGGCTGAGCGGCGCGGAGACCGGGCCAGCTTCGAAGTACCTGATGGCGGATCACTATTGGGCGATGGCGATCGACATTGAAAAGTGTATCGGTTGCGGCAACTGCGTACGCGGTTGCGCAGCAGAAAACGGCGTGCCGCGCGGCTACTTCCGCACCTGGGTGGAGCGCTATGAGGTGGGTGCCTGGCCGGAGTCCGAACACCCCGAAGTGGACTCGCCCGATGGCGGATTTGAGGGCTTCCCCGAGAAGTCCCGCCCCGGTGCGAAGAGCTTCTTCGTGCCGAAGCTTTGCAACCACTGCGCGCACTCCCCGTGCGTGCAGGTGTGTCCCGTCGGCGCCACCTTCGAAACGCCGGACGGGCTGGTGCTCGTCGACCAGACCTACTGCCTGGGCTGCCGTTACTGCGTACAGGCCTGCCCCTATGGGTGCCGCTACATCCTCCCGGACAAGCAGGTGGTAGACAAGTGCACGCTGTGCTACCACCGCATCAGCAAGGGCTTGACCACGGCGTGCTGCGAGGTGTGCCCCACCGGAGCGCGCAAGCTGGCCGATCTGAAAGATCCCAAGGATCCGATCCATGAGTTTCTGCGCACGAACAGCGTGCAGGTGCTCAAACCCCACATGGCTACGGGTGCGAAGGTCTATTACAAGTCTTTAGACCAGTCGGTGCGTTAGAGGAGACAAGCAATGGACCCACTCATAGTCAAAGGCGTCGAAGGCTTCATGTATCCCAATGAAGTCGAACTCCAGTGGAGCATCCTGATTGTCCTCTACCCGTTCATCACGGGACTGGTCGCCGGTGCGTTCATCCTGGCATCGCTCGAACGCGTATTCAACGTGGCTGCCGTGAAGCCAACCTATCGTCTGGCGCTTCTCACGGCCCTCGCCTTCATGCTGGTGGCTCCGTTGCCGCTCCAGTTGCACCTCGGCCACCCGGAGCGCTCGTTTGAAATGTTCACCACGCCGCACAGCTCGTCGGCGATGGCGATGTTCGGCTTCGTCTACCTCTGGTACCTCATGGTGGTCCTGGTGTTGGAAATCTGGCTCGACTATCGCAAGGACATCGTGCTGATGGCGCAGTCGAGTAAGGGCCTGACCCGCCAGTTATACAGGCTCCTTTCGCTCGGGTCCTCCAATATCAGTGCAAAGTCCTTGCGCATCGACGAGCGCATGGGTTACATCATCACTGTCATCGGCATCCCGTCGGCATTTCTTCTGCACGGCTATGTCGGTTTCATCTTCGGTTCGGTCAAGGCCAATCCCTGGTGGTCCTCGCCGCTGATGCCCGTCGTGTTCCTCTTCTCCGCCATGGTGTCCGGCATCGCCCTGGTGATGCTGATGTACATGGCGTTGATGAAGATCCGCCGCCAGCCGCTCGACATGCGCTGTCTGGATACGATTGCGCGCTATCTCTTCTATACCTTCGTCATCGACTTCTCACTCGAGATGCTGGACCTGATTCACCGCATGTACGAAGCGGGCGAGTCGTTCCAGTCGCTCGACTTCATGGTTCACACGCGGCTTTGGATGTCGCATGTGATCGTGCAAATCATTGCCGGCACCTTGATTCCCCTTCTTCTGCTTGCCGCCACACAACTGCTGCGCCTGGGCGGTCCGCGCCGCCGGCAGATCTACGCAGTGTCGGGGATCCTGACTCTCATCGGGATCTTCGCCATGCGCTGGAATGTCGTTATTGGAGGACAACTCTTTTCTAAAAGCTTCCTCGGTTACACCACCTACAAACTCGACTTCGTTACGCGCGAAGGGCTGCTGCCCGCCATCATTCTGATGATTCTGCCGTTCGCGATTCTGTGGGGGCTTGCCAAGCTCCTGCCTCCTTGGGCGCCTAGCGAAGTCCGATCTGTGTGAGGTTTGCATGGGGGAGACGCGGGATGATCTGTCCGCGCGGTTCGACGAGTTGAGCCGCGTCGTTGAAGAACTACGCACCCGTCTGACGGTGCTCGAATCACATGCCGGGCTGCTCAGCGCTCCCTCCAGCGCCCTGGCGGCCGCGTCGTCCGCGCAGTTTCCGGCGGAAGCTCTCTCCGTGGATTCGGCATTCGCGCCGGCGGACGACCAGATTCAGGCCGAGAGCCTGATTCCCGCGCTCGGCTGGGCATTCCTCGGCATTGCCGGAGCTTACCTGTTGCGCGCCATGACGGGGGCCGGTGCAATTGCAGGCCTGCTCGGCGCCGGCGCCGGAGTGGTTTACTCCGGGTGCTGGCTGGTTTTCGCAGCCCGCCGCGCCGCCGACAATCGGATGCATAGTGCGGTCTACGCCCTCACCGCGGCGCTGATACTGGCGCCGATGCTGTGGGAAACGACCGTCCGGTTCCACCTGCTTCCGGTCGAGTCGGCGTCCGCCGTCCTGGTGGCATTCGTCCTGCTCGGGCTGACCATCTCCTGGAAGCGCAATGTCTCGTCCATCGCTTCCATAGTGACCCTGACGGCCCTGGGCACCACCGCGGCGCTGTTCCGCGAAACACACAATACAGCGGCCTGTATTGTCACCGTCCTGGTGGTGGCGGCGGCGGTCGAGTTCTCCGCGTGCCGCGATCGCTGGCTGCGTCTTCGCTGGATCGTTGCCGCGGCGGCTGACCTGACGGTGCTGCTGGTGACCGTGATGGCGACCATCGGCTCTTCGTCGGTGGAAGCTTTTGTTCCGCCTTCTCCAGCGATCGTTCTTGCGTCACAGATCGCGCTGCTGACCATCTACCTCAGCAGCACCGTCGACCGGACGATCTTCCGCAAGCTGCCGATCATTCGCTTCGAAATCGGTCAGACCGCCGTGGCGTTTCTCATTTCGATACTCGGAGCGCTTCACCTCGCGGGAATCAACCAGGCCGCGGCGGCGGGCGTCGGTCTGTTTTGCCTGACCGGCGGCGCCGCCTGTTACCTGGTTTCGTTTGCGTTCCTCCACCGCACGCGTCAGCGTGACCGCAACTGCTACGCCTACTCGACCTTTGCCATCCTGCTCACGGTCGCAGGCTGCTGGGTGCTCTTGACGGGCTCCGCGCTGGCGGGCATGTGGTCGCTGCTGGCCGCGGCTACCGTCTGTGCGGTCTTCCTGAGCGATCACGATACTCTGCGCCTGCACAGCGCGGCCTACCTGATTCTTGCGGGCGTGACCGCCGAACTCGTACCTCAAGCGCTGGGCCGGATCATGGGCGCCAGCGCACAGGCCGGGAGCCTCCCCTCGAACGGATATTTATGGACGCTGGCGGGCTCCGCGCTTTGCTACCTGGCCTTCCTCCGTCTGGGTAACCGCGCCGCAGCGCACTGGATGGACCGCGCCGGAGCGACCCTCTCGATCGCGTTGGTGTGCCTGGCGTTCACGGGTCTCGCCGCCAGCGCGGTATACCGCTACCTTTCGCCCGCGCCTCCGTTGCGCACCGCGCTGATCACCGCCGTCGCACTCGGTGCGGCCTGGGGTGGACTGCACTGGCGCCGCCGGGAACTCACTTGGCTTGCGTACCCGCTCATGGCGCTCTCGGGTTTTAAGCTCATCACGGAGGACTTCCAGCAGGGGCGCTCCAT
>Ga0315272_10001181_pt1 | contig 12997 bp, 9 predicted proteins | sample C3_middle_MG_FD_203918 | JGI IMG/M metagenome (GOLD analysis project Ga0315272, IMG submission 203918) | Sediment microbial communities from Yellowstone Lake, YNP, Wyoming, USA - C3_middle | ecosystem: Environmental > Aquatic > Freshwater > Lake > Sediment | place: USA: Wyoming | collected...
TCCGGTAATGCCATACCGTTGTGGGGCGGCTCTCCAGAGCCGCGCGGGGCCTCCAGACCCCGCTCCGTGGCTGACTTCTGATCGGCGCTCCAGCGCCCACTACCAGTCGGCTCGCCCACTGGCCCGCTTTGAACTGACCTTATCCTGCCGAACGGCGCACCCCAGTCAGCAAACGCGCGATCCAAGCGCGCCTTCCGCGAACCTACTTCAGCCCGCCGTCGCGCGTGATGACTTCGGCGCCGAGAAATGGCCGCAGCGCTTCCGGTACCACCACCGTGCCGTCTTTCTGCTGGTAGTTCTCGACGATGGCCAGCCAGGTCCGCCCGATCGCCAGACCGCTGCCGTTCAGGGTGTGTACGAACTCGTTCTTCTTCCCGGCCCGGTACCGGATCCCGGCCCGGCGCGCCTGGAAGCTCTCGAAATTCGAACACGAAGAGATTTCCTTGTACACGCTCTGACCCGGCAGCCACACTTCCAGGTCGTACGTCTTGGCCGAGGAGAAGCCCATATCGGTCGTGCACAGCAGCATGCGCCGGTAGGGCAGCCCCAGCTTCTCCAGTACTTCCTCGGCGCACCGCGTCAATCGCTCATGCTCCTCATAGCTGTCTTCGGGCTTCGTGAACGCCACCATTTCCACCTTCTGGAACTGGTGCTGCCGGATGATGCCGCGCACGTCGCGTCCGTGGCTTCCCGCCTCGCTGCGGAAGCAGGGCGTGTACGCCGTCAGCCGGATGGGCAGCCGGTCCATGTCCAGCGTTTCGTCGCGGAACAGGTTAGTCACCGGCACTTCGGCGGTCGGCGCCAGCCACAGGTCCCAGCCTTCGCAGTGGAACAGATCTTCGGCGAACTTCGGCAACTGTCCGGTTCCGAACAGGCTGGCCGAGTTGATCATGAACGGAGGCAGAACTTCGGTGTATCCATGCTCTTTGGTGTGTAGATCGAGCATGAAGTTCATCAGCGCGCGTTCGAGCTTTGCGCCCAGACCGAAGTACACAGCGAACCGCGCGCCGGTGATCTTCGTCGCCCGCTCGAAGTCGAGAATTCCGAGATCCGGGCCCAGGTCCCAGTGCGATTTCGGTTCGAAATCGAACTGCGGGATGACGCCCCATCTGGAGACTTCGACGTTGTCGGCCTCGGACAGTCCTTTCGGCACCGATTCGTGCGGCAGGTTCGGGATTCCGGCCAGCATCAGCCTGAAATCTTCGTCGATCCCTTTCACCTGTTCGTCCAGCGCCGTGATCCGTTCGCCGATTCCGCGCACCGCGGCCTGCAGCGCTTCGGTGTCTTCGCCTGCCTTCTTCTTCTTGCCGATCGCCTGCGACTCCGCGTTGCGCTGGGCCTTCAACGCCTCGATTCCGGTGACCGCCGCGCGGCGTTTCGAGTCGGCTGCGCGAAAGACTTCCACGTCCAGCGTGAAACCGCGGTCCGCCAGCTTTGCGGCAACCGTCTCAAGATTGGATCGAAAATAGCTCAAATCATGCATAAAAACCGTCTTTTCAAAATACTAAACAGCCGCGACCGTGAGGGAGTCGGGATGGCCTGCCGAGCCGCCTTTGGGAATGAAAGTGGCTGGAGCGTGGTGGGGCAGACTTCAGTCTGCAGACCGGCTTCAGCCGGTCTCTCCGGCGAGGCTCTGCGGGGCTGAAGCCCCAGGCACAATGAATTCTGCCCCACGGCCTGCGCCGTGTCTTTCGCGTGAGCGGCGACATCTCCGTACAAAGAGCGTCCGCCTGCCCGTCGGTTGCCACTATCGACTCTCCCCGGTCACCCACGGGAGCGGCGGCATCGTACCCCGATAATCGGCTCTCGGCCGGATCAGCCGGTTGTTCGCGAATTGCTCCAGAATGTGCGCCGTCCAGCCTGACATCCGGCTGACCGCGAACACCGGCGTGAACAGGTCCACGGGGATCCCCAGTGAGTAGTATGTCGAGGCGGAATAGAAATCCACGTTGGGGTAGATGCCCATCTTTCGCGCGGCAACCGTCTCTTCGATTTTGCGCGAGGTGAGATACAGGCTCTCCTGCCCGGTCCGCTTGCCCAGTTCTTCGCTCATCGCGCGCAGATGCGTCGCTCGCGGGTCCTGCGTCCGATATACTCGATGGCCGAAGCCGGGGACCTTCTTCTTCGCCGCCAGCATCGACTCCACCATCGTGGCGCCGCGCTCCGCTCCGCCAGCCTCCAGCAGCAGCCTGATCACGTCCTCGTTCGCGCCGCCGTGCAGCGGGCCTTTCAGCGCACCGATCGCCGCGGTGACCGCCGAGTAAATGTCGCTCAGCGTCGCTGCCACGACTCGGCCTGCGAAGGTCGAGGCATTGAATTCGTGATCGGCGTGCAGCATCAGCGCGATGTCGAAGGCTCTCTCGCTCACGCGGTCTGGACGGCGGCCGGTCAGGCAGTACAGGAAGTTCGCCGCGAAGCCCAGCTTCGGGTCTCCTTCGACGATGTGCAGATCCTTGCGTACACGGTCGAACGTCGTAACGATGGTCGAGGTCTGCGCCACCAGGCACAACGCTCTGTGCAGATTCGCCTCGGTTGAGGTCTCGCGCGCCCGCGGGTATAGCGACCCCAGCAGGCTCACGGCCGTCCTCAGCGCCTCCATCGGCTTCACCTGGGGGACGCTCTTCAGAAAATCGACCACAGCGCGCGGCAGTCCTCGTTCCAGGTAGAGCGCGCGCCGGACCTCCTCGAGTTCGGCCGGCTTGGGCAGTCGCCCGTGCCAGAGCAGAAAAGCGACCTCTTCAAAGCACGCGTTGTCGGCCAGGGTGTGGATGTCGTAGCCGCGATAGGCCAATACGCCCGCCTGGCCATCGATGAAACAGATCGAGCTTTCGGCGGCGATGATGCCTTCCAGTCCTGCGGCCGGTGCGCTCATGATCCTTACATTGTAAGGCCCGCCGGGCGCGTGGAGGCCTTGCCGGCAGTATTTCAGGGCCGTCCGGCCGCGGATAATGTACCGATCCTGATCAGATTCATCCGCTAAACTGTCAGGGGGAGATTGGATTCGATGGCGATTTCCGCCCGGAGTGGCCCGCGCACTGGCAGACAGGCTCAGCGCTTTCACGGACTGGACCGTGAGACACTCATCCGCGCCTTCCGCATCATGCAGACCGCCCGTCGTCTGGACGACCGTGAGGTCATGCTGAAGCGGCAGAACCGCATTTGGTTTCAGATCTCGGGAGCCGGCCACGAGTGCATCCAAACGGCGGCCGGACTGCTCCTGAAGCCTGGCGAGGACTGGTTCTTCACCTACTACCGCGATCGCGCCCTGGCCCTGACCCTCGGCATCACGCCGGAGACGATGTTGCTGGCCAGCGTCGGCGCGGCGTCGGACACTTTCTCCGGAGGGCGCCAGATGCCGTCGCATTGGTCGGACCCTGAGCTCCACATCTTCACGGGCTCGTCTCCGACGGGCACTCAGTTCGGGCCGGCCGTCGGTTCGGCGGATTCCCGGCGCTTCTTGAAGCCCGGCTCCGATGAACTGACGCTGGTCACCACCGGCGAGGGCGCCACCAGCGAGGGCGAGTTCTGGGAGTCTCTCAACGTCGCTTGCCTGGAGCGGCTGCCGCTGCTCTACGTTGTCGAAGACAATGGCTATGCCATCTCCACGCCGGTGGAGCGGCAGACGGCGGGCGGCAGTATTTCGAAACTTGTCGCGGGCTTCCCGCACCTGTTCACCATCGAATGTGACGGCAACAATTTCTTGGATTCCGTGGCTGCGCTCAGCCAGGCGATCGACTGGGTACGCTCCGGAGAAGGTCCCGCGCTGGTTCACGCGCATGTCATCCGGCCCTATTCCCACTCGCTTTCCGACGACGAACGACTTTACAAGACCGAGGCCGAACGCGAAGCCGAGGCGCTCCGCGACCCCGTTGTCACTTACCCGCGCTGGCTGATCTCGGAAGGCATCCTCGACGAACACGCCTATAAGCGGATCTGCCACGAAGTGGACGCGGAACTTCAGGAAATCACCGACCGCGTGCTCCACGTCGAGGGACCTGCTGCTTCAACCGCGCTCGAGTTCCTCTATTCCCCCGATGTCGACCCATGCGGGCCGCGTTTCGAAGCCGAGCCTCACTTCAAGGGCGAACCGCGCACCATGGTGGACGAGATCAACCTGACGCTCTCGGAAGAGATGGCGCGCAACGATCGGATAGTTGTTTTCGGCGAAGACGTTGCCGACTGCAGCCGCGAGGAAAATCTCAAGCAAGTGAAGGGCAAGGGGGGCGTCTTCAAGACCACCCACGGCCTGCAGAAGCGCTACGGCTACGACCGCTGCTTCAATACGCCCATCGCCGAGGCCAACATCATCGGCCGCGCGATTGGCATGGCGGCGCGGGGCATGAAGCCCGTGCCCGAGATTCAGTTCTTCGACTACATCTGGCCCGCGATGCTGCAGATTCGCGATGAACTGGCCACCATTCGCTGGCGCTCCGCCAATGCCTGGAGCGTCCCCATGGTCATCCGTGTGCCCGTTGGAGGCTATCTCAACGGGGGCGCCATCTACCATAGCCAGTGCGGCGAGGTCGCCTTCACGCACATTCCCGGGCTGCGGGTGATCTTTCCCTCGAACGCGCTCGATGCCTGCGGATTGCTGCGCACCGCGCTGCGCTGCGACGATCCGGTTCTCTTCCTGGAACACAAGCGGCTCTATCGTGAGCCTTACAACCGCACGCCCCATCCGGGTCCGGACTACACGATCCCCTTCGGTAAGGCGCGCATCGCCAAACCGGGCCAGAGCCTGACGCTGATCACTTACGGCGCCACGGTCCAGAAATCGTTGCAGGCCGCCACGCAGATCGAGAGCCGCCGCCAGGAAGTTTCCATCGAGGTGATCGACCTGCGCTCGCTGGCGCCCTACGATTGGGACTCCATCGCGGCCTCGGTGAAGAAGACCTCGCGAGTGCTCATCGTTCACGAGGACACGCTCAGCTTCGGCTATGGAGCCGAGATTGCGGCGCGCATCGCCAGCGATCTGTTCGAGTACCTCGACGCACCCGTGCGCCGCGTGGCTGCCATGGACACATGGGTCGGCTACCATCCGGAACTTGAGGACGCGATCCTGCCGCAGACCGAAGACATTGTGCGCGAGGCGGAAGCGCTGCTGGGCTGGTGAGGCGTTTATCCGCGAACATCCCCCGGCCAGTGATCCCTTCCCTCGCGCGGATGCACATCCCGCGGTCCGCGTAACGACTCTCAATTCTGAAGTCCCGGTCGTATTTGTTACGGCCCGGTATCTGCACTCCGTGATATCAGTGAGTGCGGGAGTTTCGTGATGCGCGTATTGATACTATTCTTTGTCGTTTTGTTTGCAGCCACCGCCGCTGAATTCGGGCATTACCGGATGCAGATTCACCTGGATCCCGTCAGCGGAGGTTTGCGCGTGGACTCGGAGTTCGCCTTCCCTGTCAAAGCGGGCCTGGCGCGTGTGAAGTTTGCCTTAAACAAGGGTCTTCACGTCACGGCCGCGAGTTGCGGGGAATGCCGCAGCTACTCATTCGAGACCGGCCAGCCGGCAGACGTCATGTACGTCCATAACGCGGCACCCCTGGAGTTCGTCTTCCAACGTCCTCTGCCGGAAACGAAAGCCGTTCATTTCAAGGTGAGCTATGAGGGCAAAGTGCTGCCCTCGGGAGAGAACTCCATGCAGGCTGACTGGGTGGAACTCGCGCTCTATTCCGCGTGGTTTCCGGTCAGCCCTGAACTTGGCCGCTACACCTATGATCTGGACGTTACAGTCGATCCCCAGTACAAACTCACCGGCGCCGGAGAAATCCGGATGCGCGATCCGGGCGCCTATGTGATTCACCAGGTCGCCGATACGTTCGATATCGTCCTGATGGCCGCGCCCCAACTCCAGACCCGCGATGTGGGTGAGTCGCTGCGGCTGGATTTCGTGGGGCTGGAACCGGACGAGGCGGCGCGCGTAGCCTCCGCCAGCGCCACGGTTATGGAGCGTCTTACTGAGTGGTTCGGGCCATCGAACTCGAAACGGCTCACCGTAGTTTTCACTCCGCGCGAGCGCGGCGGCGGCTACAGCCGGCCAGGCCTGGTCTGCTATTCGCGTTGGACCGTGGGTGCGGAGGACCGGTTGCTCCGGGGCCTGGCTCACGAGATGGGGCACTTGTGGTGGATTGGAGCGCCCGTGGAAACCTGGGAGGACTGGCTGAATGAAGGGTTTGCCGAATACACGTCCCTGATGATCGTTCGCGACCGGTTGGGAGAGACTGCATTTCAAAAAGAGATTGCAGACCTGGAGAAGGAGGCCCAGGGGGCACCTCCCGTGTGGGGAATCTCGCGGAGTGACGGCAGAGCTTACACGGTTCTGTATCAGAAGGGCGCTCTGATCCTTTACCGGCTCGAAAGGCAGATGGGCAAGGAGGCCTTCGCGCGCTATCTGAAGGACCTCGCTCGCGACAACCCCGGATCCGTGAACGAGGCGTTAGACCTGCTCGCGAAAACCAGCTCTCCGGATGCCCGGGCCAGTCTGGAAAGAATGCTGCGGGAGTGAGTCTTTCAGATTCGGTTCGAAACGCGCGAACATCATTACGAACTACGTTCGCGCCACGGGCGGTCCTGCGCCATCGTTCCGGCCCCAGCGCTGCCTCCGGCCTGTGGAGATGTGAATCCGCGTGAACCGCGATCCCGATGCAGTTCGCCGCTGCTCCGCGTGGAGGGATGACGGTGCCGCCGCGGAAACGCACCGCCACTGTTCGAACTCACTCCTCCTCGCAGCAGCCTTCGTACCGGTTCCCGCCGCTCGCGTGTTTCCCCATCGTGCCGGGACTTCGCAGCCAGTCGAACAACCGGGCGGGGCTGAGCTGTATCTCGACGACTGTCGCCTCGTGCGCCTCGATGGTCGCGATCATCATGCGCAGATGCCCGCCTTGTCCCCGGACGAAAATGCCGGTGTACTCCCCACGCCCCTGAGCGTGAACCTGAACCATCGATCGCCAGGACGATCCCAAAGCGTTACTCACGGCGGCGCGAAAATCGCGCAGCCTTTCCGGTGAGTAACTCAGATCCTCGAAGGTCGCGAGTTCGAACCCGTGCGCGCCCGAGGGAGCCGAGACCCGCACGAAGAGTTTGGCGAACCCCATCATCGGGATGTGCGTCCGGTGCACTCCCAGGTGCCCTTCAATCGCCCCTACGACCGTCTCGAAGTCGCGTTCCGCGCCGAGCGCCGGCCAGCACAGCGCTCCAAGCAGCAGACCGATTGCCGGGATGCAAATGGATCTCATGCTCTCCTCCAATCGTCTTCATCGACTGCCCCCGCACGCTCTCAGTCGTCGTCCTTCTCCTGCTTCTTCTGCTTCTCGTCGCCATGCATCTTGGGGATGCCAAACTGGCCTTCCAGCAGACCGAGGTGCTCCGGATCGATAGATCCCGAGATGTTCACGATCGTCAGTTCCTTGGGCTCCGTGGCTATGATGGCCAGTCCGGCGACGCTGCCGTTCTGCGAGAAGAAACAAACCTGGGCATTCTCACGGTCTTTCTTGCTGCGCACGTTCACGATGCACGACCAACCGGGGCCACGGAGTTGCTGACGCAGCAATTCCACGTCCGCGTCGGAATACTCGCCCTCTTTGGCGAATGTGTAGCTGCGGACGAAGATGCCCTTCAGCCCGGATACCACCTTCTTGGCCGCTTTCTCGTCGGCGTCTTTGTCGGAAAGGAACTTGCTGGCTAGGCCGAGAGTGTTAGGGTCCAGTGTGACGTCCACGACCTCCTCCGCCTTGTCGGCCAGCTTGGAGAACGAATCCGGGATCTTGAGCAACATCTGAGCCTGTGCCGCTCCGGCCGTCAATACGAGTAAACACACTGCGAGTTTCATAGTCTTTCCCTTCATATCTGTCGACCTGTCGTATCTTGCGCGCGCTATTTCGTGTGCTGTGGGATCATCTCCCGATCGCGTGGAACGGGAGTCTCGATGCAGCTAGTTCCAAGTTATCCGTAGAGACTGTCCCACGTTTTCGATCCTGTCAGCGGCCACCGCTCACTCTCCGGCTGTGCGCTCGCCGGACGCCATCACCTTCTCATGCAACGATTGAAGCTGCGTTCCTGTCACCCGCAGCGCCTGCATGAGTTTCTCTTTGGCGGCTTCGCCGTCCACCCGTTCCTGCCTCTCGCGTTCGTAACGCACCCCGGCCACCACGATCAGAACGAGCGCCGCCGTAAATGCCAGCCGCGTCATCAGCGGCATGCGCAGGTCCGGCAACCGGAACCATCGCGTGAGCCCCGTCGCCCGTTTCGGCTCCGCTGCCAGGCGGGCCATCAGACGGGCTTCAAAGCCCGCCGGCGGCGCCTCCCGGCGCAACGCATTCTTCAACTCATCGTCTAAACGGCTCATCCCAACTTCTCTCCGAGCGCCCGGCCGAACTTCTCGCGAAGCAGGGCCAGAGAGCGCTGCAAATGGCTTTTCACGGTGCGCACGGGCATTTCCAGCTCTCGCGCGATCTCCTCCGGGTCCAGGTCTTCCTGGTAACGGAGGATCATCACCATCTTCGCCTTTTCGCCCAGCGAGAGAATCAGCTTGCGCAGTTTCTCCCGCAACATCGGATCGTCCGGCGTCGTGACGCTCGCCCGCTCGCCTATGTCTTCAATGCTAATCCTCCGCTCGAGATGGCGGCTGCGCACATAATCGATCGAACGGTGGCACGCCACCCGGCGCAGCCAGGCCGTCACATGGCCCGGACTCTCCAGGCGCTCCCGCTGGCGGTACAACTGCAGGAATACATCCTGCGCCACTTCCTCCGCCGACGCCCGGTCGTGCAGGAAGTTCAAGGCGATGCCGAACACCATCGACTGGTGCTCGCGAACCAGGGCGGAAAACTCGGCCTCGGACTCTGCCTCGCGCGATGTTCCGCTCTCGCTCATCGTTCTACCCGGAACTGTCGCCGTCTGCACTCTCACGCTCTTCCTTCGTCTTCATTAGCTAATACGGTAGCGGCCCACCACCGGGACGCAGAATATTTTGCACCTTCTTAATCTGCCTATGAGCATATCCGGAAACCGGGCCGCGGCTGCGCAAGAGTGCCAATGGGGCTTTGGGCGCGCGACACCGCCGCTCCGTTTCGGGCGCAGGCGCGACCGTGAGGGGTGGCACATATCGCCAAGATGCAGAGGTCGCAGCTCCGTTTCGGGCGCAGGCGCGACCGTGAGGGCGCGCTGGACATGAGTGATTCCTGATTCTGAGCGGACTTTCGACGGAGCCGCCGTCGCCCGCTGGGCTACCTGTGGGAATGAAGGTGGAGGGAGCGCGTGTGGGGCAGACTTCAGTCTGCAGACCGGCGTCAGCCGGTCTCTCCGGCGAGCCTTTGCGGGGCTGATGTCCCGCGCAGAATGAATTCTGCCCCACCACGCGAACCGTGACTTTCGAGCGGCGCCTACGCTGGATCGCAGTAATCGCGCGGCGGAACGATCAGATCTTGGACGCTTCCTTCTTGTCGGGGTCGATGCCGAGATCCACCAGCGCCTGACGTGCCTTTTGCGAATCGAACTGGCCCCAGCGCGCAAGCTGCGAAAGCGCGGCGCTGGCGATGGATTCCGCGTCCACCTCGAAGAAGCGACGCAGATACGGCCGGCTGTCACTGCGTCCGAAGCCGTCGGTGCCGAGCGCCACCAGGCGTCCGCTCAACCACGGGGCCACCTGGTCGGCCAGTACCTTCATGTAATCGCTGGCGGCGATGATCGGGCCTTGCGTGCCTTCCATCACCTGTTGCACGAAGGGCTTGCGGGCCGGTTCCGCCGGATGCAGGCGATTCCATCGCTCCACGCTCAGGCCGTCGCGCCGCAACTGGTTGTAACTGGTCACGCTCCACACATCGGCCGGGATCTGGAATCGCTCCCACAGCAGGCGCTGTGCGCGCAATGCCTCGTTCAGCATGGACGCGCTGCCCCAGAGCTGCACGCGTGCCGGACCCTGCTCGCTCTTGCTGACCCGGTGGATGCCCTTCAGGATGCCGTCGATTGTTTCGGGGTCGTCGGGAATGGTCGGCTGGGCAAAGTTCTCATTGCCGAGGGTGAGGTAGTAAAAGACGTCTTCGTTGTTGCCGTACATCCGCCGCAGGCCCTCGCGGATGATGACCGCGATCTCATAGGCGTAAGCGGGATCGTAGGTGATGCAGTTCGGCACGGTGGAGGCCAGTACGTGGCTGTGGCCGTCCTCATGCTGCAAACCCTCGCCGTTCAGCGTCGTGCGTCCCGCCGTCGCTCCCAGCAGGAAGCCGCGTCCGCGCGAGTCGCCAAGCGCCCAAATGGCGTCGCCCACGCGCTGGAACCCGAACATCGAGTAATAGATGAAGAACGGGATCATCGGCTGGCCGTAGTTGGAGTACGCCGTGGAAGCCGCCGTGAAATCCGCCAGTCCGCCAGCTTCGGTGATGCCTTCTTCCAGAATCTGTCCGTCGCGCGCTTCCTTGTAGTAGAGGAATTGCTCGCTGTCCACGGGCTTGTAGAGCTGGCCCGCCGGGGAATAAATCGAGATCTGGCGGAACAGCGATTCCATGCCGAAGGTGCGCGCCTCGTCGGGGATAATCGGCACCACGCGCTTGCCCAGTTCCTTGTTCTTGAGCAGCGTCTTGAGAATCGCGACAAAGGCCATGGTGGTCGACACCGGGCGGCCGCCCGAACCATGCAGCGACTCTGCAAATTCGCTCAGCTCGGGCACGGGCAGATTGACGGTGGTGTTGAGGCGTGCGGGCAGGGAACCGCCCAGCGCTTTGCGGCGCTCCTTCAGATATTCAATCTCGGGCGAATCTTCCGGCGGACGATAGAACGAGACTGTGGAGACGGTGTCTTCCGGAATCGGAATGCGGAAGCGTTCGCGCAGCCGCATCAGTTCCTGCTCGTTCATCTTTTTCTGCTGATGGGTGGTGTAGCGGCCCTCACCGGTCTCGCCCATCCCATAGCCCTTGACGGTTTTGGCCAGGATCACGGTCGGCTGCCCGGGGCTTTGCGTCGCACGGAGATAGGCGTTGTATACCTTCACCGGGTCGTGGCCGCCGGGACGCAGTCCGCCAAGCTGTTCGTCTGTGTACGGGGCGAGCAGCTGGCGAATCTCGGGGTCTCTGCCGGCCAGCGTTTCACGGACATACGCCCCGCCGCGAACCGTCATGGCATGGAGTTCGCCGTCGACGCATTCTTCCAGCCGCCGGAGCAGGGCGCCCGTCGTGTCGGCCGCGAAGATCGGATCCCATTCGCTGCCCCAGACACTCTTGATGACGTTCCAACCCGCGCCGCGGAATTGCCCTTCCAACTCCTGCAGGATGTTGCCGTTGCCCCGCACGGGCCCGTCCAGCCTCTGCAGGTTGCAGTTAATGACGAAAATCAGGTTGTCGAGCCGCTCGTTGGCGGCAAGCTGCAGAGCGCCGCGCGATTCGGGCTCGTCCATCTCGCCGTCGCCCAGGAAGGCCCAGACCCTGCGGTCGCTGGGCGGCAGGATGCCACGGTTCTCCAGGTAGCGCATGAAGCGCGCCTGGTAGATGGAGTTAATCGGCCCCAGTCCCATCGAAACGGTCGGGAATTGCCAGAAATCCGGCATCAACCACGGGTGCGGATAGGAACTCAGGCCGGGGGCTTCCCTCAGTTCGTGGCGGAAATTCTTGAGATGCTGCTCGCTCAGGCGCCCTTCGAGGAACGCGCGCGAGTACATGCCCGGCGAGGCATGGCCCTGGAAGTAAATGAGATCGCCCGGCTGGTCCCCGATCCTGGCCCGGAAAAAGTGGTTCATGCCGATCTCGACCAGCGTGGCCGAGGAGGCGAACGAGGAGATGTGGCCGCCGATGCCGTCGTCGTACTTATTCGCGCGGACCACCATGGCTACGGCGTTCCAGCGGACCAGGCTCTTGATGCGCCGCTCCAGCTCGCGGTCGCCCGGGTACGGCATCTGTTCTTCAACCGGGATCGTATTGACGTACGGGGTCTTCGTGCTGAGTGTGGCGGGGGCGCCCTTCTTCGATGCCTCGACAACCAGACGCTCCAGAAGGTATCTGGCCCGCTCCGGGCCGCCCTCCTCAATCACCTGGTCCAGCGCATCCAGCCACTCCTGCGTTTCGGCGGGATTCAGGTCCGCGGGCCTGTCGGTCTTGCTTTTCAACATGGGTTCCAGAAGGGACTTTCTCAAGTTTATCTATCCATTACTGATGCCCGCAAAGCCCGGCAGGTCGCGAACTTCCGCGAGCAGCCGGAACTGGGCCCTCCGGCCAACCGGCCGCGCCGGGACAACGTGAAGGTTTCTAAAGAATCTTGCCACGAAAACGTGGTCGAATCCAGTCTGCGCGACCTTCACGTCCGTTAGAACGCTCCGCCATTCCCAGTGGGCCCGGGCGCGGATGAGACCCCGATTGACCGCAAACCGGCATCAATCGGTTTCGGGCGCCGGCTTGGAGGAGACCTCGCCAAACGGTCTCGGCTCGCGCAGCGCCTTCAGACGGTCGCGGAACTGAGCGGCGGTCTCGAAGTCGAAGTTCTTGGCCGCTTCCCGCATCTTTCGTTCCAGTTCCTCCATCAGCGACGCGCGCTCCTCGGGCGTGAGCTCATTCATGCCGGAATCGTCGCCCAGTTCCGGCGTGACGTAGTCGGCTTCGGCGACCTTGATCAGGTTCGAGTCGATGGCCTTCACAATGGTCTGCGGCGTGATGCCGTTCTCCTCGTTGTAGGCCACTTGCGTCCGTCTGCGCCGGTCGGTTTCCTGAATCGCGCGCCGCATGGAGTCGGTCATCACGTCGGCGTAGAGGATGGCGATGCCGTATACGTTACGCGCCGCGCGGCCGATTGTCTGAATGAGAGAGCCGGTGGAGCGCAGGAAGCCCTCCTTGTCGGCGTCGAGGATCGCGACCAGCGTCACCTCGGGCAGATCGAGGCCCTCACGCAGCAGGTTGACGCCGATCAGCACATCGATTTCGCCGCGGCGCAGGTCGCGCAGGATCTTGACGCGATCGAGCGTCGAGACCTCGGAGTGCATGTAGCTGCACTTCACGCCGAGCTCCGAATAATACTC
>Ga0315272_10001182_pt1 | contig 12993 bp, 11 predicted proteins | sample C3_middle_MG_FD_203918 | JGI IMG/M metagenome (GOLD analysis project Ga0315272, IMG submission 203918) | Sediment microbial communities from Yellowstone Lake, YNP, Wyoming, USA - C3_middle | ecosystem: Environmental > Aquatic > Freshwater > Lake > Sediment | place: USA: Wyoming | collected...
TACCGTATGTGAGCCATGTCTGTACGTCATGACCCAAAATTTAGCAATTCTACGCTAAAGCTGCCACCTGAAAGGTGGGGGTTTTAACCCTCCCAAGCAGGGACAATAAAAGATATTTGGAAAGATCTTTCAAAGCAAACATCTATTAAGACATTCTTCGAAAGCGAAAAAGAGGTAGAGATTGAGAATCTCCTAAAGGAAGTTCTAAATAATATAATGGAGGACAGGAATGGCATTGCACACCCATCATCAAATCCTTCTTTCCCTGACCATGACAAAATCAATAAATATATAGCTTATTTTGAAATCTTTGCAAAAGAGTTCAGTAATATTATGATTATTAAGTGTACGACATACACACCTACGCAAAGCCCTACTTTCTGATTACAAACCCACCCTGACTTCGCGAACAACACGCTCGCAGCGCTAAACAAATGTTCGCGGTAAAAAGTCATACCACCGCCAACTGGGCAGTCAGTCGATTAAGCTGCCTGCCCCTCATACTGGTCACTATTCGACCTCCACTTGTTTTTTATGATGCCGATAAATCAGCCAAATTCTACCCCCTCAAGATGCTTCATCATGCAATCAAGGACAGCTTCACCCTTCCGGCCTTCGCCAGGGCAAACCCCCGAGTGAAAGTCTTGGCAGTCTGCGCAAGAGACATCATCACTCATTTCTATGCCTGGGAAATGAATCATGGTAATAAAAGCAAGCTGATCCGTAAGAATTTGTTTCTTGGTCGGGGTAAGCCCCCTTTTTAATTTTCGAATATTCATTAGATAATCCTCCTCTGAAATGTGGGCCGCAATGTGGACTTTTATGGTTCCACAGAAGGTATTTCGAAGATGATAGCTCCCAGAAAAAACCCATTAAACAAAGGAAGTGTACGTTCTGAAGCGCCCGTCCACGCCGGCGACACGAGTTCAAATCTCGTTGGGGACGCCAGAAATTCTAAAGGGAATCAACCGCACGCGGGTGATTCCCTTTTTTTATCATGACTGCGCCATGACCTTGATCCAAGACTACCACCAGCTGCTTGCCGCCCTTGACACGGAAATCGCCCGCATCGGGAAGATGCATGCCCCGACCCTCTCCTGCGGACCGGGCTGTTCCTCCTGCTGCCTGGCCTTCAGCGTGTTGCCCCTTGAGGCGGCCTGCTTACGGGAAGCCATTGCTGCCCTGCCCCTCACCAGTCAGGACCGGCTTGGCCGCAACCTTGCGGATGGCGATCGTTGCCCCCTGCTCATTGATGATCTGTGCAGCGTCTATACTACCCGCCCCGTCATCTGCCGGACCCAGGGGCTGCCCCTGGCCTATGTGGATGAAGAGCGCCAGGCCATCGAGGTCTCGGCCTGTAAGCTTAATTTCACGGACGACTATGCCTTTGCCCCGGAAAGCCTTCTGTTCATGGATGGGTTCAACGCCCGCCTCTCTGAACTCAATCGTGCCTGGTGCCGCACCCAAGGCCTGACCCCGGACAGGCGCATCCCCCTCCAAGAGATTGCCTGCCTCACCTCGCCTGGGGCCTGAGACTTACTGCTCCGGCAGGTCTTCCCCCGCCAGCAAGGCCGTGGCAACCCTTTCTTCCAGCTTGTCTTTGTCGATGGGCTTGGCGCAATAGGCGACAGCCCCTTGGGCAAATGCCTGTCTGGCCATGTCGGCGTCGGGCAGCCCGGTCAGCATGATGGCCGACAGGCGCGGCAACGCTTTCTGCATCTCGCAGAGCACATCAAGACCGTCCATCTTACGCAGATTCATGTCGAGAATCGCCAGGTCCACCGAGTTTTTCTCCGTGAACCGAAGGGCTTCGTCCTCGTCATGAAACACATGCACCACATGGCCCTTCTTTTGCAGAATCCTTTTGATCAGAACCCCCGCGTCCAGCACATCGTCCAAGACCAGAATCCGCGCCATCTCGTTATTGCTCCTTTTCCTGACCTTCGGCAATGATCGGCAAAAAGATGTGAAAGGTCGTATGCATATCCAGGGTAACCAGCTCCGGCTCGAGCGGCGGGGATTTGACCTCGATCCGGCCCTTGTGATCCTGGATAATCCCGAAGGAAACGGATAAGCCCAGCCCGGTGCCCTTGCCCACCCCCTTGGTGGTGTAAAAAGGGTCGAAGATCCGGCCCAGCTGATCCGGCGGGATGCCGGAGCCGGAATCGCCGATAACGATTTCGATCTGCCCGCTCTCCTCATGCCAGCGAGTCCACACCCCGATAATCCCTTCGCTGCCGATGGCGTGGTGGGCATTGGTCAGCAGATTGACAAAAACCTGGCGCATCCGCTCGTTGTCAAAGCAGGTTCTAGGCAGCTTTTCGGCCAGGCAGCGATGGATAAAGATATGGTCCATGTTCAGGGTATGATTGACGATGGCCAGCACCTCCTCCAAACACTGGTTGAGATCACCATACAGCTTGTTGTGTTCCAGGGTCTGACGGGAAAAATTCAGAAGATCGGCAACGATCCGTCGGCAGATCTTCGCCTGTTTTTCAATAATTTCTAAAGTCTCGTGTACCTCGGTCTGCCCCGTAAAATCCTCCTCCAGCAGCTGGGCATAGCCCAGAATGATCCCGAGCGGGGTATTGATTTCGTGGGCAACGCCAGCGGCAAGCTGACCCACCGAGGTCATCTTTTCGGAGTGCACCAATTGCTCCATCATTTTCTTGAAATGGGTGAGATCCTTGGCGATCCCTTGATACCCCTGGGTCGCGCCGGTTCGATCCGTAATGGCCGAGGCGGTGATCATCAGATATAAGGGGCCATCCTCCCTGCCGACAAACTCCGCCTCGAAATCCTTGACCTGCCCATCTGCGGCAAGCAGCTCGCGATAGAGCGCCCCACGTTCCCGGTCAAGAAAAAACTCGGCCAGGGGTTGACCGACAAGGTCCTGTTGTCGCTCAACCCCGAGAAGGCGCAGGCCGCTCTCATTGATGTCGCAAAGCCTGCCCGCCGCGTCGCAGAAATAGATCATGTCTTTCGAGCCTTCGAAAAAGCCGCGAAATTTCTCCTCGGACAAGCGCAGGTCGAGGGTCCGCTCCTCCACCTGCTGCTCCAGGGTTTGGTTCAGGCGGGACAGATCGGCATGCGCCTCCACAAGCCTTACATTGGCAATCTCCAGGGAAAGGGCGTCGTTCTTGGCCCTGTCGATAAGAACCGCCGTGCTGTGATAGTGGAGGGTCAGAATCGCCACCCCACAGAGGGCGATGGTGTTCAGCCCGCCGCTGTACGGGTCAAGTGCATCCCACAGTTCCGGCAGATCGACAAGCCGGAAGACATAGGGCAGAAGATGTCCCACCCCGCGGGATAGGGAAAAAATAACCATGACCAGGGAAAACCAAAAAAAATACTCCCAGAGGATATTTTTCGGTTCCAGCCGGGTAAGACGCCTGGCATAAAACAGGGCGCAAAAAGCGAGGATGACCATCACGGTGGCGCCGAGATAATCCACCAGATAGACGGGAAACAGGGGAAAATTGAAAGCGTCTTCCATCAGCTGACCTGCCCAGACCGGCTCTGCCGCCGCTTCTCGATGGCCTCGGAGAAATCGCGCAGGGCGCTGGTGAAAAACCAGAGGGCCGGAACACACAGCAGATGGTCAAACCGCCCCAGGTAATAGAGGAAGCTGAGCAGGGTCCGAGGGCCGACAAAATAATCCCCCACCAGACTGACGCCCGAATCCCTGATATCAGCGAACATACCCCCGGCAAACCAGTGGATGAACAGATGATCCATATCCCAGAGGAGAAAGAAAAGCAGCGACAGCTTGAGGGATCTCCAAGACAATCCGGTATCCGGCGGCTTGGTGTGCAGGACATACAGCAAAAGCAGCAGGGCCACAAGCAACAGGAGATGGGCCATCAGATGAACCACCGGGCCTTCCGCCTCCCCATGCGCCTGAACCGCCCAGGCCGGGCCGCTCCAGCAGAGCAAACAGACGCAGACTGACAGGAAAACGTATTTTTTCATCCAAAATCCCCCCTGTCCCGAGTGTGCAGAAGTACCCTCACAATTAGCAGGTTGTCCCGATGGACGCAAGCGATATCCAGCGGGACCAGATCTGAAGATCGGCAAGAAGATATTGATTTTTTTAGAGAAATAAGGCATTCAATAAGGAGCTGTCCGAAAATCGTTCCCCCATCATGACTCTTGTCGGAGATGACTGCTTGATCGCTGATCAACCCAATTTTTCCTGCCCGGAAGGGGAATTTGCCGCCTCGATCCTCATCGTTGATGATGACCGCGACATGCTCTCCATGCTGGAGCGGATCCTGCGTAAAAAATGCCGGTGTGCGGTGAAAACCGCATCCTGTGGCGAAGCCGCCTTGCAGCTCTTGGCCGAATGGCAGCCGGACCTTGTGCTGACCGACATCAAGATGCCAGGGCTGGACGGCCTTGCGCTCCTGCAACAAATCAAGGAGCAGTATCCAGCCATCGCCGTGATCATGATGAGTGGTTACGGCACAGTGGAATCCGCCATTGCCGCCCTGAAAAACGGGGCTTATGACTTTATCCAGAAGCCCTTTGACAATGAGCACCTGCTCCACACCCTGCAACGCTGCCTGGAACACCTCTGTCTGCTTGAGAAAAACCGGCGGCTCCAAAGCCGGCTGGTCGACCAGGAGGCCTTCCCCGGGTTTACCGGCGCCTCGGCAAAAATCAAGGAGGTCTACGGACTGATCGGCAGGCTTGCCGACACCGATGTCACCGTGTTGATCCGCGGCGAATCGGGCACGGGCAAGGAGCTGGCCGCCCGAGCCCTGCATGGCTTAAGCGCCAGAAACAAGAAACCCATAGTCACGGTGAACTGCCCTGCCCTGCCGGAACACATTCTAGAAAGCGAGCTCTTTGGCTATGTCAGGGGCGCTTTCTCCGGGGCGACCCACGACAAAAAAGGGTTGTTTCTCGAAGCCAACGGCTCAACCCTTCTGCTGGACGAAATAGGCGATCTCCCCATTGCTCTCCAGACCAAGCTGCTCCGGGTTCTCCAGGAAAAGGAGATCATGCCCCTGGGCCAGACAAAAAGCCTGGCCGTGAATGTCCGGGTGCTGGCCTCCACCAACCAGAACCTGGAAGAAAAAATGCGCCAGGGGCTTTTCCGGGAAGACCTTTTCTACCGCCTCAACGTGGTGACCATCACCATGCCGCCCCTGCGGAAACGACAGGAAGACATCCCTGCCCTGGCCCAGCATTTTCTCGCGACCTTTACCAAGGAATACGACCGCGAAACCCTTGTCTTTGCCGCAGATGCGCTCCCTGCCCTGGTGAAACGGTACTGGAAAGGCAATGTCCGGGAACTACAGAATGTTATCAAGCGGGCGGTGTTGCTTGCCGATGACCGGACCATCTCCGCCGCCCAACTGAGGGAACCGGAGCAGGAGACCTCCACTCCCCGCCCAATCACCGAAAATCTCCACACCCTGCACTACAATCTCGCCAAACAACTGTTGGTGGAGGATTTCTCCGCCGCCTATCTTGCCGATGCCCTGCAGCAAAACAACGGCAATGTCACGGCCGCAGCCCAGGCAAGCGGCATGAACCGCCAGGCTTTTCAAAAACTCATGCACCGCTTTGGTCTCGCTGCGGAAAAATTTCGCACCCCGCCAGACAGGTAAGCGAGCAAAGCGCGACTCCGGCTAAGACCACCAGAAAGGGCAGAGACAAGCCCATTTTCGCCAGTTGCCGAACCGATAGCCCTGTCATTTTCTTGCAGAAAACCACCCTGCCGCAAAAAATATGCGCCGCCTATTTTTTGCGGCACATTCCGGCCCATTTCCTAGCCTTTCCCCCTTTATCCTCCCATGGAAAAAAACAACAATATCCGCGCTGAATCAGACGGATAAACCAATCTTTCCCTTGCCGCGCCGGATTGGCATTGTTATTGCTTTTCCATTATTGGAGAGGAGACGTTTTAACCCCTCTCCAAAATCAACCAAAGCGCATCAGACTCGAACGTCCTTGTTCAGAAACCGTCCGCGCTTGTCCGACAGTGAAAAACACACAGTAAGGAGGTGCAACGGCACAACAGGGGGAACTTAGGGAACAGCCGTCTTTTACAACTTTTTTATTTCAGACAGGAGGTGGATGGTATGAAAGTCAAGTTCAGTATATTGCCGTTACTCGCCCTGGTGATGATGGCCTTGCCCATCATCCCGCAGGCACAGGCCAAAGAGGCCGGCCCTGCTCCAACGGTCACTCTCGACAAAACCTCGCTGGCCAACGGCGGCGAGATCATGGTCAGTGGCCAAGCCCCGGCCGGCGCCCAAATCTATGTCGAATTCTATTCCGCCGACAAGTTGGTGCGGGCCAACCGCTTCGATGGCAAAAAAGATCCCAAAACCGGCAATATCCCCTACAAGTTTTACCTGACCCACGAGATGCCGGCGTTTTATAAGATCCTCGTGCCCAAGGACATGCAGCCGGAACTGGATGCCGCCAAAGCCGCAGGCAAGGACTGGAAGTATTCCGAGGTGCTGAAGAAAGTCGGTGCCGACGCCGCCTACAGCGCCCCGGCCAAGATCAAGATTGACAGCTATCAGGCCACCATCATGGCCAGCATCATCGGCTCCCGCGGCGATCTGCTGGACCCCATGGACGAAAAGGCGACCAAGAGTGAGTCCATGAAGCTGGTAAAGGGCCGCTTCGGCAAGGTTGACAAACTGCTGGCAGCCAATGTCGAAACCCAGCCCGATGGCGCCTACACCGCCAAAATCAAGGTTCCTGCCGGCCAGGCCCCTGGCAAGTACAGCGTCACCGTCACCGCCGTCACCGAACGGATCAAGGAAGGCGATAAGGAAACGGTCAAGAAGGTCAAGAGTGAGGCCGCCACCTTCGAAAACACTGTATCATTCCCCACCGTGTATCTTGATTCCGCAGGCACCAGCATCAACCTGATCTGGCCCTTTATCCTCTGTCTGGGCATCTCCATCTTCGGCGTACTCATGGGCGCGGGCGGCGGCTTTATCTTGAACCCCATCCTGGTGACGCTCTTCCCCCTGCCCCACACCATCGTCGCAGGCACCGTCATGCCCACCGTGCTCTTCTCCCAGGGCTCCGGCATCTACAATTACTCAAAGATCAAATTCATCAACTGGAAGCTGGGCATCGGCGTCGGCTGCGCCATGCTGGTGGGCGGCTTCATCGGCCCCAAGCTCACCGAGATGATCACCCTGGATCAGTTCAAGTTCGCCTTCGGTTGGATCCTGATCGTGCTCTCCGGCCTGATGTACTGGCAGACCACCCCCGGCTATCTTGAGAAAAACAAGAAGGAACAGGCCATCCTGAAAGAGTTCAAGAAGCGGGCCGAGGAATGCGCCAAAAAAGGCGAGGAAGGCACCAAAGCCTGTCCCACGGACCAGAAATAAAAACACGATCAGGAGGAATCCGTTATGAAAGTAGATTTTTGGGGTCATGAATTTGAAGTCAACATGTGGGTCGGCTGTCTCGGCGGCTTTCTCATCGCCATTATGTCCTCGATGTTCGGCTTCGGCGGCGGCCCGTTCATGGTGCCGCTGATGACCGTCGCCCTGGGGCTGCCCATGTACATCGTGGTCGGCAGCTCACTCTTGGCCATCTTCTTCAACACGGCCATGGGCACCGTCCGGCACATGCAGTTTGGCAATTTCGACCTGCTGCTTTTTCTGGCCATGTTTCCCGCGGCCCTGCTGGGCGGCTACCTTGGCCCGCAGATCGCCAAACGGGTAAGCCCGACGGTGGTGAAACGCCTTGCCTGCGGAGGGCTGTTGCTGCTCGCTTTGAACCTGCTGGGTGTTTATTAAAAAACCATTGTCCAGATCCGGTTTCCACGGCGCAACCCTTTCTACTTGCCGTGGGAATCGGGTTTGGTTCCCATCAAAAAACAGGACATTACAGTCAGCAACTTTTCAGGACAGGAAGAGGGTCGTTGCATGGCATACAATCTTGTCAGCCCTATGAACCCACTTAAAAACCTCAATGCGCTCGCCCTATTTCTTCCCGTGGCATTGCTTCTTGCTCCGGATCAGGCCTGGGCATTACAATCCCACGGCGAACCGGAGGGCATCTATGTGCATCAGATGGCCCATATTTTTTATGCGGCAGCTCTGGGCTATCTCTTCTGGGATGTGGGGAGGAACGCATTTCCCGGCAAGGGTTGGCGTTATCTTCAGACCTTCTGCGCCTTGATGATCCTCTGGAACGTCGCGGCCTTTTCCGGACACTGGCTGGGCTTTCACATTGATAACTCCGAGATCATGCGTTCTTCCGGATACTTTTCCTCGCAAATCATGGGGCCGATATCCGGGGTCAAACTGATCTATTTCTGTGCCACCCTGGACCACCTGCTCAGCGTCCCGGCCCTGTTTTTCCTCTTCCTGAGCCTGCGCACCCTGTATCGCTCCTCGGATAAGGCGGAAACCGAATGAACAATCTTCCCCTTGCTCAAGCCATTTTCACCGACATGGTCGGATCGGGTTTTATCATTGTTTTTTCGTTTCTTTCCCTGCGCTATGCCTGGCTGCTGACCAAGAAACAGCCGGAAAATTTCCTCTGGGGCTTTCTCTTCTACTTTTGCCTGACCCTTGCCGCCTTTGCCATCTCCCGGGCCACAGGGCATTTGCTTAAACATATCCTGCTGTTTTCCGGGAATCATGAATTATGGCAAATCTTCTCTCCGGTTTCCGGGGGCACCAACACCCTGCTCATGACCTCGCTGGCGGCAGTCACGCTCTATTACCATAAAGGCATTGAGGGATACCAGGCGATCAACCGAAAGGCCAAAAGTCTCAAAGAAGCCTACGATCAACTGGAAAACGCAGCCGACCAGCTGCAGGGGATGAATCTACACCTGGAAGAAAAGGTTGCGGAAAGAACCCTTGAGCTTTCGGCCTCAGAAAAAAAATTCCGGAATCTGTTTAACAACTCCAAGGACATGGTCTACTTCAGTGATCCAAAAAATCATCTGCTGACCATGAACAGCGCCGGTTTCAAGATGCTGGGCTATCCAAGCGAAGGTGCCCCGGCCCTGAACCTCGAGACTATCTTCAAGCATGAAAGCGATTGGGAGAGCTACTATAACACCCTGCTTTCCCAGGGCTTTACAGAAGATCTGGAGGTGGAGTTTGCCAAGGCGGACGGCTCCACCATCTCGGTTCTTCTCTCCGCCACGGCTGTGTCCGACGATAAAAACCAGTTCTGCGGCTGCGAAGGCATTGCCAAGGACCTGACCCGAATCAAGACCATGATGGCGCAACTGTCCGCCAGTGAGAAGATGGCCTCGGTGGGACAAATGGCTGCCGGGGTTGCCCATGAGATCAATACTCCTCTGGGGGTCATTCTTGGTTACTCTCAGTTGATGATGGATGATTTCCCCCCTGAAAGTGAACAGGCCCAGAACCTGGCCATCATCGAACGCCAGACCAAGGCCTGCCGAAAAATCGTGGCTGATCTGCTCAAATTTTCCCGCCAATCGGAAAGCGCCCGGGAAGATATCTCCATCAATGAAATCCTGATGGATGTGCTTGCCGTGACCCAGCACTCATTGAACATGGATCATATCAGCGTGCATCGGGATTTTGCCCAGGATCTGCCACCCATTGTCGGTGATACTGAAAGGTTGCGGCAGGTCTTTGTCAATCTGGCCAACAATGCCCACCATGCCATGGAAAAACAGGGATCTGGCGAGCTGACCTTGAGCACCCGCTATGACCCCGGTAGCCATGAGGTGGTGGCCACGGTCCGGGATACCGGGCATGGCATCCCGGAAAATATCCAGACCAGGATTTTTGATCCATTTTTCACCACCAAATCCGTGGGCAAAGGAACCGGCCTGGGGCTCTCGGTTTCATACGGGATCATTCAGGATCATGGTGGACATATAGAGGTGGAAAGTCCGGTTGCAAACAGGCCATCCGGAGAAAATAGTCCGGGAGCAGCGTTTCACGTAAAGCTTCCGGTCATGCTGGTTGAGACACCGAGTGTACGCGAATAGTCTATGTGGAAGGAAGACAGATAGTCAGACAACTTATTGGAGGTAGACCATGGCTGAGATATTAGCATTGGATGATGTGCAGGATGCAACTGTGCTCATTGGCAAGATTTTAACTAAAAAAGGCCACAACGTGCACACGTTCACCGAGGAGGACGAGGCGATTGCCTATGCAAAGGCCAACAAAGTGGATCTGGCCATTCTTGACATCAAATTGAAAAAAATGAGCGGCATCGAGGTGCTTGCCCTGCTCAAGACCGAGACTCCGGAGATGCGGGCCATCATGCTCACCGGCTACCCGACGGTGGGAACGGCCCGTGAGGCGATAAGCCTCGGGGCGGACGAATACTGTGTCAAGCCCATTGATCGGGAAGAACTTGAAGAAAAGGTGGAAAAGGTCTTGAAAGCAAAGGACAAGAAAAGCAGCATCAACGTATAAAGAGAGGGCAATTACCCATGGACATCAAGGCAATAAATCTGGCCAGGGCAAGAATGTATCAATTTCTCTCGGCCATGTATCGAGACGAGCTTTCCCTGTCGCTGATAGAGAAGATGCAGAGTACTAAATTTTTAGAGCATATCACGGCCTTGCAAAAGGACTGCACCATCCAGGACTTCTGTTCCGGTCTCGCCAAGATGGCTTCAGGTTTGCAAGCAGGAACTGCGGAGCAGGTCTTCAGCGAACTGCGCTACGAATACGCCGACCTTTTTTTGAACGCCGGAAACAACCCGGCCTTTCCCTACGAATCCTGCTACACCACCAGGGAACCCCTGGTCATGCAGGAACCGGTGGTCGCCATCCGCGTCGCCCTGAACAAGGCCGGAGTCCACAAAAATCCCGATTATTTTGATCTTGATGACCATATCGCGGTGGAACTGGAATTCATGCGCTACCTGGCAGAGCGCGCGGCGTATAACGATGAGGACCAGGAACAGCAGTTCACTTTTCTGCGCAACCACCTCATGGGCTGGACCGTTGAATTCTGCGCGGTATTGGCCAGTGCCGCCAAGACGGAGCTCTATCGCGGCCTCTCCGAGTTGACCATGAGTTATCTCTTCAACGAGCGGATGTTCTCCTTCTCCATGCTCTCCGAACAGGCATTCAGCCATGATTATGTTTTCATCCTGGAACAGATGGGGGCGGCGATCGCCACCTTGGATCTGGGGGAAGAGTACGCTACCATCGCCGATGGCGCCGAACCGCCGGATAATATGCGCAGCGTCAATACCCATTGCTACATCTGCCTTGGCCTCTGCGGCCAGGAGGTCAGAGTCAAGGACAATATCATCACCGGCTGCAAGGGTCTGGCCGGAGATCCGAAGGGTGGCGGCCGCCTCTGCATTAAAGGGGCCAACGCCCACAACAACACCTACAGCGCCTATCGCTTAAAGGCCCCGCTGATCAAGGAAAATGGCAGATTCCGCAAGGCAAGCTGGGACGAAGCCATGGAACGTACGGTGCAAGCCTTGAAAAAAGTCGATCCGGTTCAGGTCGGCTTCCATCAGGGCAATGACTTCAATATGTGGTGCCATGACGCGGTAATGGCGGCCTATGGCACCCCCAACAAGGTTACCCATCGCCAGATGTGCGACAATCCCGCCCGAATGGCGAACGAAAAAAATTACAGCGAAAAACGGCCCTGGATTGACTACGCCAACTCCCAGTTCATCCTGCTCTTCGGCATCAACGAGCTGGCCACCTCTGCCGGACAGCGCAAGGTAACCCTGCTTAAGCAAGCGGTCAAGAACGGAGCCAAGCTGGTGGTAATTGATCCGCGCCGTTGCGAAACCGCAGGCATTGCCACGGAATGGATCGCAATAAAACCGGGTACCGACGGCGCCCTGGCCATGGGCATGTGTTATGTCATGGTCAAGGAGGGGCTGTACAATAAGGAGTTTGTCGAAAATTGGACCTATGGTTTTGATGCCTTCCAGAAACGGTTGTTGGGCCAGGAGGATGGCATTGCCCGCACTCCCGAATGGGCCGCAGAAATCTGCGGAGTCTCTGCCGAGACCATCACGCGACTTGCCCATGAGTTTGCCGCCGCCGCGCCTGCTGCCGGGGCGAATTCCTGGACCGGCGTTTCTCAAGGCGCCAACACCCTGCATGCGGTTCAGGCCCTTATTGCCTTGAATGCCCTGATGGGGTGCTTCGACGCCCCCGGCGGCCCGGCGCTGATCAGCAAGTTCAAACTCGCCTCCCCTTGGGGGGACGATCAACCCAAGCCCCCGAACAACGCGGCCAAGGTCAAACTGGACAAAGCCCATCTTTGGAGCGGCTGGATCCCCGGCTATTTTGAAAAGGACGTGGACGAGGGCAAGCTTAAGGCCATGATCTGCTACTTCGGCAATCCGGTGCTGTCCTGCGGCAGTGAGCCCTCCATCAAACGGGCCATCGAAAAGCTGGATTTCAGCTGCTCCATCGACTGCTTCATGTCCAACACCACAGAACTCTGTGACGTGGTCCTGCCGGACTGCACCTATCTTGAGCAGAGCCGGGTGGTTTCCGACTGGATGTACGAGGCATTTCTCTCCCTGGGACAGAAGGCCATCAACCCCATGTACCAATGCAGATCCATTGTCTCGATCTTCTCGGAACTGGCCAGACGGCTTGGCTTTGGCGAATACTTCCCCTGGAAAAACGAAGAAGAGTACATGGAAAACCAGATGCGCAACCAGGCGATCACCCTTGAGGAACTGCGCAAGGTCGGCTATTACGTCACCAACGAACAGGAGTTTTACAAATACAAAACCTGGGGCTCCATGAATCCGCCGGCCGGATATGGCGCTTCCGGCAGCACCAAGACCGGGAAGTACAATTTCATGAATCCCCTGGCCGAAGAAAACGGGGTTGACGGCCTGCCCGACTACAAGGATCCTTGGGCGGACTGGCCCCAACTCCAGCCGGATGCGGAGTTCCCCATGATCACCGGATATTTCCGGGTGCTGGAGCATGAGCACACCAGCACCTTCTGGAATGTGGCCCTGATGAAACAGTGCGGCACCAACCCGGTGTGGATCAACTA
>Ga0315272_10001183_pt1 | contig 12990 bp, 9 predicted proteins | sample C3_middle_MG_FD_203918 | JGI IMG/M metagenome (GOLD analysis project Ga0315272, IMG submission 203918) | Sediment microbial communities from Yellowstone Lake, YNP, Wyoming, USA - C3_middle | ecosystem: Environmental > Aquatic > Freshwater > Lake > Sediment | place: USA: Wyoming | collected...
CGTTGCCCAGAAACTCTCCATAGGGGCATTATCCCAACAATTACCGACGCGGCTCATGCTGACGGTCATATAGGAAGCGCTCAATCGTTTCTGGTAATCCAAACTGGTGTATTGGCGGTTCAGCGCGGCGAAGCGCTCGAGTTCGGCCTCGTTCTGGACGTAGGCGCGCAGCACGCGCGCGCCGTTGAGGTTCTCCTGGACGCGGCTGCTGATATCGGAAAACAGCGCCTGGATCTTTTCGAAACGGATGTGGATGCGGCGGCCGAACAGCACCACGACGACGGAGACCAGCGGGGCGGGAGAGAGCGCCCACAGGGTCAGGCGCCAGTCTACCGCGCCCATGATCCCCACCGCGAGCACGAAGGTCAGCGACGTTTCGGCCCAGTACATCATGGCCGGCCCGAGCATCATGCGCACGGCGTTCAAGTCGTTGGTGGCGCGCGCCATCAGGTCGCCGGTGCGCGAGCGGCCGTAGTAGTCGTGGCTGAGCGAGGCGAGCCTGGCGAACAGGTCGTTGCGAATGTCATACTCCACGTCGCGCGAGAGTCCCACCAGGATCACGCGCATGAAGTACATGAAGACGCCTTTGAGCAGCGCCGCGCCCAGAATCGCCGCGCACACCCACCACAGCGTCACAAGGGGGTGGCCCTCCGTGACCGTGTCCACACCCTTGCGGAGAATCAGGGGAATGACGGCGCCGGCGAGGTCTTTGAGAACCAGGGCAATCAGCCCAAGCACCAGGCTCAGGCGGTAGCGCCGCATGTACGGCCAGACTGTTTTGAGGGCGGCGATCATGTGTGCAATTTCCGTTAGCCGTCGTCGTTCAATTGCTAGAGTCCGAAGTGCGCGGTCAGCAGCTTGGTGTATTCCAGGAAGACATCCTTCTGCCCTTCGCGCGCCGTCCACCAGCGTCTATTGTGAAACATCGGATCTTCCGAGCTGACGGGAATGAATGACAGCTTCGGGCACACGCGGCGGTAGATCCCAGCCGCGCGCCGGGAGTGATACGCGGTGGTCACAAGAAGGAACTTCTTCACGCCCGCGCGTTCGAGTGCGGCACAACAGACGCGCGCTTCGTCCAAGGTGTTGTATTCCATGTTTGGAATGCAGCGGAAGTCCGACGCCAGGTAGCCGTGCTGGACCGCGAAGGGAATACTGATCGCGCATTCCGAATTTTCGTACAGGAGCAATGGGCCGCTCACATACACAACCGGCACGTAGCCCTGACGCTTCAACTCAGCGGCTTTCAAAATGCGGTCGCCCCCGAGCCCTCCCGCCAGAACCAGAGCGGCGTCGGCTTTCGCGGGCGACTGGCCGGCATTCAAGAAGGCGCCCGCCCCTTCGAGCAAAGCGTCCTGGAATGAAAAGACAAGCAGGATTACCGCCGCGACGGCCGCGGTAAAAACTCCCAGCCGCGTCCACGTAAGCGTGAGGCGCAGTGTCATTGCACCGGGCTCACTGATCCTCGCCGTCCAGCCGCCCGGCCGATTTCAGGATATTCAGCATTCGCTCGACGTCGGCTTCATCCTGGTCGCTCAGGAAACGGGGCCTGGGCGGGGCCGTTTTTTCCGGCTTGGGCGACGGGGGGGCTCCGAAGATGCGGCGGTGCGGAACTCCGTTAATCAGGGCTTGCGTGGCGCGCTGCTGGATCAGTCTGAGCAGCAAACCGCATTGCTCGGCGCGTCCCGGGTAAATCACCCGCAGCCGGGGCCCCGTGCGCAGGGTCAGATCGACGACCATCGGCGTCACCCAGTTGGTCTGGTCGACGCGCTGGACCTCGTCCCATGCGATGGTCCGGCGTCCCACGACCAGATGGCTGCTATTGACTTCGACCGACGGGCGCAGCGCGATCCAGATGACGCCAGCCACGCTCCCGAACAGCAACCCGGTCGGGATCCAGGCCGGCCACCAGCGCAGCGCGCACCAGACGGAGAACCCGGCCATGATCAGGCCGGCCAGCGCCGCTATTGAATAGACTCTTGATGGTGAAAATCGGGCCATGGCGCTGAATCCCTCTACTCCCAGGCTAGCCACGCTTGTTGTCGAGCGTCAATCACCATTGCGGCCGATCATGACGACCGCCGTGCGCAAATAAGCGAAACCGCTCCACACGGTCGCCGCCAGCGTCACCCACAGGACCGTCGCGAAAACCAGCGGCGGAGGCTGGTCCGGCCATCCCGCGCGCAGCACGCAGGCCCCGGCGAGTAGCAATTGGCACACGGTCGAGAGCTTACCCCAGATACTAGGCGGGAAGCGGCGCACACGCCCGAGTCCGAGCGCCACCGCGGCAAAACACAGAATCAGCGCGTCGCGGCCCAGAATGACAGCCGAGACGCTCCATGGCAATAGGCCTTCCCACGCGAAACAGATAAACAACGTGGCGGCCAGAACCTTATCCGCAATCGGATCGAGCTTCTCTCCCAAGGGGGTCCGCCAGTTGTATCGTCGCGCCAGGTATCCATCCAGACCGTCGCTAACGGCGACCAGAAACAGTACGGGCAGAGCGATGCGGAAGTGGCCCTCCGCCAGCTGATAACCGAGCCAGGGGGAGACTAAAATTCGCAGGCCGCTGAGGATGTTAGGCGGCGTCAACCATGCTGGCATGTGCCTCAGGCTACCATGCCGCCCTCGCAGCCGGAGCGCGTCTGGCCCGGGCGCGGCCGGCGTCAACGGGTTTGTGCGGTCACGGTCGCGGTCACGCGGTTGGCCAATTCGTCGAACGTGATCACTTCATAGAGTGACGGCTCCGACATGATGCGGGCCACCAGCGCCACGTGCATTGCGTGACCGGCACGCTCCGCGACAATGTGACCCAGCAGCGGCTTGCCAATCAGCGCCAGGTCCCCGATCAGGTCGAGTGCTTTGTGGCGGCACGGCTCGTCTTCAAAGCGCAGCCCATCCGGGTTCAGAATGCTGTCGGCGGTGAAGCAAACGGCGTTGTCGAGAGACGCACCGCGGATCAGTCCCATGTTGCGCAACTGGTCCAGCTCCCACTCAAAACCGAACGTGCGGGCTGGCGCAAGCTCGCGCGCATAGCTCGCCGGCGTCACCTGCATATCCAGAACCATTTCGCGCACCAGCGGGTGGGAGAAAAAGACTTTACAGGTCAGCGCAAAAGAGTCTGAGGGATAAATCGATATTTTCTTGCCGTTGCCCTCCAGGTGCACCGGCTGGAGAACCCGCAAGTATCGCCGCCGGCGGCGGGTCTGCCGCACACCGGCCTGCTGCAGCAGCTCAACAAACGGGAGCCCGCTTCCGTCGAGAATGGGAACTTCCAGGTTGTCGATCTCGACGTAGGCGTTGTCGATGCCCATGCTGTAGAACGTACTCAGCAGGTGCTCTGTCGTCGAGATCAGAACGCCTTGCCGCATCAGGCTGGTGGCATAACTGACCTTCTGGACATATCGCCAACTGGCCGGGATTTCGAAGTTGTCGAGATCGGTCCTGCGGAAAACAATCCCCGTCGAGGCGGGCGCCGGAGTAATTCTCAAATTCACCGGGACGCCGCTGTGCAGTCCTACGCCGCGCGTCTCGACCGCACGCATCAACGTTGTTTCAAATCGCACTCAAATCTCCCAAACAATGCTTTGCGTCGAACTGAACTCACATCCTATCAGGCGTGACAGCACTTGAAAAGTTTCATGTTTCCTATAGTTTACAATTTCTCGTATGTGGTTATTTTGCCATTCTTCGCTACTTCTTCGCGGTTACTAAAACCACCCCCATGCCCTAAATCGTTGTTTCAGTGAGATTTCACTCTCCTTCGGCCCACTGGTTCTGCGGTATGTCAGGGCATAATTGGCGCTTCTGGCCGGCAGCTCTTTAGATAGGGTGCCTCGCGCCGGCGCCGCGGCGGCGGGTTCCGCCGGCAATTGCGGTGTACGGCGTAACGCTACCGAACCGTCAGCCGGTTCTGAGGCTATTCTGTTGAATGATGCCGCCTCGACCGCGTCTCTACCTGGTTGACGCCTTCAACCTGATCTTTCGCGCCTATCATGCCCGCCAACGGATGGGCGCTCCCCCCATGCGCACTTCACGCGGCTCCTCCACCGAGGCGATCTACATCTTCCACAACATGATCCGGAAGATCCAGCGGGTATATGCCCCTGACGCCTTGGCGGCAGCGTACGAAAGCGAAGGGCCTACGCTGCGCGACCAGACGTTTGAGGCCTACAAGGCCAACCGCACCGAAACGCCTCAGGAACTGAAGGAGCAGTTTCCCGCCATTGAACGGATGCTGGCGGCCATGCGTGTGCCGGTATTAAAACTGGCCGGTTATGAGGCGGACGACATTATCGGAACGGTCGCTTGCCGAGCCGCGGGGTCGGGCTTTGAAGTCACCATCGTGTCGAGCGACAAGGACATGCTCCAACTGGTTGGAGAGGGCGTGTCGATGCTCGACATGATGAAGAACGATACGCTGTACGACCCGCAAAAGGTGAAAGCGTTCAAAGGCGTCCTGCCCGAACGGATTGCCGACCTGCTGGCGCTGTGCGGCGACCCGGTGGACAACATCCCCGGAGCGCCCGGCATTGGGGACAAAGGCGCGGTGCAGTTGCTGGAAGAATTCGGCTCGCTCGAAAAACTGTTGGAGCGTGCCTCCGAGGTTCCGAAGAAGGCTTACCGGGAGAGCTTGCTCAACCATCGCGACCAGATCCTGCTAAGCAAGCGCCTGACGACCATCGAGTGCGATGCTCCCCTCGACGTCAACCTCGAATCGCTGAAAGTGCAGCCGCCCGACCGCGAGACGCTCGAAGCTTTTTATCGCGAGTACGAATTCCTGAGTTTTCTGAAAGACCTCGAAACCAAGTCGCCGTCCGAACCGGCCACGGCAACGCGCGAGGCTGTCTCAATTGAAACGGCGGCGGAGCTGTCCCGCTTCTTCGCGGCTGTGCCCGAATCCGAACCTGTCGCGCTCGTGCTCGCCGCTCCCGCCGCGCCGCCGCTCCCGCCAGCGCAGGCCGAACTGGGGAGTGATCTGGAGGTGCAATCAGCCCCGCCGGAGCCTCAAGCATTGGCTGTGTCAGCATCAGGCACAGGCGGTAGTGAGGATGCGGCGCGGCGGCGGGAGAAAGTCGGCGTCTTCCCGTCGCTCGACATTGCGGCGGCCGTTGTCACAACCCATGCCATGGCGGCCATCCCGCCGGCTCTCGTGCCGAACCTGCTGGCGGGCATCGACAAGCGGCCGATCACGGTGTACGACTACAAGAGCCTGCTTGGTTCGGGTGCTCTCAAGGAGTGGCAAGCGCCCGTCGAGGATCTGTTGCTGATTGCGTTTCTGATCTTCGCGGAACCCTCGGCTTGCGAGTTCAGCTCGCTCTGCACGCGTTGCCTGAGCGGCCCCGCGCCTTCCGATCTGGTCTCTCGCGCCGCCGCGATTCACGCCGTGGCCGCCAAGCTGCGCCCGGAACTGAACGATGACTACAGGCGGATCTACCGCGCCATCGACCTGCCGCTCGCGCCCGTTCTCGCGCGCATGGAGCGTACAGGTATCCGCCTGGACCGCCAGATGCTTTCGGCGTTGTCCCAATCCATGGAGACACTCATCGACGGTCTGAGCGCGACGATCTTCAAGGAAGCGCGCCACACGTTCAACATCAATTCTCCACAGCAGCTCGGCAAGGTTCTGTTCGAGGAACTCGGACTGCCGGTGCAGGGCAAGACGGGCAAGACCAAAAGCTACTCCACCGCGGCCGATGTTCTGGAAACCCTGGCGCCCTTCCACCCCATTGCGCAAACGGTTCTCGATTATCGCCAGATCACGAAGCTCAAGGGTACCTACGTCGACGCGCTGCCACTGCTGATGGATTCGCGAGGCCGCGTCCACACGACGTTCAATCCTGCCGGGGCCGCGACGGGACGGCTTTCGTCGTCGAACCCGAATCTGCAGAACATCCCGATCCGAACGGAGCTCGGCCGGGACATCCGCGCCGCCTTCGTCCCCGAGCCGGGTTGGATTCTGCTCGGCGCGGACTACTCGCAGATCGAGTTGCGCCTGCTGGCGCACTTTTCGGGCGACCCGGTGCTGGTGGACGCATTCCGGCACAACGAGGACATTCACACCCGCACGGCGTCAGAGGTCTTTGGAGTCGCTCCACTGATGGTGACTCCTGAGATGCGGCGCAATGCCAAGGCTGTCAACTTCGGCATCGTCTACGGCCAGACCTCCTTCGGCTTGGCCGCGCAACTCGGCATTTCGCGGGACGAGGCGGATCGTTATATCAAGGGCTACTTCGAGCGTTACGCGGGCGTCCGGAAGTGGATCGATCGCACCATCGCCGAAGTTCGCGAGCGCGGCTATACGCTGACGCTGCACGGCCGCCGCAGGCCGATCCCAGACATCCAGTCGACGAACGTGAACGCGCGCAACTTCGCCGAGCGCACGGCGGTCAACACGCCGCTGCAGGGCACTGCGTCGGACCTCATCAAACTGGCCATGATCCAGATCGACGCCGATCTGCGCGAGGCCGGCATGAGCACCCGGATGCTGCTTCAGGTTCACGACGAACTCGTTTTGGAATGCCCCCCTGAGGAGTTGGAGGCAGCTTCAAAACTGGTGAAGCGGCGCATGGAAGGCGTGGCTCAGTTGAAGGTGCCGCTGCTGGCGGAGACCGGCACCGGCTCTAACTGGCGGGACGCGAAGTGAGCTGCCGCGGCGCACAACAAGATATTCGCCGCATTTCTTGCGGAGAATACGGCCACTCATCACCGCACGGACGCGAAGACGCGAGCGCGCGGAGCCCGTTCTGGCTAGCCCGTGCCAACTGAGGCTGCTGATCTCGCGCTAACGCGTCCGCAGCCGGTTATTTTTGCCCCGACTGCGTCTCTTTGAGATCTTTGAGAACGCTCTCGGGCAACTTGTCGGCCTTCGCGAGCAGCTCACTCACTTGCCATATCTCATCCTCGGAAAGAGATTTTTCGAAGCCAGGCATTCCGGTCAGACGAATGCCGTTCTTCACCTTCCAATACGTCTCGCCGGCCGGATCGTCCGTCACGCCGTGGCCTTCAAACAAATGCGGCGGCCGTGGGAACATGCCCTTCGCGATCGCGGATTGAGGTTGTCCCGGCAGCCCATGACACACCGCGCAATTATCGCGATAGGTCATTGCGCCAGCCATGAAGACCGATTCCGTTACCGGGGTAGGGTCCTTCTGGGGCATTTCCTTGTCGATTCTGGCGTGCAGGGCGCTCTGCGCAAAGTACCTCTCAAACGGCATCGGCGGAGCCGAAGTCGCCACCGGAGCATAGCCCAACTTCAGGTAGCAGAAGCCGATCAACGGCAGAACGAGCAGTCCGGCTATGAAGCCGGTGAGCCATCCCTTCATGTCCCTAATCTCCTTGTTTGAGGTGAGTCCGCAGTTTAAGCAGGAATCCAGTGTAGCTCAGACAACGTCTTCCGACTGGCGGTTTTGCAGTGCCTGTCGCATCCATCCCCGTCATCGCGTACCATGGGCGCAGACTCCGGGATTGCCCCATCGAGTTCGAAGCGGACTCAAAGAGGACTACTTCATGCGCCGACAAGCCACACTCCGTCTTCCGCGGATGCTCGCCGCGCTTGCTCTCTTGGGCGCAACGGCGGCTTCGGGCCAGATTTACCACTCCAAGATCGTCGTTGAGGGCGGCACGCCGACTCCTTCGGCGCCGCGCGTGGTCGCAAAGCTCTCGAATCGCCTGGTGGTCATGTGCGCCCTGAACGTGTTCGCGAACGGAACGGTGGAGTATGTCATCAACTGGAACTCCCGAGAATACGACGTGCACGACGCCGACGGCTGTCCGGTGACAATCTCACTGGACGGCTACCGGACGTTGGATGCGACGCTGCGGAGCGGGGCCGTCATCGTGCTGAAGCGGATCGGCGATCACGAGGGCTCAACGGTCTCCATGACCTCGCTCAACGCTCCCAAGGATGCGCGCAAGGCCTTTGAGAAGGGTCAGGCGGCGATGTCTCAGAGTAAATGGACGGCAGCTCAGAAGAGCCTGGAGAGCGCCGTGGCGCTGTACCCGCAATATGCCCAGGCGTGGTGCGACCTGGCTGAGTCGCTGCACGCGCAAGGGAAGGGAGCAGAGGCCCGCACCGCCTGGCAGCGCGCGATTCAGGCCGATCCGAAATACCTGAAGTCCTACCTGCAAATGGCCCGCCTGGATCTGGAAGAGCGCCGCATGGAGGACGCCCTTGCCACGACGGACCGCGCGCTGGAACAGAACCCGATCGAGTACCCGGGCATCTACTTCTTCAATGCCGTCGCTAACTTCAATTTGAGGCGCTTCGACGAGGCGGAGAAGCGCGTCCGGCAGGCGATCGAATACGACGGCGCTCGCGAGGTGCCGCGCGCCGAAAGCCTGCTCGCCTCGGTGTTGGTGAATCGCGGAGAACTGCGGGAGGCGATCGAGCATTTCAATAAGTACCTGGAACTCTCGCCTAAGGCCTCGGACGCCGCTGAGGTCAAGGAGCGAATCGCAGCGCTCGAGCGCCGCGCCAGCGGGTTACGGTAGGGCGGCCTCCGTGCCGCTCGAGGCACGGGCTTGTGATGGTTGCCCAGGCTCGCTATTCTGGCAAATAAAGAGCGAATGGCGGATCTCAACAAACAGCTCGACGAACTGCGCCAACGGATCGCGCGGCTGGAGCATCGCGCGCTGGCGGGAGAGGAACAGTCTCCTGGCTCGCTGCTGTTTGGCCGCCGGGCGGAGGCAGCATCGCGCAATCCGGCCGAGGGCAGGGAAGTGGAAACCGAGTCCGGCCGCCATTGGGAACTGGAGCGTTCCTGGCCTGCCGATTACCGTCATGGCCTGTCCGACGTGGGCGCTCTCAGCGAGATCTCGCCCGATATCCTATGCGCGGTCAGCGGCGAAGATCTGATCGATGCGCATCCGCGGCGCTGGGCGTTTCTGGATACCGAAACCACCGGACTCGCGGGAGGCTCCGGCACGGTCGCTTTCCTGGTGGGTATCGGCGTCATCGCGCCGGATGGTTTCCGCCTGAAACAATACTTCTTGCGGGATCCGGCCGAAGAGGCCTCGATGTTATCGGCCCTGGCCGGAGACCTCGCCGGCTTCGATGTTCTGATCACTTACAACGGCAAGAGCTTCGACGTGCCGCTGCTAGAAACGCGCTTCGTCATGAATCGCCGCAAGGCGCCGTTCAGCCGTCTGAAGCACATCGACCTGCTGTATGGGGCGCGTCGTCTGTGGCGCCTGAAACTGGACAGTTGCCGCTTGCAGGAACTCGAAAAGCGCATTCTGGGCCACGAGCGCGTGGGAGACGTGGGCGGGGCGTTCATCCCGAATCTTTACTTCGACTACCTGCGAAATGGCGATGCGGGTCCGCTGGAGCCCGTCCTGTTCCACAACGCCATCGACATCCTTTCGCTGGCTTGCCTGACCGCGATTGTTCCCCAGGCCATTCGGGAGCCCGGACGCCTGAAACACGGCGAGGAACTGGCTGGTCTGGCTCGCTGGTTTGCCAATGAAGACCGCATGGAGGAGGCCGCCTCGCTCATGCAACTGGCTCTGAAGAAGCCGATGAGCGATGCGCTGGTGTGGGAGACGCTGTGGAGGCTCGGCCAGATCGAGCGCAAGCTCGGCCGTCACGACGCGGCCCTGGCGAACTGGAGTGAACTTTCGACCGTCGCGAATCCGTACCAGGCGCAAGCGTTGGAGCGCCTGGCCATGCACTATGAACGCCGGGAGAAAAACGCCGCGCTTGCCTTGGAATTCACACTGGCCGCCCTGGCGATTGAGCGCACACCGGAGCTCGAAAAGCGCGAAGCCCGCCTGACTGCCCGCCTGTCCAGACCGGGATCGGGACGGCTGCTGTAGACGGCGCGGAATTCAATCCTGCAAAGCCGGGGGGAGCCGATTCTAGCGCGAAACGGTGGCGCTCGAGCGCCGCACCGTGGCCGGAAGAAGAACAATGCCGCGCTCTTTTGCGATCTTGCCCGCCTGCCTCTAATCACAGCGCCAGGCCGGCCGATAGATTGAGTGCGGATCTTAAGGCGCGGGAGGCGTGCAACTGACAACGGATGGAGTCTCTTCCGGGAGGATGGGCCCGGGACCGAAAACGCAAGACGGCGGGTCGGTGGCCGAAAACCACCAATACGGTGCAATCGAGCCACTGTGGCGCGGGTAATGATTTGTAAGTGTCGCAGATACAGCAGGTTGTGGTTTGGCACACGGAGTGCTGTCAAATAGCTGCCGCCCGGAGGCCAAGACTATGAAACGGATGTATCGCTCAGTACTGCTGGCCGTTTTCATATTGGAGGCCCTTGTTCCCGTTGCCCTGGCACAAGGGCAGGCGGAAGCACAGGAGGAAGACGGCCCTGGGCGCGGGGTGGCGCGGGTCAGTCTTCTCAACGGAGATGTGACCGTGCGTCGCGGCGACTCGGGCGATTGGGTGGCGGCGGCCATCAACGCACCGCTGCTGGCGGACGATCGGGTTCTGTCCGGCGCCAATTCGCACACGGAAATTCAGCTCGACTACTACAACCGGATTCGCCTGGCTGGCGATACCGAGATTCGCTTTTCCGAGCTTGAATGGCACAAGTACCAGATGCAGGTGCCTCACGGGACTGTCATGTTCTCGGCCCTGCCAGGAACCGACGATCAGATCGAGTTCGCGACTCCGGCGGCATCCTTGCGGCCGCTGGCACCCGGTTCCTACAGAATGACGGTGCTCGATGACGGCAGCGTCGAGTTCACTGTTCGTCGCGGAGAGGCCGAGATCTTTACGGCCGAGGGAACGCAGCGGTTGACGCCAGGTCGCACCATGCGGCTGCATCTGGCCGCGGACAATGTCGCGGAGTTCCAGTTCACCGATGAAGCGCCCCGCGACGGATTCGACGAATTCAGTGAGGCGCGCGATGAGGAACTTCAACGGGTCAAGTCCTATCAATACGTAAACCGCGACGTGCCTGGCGCCGAAGATCTCGACGATGCGGGTGAATGGGTCAACGAGGCGCCCTACGGTTGGAGCTGGCGCCCGTATGTAGCTCCCGGCTGGGCTCCTTACCGGGAAGGCCGCTGGGTGTGGGCCGACGACGATTACGGCTGGACGTGGCTCAGTTACGATCCTTGGGGCTGGGCGCCTTATCACTATGGCCGCTGGTTCTGTGCCGGAGGCTCCTGGTTCTGGAATCCGGGCGCGTATTGGGGACCGCACTATTGGCGCCCGGGCCTGGTAGCCTTCTTCGGGTTTGGCGGCTTTGGCGCCGGTGCGGGCTTCGGCGGGCTCGGCTGGGTGCCGTTGGCGCCGTATGAGACCTACCACCCCTGGTACGGGCGTCGCGGCCACGGCGGTTTCGGCGGCAACATCAACAACGTCAATATCGGGAATGCGTATCGCAACGCGCGTGTTGGCAATGGCGTAAGCGGCGTGGATGCCAAGGACTTCGGGCGCGGCGGCGTAGATCACGGCAGGCCACTCAACCCGCGCGATTTGGGCCGCACCAGTGTGATTCGGGGCGCCTTGCCAGTCAACCCCAGCCGGGACAGCCTGAGAATGAGCGACCGGCAGGTCAGCGGAGCGTTAGTTGCGCGCGCCGCTCAGTCCCGCAACGCGCGGTTCGTCGCGGCGCGCTCCGCTCCGCCATCGAATCGCGTTCCTTTCGGGTCGCTGAATCAGGGGATGCGGTCCGCGCCACGAGGCGCGTGGAACGCCGGCGCCTTCAGCCGCGCGGGCGCTCCGCAAGGCGCTCCAGGGCGCGCCTCCGATTCAGGCGCAGGCGGCAATGCCGCGCGCACGACGACGCAAGGCGGCTGGCCTCGTATTGGCAACGAAGCGGGCACGGGAAGCAACCGCGGTTCAGTGAACACTGGCTCCGGTGCCTCCCAGCCCTCCACTAATTTGAACCGGGGCGGTTGGAGCGCGTTCGGAACGCCGGCCGGCGGAAGGGCCTTGAACGGAGATTCCGCTCCAGCGGCAAGAGGTGCGGCGGGAAACACAACCAACAGCCAGCGTGGTGGCTGGACGTCTTTCGGTTCGCCCGAACGCACCAACTCTGGTGTCGGGCAGTCCAACCGTGGTCCCAGGAGTGCGGGCGGCAGCGCAAATGGCGCGAGCGGCTACGGCCGGAGTGAATCCCCGTATCGTAGCCCGGCCTCGAGTTCGGACGGATGGAGTACGCGCGGTGGTTCGTCGCCGGGCTATTCCGCTCCGTCTGGCGGCTCGTCGCCGCGCTACTCCTCGCCCAGCGGCGCTGCCGGCCGTCAGAGCGCTCCCGCGCCATCACGGTCGGGCGGCGGTGGTGGTGGCGGATCGCGCGGCGGAGGAGGCGGTGGTGGATCGCACAGTGGCGGAGGCCACTCGTCGCGGCGTTAGACGCCCACGCTGCCATTGATTTTTCCAGATCGTTTCTTCCCTCAGGCCCGCTCTCCTTCCGAGGAGGCGGGCCCTTTTTTACGTATTTGCAGAGAGCGAGCGCGGGCGCCGGTCCATGAAGCGTCGAGCTGCACGAGTGTCTTGGCAGCGCAACGACGTTCTGCAGCGATTGGTGGCTCACGCCGCCGCTTTCCAATGCCGCGCCGCCGGGGCACTGGTAAGATAGCAATGGTTAACGGGCCGTACGCTGGGATATGCGCGGGGCGGCTGCCCGGTGACGTGGGGCAAGATGCACAAACGGACAGACCTACCGACCGACGCGTCGTACACGGTCCGCGACCAGGAACTGATGAAACTGGCCGGCCGCTACTTCCAGTGGCAGGCCGATCTCGCCGGGGCGGTTCTGGGCCGGCGTCCGATTGAGATTGGCTGCGGCCTCGGCAACTTCACAAAGTATCTCCTCGGTCGCGATCTGGTGGTTGCGACCGACGTTGAACCGGCGTGCACGGAACGCCTCGCTCAACGATTCCCGGGCGCGCCGAATCTGGTCGTCCAGACAATCGACGTGCTGAGCCCGGAGTTCGCTGCCCTCAAACGGTACGAGCCGGATTCGGTAGTCTGTCTGAATGTACTGGAGCACGTCGAAGACGATGCGCTGGCGCTGCGCCACATGCATC
>Ga0315272_10001184_pt1 | contig 12989 bp, 12 predicted proteins | sample C3_middle_MG_FD_203918 | JGI IMG/M metagenome (GOLD analysis project Ga0315272, IMG submission 203918) | Sediment microbial communities from Yellowstone Lake, YNP, Wyoming, USA - C3_middle | ecosystem: Environmental > Aquatic > Freshwater > Lake > Sediment | place: USA: Wyoming | collected...
TTTTCCCACACTGGCGTTGTGAACTGGGATATTTCACCAATACTTGACGCATGGGAATACCGGCCCGGCGAGGTCATGGTCCGTGCGCTGACCGGAGAGGACGGCGCGGAAAAATTGCAACTGCGCATGGATTTGGGCCTTCTGCAAATGAATCGCAAAGGACGGCCCGATGGCAGGCGTCCGCATGGTCACGCCACGCTGCTGGATTACCACCGCGCCAGGAGCCTGCGCGAAACCAAAAGCAATCCCGGGGAGGAAGCGGCCTTGACCGGCAACGACTGTCTTCACTTGCAACTCGAGTCGATCCAATATCACCACCGCTGCATGTGCCTCTTTCAATTGGACGATTTTGCGGGAGTGGTGGCGGATGCCACGCATAATCTTGCCCTGTTGGATTTTGTTGAAGGACACGCCCCTGAATTGGATATCGTCTGGGGCATTCTCCAATTTCGAGCGCAGGTCTTGATGATTCAAACGCGCGCTCTGGCTTCCATTGCATTGAAAGGTCTCCAATACGACGCGGCCGAAGAACAGGTCGCTTCCGGGGTGAACCAAATCCGGGAATTCTTTCAAATCCACGGACGTGAAGACCTTATCGAGCATTGCGATGAAATCCAGATGCTCGAGGATTGGCTGGAGGAAATACGCGCCCAGCGCCCCATTTCGGAAAAGGAACGGCTCGAAATCGCCCTCAGAGAAGCCGTCACACATGAAGACTATGAAAAGGCAGCCCACTATCGGGATGCCCTGAGAGATCTGCAAAAACCATCCTAGAAAATTATTCGCATGAAAATCTCACGCCGTCACTTCATCGAATCCACAGCCACCCTCACCGCCGCCATGGCCCTGCCCATTCTCATGGAGGGCGCGGATAAACGGACGCGCGCGTCAAAATCCGTCCGCCTGGGAGGTCCCGTGTTTGCCAGCACGGACGATCCTGAAGTCCTGGCGCTGGAACATCGCAAACTCGGCTATCGCGCGGCGTATTGTCCTGGTGTGGCCTTGAGCGATGAGGCGCGCATCAAGGCCATTCGAGAGGCGTTCGCAAAGCATGACGTCGTCATCGCCGAAGTCGGGCGCTGGGTCAATCTCACCGACCCCAACGCGGATAAACGGGTGCAAAACCTCAAGACCGTCACCGAAGGTCTCGCACTGGCCGAAGCCGTCGGGGCCCTCTGTTGCGTGGATATTGCCGGATCCAAAAATCCCGATGTCTGGTATGGCCCGCATCCCGCCAACCTGTCGAAGGAGTTCTTCGATGAAGTGGTTGAAAACGCCCGCAAAATCATCGATGCGGTCAAACCGAAACACGCCAAATTCTCCTACGAGATCATGGGATGGGCCATCCCGCACAGCCCGGATTCATACCTCAAATTGGTCAAGGCGGTGGACCGTCCCGCTTTTGGCGTCCATCTCGACCCCTGCAATGCGGTCAATTCACCCGAAAAGTTTTATCAAAACGCCCAACTCATCGACGAATGCTTCGATAAACTGGGCCGGTGGATTGTCAGTTGCCACGCCAAGGACCTGACTTGGGATGTTGAACTGAACGTGCATTTCCGCGAGGTGCGCCCCGGATTGGGCCAGGTCGATTACGCCACCTATCTGCGCCGCCTTGCCAGATTATCCCAGGACGCCCCGCTGATGATCGAACACCTGCCCAATGCCGGGGAATACAAACTTGCGGCTCAATATATCGTGGAAACAGGGCGTAAAAACGGTGTTTTTTTCGAGTAACCCGCGCAAGCCCGGACCGGGGACGCTACTGGCGCTCGTATTCGCCTTTGTTGACTTTTTTCAGGACCGTAAACCCGGCTTTCTTGGCGTCCGAAATCGAGAGCGGTTTCGTTATTGAAGGCGTGTTAAACTGCGAGAAGACCTTGCGAACCGGTTTTTTACAGGCCGGGCATTGGGTCAACTCAGGGGCGCTCAAAGGGCGGCGCAACGTAAACTTGCCCCCGCAAATTTTACATTCCCCGTCTCGCAACTCATATTCGTAAAGCGGCATAACCGTATCTTCCAACCAACCCAGCCTATCACAAGCCAAAAGAATCCTCAAAGCCCGATCGAATGCAGCCCTACTCCAAATCCCGACCGATAAACACCAACTGACTCAGCCGCTTTTCGTCCGCCCTTTAGGGCCGTTCCGGAGTCGCGCCAAATGTGGTTTGCACCCCCTGAAAAACGATTCGTCCCCCCCCGGCGTTCCGCATGCCGAATTCCCTTGCTGCGATACGGATTTCCACCGTCTCGAAAACCGCGCGACAGACTCAATAATGGGTTGAGCAACGTCGTTTTGCCCGCGCCTAAAAACCCCGTCAGTACGGTGACTGGAATCGAATTCCTCACAACAAAATCTTTTTTCTTGTGAACGAACCTATAAGAGATTTTCACCCCGGGCGCCAAGGTATTATTCACGGGCGGGGCGGGTTGACACAAGCCGCTGATTACGCGTAACTTTCGCCTTGTTGTTATGAGTCCCGATAAAACCACACTTGATGCCCTGCGTATCCAGAGGGAGCCGTCCGGAAAAAAACCTTCGGATTCCACCCGGGCCAGTTGGCCCAAATGGCCTGTTTGGACCGCGCTAATTCTGGTCGTCCTGTCCTTGATGGGCTGGCTTTGGAAACAGAATCGAAAGGCGCCGGTCAAAACCGTGGCGGCCCGCCAGACCGGCTCCGAAGGGGACTACACGGTCCTCAACGCCTCGGGCTACGTCACCGCCCGCAAGCTGGCCACTGTGTCATCCAAAGTCACCGGCAAAGTCATCGACGTTCTCATCGAAGAAGGCATGACTGTCAAAGCGGGCCAGATCCTTGCCCACCTGGACGATTCCAACGTGGTGGTCAGTTTGCGTCTGGCCCAGGCCCAGGCCAGGTCAAGCCGTGCCGCCCTGGAGGAAACGCGCGTGCGCCTGACGGAGGCGCAGGCCGAATTAACCCGCGTCCGCAATCTGAATCAAAATAATGTCGCCTCCGCTTCGGACCTCGATCACGCCCAGGCCTCCGTCAACGCCTATAAGGCGCGCCTTGTCCAGCAGGAGGCCGATGCTGAAACCGCCGACCGTCAAGTGGACCTGTGGAATCAGCAGATGGATGACACGATCATCCGCGCTCCTTTCACCGGCGTGGTGGTCGCCAAAAACGCCCAACCGGGCGAAATGATTTCCCCCATCTCCGCCGGAGGTGGATTTACCCGGACCGGTATCTGCACACTGGTGGACATGGAGTCGCTGGAAATCGAGGTGGACGTTAATGAGGCCTACATTCAACGCGTCGCGGCCGACGGCAGAATCGTCGCCTCCCTGGACGCCTACCCCGAATGGTCGATTCCGGGCAGGGTGATCGCCATCATCCCCACCGCCGACCGCCAAAAAGCCACTGTGAAAGTCCGCGTCGGCTTCGACAAACTCGATGCGCGCATTCTGCCCGACATGGGGGTCAAGGTCGCCTTCAAGGGCGCCCGAAGCGCCATTGCGGGAGGCATCGCCATTCCAAAAACAGCCTTAAAAAAACTGGAAGGCCGTGATTTCGTCTGGATCGTTAACTCGGATAAACTGGAACGTCGCCCTGTGACCCCGGGTCCCGTGACGGGCGACGACGCCCTCGTCACCTCCGGTCTGACGGGTGGTGAAAAGGTGGTCCTGCGCGGACCCGATAAGATGGTCGAAGGCATGCGGGTGGTCGAGGAGAAGCCATGACAGAGGATCGAGAAGCCCTGGTGCGCATTGTCGATGTCTGCCGCCGTTACAAGCGCGGCATGGAGGAAATCCATATTCTCGAAGGGCTGAATCTGGACGTCATGAACGGCGAATTCCTGGCTCTGATGGGACCTTCCGGATCGGGCAAGACAACCCTCCTGAACCTGATTGGCGGATTGGACCGCCCCGATAAAGGCTCCATCTCGATCGGCGGCGACCACATCGAAGAACTATCCGACCGCCAACTGGCTCCGTGGAGGGCCCGCCATGTCGGCTTTGTCTTCCAACTTTACAACCTGCTGCCCGTCCTGACCGCCGAACGCAACGTCGAACTTCCCCTGCTCCTGACGCCATTGACCAGGTCGGAGCGGAAAGTCCACGTGGACGCCGCGCTTTCTGTCGTGGGTTTATCCCATCGCCACCGCCATTATCCAAGGCAGCTCTCCGGCGGCGAACAACAACGCGTGGGCATTGCCCGGGCCATCGTCACAGACCCCAGCCTTCTGCTATGCGACGAACCCACGGGCGATCTGGACCGCAAGGCGGGCGATGAAATTCTGGCCCTTCTCCAGGCTCTCAACCGGGATCATGGCAAAACCATCATCATGGTCACCCATGATCCCCACGCCTCGCACCGGGCCACCCGGACCCTGTACCTGAACAAAGGCCAGTTGAGCAACTCGTTGGCCGAATGAAATATTTTCACCTCATCTGGAGCAATCTGAAACGACGCAAGCTCCGCACCCTCCTCACGATGCTCTCCATCCTGGTCGCTTTTGTCCTCTACGGATATCTTTGCGCCATCGGAACGGGCTTGAACGCCGGGGTGGAAGTCGCCGGCGCCGATCGTCTCATCGTCCGGCACAAAATCTCCATCGCCCAGCTTCTCCCTCAAAGCTATGGACCGCGGATATCCAAAATCCCGGGAGTGGCCGAGGTCACTCATTCCACCTGGTTCGGCGGTGTTTACCAGGATGCCACCAAGTTTTTTCCTCAAATGATTGTGGAGCCTGAAAAATATCTTTCCCTGTACCCGGAATTCCTCCTGTCCTCCCAACATAAAGAGAATTGGTTTCGCAACCGCGCAGGCGCGATCGTCGGGCGCAAAACAGCCGACCGGTTCGGATGGAAAATCGGCGACCGCATCCCCATTCAAGCCACTGTCTGGCCCAAAATGGACGACTCCCGCACTTGGGAATTCGATCTCGAAGGCATATACGACGGCGCCAGGGACGGCACCGACACCACCCAGTTTCTCTTTCATTACGACTACTTCGACGAGGCCCGCCTCTATGCCAAAGGAATGGTGGGCTGGTACATTGTGCGCGTCAGCGACGCCGATATCGCCACCGAAGCCGCCCAGGACATCGACAGGGAATTTGCCAATTCCCCCTACGAAACCAAAGCCGAAACGGAAGGCGCCTTCGTTCAGGGCTTTGCCAAACAGGTGGGAGATATTGGAAAAATTCTCACGGCCATTCTCAGCGCCGTGTTTTTCACCATCCTCCTTGTGGCCGGAAATACCATGGCCCAGTCCGTGCGCGAGCGCACCGAGGAACTGGGCGTCCTCAAAGCCCTGGGCTTCACCAACACCCAGGTCCTGTTGTTCGTACTGGCGGAATCCTGTTTTCTGGCGGGCTTGGGCGGCGTTCTGGGCCTGGGTATCGCCTGGGCCATGATTTCGCGCGGGGACCCGACCAACGGCGCCCTGCCGATGTTTTATCTGCCCAAGATTGACTTGGTCATTGGTTTGGGAATCGTGTTTTTACTGGGCGCGGCGGCCGGTATTCTCCCCGCATGGTATGCCATGAAACTGCGGGTCGCGGAGGCCCTGCGGAGAATGTAGCCATGATGCGCCTCTCCAACTGGTTTTCCCAACTCGGTTCGGTAACCAAATTCAGCCTGCTGACCCTTCCCGAACGCAAAGGCGCGGCGGCGGCCTCCATCTTTGGCACTGCCGGCGTGGTTGCGGTCATGGTCGGCGTTCTTTCCATCGGCCAGGGTTTTCGTCATGCCATGATCAGTTCAGGCGACCCCCAGGCCGTCATCGTCATGCGCAGCGGCGCGGACACCGAAATGATGAGCATCCTGGGCCGCGAGGAAACCCGCACGATCGCGGACGCCCCCGGCGTCGCCCAATCCGCCCAGGGTCCCATGGCCTCCCCGGAGCTGTTCATCATCATCAACCTGCCCAAGCGATCCACGGGCACGGACGCCAATGTGCCCATTCGCGGGGTCGAATACGCCGCGCGGGAGGTTCGCAAAAATGTCAGTCTGGTTTCCGGACGATGGTTTCAAACCGGTCGCAATGAAGTCGTCGTGGGCCGGGGAGCGGCGGCGGAGTTCACCGGTCTGGACCTGGGTGGAACATTGAACGTGGGCCAGAATATCTGGACCATCGTGGGAATATTCTCTTCCAGCGGCGGGATTGATGAATCCGAGATTTGGACCGATGCGAGCATTCTTCAGGCGGCTTACCGGCGGGGCACCAGCTATCAATCGGTTTACCTGCGGTTGACTTCGCCCGAGGCGTTTACCCGGTTCAAGGAAGCCCTGGCCATGGACCCAAGGACCAACGTCAAGGTAATGCGACAGACCGAATACTACTCCGAGCAATCCAGGCTTATCTATAACCTCATCACCGGCCTGGGCACGCTCATCGCCACCCTGATGGGAGTGGGTGCGGTGTTTGGCGCCTTGAACACCATGTATTCCGCTGTGGCCGCGAGAACGCGCGAGATTGCCACCCTGCGCGCGCTGGGTTTCGGCCGCGCCGCCGTCATCATGTCCATTCTTCTGGAATCGCTGGCCCTGGCCCTGGTTGGAGGTCTTATCGGCGGCAGTCTCGCTTATGTGGCTTTTGATGGATACCAGGCCGCAACGATGAATTGGCAGAGTTTCAGCCAGGTTGCCTTCGCATTCAGGGTCACCCCGGGTCTTCTGGTCCAGGGCATTCTCTATGCGGCGGTCATCGGTTGCATCGGCGGGCTTTTCCCCGCCGTCCGGGCCGCCCGAATGCCCATCGCCAAGGCCTTGAGAGAACTGTAGTTGGCAACGACAACAAGAACCGACCGGCAGGGGGCCGCGAATCCGCGCACCCAAAAAACGCAAAATAACCCATTGTCCTCAAATAACGGATTGCATTTGAATGGGGGTCTGGTAAAAACTCCGTTCCGCGCCCACACAGGGCGGGGATTGGTTTAACCTTTTATTGGTGGAATTATATGTCACAGCATAGAAGCTTACGCGCGGCAACGACTTTGGGGTCCAAGCGCAATGTGTTGAAGCGGTTCGAGCGCGTCGAGTTACTCAAGAAACGCGGTCAATGGAAGCCCGGCGACCGCGTGATCGGCCTGCGCAAGACCAAAGGCGAGGCATAAGATCCCGCTGGCCTCTGCGGATGGGATTGCCCTCTTTCGCGCCCCCATCCTCCATTGTTTTTGGCGGCTTTCATTTTTTCATATGACGCGCGTCCGTTTGCAGAAATTCCTTGCTGAGGCAGGAGTGGCTTCGCGTCGCGCCGGGGAGACCATTATTCTTGAAGGTCGCGTCATCGTTAATGGAGAGGTGATTCGCGAAATGGGGGCCAAAATCGACCCCTTGCATGATCATGTGACGGTCGATGGCCGCCTTCTCAAGGCCCGCCGGAAGATCTACGTGGCCATCAACAAGCCACGGGGCTGTTTATCCACTCGCAGCGATCCCGAAAAACGGGCCACCGTCCTGGATTTTCTTCCCGCCGAATGGCGGACCTTATATCCCGTTGGGCGCCTGGACTACGAAAGCGAAGGACTTCTCTTCCTGACCAATGACGGCGATTTCTGCCTGCGCCTCACTCATCCCCGCTATGGTATTCACAAGAAATACGTGGCCACGGTCGAGGGGCGCGTCGAGGACGATCAGCTTAATAGGATGGTCCAGGGCGTGACCCATTTGCGCGAACGGCTCAAGGCGGAACGCATTCGAGTGGTGGACCGCAACAACACCCACACCGTCGTGGAACTGGAACTTGCGGAAGGCAAGAACCGCGAAGTGCGCCGGTTGTTTGAAGCCCTTGGAGTCGCCGTCACCCGCCTGGTCCGGTTTCAGATCGGACCGATCAAACTTGGAGAACTTCCCCAAGGCAAATGGCGGACCTTGACAGAAACTGAAATCAAATCTTTACTACCCCGGTCATGAAAATAAATGTTTGGCGCGTATTGGCCGCCATCTCCCTGGCGGGACTGTCCACCATCCACTCTCAGGCGGCTCAAGCCGCCACGGTGAAAGCGGACATCGTAAACGTGCGGGGGCAGGCCACCATCTTTAGCGAAGTGGTTACCCAGCTCAAACAAGGGGAGTCTGTGACGATTCTCGAGGAAATCGCCATCACCAAGCCCAAAGCCGGCGAACCCCAAAAATGGGCGCGCATTCAAATGCCCGCCAACGTTCCCTTGTGGATCAATTCCACCTTCGTTGACAGCGCGAACAACACCGTCAAAGCCCGCAAACTGAACCTTCGCGCCGGCCCGGGTGAAAATTACAGTGTCATCGGACTCCTGGTCCGGGGCGATTCCGTCAAACCCATCCGCTCCAAGGAGGAATGGATGGAAATCGAGTCCGTAACCAACGCCTACGCCTTCGTCGCCAGCGAACTTTTGGAAACCGCCGCGGAAACGCCGGCGGCCGTCGAAGCCCCGGCAAAACCAGCGGAAAAAGCGGTTGAAAAACCGGAACCGGCCAAAGTGGAGGCTCCTGCGGCAACCCCACCGCCCGCGACCACACCTGTGACCGTTGAAAATGTGAAAGCGGCGCAACCCGCCGAACCCGCGCACGACGCCCCCGCCGCAGCCCCGATGAAGCCGGCGGTGACCAATACGGTTGGCGCCGTCCCGGCGCCCGTTCTCACACCGCCCCCGGTGGCCCCCCGTCAAACCGCGATCGAGGAGCCGGCCCCCCGCCGCATCGTGCGCCGCGAAGGCGTGGTCCACATGGTGGGCAGCATTCAAGCCCCCACTTTTTTTCAGTTGCAAAGCGCCGATAACGGCGAGTTGATCAACTATTTGCACAGCTCCAAAACCAATATCCCCATCGAGCGTTTCCGCGGCCAGAAGGTGATTGTGACCGGCGAGGAATACATGGACGAACGCTGGACGAACACCCCGATGATCGAAATCGACTTCCTTCAGCCCGCGCCGAATTCCCGTGAATAACCTTATCGACGGCCGCGCCATCGCGGAACAAATTCATCAGGAAACCGCTCGACGCGTTTTCAATCTTAAGGCGCGAGGTGTCCAGCCCTGCCTTTTTTTTGTTCGTGTGGGTGAGGACGCCGCCTCGAAGGTCTATGTGGGAATGAAGGAGAAAATGTCCGCCAGGCTGGGCATTACCTCCACAACGCGTGTCTTTCCTGAAAACACCACCGAGGCCGAATTATTGGATTTCCTCCGTGATTTAAACGCGAGTCCCGCCGTTCACGGCATCCTGGTGCAGGCGCCCATGCCCCGCCAAATCGACCAGGCCAGGGTTTTCTCCACCGTGTCCCCAGCCAAAGATGTGGATGGTTTTCACCCGGTCAATGTCGGTAAATTGATGCTGGGCGAAAAGGGCGGTTTCATCCCATGCACACCGGGCGGCGTGCATGAATTGCTCATACGCGCCGGGGTCCAAATCGCGGGGTCCGAAGTCGTGATTCTGGGCCGGGGCAACATCGTGGGCAAGCCGATGGCCTCAATTTTGATTCAAAAATCACCGATGGCGGATGCCACAGTCACAGTCTGCCATTCCCGCACACGCGATATCGCCGCGCATTGCCGGCGCGCGGACATCATCATCGCCGCGATGGGAGTGCCTGAATTTCTCAAGGCGGACATGGTCAAGCCCGGCGCCGTGATTGTCGATGTGGGCGTAAACCGTATCGACGACCCCACCGCGAAAAACGGCTATCGCCTCGTCGGGGATGTCGATTTCGCGCGCGTTCAACCGATCACCTCGAAAATCACTCCCAATCCCGGCGGCGTCGGTCCCATGACCATTGCCATGCTCATGCGAAACACGGTCCAGGCCGCCGAGCAGGCCACAATCTGATTTTTATAACCCAAATAATATGAACCCAACACGCATTCTCCCCGATCTCCAGGCTTCCTTGCTCTGTGAGGAAGTCCGTCAGGAAATCAACGGCAACTTCATCGTCATCGGCATTCTTGGCATCGTTCGCGTCCCCCAAGTGCCCGTCACCGCGTTTAAACTCTGCGTTTTCAATCGCTGGACCGCCGGGATCGGCGCCTTCGAGGAAAGCGTCCGTTTGGTGGCCCCGGACCAGACCACACTCGTCCGCCAGAGCAAGGTGAAATTCACCCTTCAGGATCCCGCCCACCACGCCACCAATGTCACCGTTTTCGGCCAGGTGGAAATCAAAACTCCCGGCAACTACTATATCGAGGTGCTGGTGGACGAGGTCATGAAACTACGTTTTCCCATGCCCATCATCGTGGTACCACAGCAGCAGCAACCCGGCGCGCCTCAACCGCCGCAGGAACCGGCTCCGCCCCAGGGATAGTCCTTTTCCGTCCGGATTTTTCGATAACGCGGGTCTTGTAAAAGATCCGCGTTTTTTTGCGCTTTGAGTGTTATTCAGGTTGCCGGGTGAAAACATTTTTACTAAAAGTGGGCTATTGAAACCTAAGGCGTCCAAGTCATCTCCAGCCCTGTCTCGCTTATCTGGAGGAGATGAAAAACAACAACCCTCCGTTGGCAATGCCCTTGCATCTCCGTCGCCCCGAGCCGCAGGCCGCCGCACAATATTCCGCCTGGCAGCCCTGTTTCTGATTCCCCTGCTCCTCCTGGGCGCAGTGGAACTGACGCTCCGCCTGGTCGGCTTTGGATATCCCACTTCCTTTTTCATTCCCGGCCCAAAAGACGGGCTTCTCATTGAAAACCAGAAATTCGGCTGGCGATTCTTCACACCCGCCGCCGCGCGCACTCCGCGACCGATGCTGATTTCAGAAACCAAGCCGCCCAACACAGTGCGCCTCATTGTTTTCGGCGAATCCGCCGCCTATGGGGATCCCGATCCCGCATTTGGTTTCCCCCGCATATTGGAAGTTCTGCTCAAGGACCGGTTTCCGGGAACCAACTTTGAAGTGATCAACACCGCCATGACCGCCATCAACTCCCACGTCATCCTTCAGATCGCGAGGGATTGCCACCGCCTCCAGGCCGATTACTGGCTGATTTACATGGGCAACAACGAAGTGGTGGGGCCCTATGGGGCGGGCACCGTCTTTGGCGGGCAAACCCCCCCACTGCCCATGATTCGCGCCGCTCTGGCTCTCAAAACAACGCGGGTCGGCCAACTGCTCAACACCATTCAACAACGCATCGCAACCCGGGGCAAGTCCTCCGAGTCCTGGGGTGGCATGGAAATGTTCCTCGGCCAGCAACTCCGCCCCACCGACCCGCGCATGCCCCGGGTTTACGACTATTTTCAGCGCAATCTTGATGACATCATCGGGCTGGGTCTCGAAGCGCGCGCCCGTGTCCTCCTCTCCACCGTCGCGGTCAACCTCAAGGATTGCCCGCCTTTTGGCTCGCTGCATCGCCAGGATTTGACACCGCGGCAACTCGGTGAATGGAACCAGTTTTACACCAACGGGATCATGGCGGAAACCGCCGGAAAATTTGACCAGGCTATCGCCTTCTACCGCCAGGCAGCCAGGCTGGATGACCAATTTGCCGAACTCTCCTTCCGATGGGGACGCGCCTGCCTGGATGCCGGCCAGTCCGATGAAGCCGCGCGGCGGTTGACTCAGGCAATGAACTACGACAGCCTGCGTTTCCGAACAGATTCACACCAGGATGCAATCCTTCACGACACCGCCGCCAAATGGGCCGCGCAACAGGTCCAGTGGGTTGATTTCCGCAGGATACTCGCCGAACGCTCCCCTCATGGAATCACCGGCGATGAGTTTCTCTGGGAACATGTGCATTTCAAATTTGAAGGCAATTACTGGCTGGCCCGGGCATTTGCCGAAACAATTTCACCTCCAGCGTCCGTTGGCGCCAATGATCCCGCAAACCACCATTGGCTCGCCGTCGAAGACTGCGCCACACGCCTGGGTTTAACCGATTATTTCCGCCATGAAATGGCTTCGATGATGCAACAGCGCATTGCCCTGCCGCCATTCACCCACCAATTGGACCACGCCCTGCGATATGTGCTTTTGCAGGAGCAAAAGAGGTCCTTTCGCGGCGCTCTCGCCGGCCCTGGTCTTGAAGCCGCCATCACTGCAACCGGGCAGGTCGGCCTCAAGGAACCGCGCGATTGGGTTCTTGTTGAAAATCTGGCCCGGCTCCTGAGCGCAGCCAACCGTCTGGAGGAATCCCTCGCGCAATGGCGCAAATTGGCCGATCTCATGCCCCACTACCGCAACGCTTTCTATCAAATTGGAAACATCCTCGACCAACTCAATCGGAGCCGGGAAGCCTTGGAGCCTTTGGAAAAAGCCTTGTTGCTCAAACCGGATTCGCCCGAGGTCCACAATGCCCTGGGTCTTGCATTGGCCAACCTGGGAAGAACAGACGAAGCCATCCGCCACTATGAAAAGGCCCTCCAGTTCAAACCCGATTTCGCCAGCGCCCATGTGAACTGGGGTCTGGCGTGTGCCAGCCTTAATCAGAACGGGGAAGCCAAGAACCATTACCGGAGAGCGCTAAAACTGAACCCCGGAAATTCAGCCGCCCTGTTAAATCTGGGACGCATCCTCGCCGGCGAGGGTAAGATAACAGAATCCATCGGTAATTATCAGGCTGAGCTGGCGGCCAATCCCAGCAATGCCACTCTTCATATCAATCTGGGCAATGTCCTGCGCGCCGCCGGACAGATCTCCAATGCCATGACTCATTTCGTCACCGCCCTGCAACTCGATCCTGAAAATGCCGAAGCCCATGACCGGCTCGGCTTTGAACTTGCCCGCCAGGGCAACGACCCCCTCGCCCAACAGCATTTCCTCGAGGCGGTTCGACTGGATCCAAACCATCTTGAAGCCCATTTTAATCTGGGCGTTTCATTCGCCAAACAACAAAACTTCGAGCAGGCCATCTTTCATTTCAAGGAATGCCTGCGCATCGACCCAAACAATGCCACGGCCAAACAATACCTCGCCGCCGCCGTGGCGCGGGCGCGGTGACGGCCTGCCTCTCGCGGCGCTGCGACCTTGTTTGACACGATTTTAATATCGCGCTTCTTCATAGACGATGGCATTTTTTTGTGATGAAAAACATGACCAAATTGATGTTGTGGATGGTTTTG
>Ga0315272_10001185_pt1 | contig 12973 bp, 7 predicted proteins | sample C3_middle_MG_FD_203918 | JGI IMG/M metagenome (GOLD analysis project Ga0315272, IMG submission 203918) | Sediment microbial communities from Yellowstone Lake, YNP, Wyoming, USA - C3_middle | ecosystem: Environmental > Aquatic > Freshwater > Lake > Sediment | place: USA: Wyoming | collected...
GGGGGCCCCGCGCGGCTCTGGAGAGCCGCCCCACACGGAAGAGCCGCCCCACCACGGAGAGCCGCTTAACGAAGCTTCAGCGACTTATCCGGATAGGCCGGGTGCGGCGGCACCGGACGGGGGTCTTTGTGGATCAGCTCTTCGAGATGCTTCACCGCGGTTTCGAGCTGCGCATCCTTGCCCTCGAACGTCTCGTGCGGAAGATTGTCCACAACGATGTCCGGATCCACGCCGTGGCCTTCGATCAGCCACTTACCCTCGGGACCATACACTCCGATTTCGGCGGCGGTTGCGATACCGTCGTCCGCCAGCGAGTTCGAAGCGCTCAGCCAGATTTCGCCGCCCCAGGTCCGCGTGCCGATCACCTTGCCCAGACCGAGCCGCCGGAACCCTTCCGCAAAGGCCTCCCCGTCGCTTGCCGTGTGCTCGTCCACCAGCACCACCATGTGTCCTCGGAAGGCGTATTGCATGTTGCTGCTCGGCTGGCCCACGCGCGGCTGCCAGTAGAACCAGGCCTTGCGCAACAGCTTGCCGAGCAGCCAGGAATCGATGTTGCCGCCATTGTTGTGGCGCACGTCGATGATCAGGGCCTGCCGGTCGAAAACCGGGTAGAAGTCGCGCTCGAACTGCTCCATGTCGCCCGATCCCATGGCGCGCAGATGCAGATAGCCGATCTTGCCGCCCGCCAGATCGTCCACCTTCTGCCGCCGCGCCAACTCCCACTCCCCGTAGCGCAACCCGAACTCGTCGTTCGCGGGGATCGGCTTGACCAGAACGTCGCGCGTCTTGCCTCCATCCTGGGGATCCTTGACGCGAAGTAGCGTCTGTTTGTTGGCCTTCTCGCGCAGCAGCACGCCAACATCGGGAACGGAGAGCAGATCCACTCCGTCGAGCATCGTGAGGATCTCTCCCCCACGAACCTCGGAGCCGGGACGCGCCAGCGGCGGTGCTTCGTTGGGCAGGTCCGGATCGTACCGGTAAATGTGCTTGACGACGTAACCGCCCGCGTTCGCGTCGCGCTGGAGCACGGCGCCGAGCGAGCCCATCGCTACCGGGTCCGGCGCCTTCCGCACATCGCCTCCGTGTACGAAGATATGCAGGGCGCTTAGCTCGCCGACCATCTGCGCCAGCAGGTCGTTCAAATCGGTGCGGTCGGCGATGCGCTCGACCAGCGGCTCATACTTCGCCCGCATCGCCTTCCAGTCGACGCCGTTCATGTTCGGGTCGTAGAAGTAATCGCGCTCCAGCCGCCAGGCGTCGGCGAACATTTCCCGGAATTCGGCCTTCGGATCGAGCGAGAAGTTCCAGCCCGACAGATCCACCTTGGCGTCCGTCAGCGCCTTCGGCGTGCCCAGCGCCGAGCCCTTGACGTCGGAGGCGAACACGTAGAAATCCTTGTCCTTCCGCACGCCCAGTTTCTTGCCGTCCTGCGAAAGCTCGAAGCCGCGCACCTCGCTCAAAACAGTCTCCGGCTTCTCGCCCTTGTTGGCGATGTCCAGGCACGCCAGAGCACGCTGCGGGGGCGTCGTCCCGGCGCTCTCCATCCAGCACAGCCGCTTTTCGCTTGCCGCCAGATCGGAGTAGTTGCCCGCCGGAGCCGGAACTTCCTGGATGCGCGCCGCGATGCCGTCCAGCTCGATCTGGACGACGACTTTGTCCTTCTTGTCCTTTTCTGAACCCGCCGGAGGCGTGGCGTCGGCATCCACCGCGGGCTTTGCGTCAGCGGGCTTGGCGGGAGCGGCCTTGTCGTCCGCCTTCTTCTCGTCCGGCTTCTTTTCGTCGGACTTCTTGTCTTCCGGCTTTGCGTCGGGGTGCAATTCATCGGCCGGCTCGAAGGGCGACCGCAGTCCCTTCTTCAGGGCCATCTGGTAGACCTTCATCGTGCGGTCGAAGTGCGGGTCGGGCTGCCGGGTGCCCCACGGACTGAACACCGTGGTCTTCAGATTGCGGTCCGAGAGGAAATAGAGCCACTGGCCGTCGCGGCTCCAGGCCGGGCTCGCGCTGTTGAAGCGCTCCGACGTGACCGCCGTGATAGCTCCGGTTCCGACGTTAAGGAGCTTCAACTGGGCCATCTGGTTCTTCGCACCCTCGACGTAGGCGAGCCACTGGCTGTCCGGCGACCAGGCCAGATCCTGAAGATCGTCCACCGGGCTTTCCGCGACTTTGCGGTTGTCCTTAGTCTTGAGGTTGAGCAGCCAAAGCCGGTGGTTTTTGTCGGTGTGCGCCAGCCATTGTCCATCCGGCGAAGCGAAGCCATCCCAACGCAGTACCGTGGCGTCCATCGTCAGACGCTCGCCCGCGCCCACGCCGTTGGCCGGGTAGCGCCAGAACTCGGTCTCGCCGCTTTCCGTCGAAATCACCAGAATGCTCTTTCCGTCGGGGGCAAAGCGAGCGTCGCGGAAACGCACGCCCGGCTTGCGCGCCACCCGCACCAGCCGCCCCGGCCTGGCCGGCGCGACGAAGACGTCGCCGCGCGCCGTGAAGACAATCGCCGAGCCATCCGGCGCGATGTGGCCGGAACTCAGATACTGCGACGGATTCTTGACCCAGTGTTCGCGCAGTTGGTCGAAATCGGACGCGAGCACGACCGGCACCGGCGCGTCCTTGCCCGACTTCAGATCCAGCAGCCAAAGGTCCGCGCCGCACTGGTAGACAATGCGTCCCTCGGAAAGCGACGCCGACTGCACGTCGAAATCCTTGTGCCGCGTGTGTTGCTTCAGATCCTTGCCCTCGCTCGTCATGGACCACACGTTCATGACCCCGTCCCGGTCGCTCAGGAATAAGACCCGCCCCTTCCAGAACATCGGGTTCTTCGAGGTGCCCGGATAGTCGGCGGTCAGGGGGACAGCTTCGGAGCCGGGCGTCCAGCGCCACAGGTTCTGCGCCGTGCCGCCCTTATAGCGCTTGGTCTGACTGCCCTGAAAGGCAAGGCGCGTGAAGAAGACCGTCTTGCCATCGGCGCCGAAGCTCGCCTCAGCCGCCTGCGCAAGTTCCAGGACTTCCCGGCCGCCCTTCAGGTCGAGCGCGACGAGTTGCGCATCCGGCAGAGTGGAGAAGCCGCGGGTCCGGTAGAGCACACGCCCGTCGGGGGTCCAGCCGGTGACCGTCGCTCCGCCGCCATCCCAGGTCTGGCGCGTGGGCAGCCCACCCTCGACCGGCATGGTGTAGACCTCGGGCGCTCCCTCGTACTCCGCGACGAATGCGATGGTCTTGCCGTCGGGCGAGAGAGCGGCGTTGGTCTCCTGCCCCGGCGAGGTCGTCAGGCGCCGGGCGGTTCCGCCTTCGGCGGGCACACTCCACAGGTCGCCTTCGGCCGTGAATACGATGGTCCCTCCACCCAGTGCGGGGAAGCGGTAATAGCCCGGCCGGCTCTCCGCATTTGAAAGCGCAACCAGTGCGCAGAGACCTGCAAGAATCGAGAAAAATCGCACGAAAATGCCCTCCGGAAGACCTTATCTGAGCATTTTCTATCCTAATCCCGAAGAGTCGTCGAGCTACGGTTGCCGATGTTAAACTTCGCAGGACTTGCGGTAGCGGTCGGCGATTTTGACCAGAACGATGCAGAAGAGAAGCGTCCCCAAGGCGATCCAGACGAAATTCAGCGAATTTGCTTTGAGGAATTTCAGCGGTTCTTCGTGCAGTCCTCGTCCGATCCAGCAAAGCGCCAGATAGCGCGGAATCCGCGCGCCAGCGAAGGTGATAATGAAGGCCGTGCGCGACACGCCGAGCCCGCCGGCGCAGATCTCAAATGCCTTGAGCGGCATGGGGATCGGAACCAGGGCCGGGATGAAGACCGTGACCAGGCCATAATGCCGGAACCAGTCGCGAAACGTCTTGCCCCGCCCCGAGCTGAGTTTCTCTTCGAGGTACTTCCTGCCACCCCGGCGCGCCATCTCAAAGAGAAACAATGACCCGATCAGCGAGCCGGCCACCGCGCAGAGCGCCGCCATCCACCAATGGTCGGGGAAGTGCGAGGTATAGAGCAGCAGGATGACGTCCGGCCCCGAAGGATTCGGGACGCCCGCGCCATCAATGATCGCCATCAAGAAAAGACCAGGGAGACCCAGGGCGGACAGAACGGCAAGAAAGTGCTTCATTCAGCCTCTCCGCCAAATAGGGAAGGCTGCGGGCCGGCGAGGCGTTCGAGGAGCCGCGATTCATCCCACACCTCAATGCCGAACTGTGTGGCCTTGTCCAATTTGGAGCCAGCTTCCTCGCCGGCGATTACGACCGATGTCTTCCTGCTGACCGAACCCGTCACTTTCCCTCCGGCGGCCTCGATCTTGCTCTTGGCTTCTTCGCGGGACAGCGTGGGCAGTGTCCCGGTGAGGACAAACGTCATGCCCGTCAAAGGCCCAAATGACGTAGTGTTGCGAATCTCACTCTCGAATTGCAAGCCCGCCTCGCGAAGACGCTCGACAAGCTCCCGGTTATGCGGTTCGGCGAAGAACTTCACGATCGATTCGGATACCTTCGGGCCGACCTCTTCAGCCGTCCGCAATTGAGCCTCGCCAGTTTGCGCAAGAGCGTCCACGCCACCAAAAGCATCCGCGAGGATTTGCGCCGTGCGCTCTCCGACAAAGGGGATTCCCAAGCCGGAGATCAGGCGGGCCGCGGGACGCCGCTTCGACGCTTCAATGTTCGCCAGTATCTTCGACGCTGACTTTTCGCCCATGCGCTCCAGCGTCAGCAACTGGTCGAGCGTGAGCTGGTAGATGCCGGCGATACTCCGCACCAACCCCTGTTCGACAAGCTGATCGACCAGGGCCTCGCCCATTCCATCGATGTCCATCACGCTGCGGGAGGCGAAGTGGGTCAAGGATTCCTTCAACCGTGCGGGACAGCTCGAATTCAGGCAGCGGCGCGCGACCTCACCCTCGGCGCGGACCACTGCGCTGCCGCACACCGGGCAGGCGTCGGGCATCTGGAAGAGCCGCCGATCGGCGGGACGATTGCGCACTTCGACGACTTTGGGAATGACGTCTCCGCTACGCTCGATCACCACCGTATCGCCGATTGCCAGGTCGAGACGAGCGATCTCGTCTTCGTTATGCAGCGTCGCATTCGAGACGGTGACGCCGCCCACGACGACGGGGCGCAAACGCGCCACCGGCGTCAGCACGCCCGTCCGGCCCACCTGAACCTCAATGTTTTCGAGCACCGTTTCGGCCTGGCGCGCGGTGAACTTGAAGGCGATGGCCCAACGCGGGCTCTTGGCGGTCCAGCCCAACCGGTGCTGCTGCTCGATGGAGTCGACCTTAGCCACCACGCCGTCGATTTCGTAAGCGAGCGACTCGCGGCGCTCGCCCCACTCGCGGCAGAAGGCCAGCAGTTCATCAAGTCCGGCGGCACGCACCACGTTCGAGTTCACCTTGAAACCGAGAGCACGCAAACGTTCCAGATTCTCCCAATGGCTCGGCAGCGCGGGCTGGCCATCGACCAGCAAAAAGTAGGTGAAGAAATCGAGTTTGCGCGACGCGGTCTGCGCCGTGTCGAGCATTCGCAGCGAGCCGGCGGCCGAGTTGCGCGGATTCTTGTATAGCTCCAGGCTGGCCTCGGCGCGCTCTGCATTCAGCCGTTCGAAGGCCGGGCGCGACATGAGCACCTCGCCGCGCACCTCGAACTTCGGCCAGGGGCTATCGACGGTGAGCGGCAGGCTGCGGATGGTCCGGGCGTTTTCGGTGACGTCCTCGCCCACCTGGCCGTCGCCGCGCGTGATGGCCTGTCTTAATCGGCCACCCTCATACTGCACGGCCATCGATAGGCCGTCGAGTTTCAATTCGGCGACGTAGCTGTAAGTTTCGCCTGCCAGCAACTCGCGAACGCGCCGGTCGAATTCGGCTAACTCACCTTCGTTCAAGGCGTTGTCGAGGCTCAACATGGGCGAAGAGTGCCGCACTTTCACGAAACCTTCGCGCACCGCGCCACCGACCCGTTTCGTAGGCGAGTCCGGCGTGTCAAACTCAGGGTGTGCGTCTTCGAGTTCCTTGAGCCGCCGCATCATGCCGTCGTATTCGGCATCGGTGATCTCGGGTGCGTCGAGGACGTAGTACAGACGCTCGTGGCGCCGCAGATCGGCGCGGAGAGTGGCGATCTCGTTAGAAACGGGGTCCATAGGGACGGGCTCCATAGCTCAGGTCTCTATAATCGTACCGAAGGGAGCAATTCGTCATAGGGACTCAACGCCCGGTATATGTCGTCTACAACCCGCAGGCGGGCAAAATGCGCCGCCACCCGGAGCTCTTCGAGCGGGCGCTGGAGGTGTTGCGCCAGAAATGGCCGGAAGTGCACACCGTAGCGACGGAAGGCCCGCAGACCGCGGGGCGCATCGTCTCCGATTGCATAGCTCAGGGGGCGGGCCTGGTTCTGGTGGCGGGCGGCGACGGCACGATTAACGAAGCGGCTGCGGGCGCGGCCGGCACGGACGTTCCCTTCGGCTTTCTGCCATTTGGAACCGCGAACGTTCTCTCCAACGAGTTGCGGATGGGCAACAACCCCGTACACGCGGCGGGGTTGATCAAGCAGTGCACGCCGATCCCGGTTTCGCTCGGACGGATGGTCACCGGATCGGGAACGCGCCTGTTCCTGTGCATGGCGGGCGCCGGGCTGGACGCGCGCATCGTACGTCTGGTGAATCCCAAGGTAAAGTCGGTCCTGGGGAAATACGCATATTGGATCTACGCCTTCGAGCAGGTTGGACGTCGCCTGCCTGAGTTCAAAGTGCGGGTCTCCGGCCGCGAATATGTCACCAGCTTCGCGCTGATCAGCCGGGTCCGGAACTACGGCGGCGACATTGAAATTGCCAAGCGGGCCAACCTGCTCGAAGATCACTTTGCGATCGTGTTGTGCGAGGGACGAAGCTCGTCGCGCTATCTGAAATACTTCGCCGGCGTGCTGTTCAACACGCTGGATCGCATGAGCGGCGTGCACGTCCTGGAGGCCACCAGTGTGGAGGTCGAACCGATCGAAGGCGGGCCGCTCGATTTGCAGGTGGACGGCGAATACGCAGGCTGCGGCGCCGGGCGCTACGAGATTGTCGAAGGTTCCATACGGCTGCTGATCCCGCCGCCGTATTTGAGCGTGATGACGCCCGCGACGGTGCGGCTGCAGTACGAGTCGTTTTAGGCCAGGCGACGGAACCGCTCGTCTGACGGCGCCGCGTCCGTCAGGGATTGCCCATGGGCCTACGGGCGTGAGAATCACGTAACAAGTCCGCGCATGACCTTCGACCGGCGGCGGACGCGTCCTGGCAACGCCGACTTCTGGATCGGCACTTATTGCCGGGCGAGCGGCAACGTTTGGGAATGACTTTCGACGGAGCGGTGCTATCAGTCGCGCGCTTGAAGGCATGAGTGCGTAAATCCGGCGAGTATGCCGCATGCCGGAATTGAGTTACTGCTGTCGCAACATTCGGAGCCAGGCTGGAGCCTGGCGTGCGCGGGAAGCCGCTATCGCGAGGATATCCACATCTCCCTGACTGTCGCGGCGTCGTTTCGAGGCCGCCACTCCGGATACAATACAAGGCACTGTGACGCCCGACACTTCGTTCGCCATCGAAATCCGCGAATTACGTAAGGTTTACGGAGACAAGGCCGCCGTGGACGGCCTGAACCTCGAAGTGCCGCGAGGATGCTTCTTCGGCTTTCTCGGCCCGAACGGAGCGGGCAAGACGACGACGATCCGGATGCTGATGGGCCTAGCGCCCGCGACGTCGGGCTCGATGAGCCTGCTGGGGCTGCGCATGCCGGAGGATGCCGTCGCGATCAAGGGGCGCATCGGACTGGTGCCCGACGACACGCTGCTATTCGATCATCTGAGCGGACCCGAGTTCGTCCGCTTCGTCGGGCGCATGTACGGCCTGGAGATGGACACGGTGCGGCAGCGGACCAGGGAACTCATACAACTATTCGAGCTCGATTCGGCCGGGCGCAAACTGATCGCCGATTACTCCAAGGGCATGCGGAAGCGCGTCGCCATGGCCGCGGCGCTGATTCACAAGCCGGACCTGTTCCTGCTCGACGAGCCGTTCGAAGGCGTCGACGCGGTCGGCGCGCGGCTGATGAAGGAGATCCTGTCGGAGCAGGCGCGGCGCGGCGCGACGATCTTCCTGACGTCGCACGTGCTCGAAGTAGTGGAACGGCTGTGCGAACGCGTGGCCATCATCAATCAAGGCCGGCTGGTGGTGGAAGGGACGCTCGACGAGTTGCGCTCCGGGACCGAGACGCTGGAAGACCTGTTCGTGCGCTCGGTGGGCGCGGAAGCGCGAACGAACGAAACGCTCGATTGGCTGTAAGGGAAAGCCATGGAGCCGAGACGCATGGGGATGCCAGCCCGAAGAGTTTTCTGCTTGCCTGAGGGTGGCGGAAGCGATTGTGTCTGTGGCGCACGCTTCAGCGTGCTGTGGTGGCATTCATGCCACCATGCCGGACGTCGACATAAGTGTCGCCGCAGCACGCTGAAGCGTGTGCCACAGGAGGTAATCCGGTGATGCTCAACCAGCAGACTCGCGCGATCCTTTGGGCGCAGTGGCGCTCGATCCTCAACCGCTTTCCACGCCGGCGCGGCGGGCGCGTGTTCACCGGAATTTTCGCGCTGCTCTGGTACGCCGGCTTCACCATGCTGGGCGTACTGGCGGCCATCGGACTGCCCCTGATCCATGACCTCAAAATGCTGCTGCGATTTCTCGATGGCGGGCTGCTGGCGGCATTTGTCTACTGGCAGTTCATCCCGCTGCTGATGGTCTCCAGCGGCATGTCGCTCGATCTCAAAAGGCTGATGGTCTACCCGATCCCCGAAAGAAGGATGTTTGGAATTGAAGTCCTGCTGCGCGCGAGTACCGGAACCGAAGTGCTCCTGGTGCTCGGCGGGACGGCCATCGGGCTCTGGCGCAACCCGATCGTGCCCTGGTGGGGACCGCTGTTCTTCCTCCCGTTTACGGCTTTTAACCTGTGCCTGTCGGCGGGGATCCGCGACCTGCTCTCACGCCTGATGCGGAAGCGTGGCGTGCGCGAAATCGTGATCCTCGGCTTTGTCCTGGTCACGCAGCTTCCCAATTTCGTGATGAGGATGGTGCCGGCCGAGAAGCTGGCGGCCTACGCCAACCGGTATACGACCATCAGCGCGATGCTGCCGGTACCTTGGCGCTGGACGGCGCACCTCGCCGCGGGCGAGATGTCGGCGGCCGCGTTGGCCGGGCTCATGCTATGGGTGGCGCTGGGAGCGTGGTTCGGCTATTCCCAATTCCGGCGCGGCCTGCACTTCGACGAGGCAGCCGCCGAGAGCGCCAACCGGGCTCCCGCCGAACGCGCTGGTCGGACTCCGCTGCTCGAGCGGGTCGCCGATCTGCCCCTCAGGATCTTCCCGGAGCCGCTGGCGACTCTGGTTCAGAAGGAACTCCTGATGCTGCCGCGCGTGCCGCGTTTCCGAATGTTGTTCCTGATGGGCGCGTTCTTCAGCCTGATCATCTGGATCCCGTTTCTCTCAAAACCGGGCGGCGCGCCGAACCCCGGGTTCATGCAGCGCAACTTTCTTACCATCGTGGTTCTGTACTCGATGCTGCTGTTGAACGAACCGTTGTTCGCCAATGTATTCGCGTTCGACCGCAAGGCCGCGCAGGCCTATTACGTCTTGCCCGTGCGCTTCTCCACCGTACTGATCGCCAAAAACCTGACGGCCGGGCTGTTCATCCTGCTGGAGATCCTGCTGGTGTGCCTGGTGACGAAACTGTTTCGTGTCCCGCTCACCACGCAACAGTTGATCGAAAGCCTGGCGACGGTGCTGGTCTTCGCGGCGTTCCTGCTGGCCATTGGCAATCTGACCTCGGTGCGCTATCCCAAGGCTACAGACGGATCGAACCCCTGGCGCGGGAAAGGAAGCGGCAAGGGAGGCGGATTACTGATGCTGGTCTACCTGGCAACCGCTCCGGCGGTGGTGGTCGCACATCTGGCGCGATACGCCTTCGACAGCGAGGCCGCTTTCTTCGCGGTGCTGGGCTCGGCGATCTTTATCGCGATATTGACATACATTGTGACTTTCGACGCCGCGCTTGAGTCGGCCGACACGGGCCGCGAACAGTTTCTGGCGGCGCTGGGCGAGGGTGAGGGCGTAATGGGGTGAGGAAGCCACGACCGTCATTGAGCGGTAATATCGGGGCAACTATGCCGGCGAACGAAACGAACTTCCGGCCGTCTACATCTCCAGGCGCGAAAGCGATTTGCCGCCACTGCTTCGAAAGTCACGCTTCGCGTGGTGGGGCAGAATTCACTCTGCGCGGGGCTTCAGCCCCACACGGCTCGCAGGCGAGACCGGCTGAAGCCGGTCTGCAGACTGAAGTCCGCCCCACGACGGTCCGGTCGCTTTCATTCCCACAGGTGGCCCGCGGGGCGATTCCAACTCCGTCGAGAACCAGCTCAGAATCAGAAATCATCCATATCCACAGTTCCGGCGTTTTACGGCTCCGTTTGAGATTTTGACTCAATGCGCACGCTAATCCTGCTTCTGGCGATGTTACCGCTCCAGGCGGCGTGGGTGGAACTCCGGCACGGGCCGTTCGTGGTCTATTCCGACGCCGGATCCGAGCCCGCGCGCATCGCGCTCAACCATCTGGAACAGTTCCGCTTCGCCGTGGGCGAGTCGGTCGGTAAGCCCGAACCGCTGCTCGCCTGGCCCGTAACGGTGGTGGTGCGCAAGAGCGGGAAAGGCGTCACGCCGCCGTTTCTGGGCTTCTCGCGGGATGGCTGGATTCTGGCCTGGCCTGCAGGCTCCCAGCCTCCCGCCGAGGTGTTCGACAAACTCGCGAAAATCATCCTCGAGGGCAACCTGCCGCGTCCGATGGCGCCCGGCTTTGAAGCGGCCATCTCGGCTCTGTACTCGACTCTGGAGGTCCACGGGCAGCGCTGGACGCTGGGCGTGCCTCCCCCCGAGCCGGACCGCACGCTCGAATGGGCCATACTGCACAAACTCGCGATCACCGAAGAGAGCACCTCGCGCTGCCGGGTCTTCCTCTCCAACCTCGCCAACGGCGCCGAGGAAGAGATCGCCTGGCGCAACGCTTACGGCCAGCCGGTGGGCGGCCCCTGGACCCCGAAGATGCACGAAGCGGCCGCCGCCTATCTGAAAGCCGGCCAATTCGGTACGAAGATCCTGCCAGCCAAGGCCATCATGGAACGGGAGTTTCACGAGGTCCCGGCCCTGCCGTCACGGATCCGCCTGCTGCCGGGCGACCTGGCGCTGGGACGCGGCGCGCCCCCGGCCGAGATCCGGGCCGCGTATGAGACGGCGCTCAACGAGAAAGCCTCGCCGGCCGGACACGAGGGACGCGCACTGGCGATGCTGCTGGAAGGCAAGCCGGACGATGCCCGTCAGGAACTGGTCGCGGCGACGGCGCAGGAGGGTGCGGGACCGCGCGCCTGGTACGAGCTGGCGCGCCTGGAAAAGGATCCGGCGCAAAAGCTGAAACTGCTGGAAGAGGCCGTAAAGCTGAACATGCGCTGGGTGGAGCCGTTTCTCGAACTGGCGGCCATGGAACCGGGGCCCGTCCGGCGCGAAGTCCATCTCAAAAAGGCCGCCGAACTCCGGCCACGCGATACGCAGCTCTGGCTGCGGCTGGCCGAGACGCAATTTGATTTGAAGCACTTCGCCGACGCGGAGAAGTCCGTGCGGATCGCGCTGGATGCCGCCCCGGACGACAAGACACGCGAGGCACTGACCAAGCGCTTTGAAGAGTTCCAACAGATGCGGGGCGACGCCGAGGCCGCGGCGCGCAAGCGGGAGAAAGACGAGGACAAGGCCGAGTTGGAGCGGCTCAGGAATGAAGAGATGGCCGACATCCGCAAGGCGGAAGAAGTGGCCAATGCCAAAGCCGGTGCGCTCAAAGGGCAGAAGCCCGTACCGTGGTTCGAGGGGCCGCCCACGCAATCAGTGACGGCCACGTTGAAGCAGTTCGACTGCCTGGGCAAGCGCGCGCGACTGGTGCTGGACCAGGATGGCAAGGCAATACGACTGCTGATCCCCAATGCCAGCCAGATTCTGGTGGTGGGCCCCGACGGGACCGAGGGCGGTGACGCGAAGCTCGCGTGCGGCGTACAGCGTCCGGCGCGGCGTGTGAAGATCGAATATGTGGCCCGGCCGGATAAGGCAATGGGCACGGCGGGGGACGCGGTGTCGGTCCAATTCCTGGGGGCGAAGGAACCGTAGATGGGACGGACGTGAGCGGCGATTCGAAAACGGTTTTTCGTTTTCGCCTGCAACTCGCTGATTCTAAATAAGCGTAAAACGAAAAATCGCACTTGTTTTGAGCTTCTCACTCAGGCGGTTCCCATTCAGCCCTACCCGGCCAAGGCCTTTCGTGGGGTCGGTGGTGGGGCGGCTCTCCAGAGCCGCGCGGGGCTTCCAAGCCCCGCTTCGGAAAAGCTTGTATTGCGGGCTCTGGAGAGCCCGCGCGGTCCTGGAGGACCGCCCCACCGCGGAATTGGAACTGAATGCAAAAGATTGTCTCAGTCCGCTGGGTTTCTATCCGCTGGATTGCCATTGCGGTCATCGCCCTCTCGTCGTCGCTGAACTTCCTGGACCGGCAAGTGCTGGCCGCGCTTGCACCGCAACTGATGCGCGAGTTTCGCATCACGGCGGCGCAGTACGGCGACGTGATCTTTGCCTTCTCGCTGTGCTACGCGCTGGCGGCGCCGCTGGCCGGGCTGTTCATCGATCGCCTGGGCTTGAGGATTGGCACGTCGTTGGCGGTGGCTGGCTGGTCGCTGGCCGGTTTGACCACGGGTCTTACTTCGACGCTTGGCCAGCTCACGGTCTGCCGCTCGGTGCTGGGCGTGGCGGAGGCGGGCGGAATCCCGGGGACCGGCAAGGCCTGCGCCATTTACCTGAAGCCGCAAGAGCGGGCCATCGGCAGCGGCATCACCCAGATGGGCCTCTCGTTCGGTGCGATCGTCGCGCCGATCCTGGCCGAGATTTGCTCCCGCAC
>Ga0315272_10001186_pt1 | contig 12972 bp, 12 predicted proteins | sample C3_middle_MG_FD_203918 | JGI IMG/M metagenome (GOLD analysis project Ga0315272, IMG submission 203918) | Sediment microbial communities from Yellowstone Lake, YNP, Wyoming, USA - C3_middle | ecosystem: Environmental > Aquatic > Freshwater > Lake > Sediment | place: USA: Wyoming | collected...
TCAACGCGACCGGCGGCGACATAGGCCAGGTCGAGCGCTGCCGCGCCGGGACGGCGCACACCGGCGACCTGCGGCATGATGGTGCGCAGCATGGCCAGATAGGCGTCGAGATTGACTTTGGCGCTGTACGGGAATCCCGTGGCCAGCAGGGCGCCTTCGAGGGTGCGCTGCTTACTGACGCGGATCTTGTGATTTTCGAGCTGTGCCCCGGCGCCGCGCGTGGCGGTGAACAGCTCCAGGCGCAGCGGGTCATAAACGGTCGCGACCTCGAGCCGGCCGCGCACCTGGGCGGCGATCGAGACCGCAAACACCGGGAAACCGTGCACGAAATTGGTGGTGCCATCGAGCGGATCGATGATCCACTGCACCTCATGATCACCGCTGACGCCGCTTTCCTCCGCGAGCACGGCATGTTCGGGGTAGTGGCGGCGGATGATGGCGATTATTTCCGCTTCGGCCGCACGATCGACTTCGGTGACGTAGTCATGGCGACCTTTGCTGGCAATTTCGATGCCCTCGAGGCGCGGAATGCTGCGTACGATGACCTCGCCGGCGCGGCGGGCCGCCTGTACGGCGATATTGAGCAGTGGGTGCATGGCTGAACTAGAATAGCAGGATATGCAGGCACTGCCGATTCGCGTGGTTCTGGTCGATACCTCGCACCCGGGCAATATTGGCGCCGCGGCCCGCGCCATGAAGAACATGGATCTCTCCGAACTGGTGCTGGTGCGCCCGCGCCAGCACCCTTCGGCGGAGGCGCTGGCGCGCGCTTCGGGAGCAGACGATGTGCTGGGCGCCGCGCGCGTCTGTGCGAGCCTGCAGGAGGCGCTGGCAGGCTGCGCTCTGGTGCTGGCCTGCACGGCGCGCGAGCGCGATCACTATTACCGGGTCCTGGACGTACGCGAGGCGGCGGTGCGCGCGGTTGCCGAAGCGGCCCTGGCTCCGGTGGCCGTCGTCTTTGGGGCTGAGCACAGCGGCCTGGCCAATGAAGATCTCGCCAGCGCGCACGCGCTGCTGCGCATACCGACCGGCGAGCGCTATGCCGCGCTCAATCTGGCCATGGCAGTACAGATCGTCAGCTACGAGATCATGCGCGCGCGCGGCGCCACGGTGGCGCAGCCGGCGCGCGAGCAGCCCCTGGCCACCGCGCACAACATGGAGCTCATGTACGCGCACCTCGAAAGCGTGATGACAGAAGTCGGGTTTCGCGACCGCACGCAAAAAGGTGGCAATCTCATCAGTCGCATCCGGCGTTTCTTGCAGCGTGCCGAGCTGGACAGCAACGAAGTGAACATCGTGCGCGGCCTGCTCACGGCCGTGCAGCAGCGCCGCCGGCGGGCCGGCGCTTGACCGGGGCCGATGCATGAAGGACGCTGACGCATGAGCCAGGCTACGCCGATTTATCTGGATTACGCGGCCACGACGCCGGTCGATGTGCGCGTTGCAGCGCGCATGGCGCAATGCCTCACGGCTGAGGGTGCCTTCGGCAATCCGGCCTCGACGCACCTCTATGGGCGACAGGCGCGGGCACTGGTTGAAGAGGCGCGCGGGCGCGTCGCCGCGCTGATCGGGGCGCGGCCCGGCGATATCGTCTTCACCTCGGGTGCCACCGAAGCCAATAATCTCGCCATTCTGGGCTTCGCGCGCGGCGCGCGCCGACTGAGCGAGGCGCAGCGCAAATCGGCCGAGCGCAGCGAGGCGGTAGTCATCAGCGCGCGCACCGAACACAAGGCGGTGCTCGATCCCTGCCGCCAGCTCGAGCGCGAGGGGCTCGCCGTCACCTACCTGACACCCGGAGACAGCGGGCGCATCGAGGCGCAGCAGCTGGCCGCCGCCCTGCGTCCCGGTACGGTGCTGGTCTCGCTCATGCACGCCAATAACGAAACCGGCGCCATCGCCGATATCGCAGCCATCGGCGCCCTGTGCCGCGCGCACGGCGCCGCCCTGCATGTCGATGCCGCGCAGAGCGCCGGCAAGCTGGCGCTGGATGTCGAAGCGATGCAGATCGACATGCTCTCGTTTACAGCACATAAGCTCTACGGCCCCAAGGGCATCGGTGCGCTCTACGTGCGTCAGTCGCGCCGGGCCCTGTTGCAGCCGCTGATGTATGGCGGCGGCCATGAACGCGGCCTGCGCTCCGGCACCCTGCCGGTGCATCAGATCGTCGGTTTTGGGATGGCCTGTGATCTGGCTGCGGCCGAAAGGCAGGGCGAGGCCGAGCGGCTGGCGCTGCTGCGCGCGCGGCTGTGGCAGGGCCTGGCCGATCTGCCCGGTGTCATCGCCAATAGCCCGGCGACGCACTGTGTGCCTGGCATCCTCAACGTCTCGTTCGGCGGCATCGAAGGCGAAAGTCTGCTGTTTGGGCTCCAGGAATTGGCGCTCTCCAGCGGCTCGGCCTGCAACTCGGACAGCGACGAACCTTCGTACGTGCTGCGTGCCATCGGGCGCGATCGCGAGGCCGCCCAAAGCTCGCTGCGCTTCAGCCTCGGGCGCGGCACCACGGAGTCAGATATCGACGTGACCATTGCTGCCGTGCGTCGCGAAGTATTGCGCTTAGGTACGATAGGCGGCCGTGGCGGATTGGCCGCGGCAGCGCCCACGGCAGGGCTGGCTGGCGCCGACCTGGCCGGCGCGGTACCTGAGACCAGCGCCGTCAGAGCCGTCAGCGCCGAGGCCGGGACGCGGGAGGGTGGCACCTGGATTCAGGTAAATTTGAGCTGTCGCGGGCAAACCATTGAACAGGCAAGCATTACTGCTTATGGTTGCCCCTACACGCTCAGGGTATGCGAGTGGCTGGGGGGGCAGATCAAGGGCAGGCGGCTGGACCAGGCGGTCTGCGGCGGCCCGCGCGATTGGGCAAGTGCCAATGAGGTGCCCGAAGAGCGGCTCACCCGCCTGCTGGTCATCGAAGATGCGCTACTTGCCGCACTTCGGAACGCCAGCCAGGGCGGGTACAATGGCGCCTGAGGAACCCAAGGCCATGAATACCGCAATTTCCCTGACACCCGCCGCCGCCGAGCGGGTGCGCAACCAGCTGGCCAGTCGCGGCCACGGCCTGGGGCTGCGCCTGGGCGTCAAGACCACGGGCTGCTCGGGTTTCAGCTATGTCGTCAATTTCGCGGAGTCAGCCGAACCTGAAGACCTGGTGTACGAATCCGAGGGTGTGCGGGTCTATGTCGATCGGGGCAATCTCGAACTGCTGGCCGGCACCAGGGTCGACTTTGTGCGCGAGGGCCTCAACGAGGCGTTCCGCTTCGAGAACCCGAACGTCAAGGCGGAGTGTGGCTGCGGCGAGAGCTTTACGGTCTGAAAATTCCTTAGCTTTCGGGTACTTCCGCGCCAATTGCGATTGCTGGCCGAGCCCCTTAGCGGCTAAACTCCCGCGCCATTTCCGATCTCACCCAATCACGGAGTACTGCTGATGGCGCTTGAGCGCACCTTGTCGATCGTTAAGCCCGACGGCGTGGCCCGCAATCTCATCGGCGATGTCTATCATCGCTTCGAGAAGGCCGGTCTGCGTATCGTCGCCGCCCGCATGTTGCAGCTCTCGACCGCGCAGGCAGAGAGTTTTTACGGCGTGCATCGTGAGCGGCCTTTCTTCCGCGATCTGGTGCGTTATATGTGCTCGGGTCCGGTGATCGCGCAGGTGCTCGAGGGCGAGAATGCCATCGCGCGGCATCGCGATATCATGGGTGCGACCGACCCCAAGAAGGCGGCACCCGGCACCATTCGCGCCGATCTGGCGCAGAGCATCGAGGCCAATGTCGTGCACGGATCTGATGCCGCCGACACCGCGATGCGCGAGATTGCCTTCTTCTTCAGTGGCACGGAGTTGTGCCCACGGGCCTGAAGGGCCCGGCGCTCACCACCATGAACGGCGCTCCGGCAGTGAGCCAGGCGGTGAGCGCGCGCGTCAACCTGTTGGGCTTGCCGGCGCTGGAGCTGCAGTCGCTGGTTGGCTCCTTGGGTTCGCGGCCATTTCGCGCCCGTCAACTGATGAACTGGCTCTATAAGCGCGGGGTCGCGGAAATAGAGCAGATGAGCGATCTGGCCAAAGACTTTCGCAGCCAACTGGCGCAGGTGGCCGAAGTGAAGCTGCCCGAGATCGTGCTGGCGCAGCAATCGCTGGATGGCACCCGCAAGTGGCTGCTGCGCGCCGATGCTTCACAGGCTTTCGAGATGGTGTACATCCCCGAGGCTGCGCGCGGCACCCTGTGCATTTCTTCACAGGTGGGTTGCGTGCTCGATTGCAGTTTCTGCGCGACCGCACGTCAGGGTTTCAATCGCAATCTGACCACTGCCGAGATCATTGGCCAGGTGTGGCTGGCCAATCGCGAGCTGGGCTTTGAGCCGGGCGGTGAGCGGCGTATTACCAATGTGGTGTTCATGGGCATGGGCGAGCCGCTCGCCAATTTTCGCCACGTGGTGCCGGCAACGCAGATCCTGCTCGATGATCTGGGCTTCGATTATTCGCGCCGCCGCGTCACGCTTTCCACTTCCGGCCTGGTGCCGCAGATCTACAAACTGGCCGAAGTGTGCAATGTGGCTCTGGCCGTTTCGCTGCATGCGCCCGATGATGAGCTGCGTGACCAGCTGGTACCGATCAACCGCCTGCATCCGATCAGCGAACTGCTGGAAGCCTGCTGGCACTACATCGACGAACAGAATGGCCGCAGCGTGACCTTCGAATACGTGATGCTCGCAGGCGTCAACGATTCACCGGCGCAGGCGCGCGCGCTGGGGCGCCTGCTCGCGGGCCACCCGGCCAAGGTAAACATGATTCCGTTCAATCCCTTTCCCGGCACGCAATATCGTCGCTCCGATGATCAGGCCATCTGGCGCTTCCGCGATGAGCTGCTCAAGCGCAACGTCATGGCGACGGTGCGGCGTACGCGCGGCGAAGACATCGACGCGGCCTGCGGCCAGCTGGTCGGGCGCGTGCAGAATCGCACCGTGGCGCGCATCGGCGAGCGTGCCCGCAGCGCGCAGGCGGCACCATGATTTTGCCGCGCCGGCAGCTGGCATTGCGCAGCGCTGCGCTGCTGCTGGCCTGCCAGCTGGCGGCTTGCGTCAGCGACGGCCCGGAAAGTGGCTCGCGGGCGGCCAGCACGGCGGCGGCGGCAAACATGCAACTGGGCTCCGCCTATCTGCGGCAGGGCAATCTGCCAGTGGCCAAGGAAAAGCTCGAACGCGCGGTGCTGCAGAGTCCGCGCGATCCGGCGATCCACGGTCTGCTGGCGTTGTTATATCAGCGCCTGGGCGATGACCAGCGGGTCGAAACTGAGTTTCGCACCGCCCTCAAGCTGGCTCCGCACGATCCCGATCTGCTCAATAACTACGCCGTCTATTTGTGCGGCAAGGGTCGCACCGACGAGGGCGTGGCTAATTTCCAGGAAGCAGCCAAAAATCCGTTGTACGGCACGCCCTGGGCCGCCGACACCAATGCCGGCGTATGCCTGCGCGGCGCCAGGCGTGATGCGGAGGCCGCGCCACTGTTCAAGCACGCCCTGCAGCGACGCCCCGACTATGCGGAAGCGGTAACGCAGCTCGCCGATCTTGAGATTTCCCAGGGCCAGGCGGGCGATGCCTATCAGCGCGTCAACGCTTTCCTGGGCGCCAATCCGGCCAGCGCTGAACTGCTGTATCTGGCCTGGCGCGCGGCCTCGGCGCTGCAGAACAAGACTACGACCGCGCAGCTGGCCTGGCGGCTGCAGACTGAGTTTCCTGACAGCGAGCAGGCGCACAGCATTGCCGCGCAGCGTCGTGATCCGCATTAAGCCATGAGTGAGCGTCCACCTGATGAAGCCGGCGCCAATGACGCGGGGCTCAATGCAGCAGGGCTGGGCTTAAGCGCCGGCCAGCGCCTGGCGCAGGCGCGCGAACGCGCCGGGCTTAGCCACGAGCAGGTGGCCGACAAGCTCAAGCTCGACGCGTACACCATCGTGGCGCTGGAAAACAGCGACTACCGGGTGATTGGTGCGGCGGTCTTTGTGCGTGGCTTCCTGCGCCGCTACGCGCAACTGGTTGGTGAATCGCCGAGTGAGATTGAAGCGCTGTATTCGCGCCAGCCCGAATCGGCGCTGGCACCCGATCTGGCGCGTGTTGCCATACATGCGCAGCGCGGTCATCGACCAGGCCAGAGCATTGGCCTTTGGCCGGTGGCAGTGGCAGTAGGGGTGCTGTGCGCCGCCGCGGCGTTGTGGTGGACAATGCAGCGTTCCTTGCCGCCAGGAGGCGCAATGACCACGGAAGTCGTCGTGTCGCCGGGCGTTGCTGCGCCTGGCGTGGCGCCTGCTTCGGTGGCCGCGCCCGGCGCTGCAGCCATCACTGCGCCAGCGCCTGCGGCAGCCGATGCCCAGGCGAGCGATGAGGCAGCGCTGGCGGCCAGGCTGGCGGCGCTGCCGCGCAAACAGCTGCTGCTGCGCTTCAACGACGAAGTCTGGGCCGAGGTCTATGACGCACGCGGCAAGCGGCTGCAATTCGGTTTCGCCCATGCTGGCAGCAGCAGCGAACTGGTGGGTACGCCGCCGTTCCGGATGGTGCTGGGCAACGCCAGTGCGGTAGAGGTGGCCCTCGAGGGCGTAGCCATCAGCCTGCCCGAGGCTGCGCCTGGCGAGCGCGTGCGTCTGACGCTCAACAGCAAAGGCGTCGTGACGCTGCGTCCGTAGCGCGCTGGCGACAACCGCGCATGCTGACATTTTTGGAGGACGATTGAGCAGACAGATACAGTCCGTGCGCGGCATGAACGACGTGCTGCCCACGCAAATTGGCCTTTGGCAGCATCTCGAGCGAGTGCTGGGCGGGCTGCTGCGTGAATACGGCTATGAAGAGCTGCGGGTGCCAATCGTCGAGCACACCGAGCTGTTTCATCGTTCGATCGGTGAACACACCGATATCGTCGAAAAAGAGATGTACAGCTTTGCCGATGCGGGCGGCGAGCTGCTGACGCTGCGACCGGAGGCGACCGCTGGCATCGTGCGCGCCATCATTTCAAATGGCCTGCTGCGCGGTGCGCGCCTGAAGCTGTGGACCCAAGGTCCGATGTTCCGGCACGAGCGGCCGCAGAAAGGGCGCTTCCGCCAGTTTCACCAGTTCAGTGTCGAAGCGGTGGGTTTCGCAGGCCCCGATATCGATGCCGAGCTCATCGCCCTGGGCGCGCGCCTGTGGCGGCGGCTGGGTATCTCGCGGGTGCGTCTGCTGATCAACTCGCTGGGTAGCAGCGAATCGCGGCAGCGTTACAGGGAGCAGCTGCTGGTTTATCTCAGGCGCCACGAGTCGGCGCTTGATGAAGACAGCCGCCGCCGGCTGCTGGGCAATCCGCTGCGCATTCTCGATAGCAAGAACCCGGCGATGCAGGAGCTGATTGCCGGCGCACCGGTACTGACCGACAGCCTCGATGCGCAGTCGCAGCAGCATTTTGCGACCCTGCGTGCCGCGCTTGACGCCCTCGGCATTGCCTATACGGTTAATCCGCGCCTGGTGCGCGGACTCGACTACTATTCGCACACGGTGTTCGAATGGGTGACCGATGCGCTGGGTGCACAGGATGCCATCTGCTCTGGCGGCCGCTACGATGGCCTGATCGCCCAGCTCGCGGGTGAGCCGACGCCGGGGATCGGCTTCGCGCTCGGCGTTGAGCGGGTGGTTGAGCTGCTGAGCCAGGGTGCGCCCCTGCCGGGCGCCGCGGCGCCGGCGGCTTACCTGATTGCCAGTGGAGCGCGTGCCGAACTGGCGGCCCTGAAGCTTGCTGAGGCGCTGCGCGAGGCGCTGCCCGGCGCTGGCGTGCAGATGAACCTCGGCGCCGGCAATTTCAAGGCACAGTTTCGCCGCGCCGATCGCAGCGGGGCCTGCCTGGCGCTGATTCTGGCCGATGCCGAACTCGACCGCGGGGTCGTCGCCGTGAAACCATTACGCCGTGAGGTGGGTCAGAGCGAATGCCTGATTGCCGAGCTGCCCGGGCGCATGTTGAGAATTCTTGAGGAGGAATCGTGGAAGACTTCATGAACGAACAGGAACAGTGGGATTGGCTACGCTCGCGAGCCCGTGAGTACGGTCCCTGGATCGTCGCCGGTGTGGCACTGGCAGCCGCCGGTCTGTGGGGCTGGAAGTGGTGGCAGGCGCGCACCGAAGAGCGCCTGCTGCAGGCTGCGGCTCAGTACGAGCAGGTGGTCAGCGCTTTCGGCGGCAACGATATGGCCAGGGTCCAGGCGCTGGCCGATAAGCTGAGCCAGGAGCATCCCGGCTCTGGCTACGCGGAGCATGCGCAGTTGGCCGTTGCCGGCATGCAGGTGGAAAACAATCAATCAGGCGCCGCGATTGAGCGCCTGCAGAAGGTCATGGCGGCCACCAGGGATGCCGAACTGGCACTCACGGTGCGGCTGCGCATCGCGCGCATTCAGCTTGACCAGAATAAAGCCGATGACGCGCTGGCGACGTTGGCGGCAGCGCAGCCCGGCGCCTTTGCCGCGCGCTTCGCGGAGGTGCGTGGTGATGCGCTGCTGGTCAAGGGTGATCGTGCCGCTGCGCTCAAGGCCTATCGTGAGGCCGTCGGCAGTGCCGCCAATGGCTCGAATGAACTGCTGACGCTGAAAATAAATGCGCTGACGCGCTCGTGAAAAACACCATGACGCGATCCGCTGTGGCGCTGCTGTGCATGGTGGCAGTGCTGTGTGCATTGCCGGCCTGCAAGTCCAAGACCAAGCCTGACAAACCCATGGCGCTGGTCGATTTTCCGGCGAAGTTCAAACCGCAGCATGCCTGGAGCGCCAGCTTCGGCAGTGGACTGCCGAAGCTGGAACTCGGGCTGGCGCCGGTCAGCGATGGTCAACGCCTGTATGTCAGCAATGGCAAGGGCAAGGTGTGGGCGCTCAACCCCAGCAATGGCAAGCAGCTCTGGAAGCAGCGCCTTCAAAATACTACGCTGTCAGGTGGTCCGGGCGCGGGCGGCGGGCTGGTGCTGTTGGGCACGGCCAGCGGCGCAGTCATTGCCCTGAACGCTGCCGATGGTGCGCAGCGTTGGCGTACGCAGCTCAATGCAGAAATTCTCTCTGCCCCGGTTGTCAGCGGTGAGGTGGTGGTGGTGCGCACCGTCGATGGCAAGCTCTTTGGTCTGGCCACCAGCGATGGCAAACAACGCTGGGTGACGGATCAGCAGGTGCCGCGCCTGAGCCTGCGCGGCACCAGCACGCCTATTATCAGTGGCGAATACGCCATTGCCGGGTTCGACAATGGCCGGCTGCTGGCCGTCACAGTCAGTGGCGGCACCACGGCCTGGGACGTCGCCGTCAGCCAGGCACGCGGCAGCAGCGAACTGCAGCGCCTGATCGATATCGATTCGCCCGCGGTCGCTGACCTCGACGAACTCTATGTGGTCGGCTTTCAGGGTCACGTGGCGCGTCTGAGTCGCGATACAGGCCGCGAGATCTGGTCACACGAGATCTCGAGCTTCCGTGGCCTGGCGCTCGATCCGGTCGGCGTATTGGTCACTACCGCAGAGGGCGAGGTGGTGAAGCTGGATCGTGCTGGCGGCGCTGAGCGCTGGCGGCAGCACAATCTGCTGCGTCATTCGCTTACCCGACCGGTCGTGCAGGGCACGAGCGTCGTGGTGGGCGACGCCCAGGGTTACCTGCACTGGCTCAGCCTTGAGGATGGCTCTTTCCAGGCGCGCGTCAAGGTTGGCGGGCCGCTGAGCGCAGCGCCGCTGGTGGTTGGCAACCTGGTGGTGGTGCAGACCGACAAGGGCGCGATCAAGGCCTGGCGTCTGGGCACGCACTGATCTGACATGCTGCCCATCGTCGCTATCGTGGGCAGGCCCAACGTGGGCAAGTCCACGCTGTTCAATGTGCTCACCCGTACCCGCGATGCCATCATTGCCGATGTCGCGGGCGTCACGCGTGATCGTCAGTATGGCTACTCGCGCATCGGCGCCGTGCCCTGCGTGCTGATCGATACCGGCGGACTGGTCGACAGGCCCAGCGGCATCGAGGCGCTGATGCGCCTGCAGACCGAAAAGGCCGTCGCCGAGGCGGATCGCATTATCTTTCTGGCCGATGCGCGCGCTGGCCTGACGACCCAGGATCGCAACATAGCCAACGAGCTGCGCCGCGCCGGCAAGCCGGTGACACTGGCCATCAACAAATCGGAGGGCCTCGATGCCGACATGGTCGCGGCCGATTTCCAGGTGCTGGGCCTGGGCGACCCGCACGCCATCGCCTCGGGCCACGGGCAGGGCTGCCGCGAACTCATCGAAACGGTGCTCGAGGGGCTGGTGGCCGGTCACGGACCCGCCGACGACACCAGCGCGATACGCGTCGCCATTATCGGCCGCCCCAACGTTGGCAAATCGACGCTGGTCAATAGGCTGCTGGGCGAGGAGCGCGTCATTGCCAGTGAAACACCTGGCACTACGCGCGATTCGATCCTGGTGCCCTTCAGGCGCGACGAGCGCGATTTCCTGCTGGTCGATACCGCTGGCATACGCCGCAAGGCGCGCGTCGATGATCCGCTCGAACGTGCCAGCGTGGCGCGTACCCTGCAGGCGATCGCCGAGGCGCACGCGGTCGTCATGGTGCTCGATGCCCATGATTCCATCGGTGAGCAGGATGCCAGCGTGCTGGGTCAGGCGCTCGAGCGCGGTCGGGTGCTGCTGATCGCCATCAACAAATGGGATGGCATTCCGACCGAGAAGCGCGATGAAATCCGCAACCTGCTGTCGTTCAAACTCGACTTCGTGCCGTTCGCACCGCTGCATTTCATCTCGGCGCGGCACGGCACCGGGGTCGGCGAACTGGCGCGCGACCTGGTGCGTGGCTACGATGCGGCAATGCGCGCCATGCCGACGCCGGCGCTGACAAAAGTCCTGGAAAAAGCCCTCGAAGCGCATCAGCCGCCGCTGGTCCGCGGGCGACGGATCAAGCTGCGCTATGCGCACCAGGGCGGGCGCAATCCGCCGCGCATTATCATCCACGGCAATCAGACCGAGTCGATCCCGGAATCGTACCGCCGCTATCTTGCCAACGTGTTTCGCGAGGCTTTCGATCTGTTTGCCACGCCAGTGGCGGTGGAATTTCGCACCGACCGCAATCCCTACGATCGCCTCAAGGCCGGGAAGCGCCGGCCGCGCGCCGCTGGAACAATGCCGGGTCGACGAGCGCGCGGTTAAGCGCGACACCAAAATGCAGATGCGCGCCGGTCACGCGTCCGGTAGCGCCCACCGTCCCGAGCACAGCGCCTGCGGCCAGCTGCGCGCCGCGTGCCACGCCAATGGTTTGCAGGTGGCAATACATCGTGATCAGGCCGCCGCCGTGATCGATGAGCACGGTGTTGCCATTGAAAAAATAGCTGCCGGTTTCCAGCACTGTGCCGGCCGCGGCGGCGTGCACGGGCGTGCCGGCCGCGGCGGCGATATCCATGCCTGAATGCGGATCACGCGCGGCGCCGTTAAAGAAGCGCCGGAGTCCAAAAGAGCTCGAGCGTACACCGGGCACGGGTGATCGCAGTTGCAGTGTTGCCGGTGTCGTACCCGAATACGTGGCCAGGGCCGCGTGGATCAGGGTCTGCTCGCGCGCAACGCGTTCGAGGTCGGCGGCCGACAGATCCACCTGCGCTGGCGCCACCTGCAGATGCTGTTCGCGATAACGCCAGGGCTTGACGGTAAACGACAGGCGCGTGTCGCTCGTCGCGGCGCCGCTGGCCGCGGGCTCAACGCTGGTTGCGGCCTCGCCGCTGCTCAAGCGCAGCTCGGCCGGTCCGGCGCTTTGTGCCAATGGAATGCCGATCACGGCGAGCCAGTGTTGGCGTTGGCGCACGACCAATACCGGCGCCTCGCCAAACCAGGCGCGCGGCGCTGCGGCACTGTCGCCCGGGAGGGTTACCAGCACCACGCCGCCGGGTACGCTGCGCGCAAGCGGCAGGGCAGGTGGCGCGGCAAGCGGAGCGGCGGGTGGCGCCGCGTGCGCTGCGGCGGCAAGAACTGCCCAGGTTACGGCGGCGCCGACCAGTGCGGCCCGCGCCTGGCGTGCGCGCTGGGGTCTATTCACGTTTGCCGGTTACCTGTGCTGTCACAATGCCATCTGCCAGTCGCGCTTCGATGGCGACGCCAGCACTCAGTTCGCGCTGGCTGCGGATCAGCGCACCGTCGGCGGCTCGCGTGATGATGGCAAAGCCGCGCTCCAGGGTCGCCAGCGGGCTGATCGCGTGCAGCGCGCGCATGGCCAGGTCGAGTCGGGCGCCAGCCGCCACCAGCTGCTGCCGCCATGCGCCCTGCAGCCGTGCAGCGCAAGTTTCGGCGCGCAGCTGCAGTTCGCGCAGGCGATGCTGCGGCGAGCGCGCCTGCAATCGACCTGTGAGCGCGGCCAGGCGCGCACCTGCATCCCGGTGCCGAGTGGCCAGCGCCCGGCGCAGGCGGCCGTCGAGTTCGTCGAGTCGTTGTGCGTGTTGATTCAGCCGGGCGCCCGGGTGCGCGCGTTGCAACCTGGCGTCCACTGTCTTCAGGCGCGCGGCGTGCTCGAGCAGGACGCGGCGCATGCCGGCGCTGTTGCGCGTCGCCAGCTGCGCAAAGCGCTGCAGCCAGACACGTCGGTCTGGCACGACTGCCTGTGCGGCTGCGGTGGGTGTGGGTGAGCGCAGGTCGGCGACGAAATCGGCAATCGTGACATCGGTCTCGTGACCAATGCCCGCGACCACCGGTAGCGTGCAACGGGCAATCGCCCGCGCCACGCGCTCATCGTTGAAAGCCCACAGATCCTCCAGTGAACCGCCGCCACGCGCCAGAATCAGCACCTCGCACTCGGCACGGGCACTGGCCAGGTCGAGTGCCGCGACAATGGCGGGCGCGGCCGCCGCGCCCTGCACCGGCACCGGATAGATCAACACCTCGGCGGCCGGAAAGCGCGCCGCCAGCACGTGCAGTATGTCGCGAATGGCAGCGCCACTCGGCGAGGTGATCACGCCTATGCGCAGCGGGGTGGCGGG
>Ga0315272_10001187_pt1 | contig 12967 bp, 10 predicted proteins | sample C3_middle_MG_FD_203918 | JGI IMG/M metagenome (GOLD analysis project Ga0315272, IMG submission 203918) | Sediment microbial communities from Yellowstone Lake, YNP, Wyoming, USA - C3_middle | ecosystem: Environmental > Aquatic > Freshwater > Lake > Sediment | place: USA: Wyoming | collected...
GGGAAGTTGAGCAGCAGGTTGCCGTTGCGGCTGACGATATCCACCAGCAGATCGATCACCGTCTTGGGCGTCTTGTAATGCACGTCGCGTTTGTAGTGCCAGTCGCCGACGCAGGTGTCGGTCTGCCAGGAGCGCGGCCAGATCTCATCCACCACGCCGCGTTCGACGTCTAGAACGCAGGTGCCGACTTCGCAATCCGAGCGGCGCTTGCTGGTGTAAAGGACGTCCATTTTGCCTGAGTGCCAGCGCAGGGACTGGTTGTAGAAGTGAGCGACCAGACTGCGTCCGTACACGCCGAAGGGGAGTGCGCCGTCGGCATAGACGATATCGGGCTGGATTTGATCGATCAGATCCTTGATCCGGATGAACCACTCGCGCTTCCATGAATCGGGCTCGTTGCCCTGCTCGGCCCAGGCCTCCTTGGTGGGAGGGTGCGGGGGAAAGTAGAGGTCCTGGTTGGCGGGATCGTTTCCGTCGTAAGGAACTCCGGCGTAGGGGCCCTGTTTGTCGGCTCCCTTGTTGGTCACCCACCAGTTGTAGCTGCCCCAGACGTGCTCGGAGACGCCGAAGCGCAGTCCTTCCGCGCGGGCCGCGTCACGGAACATGCTGACGATGTCTTTCTTCGGCCCCATTTTGACGGCGTTCCAGCGGTGGTGGCGCGAGTTCCACAGGTCGAAGTTGTCGCAGTGGACTCCCATCGAAAAGAAGTACTTCGCTCCCGCCTGCCGGTACAGGCGCATCAACGCCTGGGGCTCGAAGCGCTCGGCCTTCCAGGTCGGAATGACGTCCTTGAAGCCGACCTTGGAAGGGTGGCCGTAATGCTTGAGGTGATATTGATACTGGGCGCTGCCTTCCATGTACATGTTGCGCGCGTACCAGTCTCCCGCGCCGGCGGCCGACTGCGGTCCCCAGTGCGCCCAGATGCCGAACTTGGCGTCGCTGAACCACTCCGGGCACTTGTAATTCTGCAGGGAGGAATCGAGCGGATTGAACGGTCCGGGCTCGATGGTGACTCCAGCGGGAAGGGACTGTCCCTTGGCGCGGACCGCGACCGTCGCCGCCACCGCCGTTTTGATCAGATCTCTTCTTGAGAGGCTCATGCATGCACCTTCCGGCAGGGATTCAAACTGCGGGCGTAGACCGAATCCAGCGGCGCACACCCGCGGTCAGACGTCATCATATCTCTCAGCGAACCACCGCCGGTTAAAGCCGCGACATGCCGCCGCGACGGCGTACGTGCAGGACCCGCGCGAACCGCCCTGCGGGATCTAGAAATCGATCAGGAGCGGCGCATCGACAGGACGGCCGAGTAGCGCAAGCGCGGCACGGATGATCTGCCTCTGGAGTCCGGCGTCGTCCGGAGCGCCGAGCGGGTAGCCGAATGGCCGGTCGACGAAGAGCGCTCGCGGCGGACGCACCTTCGCAGTCAACTCCTTGCAGACGGACGCCGAAACAGTCGGAATTCCGGACTTCTCGATCACGCTCTGGATCAGTCCCACGGACTGATGGCAGAGCGGTCAAACAGGCGTCAGCAAAACAGCGTCCACATGGTCGTCGTGCAGCTTCGCCGCGACTTCGGGAGCGGTCCGGTCCACCAGGCGGCCGGGGGCTGGAATGGAACCCGTGAAGCTGAAGTGGCGCGGGGCGAGTTCTCCGATCGTACGATCCTCCGCCAGTTCGCGCAGGCGGTCCAGAGGCAGCGCCAGATTCTTGTCAGACTCGACTCCGGCGTGGTCAAAGGCGTCGCTCTTGTGGGCAATGCGGAGGGAAGCCAGATCCACGTCCGAAGAGAGTTCGCGGTAGCTCCAGTCGCCGCCCTTGACGGCCTCGTCGAAGGGCGGCTGATTGGGGCGGTGCAGAGCGGCGGTGGTGACCACGGCGATGCGGGCTTCGACCAGCGGCTTGGACAATACGGCGCCCGGCAGCCAGTCGAAGTGGCGGTACCGGTAGGCCGCCATGTAGATACGGTAGGTCAGCTTCAGGTCGGAGAGATGAGCCATGGGGAATTTCCATTGTCGCAGGGTGCGCCGGACGGGTAGCGCGCGAGGGCCAGGGCCGAGCGGGTTGGCTGGGAAGGGTTTCTCCCGCTGTTGGAGAAGCCGGGCAAGCCGGCGGACGGGCGCGCCGATGACTGCGGCAGCTCCGGTGTACCTTCCCCGCGGCAAATAAATCGCGTAGTCACGGTATTCACATCGGGAGGCGGAAGCCGCACAATACTGCTGGGAGATATTCCCTGACGTGATGTGACCCACGCTTGGTCCACGACGGAGGGCCCGGTGATGCTCGGATGGAAGACATTGCGGAGAGTCTGGGAGAGTTTCGAGTGGCGCAAGCGCTCGATACCGGCAGAGGGCCGCGGCGAGCCGATCCACAACCGGATGGCGGTGCTCCTGGTGGCGCGAAACTACTCACTTCGGGAGTCGCTCGACGTGCTGGGCGCCGTGAACGGATGGGATGTCTTTTGGGCGATATCTTGCGATGAGGCGATCGATACTCTCAAGCGACGGCCGGTTCCGCTGGTCATCTGCGATGAAGAGGCGCCGGAGGGCTGGCGAAAGATCGTCGAATGTATCGACCTTCTGCCGCAGCCTAGCTGTGTTCTCCTGGCCTCCCGATTCTGCGACGACGCTCTGCGGGCTGAAGCCACCCGGTGTCACGCCTATGACGTGATCGCGAATCCGTTCAGTTGGGAGGAGGTTACGGACCACGTTCTTTTCGCGTGGGCCTGGTATACCTCGGGCTGCGAAGCCTGGTGGGGTTCGAACGCGGATCGCCGGGCGCTCAACCGGCGTTGAGCATGGAAGGCGAACATTGGAGCTGCCGGTAACTCTTCCGGCCCGGCGCCTCGCCAGGTGATCTGCGCCGCCGCGAGGCGCGGCCAAGCCATTGCCACAGGTGGAGTTCGGTGGATTCGCCTTCCTCACGGGCCAGCGGGACCGGCCGGCATGCCGGGCGTGCCGCCCCGGTCAACTCCGGTCGCTCCGGATGCCGCGCGGCAGGTGCCGGGAGAGGCGGCCAATCGAGGATCTTGTGCAATTTGTGGAGTTCCCGTCACGTTTGTCTCCCGCGCATATCCATAAAAGCAGGACACACGAAGGTGAGAAAGATGCCGGGTGGCGCCGGGAGCAAGGGAAGAACCGGCAGGTATTCTGGACTTCGACTGGCGCCCGCAAGAGGATCTTGGCCCGACGGTGCCTATGGTATTTCGCAAGTCAGGAGAGTGCAGTGATGTCGATGATGAGCCTGCTGATGCTGGTCGCGGTCCTGATCTTCCTGCCGTCGAGGCACCCGGAGCGGCCTGTTCGCGCAAGGGTGCGGGCGAGATGGTGAGCTTCCGCCGGCGCGTCAGCTCTGCCCTGCCGGGACGGCTTCTGGCGGTTGCGTTGTTCGCAGCCAGCCATCTGGCTGCTGCCGGGGCGATCACCGAAGCCGAGGCGCTGGAGGGGTACCTCAGCCGGATAGACCGGAGCACGCCGGGCGACACCACCGTCGAAATGGATATCGAGGCGAACCTGTCGTCGCTGCACAAGTCCGCTAAGATGCGGATGATCCGGTCCGTTTCGCGAATGGGACGCAGCGTGTTTCACACGCTCGCTTCGGAAGGCGACGCCATGGTGCGCCGCGAAGTCATCGCAAGATTCATCAACGCGGAGGCGAAAGCGCGGGAAGTCCCGGACTCCACGGTGGCGATCACCCCGGCCAATTACAGGTTCCTCTTCCGGGGCGAGACCGATTACGCCGGTCAATCCGCGTATGTGTACCGGCTTGAGCCGAAGCACAAGCGGGTTGGACTGTTCAAGGGCGAACTTTGGCTGAACGCCCAAACCGGCGCGGTTCTGCGCGAATGGGGTGAGTTCGCGCGAAGCCCGTCCAGGTTCATCAAGAGCGTGTATTTCGTCCGGGATTACACGGAGGACGGAGAGCCAACCCGGCCGTCTGTGCCGCGGCGTCTCATTCTGAACATGAGCACCCGGATGTTCGGCCGCGCCGACGTAACGGTCTGGTTCGACAAAGTCGCGTCCGGAAGCGAAGCGGCGAGCGCATTCAATGACGCTGCGCCGGGCTCGCCGGCTGCCGTCGCCAGCCGGGAATGGACGACAGCCTCGGTAGGCGGCGAGTGATTCGAGGCGTTTGAGCTCCGCTGCCCGATTCAAGTCTGCAGAAGTGTTCTTGCGCGCGCAAGGCCAGTGGCCAACGCTCACGCGGAAGTCATTTCCCGTACGTTGCCGCTCGCGCGGCAATAAGAGCCGATCTGGAGATCGGCGTTCCCAGGGGGCGTTCGTGGCCGCGCGGACTCACCACGCAACTTTGCGCGTCCGTAGGCCCATCGGCGCTCCCCGACGGTCGCGACTCGTTTCTGGTTCTCTTGGAAAGAACAACGTCGCGGGCGTCGTTCAACGCGCCTTCTTCAAATGCGCCGCGGCCTGATGGAAGAATTCGTCCAGCGCTTTCAGCGACGCCTCGCCGAGGTCGCGCAGGGTGATGGAGACCACGAGCCGAGCGCGTTGTTCCAAAGCCATCTGGGTCGCCAGGAACTGTGCCCGGTGATAGTCGGCGGTGTAGCCGGCCGCGGGGATCGACTCTGCCTTCTCGCTGATCAAGATCGTGGATAAGCAGCGCCCGTGGCCGATCACCATCTCGTGGTAGGAGTGGTTCATCGCCGGACCTTCATAGACGTCGGCGGGCATCTTCAGTCCGTCCCGGAACAGGCGGCTGGCGCCCCAGTCGAGCATGCGGCGCAGTTTCTTGCCTGCCGCGTTATAGCGGGTATCGCCGAAGAATGTCAGCTCGCCATATTCCACCACTCCGACGGCGGCCAACTGGTGCAGCAGCGCCGCGTAGGCCGAGGCCGCATCGCGTCCCGAAAGCTCGAATCCGCAGGGCAGGCGGTCGTAGTGCAGCACTACGCCCGAACGCCAGCGGATTTGGCGCGGCGAGTCGTGCAGCCGCTTCCATTCGGCCGTGTTGGCGATGCCGCCCTGAAACACTGCGTTCTGGTGCAGCGTGTTCGCGATCGACTTGTACAATTCGACGCCCGGCTGGGTGACGAAATTCATCTGGCGCAGCCAGCCGAGCGCGAAGACCACATAGTGGATGAACTGCAGATATTGCGAAAGCGGGGCTTGGGCGGCGAACGTCAATCTGGCTACGGGGTAGCCGCTGCGGCGCAGCAGACCAGCTTTCTGATGGTCCAGTACCGGCTCTCCCGCACGTTCCACCAACAGGAATACACGGTCCTGACGAGGGTCTTTGGGGGCGCGGTAGTCGGCCAGCCGCAACGGCTCGCCGATGACGATTTTGATGCCCAATTGCTCGCTCTTGCCGAGGCTCTCCTCGAAGTTCTGCTTGGTCCACAGGGCCGCGCCGGCGAGCGAAGGCGAGAGCGCCAGCGTCACTTTGCCGCGTTCGGCCAGTCCCTGCCTGTGGAGGAACGCGGCCAGTCGAAAAGCCGTCCCGATCTGAGTCTCGGAGAGCGACGCTCCATGGATCCATGCTCCGAGCGGGACGCCCGCCCAGCCCAGCGGATACAGACTGCCGCGCGTCAAAGGCGCGCTGTGGCGGCCCGCCGTCGTGTTTCCGCCGTCGAGCTGCAACTCGACGCGCCGGTATCCGCGCGGGGCCGCGAATTCGTCCAGCAGCGACCCCGGCAGCGTCATATAGATGAAGTTGGAAGTACTGTCGAGTTCGAGATGTTCGTAAAGGCTGGCTATTTTCTGGAGATTCAAGACCGGCTCATACGAGGTCATGCCCATCGCCATGCCCACCACCAGAGTGGACTTCAGCCCATCCTCCAGCGATCCTGCGCGGCGCGTGATGTCGGCGAGAATTGCTTTGAGCTTGGCGGGGTCGGTGGAGTCAAGGATGTACAGCTTCGGTCCGCGCTTGAGCAGGCCGCAGGCGAGGTACATCGCCTTGTCCTCGGCCGAACCGCCCATGCCGGCCCAGATCACGAACTTCAGCGGGTTTCCATGTTTGGCTTTGATGGCGGCCTTGATTTTGTCCAGTTCGCCGAGGATGATCCCCGGCCACTCGTTGTGCTTTGCCGCCAGCCAGCTCAAGTGGAACAGGCCATAGCCGTTCTTCGTCACGCGGCCGTCCGATGCGGTCTCCATACCGATGCGGATCAGTTCGTTCCGGGTGGGATCAAGTTCGGACACGCCGTGCCTGCGCGCCTTCGAGTCGAGCGCCTGCAAGCGGGCGAACACCTTTTTCCGTTCAAATTCGTCTGCCAGGGATTCCGAGGCGGGGACGTCACTATCCAGGCGGAGGATCACTCGACCGTTCTACCACAAGCGCGGATTGGCGGCGCGGGTCTCTGGCGATGGTATCGTGGCAGCATGAGACGGCGGTGCGCGCTTGCTTCGATGGCGCTCGCTCTCTGCGCCTGCCAGGGCGTGCCGCAACGGGTGTTGGTGCCCGTGCCTCCCGAATCCGCGGGCGGCTGGGTGAGGCGAGGACTCGAGACGCCGGACGCGGCGGATGCGCCCGAGCCGATGCATAGCCTGCACGCTAAAGCGTGGGTGCGCGCCAGATATTTTCGCGAGCACATGTCGGTGGAAGTGAACGCCTTCGGTTTCGAAGCGGCGGCGGGCGCATTGGAATCGGCACAGAGATGGCGCGCCTACGATCGTGCGGTGGTATCCCTGCGCGGCCGGATCTTTATCGTCTGCTCTTCGATTGACGCGGGTCCGGGCAACCTGCGGGAGTTCGTCCGGAGTCTGGAGGCGGCATGGTTCGGAAGCGCCAGCTAGAACTGAGGTGCAGCCTCGACAGGCTCCTGCAGACGTCGCTGCTGGTCATGCTGGCCAGCGGCTATCTGGCTGTGGCGTTTTCCGGAGAGCTCGATGTCGCTGCGTTGGCGGTGGGCGCCGCGGCCCTGTTCGCGCGTCTTCTGCACCTGGCGGGCGTTGTGCGGATTTCGATCCCCGTTCGGTGGGTCAATGTCGCGACGGTTCTCTATCTTCTCTTCTTTCCCGCCGACTATTTCTTGCTGTCGCGCGATTTCACCCGCGCCACCGTCCACATGGTGATTTTTGTCGCGACCGTGAAGCTTCTGACGTCCTCCACCCGGCGGGACTCCATCCTGCTGGGCGTCATCGCCTTTCTCGAGATGCTGGCGGCATCCATCCTCTCGACCAACGCGACGTTTCTGCTGCTGCTGATTCCTTTCCTGTGCGGTTCGCTCGCGGCCTTGGCCAGTTCCGAAATCAGTCGTTGCCTGCGTGGCCGCGAGGTCGTGCGCGCGGGGACAGCCTCCATCGGGCGCCGTCTCGGCGGGCTCACCGCGATATCGGGCGCTGCGATCCTGCTGCTCACCATGGCGCTGTTTCTCGTTCTGCCCCGCACCGCGCGCGCCGCCCTGGAGCGTTTGCTGCCACTGCGCGTCTCCGGGTTCGCCTCCGAGGTCACGCTGGGCGGGACGGGGGCCATCGCGCGCAGCAGCGTACCTGTGCTTCACGCCCGGTTCGAGGACGAACAGCAACCGTCCGGACTGCACTGGCGCGGCACGGCTCTGGCTGAGTTCGACGGTTGGAAATGGTACAACTCCCCGCTGGCCGGCGAGTCGCTGCGCGTGAGCGAGGACGGACTGGTGCAACTCGTCTCGGACGACCAGCGCAGGCGCGTGGGCCGCCGCATGAACTATGAGGTGGTTCTCAACGGCAATTCGGAATACCTGTTCCTGGCCGGGTTGCCCGAGAACTTGCGGATTGGAACGGACCGTCTGGTGCGCGATCCTTCGGGCGGCGTGAAGCTGCCCTTCGGACAGAGCGAAGGCTTGCGTTACGCGGTCTACAGCTTCGTCACGCCGGGAGAGGTCGTCGACGAGTCGCCGCCGAATGGCTTGAGCGCGGCCGCGCGCAGCCTCTATCTGCGTCTGCCTCGCGTGGACGCGCGCATTCCCGCCTTGGCTTTCACTGTGACCGCCCCGGCGAGCGGCGATACCGCTCGCGCCCGGGCCATCGAACGGTATCTGCGTACCCGTTTCACCTATTCACTGGACTCGACTTCCTCCCGGGCCGCGGATCCCCTGGCGGACTTTCTCTTCGTGGGAAAGAGCGGTCACTGCGAATACTTCGCTTCCGCCATGGCCGTGATGCTGCGCGAGCTTTCCATACCCTCGCGCGTGGTGACAGGCTTTCTGGGCGGCACGCCAAATCCCTTGACCAAGTGGATGGTGGTGCGAGCCTCGGATGCGCACGCCTGGGTGGAAGCCTGGATCCCCGGGCAGGGCTGGACGACCTTCGATCCGACTCCTTCGGCTGGAGAGGGCGGAGCGGCGACAGGGCTTCTGGCCAGGCTCAACCTGTACCTCGACGCGGCCAGCACGCTTTGGCAGGAGTGGGTGGTCGGATATGATCTCGACCGCCAGTTGACCCTCGCTTTTCGCGTGGATCAGTCGCGGCGCGTGGGTGTTCCGTGGCTGGTCGGAGCCTTTAAGCGGATCCTGGCATTCCGGCTGCCGGGTTCTCCTGGAGCCGGGCCGGGGAGTGGCCTCGTGGTGCTGGCCTGCATCGTGCTGGCGGTGGCTCTGCTATTTCGACGCAGAATCGCCGCGCTGCTGGCCCGCACAGGCAGGATTGGCTCGTGCGGAGACCCCTCCGCCGCGGTTCACGAAGCGGCCCGTTTCTACCGCGGAATGCTGGCCGCGCTGCGTAGGCGGGGAGTTGAGAAGCTGCCTTTCCAGACGGCCGGTGAGTTCGCGGCCTGTCTCTCCGAAGGTGCCGAGAGCCGGCTTGTGTCCGAATTCACCATGGCGTACGAGTCGGTGCGTTTCGGACGGGAAGCCGGGTCGCTGGAGCGTCTGGAGACCCTGTTGCGCGAAATCGAATCCCTGCCTCGCTGAACGCCTCGTGGGACGGGGTCACGGCTCAGTTTAGGCTTTTCAACACCGCCTTATCGTGGCATCTTGTTGAAATGCGCCCACTGTCATATTTTCTGTTGGCGGCATTCCTTGCCCCATCTCTCTTTGCCGACACAGTCACCCTCAAGAACGGTGATCGCATCACCGGCAAAATACTGAAAACGGATGGCAGCGCTGTCGTGATCAAGACGGACTACGCGGGCGAAGTCAAGATCGACCTCGCGGCAATCACTTCACTGACAAGCGACGAGCCGCTCAATGTCGCATTGAAGAACGGTGAACAGGCCCGCGGCAAGGTTTCGGTTTCCGGGGACGCCGTTCAAGTGGAGGGTGGCCCGCAGGCGAAAGTCGCCGACCTGACCGCAATCCGCGACGACGCCAATCAAAAAGCGTGGCAGCGCGAGGACGAGCGCCTGCACCATCCCAAACTGCTCGATTTCTGGGCCGGCTCGGTCGCATTTGGACTGGCCGAGGCCTCGGGCAACTCCAACACAACGACCTTCAACACCAGCGCGGGCGCTTCGCGCACGGCGGGGAAGAACAAGACGATGCTCTACTTTAACCAGGTTTACGCGACACAGAGTACAACTCTGCCCTATGGAGAGACGGCCAATCGCGTCTCCGGCGGCATCCGCGAGGATCGCGACGTTTCCGCGAAGATGTTTGCTTTCGTAACCAACGACTACGACTACGACAAGTTTCTCGGTCTCGATCTGCGCGGCGTCATCGGTGGCGGTCTGGGCTACCACGTCTGGAAGAGCTCAAAAGGGTATCTCGACTTGGGCGGCGGCGGCGACTACGACCGTGAAAAGTACTCGACGGGCGAAGTCCGGAACAACGCCGAAGTCCTGGCCACCCAGGAACTCGGGATCAAGCTGCTGTCGAGGCTCAACATCGTCGAGCGTCTGCAACTCTACCCGAATATGACTGATACCGGGCAGTTCCGGCTCAATTTCGACATGACGGCAAGCATGCCCATTTACAAGTTTCTGGCATGGAATATCGGCGTGAACGATCGCTACCAGACGGATCCGCTGCCCGGCCGTCAAGGCAACGATATTCTGTTCACGACGGGCGTGCGCGTGAGCTTCGACCAGACGAAGAAATAGCGGTCGCGTCACGCGAACCCGCGTGGAGCGCGCATCGTTCAGGCGGGGCTTTGCTTGCGCTGGCCCAAATCTTAAGGGGATGCAGGCGCGTTATGCTTCAGAAGCTTGTCGGCCCAGGGCAGGAAGTACTTCCAGTTGGGCGCGTCGGTGTGGCCGCCATCGTGCTGGCGCCATGCGAGCTTCCCGTTGAGCAGACCCGAATTGACCGGTGGCATCTTGGCCGAGCGGTAGTCGTCGCCCACGCCCAGGTCCTTCGCCCCGAGCAGTCGGAACACGCGCCCCGCGGCGACGGTGGCCATGTAGGAGCCCTGCTGGTCCAGCCACTTCGCATCGCCCTTTTCGGGGATGCCATAGCTGATGAAGGCCGGCCTCGGCGCGCACAGCGCTATCAACTCATGGGAATCGACGGGGATGTCGCTCGCGTTCTTGCTTCCGAAGGTAGCTTCGGAAGCGCCGTACTTGAGGAAGTTGCCGGCCATCCAGTGATACTCGCCCGACCCGGTGAGGTTTTCGACGGCTTCTCCGAAGTTGCGGCGATGCGGCTTGACGCCGCCCTCCCCCGAGGAGCCGACCAGCACGACGGCGAAACGCTGGTCGAAGGCCATGGTTACCAGCGCCGCCTTGCCATATCGCGACACGCCCTCGATGCCAACCTGCTTTGCGTTTACTGCTTTGTCGGCCTCCAGATAATCCAGCGCGCGTGATGCGCCCCAGCCCCAGGCCCGCAGAGCGCCCCAGTCGTCGGGTTTACGCGCCTGCCCTTTGTTCACCAGGCCGATGATGCCGCGCGTCAGCCCCGCGCCGTTGTCTGGCTGCACGCTCCCCGGGTCCAGCAGAGCGTAGCCCCAACCGTCGGCAATCAATTGCTCCGTCGCCGGCGGATCGTTGCCCATCATCGCTTTCAGGTCGGGGCGCTTCGCCATCATCTCGGCGATGCGCTTGAGAAACGCCTGGCTGCCGAACATGATCATCACCGGCACGGGACCCGTGGCCTTGGCCGGCAACACGAGCGTCATCTGGATCTCGACGCTGATCTGCGGGCAAGTTGCGTTGTCCACGCGTCCCACGAGTTGTCTCTCGATCACTGGAATCGAACCGGACGTCTTGTTCGTCGTGCTCGCAACGCTCCATGTGACCTTCGGCACATGGGCGGGAACGCGGCCCACAACCTCTCTTTCAAAGTCTTCGACAATCTCTGGCCGGCGTTGTTTCCACCAGGCTTTCGCCGAAGTGACCTGCTTGCCGTTCTTCAGCGTCAGCACGTCGGGCCAGTCGGGAAACGGATTGGCCTTGCTCTCGTCGTAATTGGCGTGGTCGGGCGCCTTCTCGTCGCCATTTGCGCCCGGACGCAGCGCTTTGATTCCGAGCTGCTCCATCATGTTCCGATGGTCCTCGGCGGCCGTCCATTTCAGCGGCTGCGGCTGATCGCCCGCTGCAGACGGTGCGGAGGTTTGTCCACCGGCAGTTGCGACAGGGAAGAGCGTCAGCAACCCAAGCGTGGGAATGCAAAGAACGCCGAATCCGCGGAGCCGTGCAGGCATCATGTTCGATCCTCGATCCTCGACCGAAATGATATGTGAAGCCCCCGGCCAGCGTCCACCCGCCGTCACCAAGGAAGTCGGGGCGTCTCCTGCCCGAGTTTCCAGCTCAGGGCGCTACGGTCTCGCGGCGGTCTTGTCGATTTGCTGGCGTAGAATCTTTCCGCGAGTCCGAGAGCCAGCGAGCAAAATGCTCCGCCCCCAACCGTTCAGCGGCGCAGGGCAACGGCCTATGACAGACTTGAGCCACAGCTTTCCGCGCAACTCGCATGATGGGACAAGTCGGACAAGTTCCCTGAGTTGTCCAAACTCGCCGAGCGAGAACGCGGTATCCAAGGCATCCTTGCTTCGCATGACGATTTCTTCGCGCAGAATCGGGAGCGTGTCCGCCGGCAACCCTCCCCGCGCCTCGAAACGTTGGAGGATTTCGATCTGGCCACGCAGAGTTCGGAGGAGATTGCCCGAGTAGTTGGCCGCATGCTTGCGGATTCCGACGAGCGGAGCCTCGACAATTCCAATCGGGGCGTGGGCTACGCATCGTAGCGCGAAATCGAGATCCTCCGACCGCGTGCGGCCCAAGGTTTCGTCCCAGGGACCGACCTTTTCGAAGAACTGGCGTGTCAGCAGCACGGTGCTCGGAAAGACCGGTTGAGACCGGAGCAGTCGCGCCACCATCGGCTCCGCGCAGACCAGAAACCCGGGCGCGGGACGGTATCCGCGGACGTCAAAGTAGCCAGCCGGCGTGGCATCGAACTTCGTGCTTTGCCGCCAGCGCTCACCCTCCACGATGCGGAAATTACTGAAGCTGTATGGAACCTCGGGAGAGAGTTCGGCCAGGCGTGCGTGCGCCTGCAACTTTCCCGGTTCCCACAAGTCGTCGGAATCAAGGAAGGCAATCCACTCCGATTGCGTGGCAGCCACCCCAACGTTGCGCGCGCCGGGAGGGCCGGAGTTGGGGATCTTGATGTAGCGCACCGACGGGTACTGGCGGCGGATCAGGTTCTCGGTGGAATCGGTCGATCCGTCATCGACGACGACAATCTCCGCCGCGGGATGAGATTGCGCGAGAACCGAGTCCAGCGTGGCGCCGATGAGCGCACATCTGTTGAAGGTAGGAATGACGACACTGACGCTGAAAGACATAGGCACAAAGATCACTCGATCGATCGGGCGGCTCATCTCCGGTCCGCGATCTTCTCCCGAAGACTGCCACCGGTCTTTACGTCGGAGCGGGAACGGGGAACGGCATCAGGCGACCGTCTGGTGGAATCCGGGACACGTCCCGGTGCCGCGCGCCAGGCGCGGGCGCGCGCCGGATCCGCGCGCCCACACTGCCTGTCGATTTCAGTCTCCTTCCAACGCGAAGAGGTACCGGCCCGAGCCGGTCTGGACGACGATTTCCCCTTCATTCTCCTTCACGGCAGTTACGCCCTCGGCCGAACCCTTGGATTGCTTGT
>Ga0315272_10001189_pt1 | contig 12965 bp, 9 predicted proteins | sample C3_middle_MG_FD_203918 | JGI IMG/M metagenome (GOLD analysis project Ga0315272, IMG submission 203918) | Sediment microbial communities from Yellowstone Lake, YNP, Wyoming, USA - C3_middle | ecosystem: Environmental > Aquatic > Freshwater > Lake > Sediment | place: USA: Wyoming | collected...
CAAGCAGCTGAGCCTGCCCGAACTGGAATTTATGCATATCCACAAAACCGGCGCGTTAATTCGTGCCGCTATTTTGTTGGGTGCGCATTGCGGTAATGCGCTGAACGCAGCGCAATTGACCAGGCTGGATCACTACGGTAAATGTGTGGGACTGGCCTTTCAGGTGGTGGATGACGTGCTGGATGCGGAAGCCGATACGGCCACGCTGGGCAAGACCGCAGGCAAGGATGCTGATCATAACAAGCCCACCTACGTCACTTTGTTGGGTGTGGCACAGGCGAAAAAAATGGCGGCAGATTTGCATGCTGAGGCAATGGAATCTTTATCGGAATTTGGCGGTAACGCGCAGAGATTGCGTGAACTGGCCGATTTCATCGTAATCAGAAAGTATTAATGTATTCATTGCTTGAAACAATCAACAGCCCGGAAGATCTGCGCAAACTGGAACGCAAGCAGTTGCCGGAATTGGCCGAGCAGTTGCGTGCTTTTCTGGTGGAGTCGGTAAGCAAAACCGGCGGTCATCTGTCTTCCAATTTGGGCACGGTGGAGTTGACGGTCGCCTTGCACTATGTGTACAACACGCCAGAAGATAAATTGGTATGGGACGTTGGACATCAGACCTATGCGCACAAAATATTGACCGGCCGTCGTGAGCGCATGAATACCTTGCGCATGGCGAATGGCTTGTCCGGTTTTCCCAAACGCAGCGAGAGCGAATACGATGTGTTTGGTACCGGCCATTCCAGTACCTCGATATCGGCAGCCTTGGGCATGGCGGTTGCGGCGCGCCTTGCCGGTAATGATCAGCGCGCAGTGGCGATTATCGGTGACGGTGCAATGACCGGCGGCATGGCATTTGAGGCATTGAATAATGCCGGTGCGATGGATGCGAACTTGCTTGTGGTGCTCAATGATAACGACATGTCGATTTCATCCCCGGTCGGTGCGCTGAATAATTATCTGGCCAAATTGCTGTCAGGGCGTTTTTATTCCGCGATGCGCAAGGGCAGTGAAAAAGTGCTGAAGGGCATGCCGCCAGTGCTGGAGTTTACCCGCCGCGCGGAAGAGCATGTAAAAGGCATGGTCACGCCCGGCACGATGTTCGAAGAATTTGGATTTAACTATATCGGCCCCATCGATGGACACGATCTGGATGTGCTGGTCACCACGCTCGACAATATCCGACATCTGGAAGGCCCGCAGTTTTTGCATGTGGTGACACGCAAAGGCAAGGGTTACAACCATGCCGAAGATGACAGTATTTTGTATCACGGCGTGGGCAAGTTTGATCCGGTGTATGGCATTGTCGCGAAACCGGCGAGCAAGCCAACCTATACGCAAATCTTCGGTGACTGGCTATGCGACATGGCCGCACAGGATGAAAAACTGGTTGGCATTACGCCGGCGATGTGTGAAGGCTCGGGCATGGTTGAGTTTGCAAAAAAATTTCCACAGCGCTACTACGATGTGGGTATTGCCGAACAGCATGCGCTGACCTTTGCCGCAGGTTTGGCATGCGAAGGTTTTAAACCGGTGGTGGCCATTTATTCCACTTTCCTGCAACGTGCCTATGACCAACTGATCCACGATATCGCCATACAGAATTTACCGGTAGTGCTGGCGATTGATCGCGGTGGTCTGGTGGGTGCGGATGGCGCGAGCCATGCCGGCAGTTTTGATCTCAGCTTCCTGCGCTGTATTCCCAATATGACCGTGATGGCGCCGAGTGATGAAAATGAGTGTCGCCAGATGCTGTACACCGCCTATCAGATGAACACACCCACCGCGGTGCGCTATCCGCGCGGCAGCGGTCCGGGAATCAGAGTGGTGCAGGAGATGGAAGCCTTGCCTGTCGGCCGTGGTGAAATGCGTCGCAGCGGCAAAAAGATCGCAATTCTTGCCTTTGGTTCCATGCTGGCGCCAGCGCTTAATGCAGCCGAGCAACTTGATGCCAGCGTCATTAACATGCGTTTTGTAAAACCTCTGGATAGTGAATTGGTATTACAGATGGCGCGTGAGCATAGCCTGCTGGTAACGGTGGAAGAAAACACCGTGCAGGGTGGAGCAGGCAGTGCCGTGGCGGAGTGTCTGGCGCTGCATGGTGTACTCATAACCTTGCTGCAGCTAGGCTTGCCGGACAAGTTTATCGAGCAGGGTGATCCGGCGCGTTTGCTTGCAGATTGCGGTCTGGATGGCGCCGGTATTGCCGCTTCGATACGCAAAAAATTAGCCGTGTAATTTGCCTGAGTAGTTTACTGGGATATTGCTTATAATTAACCTTTAGTATTTTTGATTTGATAATTTGCCATGAAGTCTTCATCTAGCAGCACCATCCCTGATGTACAGGGTTCAGCCGATACCCGTCAGTTGGCGATCAACAAGGTCGGCATCAAGAGCATACGTCATCCGGTCATTGTCAGAGACAAGAGCGAAGGTGTGCAGCACACCATTGCCAATTTCAATATGTATGTGCACCTGCCGCACAACTTCAAGGGCACGCACATGTCGCGCTTTGTGGAGATACTCAATCATCACGGCCGCGAGATTTCGGTTGAATCATTCGAGAGTATCCTGCGCGAAATGGTAACCAAGCTGGAAGCGCAGTCCGGTTATATCGAAATGACATTTCCGTATTTCGTGAATAAAAAAGCGCCGGTATCAGGTGTGAAAAGTCTGCTCGATTATGATGTGACTTTTATCGGTGAAATTGTGGACGGTGCATATCGCTTCAATATGAAAGTGCTGGTCCCGGTGACCAGCCTGTGTCCCTGTTCAAAAAAGATTTCCGATCGCGGCGCGCACAACCAGCGCTCGCATGTCACGATCACTGTGCGTACCAACAGCTCGGTATGGATAGAAGAAATTATACGTGTGGCAGAAGAGCAGGCTTCAAGCGAGCTCTATGGCCTGTTAAAGCGCCCGGATGAAAAATTTATCACCGAGCGCGCTTATGACAATCCAAAATTCGTTGAAGATATGGTGCGCGATGTAGCCGCAGTGTTGAACAAGGATAACCGCATTGAGGCTTATGTGGTTGAGTCAGAGAATTTCGAATCGATACATAATCACTCCGCTTACGCGTTGATAGAGCGAGATAAAAGCCAGCCATAATTAGTAGATTTGATGACGTATTAACGCAGGGAGCGCATGGTGCTTCCTGATATTTCCATTTTGATTCTTTCTGTCTTTACTTATGAAACCCATTGCAATTTTCCGCCACTCGCCCAGTGAAGGTGCAGGCTACCTCACGGAATTTTTAGACGTACGTTCTTTGCCATGGCAACTTATATGCATTGATGCAGATGAAGCCGTGCCGACAGATGCAGGCCCGTTTTCAGGCTTGGTCTTTATGGGCGGACCAATGAGTGTGAATGATCCTCTGCCATGGATAGATCCGGTGCTTGTGCTGATACGCAACGCGGTTGAGCTGGACATTCCAGTGTTGGGGCATTGTCTGGGCGGACAATTGATGTCACGGGCGCTGGGCGGTACCGTCAGAAAAAATGCAGTCAAGGAAATTGGCTGGGGTGAGGTCACACCTGCCGGCAACACGGAGTCACGTGCCTGGTTTGGCGATGTCAAGAGTGCCATCGTTTTTCACTGGCATGGTGAGACCTTCAGTTTGCCTAATGGCGCTACGCATTTGCTTTCCAGCAAGCACTGCACCAATCAGGCCTATGCAATGGGCAAGCATCTTGCATTGCAATGCCATGTGGAAATGACCGAAGCCATGATTAAGGAGTGGTGTGAAATTGGCGCGGACGAAATTGCTACAAATTTGCACAGTGCGGGAGTGCAATCCGCAATCTCCATGCAGAACCAGATTCCGCAAAATTTGCCTCCCTTGCACAAGCTGGCTGAGCAGCTTTATACAAAGTGGATAGAGGGATTGCGGTTCTAAGGTTTGCTTATCTGGCCTGCCGGTTAAGCCACAATAATAAAGTAGCAAACAGTAATTCCGGATAAAGCGGCTTGGTCAGAAAGTCATTCATTCCGGCATCAAGGCAGCGCGACTTGTCTTCGGCAAAAGCATTGCCAGTAATCGCAATGATAGGGGTTTTCTCATAGCCGGGAATTTTACGGATGGCCCGGGTCGCATCCAGTCCGTCTATGTTGGGCATCTGCATATCCATAAAGATAACTGTGTAGACTGCTTTTTCAGCCATGGAAATTGCCTGCGCGCCATCCTCTGCGGTATCAACAACAAGCCCGGCCCCTTGTAATTGTTCCTGCGCAACTTCGCGATTGAGCGGTTCGTCATCTACCACCAGAACGTGAGTTCCATGATAGTGTTGCCGGATAATTGTCTCGGCATTGGCTATATCTCCGGCATTGGCAGATATGCCATCAAGATGTTTTTTGGTCAGTTTTGCGGTAAACCAGAAAGTACTGCCAACCCCGGGCTTGCTCTCAACCCCCGCCTCGCCGCCCATTAATCTGGCCAGGCGTCTGGTAATAGCCAGGCCCAGTCCGGTGCCGCCATATTTGCGCGTGGTCGAATTATCGGCCTGTTCAAATGCAGAGAAAAGCTGGGGTAAAATTTCCGGGGAAATTCCGATTCCGGTATCTTCCACTTCGAAACGAATTATTACGGAATCCTCAGATTCTTCCTGTTTGATTATGCGCAGGGTAATGGAACCTTTTTCAGTAAATTTGACTGCGTTGGTGACGTAATTAAGTAATGCCTGTTGTAACCGTATTGGGTCTCCATACAGATTGGGTTGAAAGTTGGTAGTCTGGATTAACAAAGGAATTCCTTTTGCCTTTGCGCGAACAGACAGGATAGACGATACATTTCTCAAGAGGCTGTTGATGTCTACGGCCACTTCTTCAACTGCCAATTTCCCGGCTTCAATTTTGGAAATATCAAGAACGTTGTTGATGATACCTAGCAGGTGTTCGGCAGCCGTATTAATTTTGTTCAGCTGCTCTGCCTGTTTTGGTGTGACGTCTCCTCTGCGCATAATACCGGCCATGCCGATGATGCCATTCATAGGTGTACGAATTTCGTGGCTCATGTTGGCGAGAAAAGCACTTTTGGCTCGGTTTGCAGCCTCCGCAGCATCTCTGCTTTGTGCCAATTCGAGCTCAGATGCCTGAAGTGTTTCAACCAGACGTATTTGTACATCCAGCGCTTCCATCTGAGATTTTTCCTTCTCTCGGCGTAACATGTTGAATCGATCAGCCAGAGCAAGGGCCAGCAGCAACATTTCAAAAGCGGAGCCAATCTGCAGAGCATTCAGCGTGAATATGTTGATCGGGAGAATTTCGTAGTTGGCAAGAATAACCACGACGATGCCGTTTACCAGCATCGCAAAAGCGGCCAGAAAGAAGTAGGCGCTGCGTTGCCTTTTAATCGAGCATATCACCCCGGTAAACAATATCAGCAGTGCCGATATCAAGAAATACAAGGCGGATGGCTTTACGAAATCTTGCAGGGAAACAGTGAAACCGATAATGAAGATGAAGTGACCGGCAACGAACACTTTGATGAGTCGGTCCAGTTTTGGAACGATGTTCCTGGTATTGATCATGCGTTGCATAAAAACGAGTAACGCAATAAATGCGATCGAATAACCGAGTGATGTTGAAGTGCTGGACCACAAAGTTGCATCTGGCCATAGATATTCCTTGGCCAGCCCATTCGTTGAGGCCATGGACATCGACATAAAGGTCACAAAGATTGTATACAGCAGGTACATGAAGTCGCGCAACACAACAAAGAGCAGTAAATTAAATATCACCATGGCCAAAGCCATACCGTAATAAATGGACTGCGTTACATAGTCATCGCGTTCGTTCTTATGAAAAGCCTGCGGCGACCATAACTTAATCGGAACATTTATAGCAGCAAAGGACTGTAGCCTCAGGTAATAGACTTGTTTGGATTGTGCAGGCAGGGTGACAGGAAATACTAAATTTCTGTTTTGATAAGGCCGTGTCGACATGGGCATATCATTTCCGGTAATAATTGCCTGATAACTTCCATCTGCTGTTGGTTGATAAAACTGCACTATATTAAGGCGGGCATAGCTAATTTCCAGAAAACGCTCGATTGCAAAATCGCTTTGGTTACGCAGCGTCAGGCGCAACCAGTAGGCTGAACGTGTGTAACCAAAGCCCAGTGCATCCTTATCCGCGGTAGCAAATTTGAATTGGCTTGCAATATCGGGTTTCTGCACTTCGTTCAGTGTCAATTCGAGGCTGGGGTCCTCAAGAAAGGCCGTATAAGGGGCAAGCAAGGCTGCGGATGCACCTATATGACTTGTCTCCAGTATTCTGTCCTCGGCATGTGCATCGGCAATTAATAGTTGAAATATGCACAGAAAAAGACAAATTAATCGCAGGAACCGGAAATTATTGTGCATATTGCTTTCCCAAATGATTGTTACGCAAACAGTCGCATATCGTTCCGTGTGCCATTGCCATTGAAATACAGGGAACCTGCAGATATCAAAGCATAATTTAACAGCAAAATAAACCCTCTGCCAGCGGTAAATTATCGGTGCCTGTAAAATTGATGTTGCCTCAGATGGCTGCGGAGTTATTTGTATACGTTGTATACTCTTCGGCAGGACAAGCAATACTAATTTCGTGCATTTCAAGGAGCGCAATAACATGATTAAACTTTGGTACAACATATCCAACCGTTGGCTATATCTGGCTGGTGCGCTATATGTCGGCGCATTAATGTGTTTTGGGTTTTTTCTGCAATATGTAATGCATCAGGATCCCTGCCCCCTGTGCATGGTGCAGCGCGTGATTTTTATCGGAATATTGCTGTTGTTTGCAATCGCAGCATTGCACGGCCCAAAGCGTCTGGGAGAGCGGATTTATGCAGTGTTGGTCGGCATGTTGGCGTTGACCGGTGTGGGTGTTGCATCACGCCATATCTGGATACAGAATCTGCCTAAAGACCAGGTTCCAGCCTGCGGGCCGGGACTGGATTACATGTTGAATACATTTCCGGTGTCCGAGGTTTTAAAAGAACTCATGCATGGCTCTGGAGAGTGCGCAACAAAGGGCTGGACTTTCTTGACGCTGGGCATTCCGGAATGGTCGTTGCTGTGCTATCTGGCACTTGGAGCGTGGTCGGTTCTGGTTGCGTTCAGATCACAATACTTGAAGCGAGTAACGCTATAAAAATTCATTTTTTATAACTAAGTTATTGTTTGTTTTTTACGACCGGTTCTCTTTCATAAATTGTAAGAAATTCCATACTTACCCGGCACATAAGCGTACCTGATACAGTGCTCAGCGAAGTCTCAGGCAGTGCCCCGCTATCTGCAGCTTGGTCAGCTTTGCAGTTCGTCAGATAGGTGGGTGTATGTATGACGTTGTGGATATTGCGATCGGATTATCATGTGTTATTCGTGGAGCCGACTTTAAGCCATCTTAGCAGGGTGGCATAAAATTGGTCTGGATCCACGGGTTTGGTAATGAAGTCATTCATACCTGCTTCTTCACAAGCTCGTCTATCTTCATCGAAGGCGTTAGCGGTCATCGCCAGAATCGGAATTATGTCATAGCCTGGTATCGATCGAATGGCACGCGTAGCATCCAGACCGTTCATATTTGGCATTTGCACGTCCATCAGAATTAGGCCATAGGAATTTTTTTCAACTTTATTAATTGCTTCCAGGCCATCTGTGGCGGTATCCACCATTAATCCAGCGTGATCCAGAATTTCCAGTGCTACTTCGAGATTGAAATCATTATCTTCGACCAGTAGCAGCCTCACGCCACCAAAGGCTGCTCGTAACTGCGTTTCTGCATCGGGAGTGACAGCGGTGGAGTTAGGTCTGGCAGCCATGGAGCTGTGACTACTATGCAAGTGAGCGGTAAACCAGAAGATACTGCCAGTACCAAGTACGCTATGAACACCGACTTCGCCGCCCATCAGTTCCGCCAGGCGCCGGGTTATGGTGAGTCCGAGTCCGGTACCCCCATATTTTCGCGTGGTAGAGGCATCCGCCTGCTCGAATGCCTGGAACAATCTAGCCAGTACTTCCTGGCTGATACCGATACCGGTATCTTTAACTTCAAACCGCACCAACAGGTTGTCGTTGTCCTTTTTAAGCAGCTTTGCGCTAAGCGTGATCGAGCCGTGCTCGGTAAATTTGACTGCATTTCCGGCAAAATTAAGCAGTGCCTGTTTCAGCCGGGTTGAGTCGCCTCGCAAAAAAACAGGTACTTGCTCGTTTTCCACAGCCACGCGCAGCCCTTTGTCCTGGGCAGATTCGCTGATGATGGCTGCAACATTATCAAGTATGGATGAGAGGTGAAAGTCTGAATTTTCCAGTTGTAATCGGCCGGCATCGATTTTGGATAGGTCAAGAATATCGTTAATAATCGCCAGTAGGTGCAGGCTCGCACTTTCAATTTTACCCAGTCTCTCGTCTTGATCTGGTGAAGTGTTTGCGCGCCGCAACAAGTAGGTTAAACCGATAATGGCATTCATTGGTGTGCGAATTTCATGGCTCATGTTGGCGAGGAATGCACTCTTGGCGACATTGGCAGATTCGGCTGCATCGCGTGCCTGCGCAAGCTGGGCAGTGCGTTCCTCGACCAGTTTTTCGAGATGCTGACGATAGGTTTTAAGCTCTGTTTCTGCAGCTTTGTGTTCTGTCATGTCATTCAGCACGACCAGTGCAATATTCTCCACAAATGCCATGTGGAATTCGATATGACGCTGACTACCGTCCAGACAGGTAACAATGGCTTCCAGCGGATTGATATAGGTGCGCCCGCTGCTTTTGGCTGTCTCAATGTTTTTTTGCCAAAGTTCGTGAATTTGTTTGCGGTATTCCTGATCGGGAAAGGCATGCAGTCCCCACTCTACAATTCCGCTGACTTCCTTGATGGTGTAGCCAAATACTTCAGTGAAACGGCGATTCATCATCAGTACTCTTGAGGTGCTGTCGTTTTGGGTAACGAGTGTCGGTTGCGGCGAAGTATTCACCAGTTCTCGAAACATCTGTTCATTCGTTTGCAGCGCGGTATGAGTGGACAGAATTTTGCGGCTCATGTCGTCGAACGCATGGCCCAGTTCGGCGATTTCATCATGTTCGGATGCTACTATACCTGTCTCTACCCCATATTCCCCTTTGCCGAGCCGCTCTACCGCCAGGCGCAAGGTGGCCAGATGTCTGGTGAGCCACCAGCTAAGCGCAATCATCAGTGAAGCTGCCACAACAAGTCCCAGCAATGAAATTAACCAGCTTTGGACTAGATGTGTTCGTTGCGCCGAATGGATAGGGTCCAGTGAAATGGCAAAGCGTGCATGGCCAATGATTTGACCATGAAGTTTGATGGGTATTTCCTGATCGATTTGGCCATCGCCATTGGAGTCAAAATCACCTGAGTCCACCACGAATCCGGAGGATCTCAATTCAGAATCGGGCGCAACAAAGATCAGCCTGTTTTCCTTGTCCATCAGTCTGAAATTGGTCAGTTTCTGTTCAACTTTTATTTCCTGAACTATTTCCTGCAATGTCTGGTAGTCATGCTGGGCAAGCGGTGTCGCAATTGCCGCATTGATCATGGGGCGCAAGGTGGTCAGGCGCAGGTGAACTTGTTCAAGCAAATTCCTTGCGGAAATCCGGTTGCTGTTTAAAATAATGGCGGCCAGCACAATGCTCTGTATCAACAAAGCACCCAGAATCAATTTGGCGCGAAGAGAAAGACGTACCATATGGAGCCTTAAATAAGGCTGTTCTCGGTAGCTTTTAGATAGGGATCTAGCTGTTTCATGTCTGCTTCAGTTGCCACACTTAAAGATTCATAGCCAAGCTTGGCCAGAAAAGATGCGGCTTCGGGTGTTGCGGTAAATGACAGCAATTGGTTTTGCAACTGCTGCCGCTGATGGCGCGATACAACTGGTGATGCAATAAAGACATAGCCGGGAAGCGCGCCGGCCTGAAACAGAGTCTTCATGCGATCACGTTCATTCTGCCCCAGAATACCCTGGCTGCGTGCAACCATCGCCTGGGCGATACCCTGCTTGACTGCCAATTCGCTGCTTTCATAACTGCGGGTCTCAATGACCTTGAAATCGCGATCCACGACCAGCCCTTTTTTTTCCAGCGCATTCATCATGATCATTACAACCAGCGCGCTGCTATCCAGAACGGCAATGGTTTTGCCGCGAAGCTCATCAATGGTTTGGGGACCGTCTGCATCTTTCACTAATAACTCCGAATGGTGACCCGGGCGGCACATCACCAGTGGATGCCAACCCAGCTTTGTTTGTGCCAGGCGCGCAATATGGGGTGGGCTAAGCAGCAAATCAAAATCATTTTTAAGTATGCGTTGATACATGCCTTTGAAATTCGGAGGGGTTTCAAGGCTGATCGGTTGACTATGTTTGTTTGCAAAATAATCTATTAGAGGGGAGTAAATTTCGTAGGCTCTGCGTATGCTGATAACCGGCAGTGTGCCGAGGCGCAGTGTGGAGGATTTTGCCATCGCCACACCTTTCCAGCCAAGCATGGTCAAGCTCAGCGAGAAGTGAATGAATTGACGTCTGCTTAACATAAGTCCTCCAATTTTATTTTTATCTTAACAGTATTTCGTTAAGCGGGGCTGTGTTGCGATTATATTAGCAAGCATCAGCCATTTTAAATTATTTAAGGCTGATTGTTCAGCAAAAACGAAGAGAACCCCGGTTAACAACAATGTTAAAAGTTATTTGTCATGCTCAAGCAATTTTTCGCTGCAACGACGGCAATAGACAGCGTCCTCAGCATGTCCCTCCAGCATGCAGCGTGGACAAGCAATGGCGACATTGAAATTTGTTCTGGAGCGAGCCAGCTCTACCGTCACGATACCAGTCGGCACAGCAATAATAGTATATCCCAGTATCATTACCATAGCCGCAATAGCCTGCCCCAAAGGGGTCTTGGGAGTAATGTCACCATAGCCGACAGTGGTCAGCGTAACGATGGCCCAATAGATAGATTCCGGAATGCTTGTATAGCCATGTTCAGGCCCTTCAACGGCAAACATCAAGGTGCCGAGTATGATCACCAGCGTCAGTACCGTTAATAAAAACACCAGCAATTTGCGCCGGCTGGCGGCCAGGGCATTTGCCATGACAGCGCTTTCTTCAAGGTAATAGGATAGTTTGAGTATCCTGAAGATGCGCAGTAAACGTAATAAACGCAGAGATATCGCATAACTTGACCCTGTAATGAACAGACCTATATAGCTGGGCAAGGTCGAGAGCAAGTCTACAATTCCCATAAAACTGAATATATAGGCGCCGTGTTTTCTGACCGACACCACACGGGCAATATATTCAACAGAGAAGATGATGGTGATCAACCACTCGAAATAATTAAACAAGTTGCCCCATCTTGCATGGATACCCGGCACACTGTCCAGCATAACGGCCAGCACGCTGAGAACGATGGCAATGACCAGCACAATGTCGAACAGTTTACCCGCAGGGGTGTCGGCTTCGAAAATAATACGGTAGAGCGTATCACGCCACTTTGCGCGAGTAGTGTTGGTCATGGCAGAGTATGTTTAATGTTGTAAATATATTGGTTAATTTGGTTTATTTTTTGACTGGCGAATTACTTGGAAGGAGATAAATAGCTCATTTTTTTATAGTTGAAAAGAGCGCGTTGCGTAGGAATAATAGCACCGCGGGCTTGAAGTCGTCATAATTAGTTAAGGGTAATGCTTGCTTGTTCGTTTTGAATAAAATCAAAGACAATGCGTTAACTCAGAATCAACAGAAGGGATGCATGCCTTGGGCTTTCTATGGTTTAATGCCTCAAGTTCTCGGACTTTTATATTTATGAAGGTGACGACATGCTGACAGTATTGGTTATCAACTCGAAAGGTGGTTCGGGCAAGACTACCCTGACCACCAACATAGCGAGTTATTACGCGGACAAAAATCAAAAAACTGCAATCATAGACTACGATCCGCAGGGTTCAAGTCTGCAGTGGTTGGGCGTTCGCCCAGTGCATTTAAACCGGATTCACGGTGCCAATGGTGCTCCGGCCAAGGGTACGGCTCTGCGCAGCACGCTTGCATGGGTGCCGGATGATACCCAGGTACTGGTGATAGATGCGCCTGCGGGGGCAAGTGGTTTGTTGCTGAAGGAGCTGGTGCGCAAGGCGCATTACATTGTCATACCGGTTGCGCCGTCTCCTATCGATATTCGTGCCACTGCAGGCTTTATCAAAGACTTGCTTTTGACCGGGGGGGCGCATGCCAGCAAGGTAAAAATTGCAGTTGTTGCCAACCGTGTGCGCAGCCAGTCCACCACAGCCTATGCGGCGCTGGAACGGTTTTTGAATTCGCTCAAACTGCCATTTTTGACCAGTATCAGTGATTCTGAAACCTATCTGAAAGCGGCTGAAAGCGGCGAGGGTGTGTTTGATATGGATGAAGTTGCAACGTTTTCAGAAAGGCAGGAGTTCATGCCTATTATGAAATGGATGGAAGGACACTTCCCGAACCGCTTTGGTGTACGTGCAGATGACAAAGTGGTGAGCCTGGAGAGCTCTAAAAAATATGCCGCCTATCGCGGTGGAAAATAGCCTTTCAGTCTTCGCTAATTCAATAAAATAAATCAGCTTAAAGCCAGTGTCGCGGCAATCAATATTGCCAGCCCCATCGTAAGTGTGAACCAGGCTAATTCGTGGTCATGCAGCAAGCGGCGCAATAATCCCGGGGAATGAGGTATGCGTGCCAGGCGTTGACGGTCACGCGGGGCGGGTGTTTGCAGACGAGCAAGGGCAGCGTCGGAATCGAAACGTAGCGACAGGATAAAGCGGTTATTGGTTTCCACGTCGGCAGGCAAACGGCGCAAGGTTTGTGCCGCATTGCCGGTGGGCTTGAGTGCGATCGTTTTGTCTGTGGCTTGCCCTGCGGGTGGAATAGCGTTGCCTGAGTTGTTGCTAGCGTTAGGGGTCTCTGTTGGCGGAGCGAGTTCCTGCAAACAATG
>Ga0315272_10001190_pt1 | contig 12961 bp, 15 predicted proteins | sample C3_middle_MG_FD_203918 | JGI IMG/M metagenome (GOLD analysis project Ga0315272, IMG submission 203918) | Sediment microbial communities from Yellowstone Lake, YNP, Wyoming, USA - C3_middle | ecosystem: Environmental > Aquatic > Freshwater > Lake > Sediment | place: USA: Wyoming | collected...
ATCGTGGAATTCGGCCCTGGCATCTTCGGAATCGAGGCTGCCAGCCAGGCCTATTTCCACAAACCCGCCGCCCGACTGAATAGCGCGGAATCCGCCATCCTGGCGGCAATCCTGCCCAGCCCCCTGCGCTCAAACGCCGCTCGCCCTTCCGGCTACATCAGCGAACGGGCCTTGCATATCCAGCAGCAAATGCGGTTCATGGGCGGCCCCCCCTCACTCAAACCTCTCGCCCCGAATCCTAAGAAATAAGCTTCCCGCCCTGCTCGTCGAGGCTAACGCGCACCTCTTTCCGGGTAAAAGGGCAGCGGAAGACAAGCCGATGGGCGACAAGCTCCATGCCAGTGCTGTTTTTGTTCCCGACCCCGTATTTCGGATCGCCAAAAACGGGATGACCGAGCATGGCAAAGTGGCGGCGGATCTGATGCAGACGTCCGGTCTTGAGAGTGACTTCGACCACAGAGGTGTCGCTGGCCGGGTCATGGGAGGTAAGAGTATATTGGGTAATGGCGGGCTTGCCGTCCAAGGGCAGTTCGATCACTCCCTGCTCCGGGCTGGGACAACCGACCACCGTCACCCGGTACTGCTTGTCGATACCGCTGTCCTGCAACAGTTTGGAAAGCTTGGCCGCCGCCGTCTTGCTGTGGGCCAGGATCATCAGACCCGCGGCCTCCCGGTCAAGCCGGTGCACGGGCAGGACCGGCCGCTTCAACCGAAAATGGACCTCGACCTGGCGCACCAGCGAGCAATGGTCGCCATAGTCCGTCCCCTGCGCGAGGAGTCCGGCGGGTTTCAGCCAAACGCTGTACTGACCGGCATCGTGCAGACACTGGGCCACCGGAGGTTTCACCGCAAGCAGCCGTGCGTCGTAATACAGGTCAAGCACATCGCCTGAAAGAGGCTGCGCGGTTGCCTTGCGCAGCCGTTTCCGTCCACCCCTTTTGCCGGTCAGCCAGACCGCTCCCTTGCACATGGCGTCTTTGACCCGACTCTTGGCAAGCCCGGCACGGGCCGCCACCAACTCGCAGGCCGTGCCGACATCCTCGGGGACAACGGTGATCCGCAGGGTAAATGCTGCTGAAAGATGTGCCGCCTCTGGGGTGCTATCTGAAATGTTCATAGCCTCGATAACTGATCTCCCGGCGCTGGCCCGCCTCTTCAAGAAAAACCCCGTGTCCCTCGACAATCCGCCCCACCACGAAGAGTTCCCTGCCGACTTGCTCCCTGACCAGATTGCTTAAGGCCACGACCTGCTGTTCACCTACGGTGAAGAGCAACTGATAATCCTCCCCCCCGAAAAGAGCCCAGTCCATGGCCGATTGACCGCAGAGTTCCGCCGCCTTACCCAGAATCGGCGAAAGGGGAATCTTTTCCGCCGTCACCACCGCCCCGACCCCGCTCTCGGTACAGATATGGGCGAGATCCGTGGCCAGGCCGTCGGAGAGATCCTGCATGGCGTGGACCAAGCCGCTTGTCGCCAGCGCTCGGCCTAAAACCACCTGAGGCACAGGGTTCAGATGGGCGGCAACCAGGGTCTGCCAGCCGGAATCATGCGCACGTTCCAACCGACACAAGGCCAAGCCAGCCGCCGCCTCGCCCAAAAACCCGCTGACCAGAACTACATCCCCAACCCGAGCGCCTTTTCTGGTAATCAGCTCTGCCTCGGCCATCTCCCCAAGCACCGTGACGGAAAGTACGCTCTCATGCCCGCTCTGCACCGTATCCCCGCCGATCAGCACAGCCCCATGCTCGGCAAGCACGGCAAGGAAACCGGCCATGAACGCATCCAGCCACTTGCCATCAAAGGCTGGAGTCAACGCCAAAGAAAGCAAGGCGAAACGAGGTATGCCGCCCATGGCCGCGATATCGCTGATATTGACCGAGGCCGCCTTTCGGCCCAGTTCAAGGGGAGGATGCCAAGCCAGATCAAAATGCACCCCTTCCACCATGGTGTCGGTGGTAACCAGACTGACCTGGCCCGGGGCTATTTTGTACACCGCACAGTCATCGCCGATTGCGACCAGAAGATCGCCTGAACTTCCGGCTGCCTGGCGGATGCGGGCAATAATCTCTCTTTCTCCTCCTGGCCTGGCCATACGCATCCTTAATTTTTCGTCACGCCGTCGCCGCTTACACTGCTGTGCCAACCGGCATAAAGAGCCGTAATGAAATAGGCAAAAAAATGCAAATAGTTCGCAACGGCTCTTAAGTTTTCTTGAAATTATCCCGATCTGTTAGCCAAAGGAGAACGAGGAACCAATCATGCAAGTAATCTGCTGCGTCTGCCACAAAACAAAAAAACCAAAGGGCTGGGCCAAACAGGCTGCCAGATCCGGGACGCAACTCTCGCACGGCTATTGCCCCCAGTGTTATCAGCAGATGATGGAGAGAATTGAAAACTTCTTTGGCATGAACGGCTGCCGCAAAAGCGCCTGACCCGCCCGCCGCCTTCCTACTTGATTACCTTAAGGTGCGGCCCTTTCTTTTTCCCAGGCCCGATCTGTACGCCGATTTTCTCCTGCGCCGATTCCCCGCCCCCTCCAAAATCAATGGCCTTGATAAACCGTTCCTCGCCACCCATGGTGAATAGTTCCTGACCGGTGAACTGCGGCGTCCGCAGAGTCCAGGCTACCTTCTGCGGAGGAATGGTCAACAACTGCAAGCTCACCTGCCACCACTCATCTTTCTTGTCATAATCCCGCTCGATCCCGGTGACCAGGGCATACATGATTCGTTCGGCCACGATCAGGACAATATCCCCGACTTGGGTGGTCTCTTTAAAAACAAAGATGTTTTTCAGGTCATTCACAATTTTTTCTATCATGGAAAGATCTCACAAAGAGGGAACTAGAACACAGGGGCCTTCACAAAAAAAGCAAGATACCCAATCAGGGCGATTCTTTCAACCAAAGCCCCATTCAAGCATGATACCACGGATCACCACGCTTTCCTGTTGTTCTTTTGGCCTTTTTTTTGTTTAGGAGCCGTTCGGAATAACCATTATTTCTTAAGCTATTCCGTCGCCGTTGACACTGTTACCGCTCATCCTTATGCCGTTCTTGCCATTTGAATGATATGATTATTTTGTTACAATGGCTTAATTTTGTTACGATGCACCTTCGCCCACTTTATCGGGAACTTTTCTTCCGGTGGCTTGTCTTAATAACATACAAAAAAATTGTCCTTGGTTCAGGGGCAAGCGGATCACGATGCCATATCAAGAAGCACCCGAACTTGTCCGCGCCTTCCGCCAGGGAGACCATCAGGCCTTTAACCGACTGGTGACGCTCTACCAGAGAAAAATTTACAATCTGGCTCTGGGCTACGTAAAACAGGAAGATGAAGCCAAAGACCTCGCCCAGGATATCTTCGTCACCGTATACCGGCAGATAGACAAACTGAAAGAAGAAAGCAAATTCGGGGCCTGGCTCTATCAACTGGCCTTGAACCACTGCAGGAACCGCTACCAGAAACTGCGCCGCCGGGGATTTTTCAGCAACCAGTCCCTCGACGACCCGGAAACAGGCCTGAACCTAAGCTCCGGCGCCACCCCGGAAAAAGATTATGAACGGCAGAACACCGTACGGCTGGTGAGGGAAGCCATCGCCTCCCTGGCTCCGGCGGAAAAGGAAATCGTTCTTCTCCGTGATCTCCAGGAGCTGTCGTACGAAGAAATCAGTGAGATTCTTGATCTGCCCATGGGCACGGTCAAGTCAAAGTTGAACCGGGCCAGGCTGGCCCTGAAAAACCGCCTAAAACATTTTAGGTAAACGGTCCGCCCATGCAATGCACTGAAATCCAGCAAATGTTCACCGATTTCGCCGACAACACCCTTGGCCGCGAGGAGCTGCACGCCCTGACCGACCATCTTCTCGGTTGCCCGACCTGCGCCCTGGAATGGCGGGAGTTTCAGCATACTCTCAGCTTGGTGCACAGTCTTGAGACACAGACACCCCCAGCCGATCTGCTGCAGGGCATCCATCTCAAGCTGGCAAAAGGGGGGATGTTCGATCGGGTATGGACTCTTGTCGAGGCCCTGAATTTCTCCCTGTCAATCCCCACCGCCGCCGCCATATTCACCATCGCCATGCTGGCCGGTTTTTTGCTAAAAAGCTCCCCCCTGGAGCAGCCCACCATCTTCCCCTCCGCCCCTGCCCGGATCAGCACCTTGCGTCTTGGCGAGGTTCCCACGCCCAGACGACAGCCCATTTCCCCCAACGCCATGTTTGCCGTTTCCCATAATGGAGGGCCGCCAAGCGAGACCATGAGGCCGCTTGCCCAAACAGCCTTGGCAACCCACCCGACCATGGATAATGACGCCCACCGCTTGTTGTCCCCGGATATGCATGTGCTCATCGCGGATACCGACCACGACAGCCAGATCGCGCTCTTTCAAGAAATGCTGCACCGAAACTGGCAGATCCACCGCATAACCGCCAATTTATTTCTTATCCATCTTCCCCAGGCGGAGTTGGAAGAGTTCCATGAACTCCTGAGCCAACACCATTTCGCTCTGATGCCGGCTGCGGCGGCCCAAACACAATTCGGCAGCGACAAAAAAGTCTTAACCGCTGCCATCCGCTTTCAATAAAAAAATGTTCCCCGTTTTTTTCAGGAACTTTTACCCGGCAAACTGTGTCTTAATAATTAAGATGCGCATCATCCAAAGCATCTCTTCTTCCTCCCCCTTCTTCCCCAGAAGGGCTCTCTCCTGGGACCGCAGAGCCGCCCCGCTCCTGCGGTCCCGCTTTTTTTCAAATGAGGGCGCGCACACCGAACTTGACATCCATGAAAAGAAATATACACCATAGAAGATATGCCTAACCCCACCAACTCCGCACCGACATACCATTTTTATATTGCCAAACACACCAAGGAGTATGCCATGATGCCCCCCCGACCAACCTTCTCCCGCCGCCACCCAGCATCTGTTTTTCTGGCCCTTCTGCTCATGGGGTTCTTTCTCACAATACTGCCTGGAATAAGCCGGGCAGCGAGCAGCCCCCCGGAAACCTTTGCCGACCTGGCGGAAAAACTCAGCCCCACCGTGGTCAACATCTACACCACCCAGACGGTCAAAGCCCCCCGCTCGTTCCATGACATGTTCAACGACCAGGACATCCCCGAGCCCTTCCGTCACTTCTTCGGTCCCTCTCCCTTTGGTCAAGAGCAACCCCAACAGGACCAAAAACGAACCAGCCTCGGCTCAGGAGTAATCATCTCCAAGGACGGATACATTGTCACCAACAACCATGTCGTGGAAAACGCCGACACCATCAATGTGCGCCTGACCAACTTCGAGGAATACGACGCAAAGGTAATCGGTCGCGACCCAAAATCAGACCTCGCCCTGCTCAAGATCACGCCGAAAAACGGCCTGCTGGTGACAGCCTTCGGGGATTCGGACAAATTGCGGGTGGGCGACTGGGTCATGGCCATCGGCAACCCCTTTGGCTTTGAACAAACCGTAACAGCCGGAATTGTCAGCGGCAAGGGCCGCTCTCTGGGCAGCGGCCCCTATGAAAATTTCATTCAGACAGACGCTTCCATCAATCCCGGCAATTCCGGGGGCCCCCTGTTCAATCTCAAGGGCGAGATGATCGGAATCAACACCGCCATTTACAGTCGTAGCGGTGGCAACATAGGCATCGGCTTCGCCATCCCGGCCAACATGGCAAAAAATGTTGTCAACCAGCTCAAGGAACACGGTGCGGTGGTGCGCGGCTGGCTTGGAGTGATGATTCAACCCGTCACCCCGGAGTTGGCGTCCCAGTTCAAAATGGAGCGGCCCATCGGCGCTCTGGTGGGCGAGGTCACCCCCGGAAGTCCAGCGGACAAGGCCGGCATCAAGACAGGCGACGTCATTGTCGAATTCAACGGCAAGGAAATCTCCCAAGTCAGCATGCTGCCCAACCTGGTTGCAGACACTCCGGTGGGAAGCAAGGCGGAAATCACCCTCTTCCGTAAAGGCGCGCTGAAAAAGCTTCCCATCATCATTGCCAAACTCAACGAGGATCAGGTTGCTTCGGCTGAATCGATCGATACCCTCAACAAAAAACTGGGCCTGGGGGTGCAGGATATTACCCCGGAACTTGCTGCTGCCCTGGGCATCACCGACAAACACGGCGTGCTGATTACCGGGGTTGAACCAAACTCGCCCGCCGCATACGCCGGTCTGCGCAAAGGGGATCTTATCCTTGAGGTAAACCAGAAGCCCGTGGTGGACGTAAAAGCTTTCCTTAACGAGACCAAAGGATTAAAGTCAAAAGCAACGGTTTCCTTTTTTGTCAAACGCGATGGCCGCACCCGCTTTGTCGGGATGAAGCTCCAATAATCAACATCAAGTAACAGGCATAAGGAACGAAGATGAAAACACTGCATGGTTTCGGAAAACGGATGGGATGCCTTGCCGCCCTACTGAGCATGTTCAGCCTGGCCACAGGCTGCACCTACCAGGATCGGGTCGCCCCGCTCAACCTGCCGGACGCCAAAAATGGCGGCATCGTGGTGGGCGACGGTGTCAAGATTTCCGCCTTGGCTTTTAGCAACGATGAGGCGGCCAAGCAGGCCTTCGGCTTTGGCGCACGCGATGCCGGGCTGATGCCCGTACAGGTCACCCTGCAAAACGACAGCCCGGAAAAAGTAAAGATCAACCCCGAGCAAACCTTTCTCATTGATAACAACAACAGGGCCTGGCCGATCCTCTCCCTGGAAAAAACCTACCAGCGGACTGCAGGGCATGTGGATCTTGGGGAAACAGCCAAGGGCGCTGGCAAGCCGGCTCTGCTCATGGGTGCTGCCGGAGCGCTGGCCGGATTGGCCGTAGGGGTGGTCACCGGCAAGAATGTCGGGGAGGCGATGGGAACCGGCGCCGTGCTTGGCGCGGCAGGTGGAGCGATTGTCGGAGGAGCCAAGAGCTACAGCGAAAGCGGGGAAAAAATCAAGGATGATCTTGCCTCAAAAAGCCTGCGGAACCAAACGATCCTGCCACACCAGATCGCTTACGGCGTTCTTTTCTTTCCGGGGATGCCGGGCGAGGAAGCAGATGGGGTAAAAGAGCTGCGGCTCTCCGTAACCATCGGCAACACGCCGCAGGTGGTGGTTCTTTTTCCCGCACTCAGATAATTTCAGCGGTTGGCTGACAAACGCAACGCGGCGGCATCCGCTGCCGCGACCTGAGCAATAGCCGCCCGGACCTTGGCGATGTCCTTGCGTCCGGGCGCACACTCTACCCCAGAATTGAGATCCACGGCAAAGGGACGCGCCTGCCTGACTGCCTCGCCCACATTCTCAGGGGTGAGGCCGCCTGCCAGAACAACTGGGCGGGGCGGCAACAGTTTCTCAAGCAGACCCCAGTCAAAGGTCTGCCCGGTGCCTCCGGCTGCCTTCTCATGGAAGGTGTCAAACAAAAAGGCGGAAACCACATCGGCATAGGGCACCAAATCTTCCCTGGTTGTGGACTCCCGCACCCGAAAAACTTTCATTACCCGACAGGCGATTTCCGCGCAGTACGCAGGGGATTCTGCTCCGTGCAGCTGAACCTTGGTTAAGCCGCAGTAGTGAGCAATCTCATTCACCTTCCCAGCTTCCTGATCGACAAAAACCCCCACCGCATCGACAAAGGGCGGCAGGCTTTTTACAATTTCCCGAGCTCGTTCCGGGTCAATGTACCGGGGGCTTTGCTTTACAAAAATCAAGCCGATTGCATCCACTCCGGCCGCCACCACTGCGGCGACCTCGGCCATCTCCCGCATCCCGCATACCTTAATCCGCGTTCTCGCGTGCATATCATTCATCCTTGATGCCCGCCAACCAAAGCCCGCAGAGCCTCGGCTGGGTCCGCAGCCCGCATCAACGTTTCCCCGACCAAAGCCGCCCGAATCCCATGCTCCGCAAGTCGCAACATATCCTGATGGTCACGGATTCCTGATTCGCTCACCAGGGGAATCTCCTTCGGAATCATCTTCTGCAAGCGGAAGGTGGTGTTCAGATCCATGGAAAAATCACGCAAATCGCGGTTATTGACCCCGATCAGGCGGCTCCCCGCAGCCACGGCCTTTTCGACCTCCGCCTCGTCATGCACCTCCACCAGGGCGTCCATGCCAAGCTCGGTGGCCAAGCCCAAATACTCCTGTATCTGGGCGGTCTCAAGAATGGCGGCAATCAGCAGAATCGCGTCGGCACCGCAAGCCCGCGCCTCCCGAATTTGAAAGGGATCGATGATGAAATCCTTGCGCAGCACAGGCAAAGCAACCGCCGCCCGCACCGCTGGGATATAGGCAAGCGAGCCCTGGAAGAAATCCACGTCGGTGAGCACCGACAAGGCCTGGGCGCCGCCAGCCTGATAGCTGCAAGCGATGGCCACCGGATCGAAGTCGGGCCGGATCACGCCCTTGGACGGAGAAGCCTTCTTGGCCTCGGCAATAACAGCCACCCCGGGAAAATCGATGAGCGCCCGGATAAATCCGCGCGGCGGCGGAATCTCCAGATCGGGCGTAGCAATGCCTCGGGCCTTAAGAGCCGCGACCTCTTCTTTTTTGCGGGCTACGATGGTATCTAAAATCATGCTTGCACCGCCTTGGAAAAAGCAACCAGCGCATCCACCTTGTTGAGCGCGGCCCCGCTGACCACCACTTCACGGGCCAAGGCCACGCCGGAGGCCAAATCGTCGCTGCGCCCGGCAGCCATCAAAGCAGCGCCGGCATTAAGCAGGACCATGTCCAGACAAGGCCCCGGCTTGCCGCTCAACACGGAACGCAACTGCGCCGCCGCCTCGGTTGCCGTTATCCCGCCCTTGATCTCGGCCAGGCTGGCCGTGGCCATGCCCAGTTCCGAGGGATGGATGGTGTATGTTGTCAGTTCGCCGTTGGCCCAGTCGGATACCCGGGTCGCGCCAGTAATGGTGATCTCGTCGAGATTGCCCTCGCCGCACACCACCAAAGCGCGCTTGGTGCCAAGTCGGCCTAGTACCCTGGCCAAGGTTTCAGTCAAGGAGGGAGCAAATACCCCCATGAGCTGGACATTGGCACCGGCTGGGTTGGTCAAGGGGCCGAGGATATTAAAGATCGTCCTGATCCCAATCTCACGACGCGGGCCGATGGCATGCTTCATCGCCCCATGCAGTGCAGGAGCAAACATGAAGCCGATGCCGATCTCCCGGATGGATTGGCCAATCTGCTCGGCGCTCAAGCTCAGGTCCACGCCCAACGCCTCCAGCACATCGGCGCTGCCGCAATGGCTGGAAACGGAACGGTTGCCGTGCTTGGCCACAGGAACCCCGGCAGCGGCCACGACAAAGGCGCTGGTGGTGGAAACATTGAAGGTGCCGGAGGCGTCGCCCCCGGTGCCGCAGGTATCCACAAGAATCCCGCCCGCGGCAAGCGCCTGCACCCTGGTGGCTTTGGCCCGCATCACCCTGGCCGCGCCGGTGATCTCATCCACGGTTTCGCCCTTGATCCTCAGCGCGGTGATAAAAGCGCCGATCTGGGCCTGGGTAGCCTCGCCGCCCATGATGGTCTCCATCACCCCGACCATCTCTGCTTCACTCAGGTCGGTGCCCGCCACCACTTTGGCAATGGCTTCCTTCATCATGCGACCATCTCCCGGCGCTGTTTGGCAAGGATTTCCGGATAGGCCGGATCAAGAAAATTTTTCAGCAACTGCACCCCGGCCGGGGTCATGATGGATTCAGGATGGAACTGCACCCCTTCCACCGGCAGGGTTCGATGCCTGAGGCCCATGAGCTCGCCCTGATCGGAACGCGCCGTCACCATTAGGCAAGCGGGCAGGTCCGATTCCCTGACCACCAGGGAATGATAACGCATGGCCTCGAAGGGGTTGGGCAAGCCGGTGAACACCCCCAGACCGTCATGAGTAATTGGGCTGGTCTTGCCGTGCATCAGCCGCCCGGCCCGCACGGTTTGTCCGCCAAAGGCCTCGCCCAGGGATTGATGTCCCAGACAAACACCCAGCACCGGAATTTTGGTGCTGAAAAAACGGATCGCCTCGATGGAGATACCCGCCTGAGCTGGAGAACAGGGGCCGGGCGAAATCAGCAACCGGTCGGGCGCAAGAGAGGCGATGAAGAAGATATCCACCTCGTCGTTGCGGAAGATTTTCATCTCGGCGCCCATGCCCCCGAGGGTTTGGACAATGTTGTAAGTAAAGGAGTCGTAGTTGTCGATGATAACGATCATATTCTTTCTCGTGCGCGCCGGACAAGCCGGTTGCTAAAACTCTTTTTCCGCCAGTTCCACCGCCCGCCGCAGCCCCATGGATTTATTAATGGTTTCCTGATACTCCAAGGCGGGTACCGAGTCGGCGACAATCCCCGCACCGGCCTGCACCCAGAGATCATCGCCCTGCATGATGAAAGTCCGGATGGTGATGCAAAAATCCATATTCCCGGAAAAACCGAAATATCCGACGGAACCGGCATAGGGTCCCCGCCGCTCGGGTTCAAGCTCTTCAATGATCTCCATGGCCCGGATCTTCGGAGCGCCACTCACCGTGCCTGCAGGAAAGCAGGCACGCAGGACGTCGAACTGGTCTTTGCCTGGGGCCAGAGTCCCATGCACCCCGGAAACCAGATGCATGACATGGCTGTAACGCTCGACCACCACAAGATCGCGGACCTCCACCGATCCATACTGGGCAACCCGGCCCACGTCGTTGCGGCCCAAATCTACAAGCATCAGATGTTCGGCCCGCTCCTTAGGGTCGGCCAGCAACTCCTGCTCAAGGGCAGCATCCTCTTCCGGAGTTTTGCCCCGTTTTCTCGTCCCGGCAATGGGGCGCAGTTCGATATCATCCTGCTCAAGGCGGACCAGGATCTCCGGAGAAGAACCGATCTGGACCAGATCTCCGAGCTTGAGATAAAAAAGATAAGGACTGGGGTTGATATGGCGCAAAGCGCGGTAGAGTTTGAAAGGCGCCAGTTCTGTTTTGGTGTGAAAGCGTTGCGACAAAACAACCTGGATGACATCCCCGGCTTGGATATACTCCTTGGCCGCCTCCACCATTTTCTCGAAGGCTTCTTTGCTCATGTTGGAGGTGAAGGTGTGAGGCGTAGCCGCTTTCTTCCCAGCACCGCCGAGATACTCCGTGGGCATGGGGGCTTGCAGACGGACGATGACCTCCTCGATCTCAGCCTGCGCTTTCGCGTACAGAGCAGGGATATCCCGCGCTTCAATTCCAGTCCCAGTGGTCTGCACCAGATTGACCACGGTGAGTAACTGCCGGAGATTGTCGTAGATCAAGACAGTGCGCGGCACCATGAAAGAGCTGTCCGGAAATTGGGCCAGCGGCGGGTTGCTCTCGGGCAGCCGCTCCATGAAGCGCACCATGTCGTAACCCAAAAAACCTACGGCCCCGCCAAAGAAACGTGGCAAAAGCTCAGGGTCACAGGCCATTTCGGAGTTACAGGCATTGAAGGACTTAAGCAAATTTTGCAGGGCCTCAAGCGGATCGCCCTGCTGCTCCTCCGCCGTGCCCGCACGGGTGATGGTGATCCGGGTTCCTCGGCTTGCAAAGGTGACGATGGGGTCAAACCCGATAAAGGAATAACGCCCCCATTTCTCGCCGCCCTCAAGGCTTTCAAAGAGAAAGGCATGCGACTCCCCGCCAGCTACCTTGGCAAAAATGGTCAGCGGCGTATCGAGGTCAGCGACGATTTCCCGATAGATCGGCACCAAACCGGCATCGGCGGCCAGGTGTTCAAACTCCTGCAAGGAAGGTCGAAACATGATGGGTCCTCAACTCATAAAAAAAGCCATGGAACACAAGCGTCCCATGGCTTTTTTATTTTTCTTCTCGCAGCGAAACACTCTTCATAAATATACAGGTTTGATCCCTGCGCACGGCGGAAGAGGCACAACCAGGCGAAATCGGAAGGGGCCTTCGGCAAATCGTTCCCCCCAGGAGGACAACTACGCCAGGGCTCCAGCCGTTACCGGCTCTCTCGTTATATTACACCGCGGCCAACATAGCATTTACCCGCTTGGTCAAACGGGAAACCTTGCGGGAAGCGTTCTTTTTGTGGATAGAACCTTTCACCGCTGTTTTCTCTATAATAGGGATCGCCAGCTTCAGTGCTTCCTGGGCCTGATCTCCAGCTTTCAGCTCAACGGCCTCAAGGACCTTCTTCACAACACCTTTCATCTTGCTCTTATTGGAGCGATTGCGAAGCCGTTGCAACTGGTTCTGACGATTCCTTTTTTCGGCGGACTTATGATTAGCCAATTCTCAACTCCTGTTTACTGTATTGTTGATTGATTCAAGACACTCTGCCCACGTCGTTTAACGGTTGGCAGGTTTTCTGCCCGGCCGCCGTTCTCCGACAACACCGACAGAAATATGCTGGAAAATTTTGTGAAGATAAATCAAATCGCCCACCTTGTCAAGCAACAACTGGACAGTCTGTTTCGATATTTTCTCAACATACGCGAGGAGCCCTGCACAGGAAACGACTCTTTTTACAACACCATGACCGATCCCCTCAATTTTTTTTGGAAAAATCATTCATGCCCCTTGCCTGGCGCCGTGCTTTTCGTTTACCCTAAAAAGGCGACGAGATTTTTTCAACTTTTCATCCCATATTTTTTATTAACGGAACCCGAACCCCGATGCTGGAATTCGCACAGTCACTCCGCTGGCAAGACATCTTCGATATCATGATCGTTTCGTTCATCATCTATCGAATCATGCTGCTGATCCGGGGGACCCGCGCCGTCCAGATCCTGTCTGGCATCGTTGTCCTCGTCGCCCTCTATTTTGCCGCAAGAGAGTTCGAATTCCTGACCCTGTACTGGCTATTGGGCACATTTTTAAGCTCCATCTTCCTAATCATCATTATCATCTTCCAGCGGGATATCCGACGAGCCCTCGCCCAAGTCGGACAAACCACCTTTTCCAAACCGCAGGAAGACATGGTCCACATTCTGCTCGAGATTGTCAGGGCGGCGCA
>Ga0315272_10001191_pt1 | contig 12953 bp, 12 predicted proteins | sample C3_middle_MG_FD_203918 | JGI IMG/M metagenome (GOLD analysis project Ga0315272, IMG submission 203918) | Sediment microbial communities from Yellowstone Lake, YNP, Wyoming, USA - C3_middle | ecosystem: Environmental > Aquatic > Freshwater > Lake > Sediment | place: USA: Wyoming | collected...
AGGCAACAGGATCTTCTTCGTAAGCAATTATGAGGATGCAGTTGGTATGCTGGCAAAGAAATAGAGAAATGTTAACTTTGTGCATCAAATAGCCAACGACTTCATGAAAAAGGTTCACCTGAAAAAGTGGTATAAATTTCTGCTTGCATTTCTGCTTTTAATTTGCATTTTACTTTTCGCTGCACCCAGGGTTGCACGCTTGTATATCGTTAAACACAGTCAGGAGCTAATAGGCCGTAAGCTGGAAATAGAAAAGATCAGGCTGAATTATTTCACAGGAACCCTCCGGGTTTATGGAGCTAAATTGTACGAATCCGATCAGAAATCTACTTTTGTAAGCTTTAAACTTTTTAAGGTCCATCTTGCATACCTTCCATTATTCAGGAATGAAATATTTATCAAGGACATTTCGCTCGATGATCCATTTGCTGAGGTTCTCCAGAATAACGCTAAATTTAATTTTTCCGATCTTAATAAGGCCGATTCATCTGCCACCAAAAAGGATAGCATACCCTCAAAACCGATGAAATATATCATCAATAACATTAAGATAAACAGAGGATATGTTAAATATACCGATATCGCTCTCAATCATACAATTGCTCTCGACAGGCTTGACCTGTTAATTCCCGGTTTTACCTGGAACAGTGATTCAACAAACCTCGATGTGAATTTCAGATTCGTCGACGGTGGCGGATTTTACTCCAGTCTTTCACTGAATCAGGCTGACAGCACTTACGCGGTAAATCTTAAACTCGACAGTCTCAATCTTAACATAATCGAGCCATATGTTAAGAGCAATTTCCGGATCTCGTCAATGCGCGGATATCTTTCTAATGATATTAAGATCAGGGGTAATATGAGAAGTGTTATGCAGCTTGCAGTTTCAGGAATAAATCATGTTTTTGATTTCAGCATGACAGATACTTTGAGCAGAAAAATCCTGTCCTTTAAAGACGCCACCGTAGATATAAATTCTGTTCAACCTGATAAGAACATAATAAATCTTAATTCAGTGACTCTGACCGATCCATTCGTGTTTGTTGAAATGATCGATTCCACTAATAACTGGTTAACACTGATGAAATCCTCGTCAGGTCAAACCAGTGACACTCTCACTCAAAAATCTGACTCAGCTGCCGTATCTTCTTCCGGGTCATATACATTTTCAAAATTTGCAATAACAGGAGGGAAAATTCTCTACTCTGATAAAACACTAAGGTATCCTTTCGAATATACTCTTGATAACTTAAAACTGGAAAGCACTCCTGTAAATGGGAACCCTGAAAAGCTGTCTTTCAAAATCGGTGCCGGGCTTAACGGCACCGGAACCCTTGAAATGAAGCTTATCATGAATCCGGTGAAATATGATGATATGGATCTTGCGGTATCGGTCGGTCAATTTCGGATGAAAGATGTAGACGCCTATTTCAGGCATTATTTCGGGTTTCCGGTTACCGGTGGTATAATGAATTTCAAGACAGATAATAAAATAAGGCCTGAATCTCTGATAAGTGATAACAGTCTATATTTCAGGAAGTTCACTCTGGCAAAAGCGTTAAAAACCAAGGTTGAGTATCATGTCCCTCTCAGGCTGGCGCTGGGTATTCTGTCCGACAAGGATGGAATTATTGACCTTAAAGCTCCCGTAGAATCGAAGGGTAAAGATGTGAAAGTAAAATATCTTGGAAGGATCATATTAAAAATCATTGGCAATCTGTTTATTAAAGCTGCCGTTTCTCCGTTTAACCTGTTTTCTTCATCGTATAATGTTGATCCGGTTTCTCTTCAGGATATACGGCTTAACCTTTTGGAACCGGCTCCGGATGAAAAAAATCTTAAATCCGTCGATATCATTGCAGATATTCTCAGCAAGAAACCTGCTTTAAATATTGATTTTTTCTATTGTTCGGATCATAATAAAGCTGTTGATTCGATGGCTTATCTTCTTACAATTGATGAATACCGGAAAAACAATAATAGTTCCGCGACCAGCAATAGCAATATCCCTGACAGTATCCTGATCAGATTTCTTCACACCCGGCTATCGGCAGATCTAATAAAGATCGATTCAGGGATGAAGAGTCTATGCAGAAATTATATAGGTGCCAGAGTGGTTGAAGCTAAACTCGACTCAGTTAAATCACTCCAGTTAAATTTCATAACCAACTATCTTAGTCACGATAAAGGAATACCTGCAGACCGGTTCAGAATTGTCTCTATAGCTCCCGATACGATAAAGCCGGCAGGCAATTACCCGTCATTCAGAACTTACTTTACGGAAGGTGGAGAGAATCAGCAATAATCTCAGGTGATCTTGCTGTCTGATCATTTATACTTTTCATCCTTTTGTTTCAGAACCAGGAATCCTTCAGGCATGGCTGATTTAACAGTGATCTCCTTTCCAGTTAACGGATGCGGAAACCTGAGGGAGCAGGCATGAAGCCGCACACGGCGTACAAATTCAGCTGAGGCACCATACTTACGGTCACCAACGATCGGACACCCGAGATCAGCGAGATGTACCCTGATCTGATTCTTACGTCCTGTTTCGGTTTGAATATCAAGAAGAGTATAGCTTTCGAGGTTTTTAATGGTTTTATAATGGGTGATCGCCAGTTTGGCATCGGGTCTTTCCTTTACTGAACGCATTTTCATGGCATTGTCTTCAATCAGCCAGCTCCTGATTGTTCCTTCCGGTTTTTCCGGGACACCTTCGACAAATGCAAAGTAATGTTTCTCAGTTTCTTCCCATTTGTCCTTAATGATATCCATCGCATTCTCAGATTTTGCCAGAAGAAGAACGCCTGATACTTCTTTATCGAGCCGGTGAACAACATAAGATCTCACAATCCCTTTACTCATCTGCTTTAAAAACTCCGAAACAACCAGCTGAATATTAATGCTTCCGTCAATGCTCGAAGTTGCTATGCCTGCGGGTTTATCAATCACTATAACCTCCTTGTCCTCGTACAATACTGGGTATGGAAGACTGGCTTTGGTCGCAATTCCCGGCTTCTTTCCAAACTCAACACAATCACCTGTTTTAAGGGGGAATGAATGTAAAGTGACAGGCCTGTTATTAACAATTACAGTCCCGCTTTGTAATAACTTTTTTACTCTTGTTCTGGGAGAATCGGGATGCTGTTCAATTAAAAATTCCAGCAGAGTCTGCGATTTGCTTATTGTTATTTTCAAGTGATTACCTGTTGATGAATTAAAGGCCGAATATATAAAAATTGAGTTTCTTAATAAAGAAGATATTGCAAAGGTACCTATTAACTCTTTATAAAATCCTTTGTTTACCTTTGAGAATAAATAAATTAAACCATGAAAATAAGGGTAATAATCACCGGAGCTACTGGAATGGTTGGAGAGGGAGTTCTTATGGAGTCACTGCTTTTTCCCGATGTTGAAGAGGTATTGGTTATTAACAGAAAGCCATGTGGAGTTATACATCCAAAACTTACTGAAATAATTCATAAAGACTTTTTCAATATTGCCCCTATTGCTGACCGGTTAAAAGGATTTAATGTATGTTTTTTCTGCCTGGGAGTATCTTCAGTTGGCATGAAAGAAGAATTGTATTATTCTCTTACTTATACTCTTACAATGCATATTGCCGGGATTCTGTCGCAGCAGAATACTGACATGACTTTCTGTTACATTTCAGGTGCAGCCACCGACAGTACAGAAAAAGGCCGCCTCAACTGGGCAAGGGTCAAAGGAAAGACAGAAAACGATCTTATGAAGCTTCCCTTTAAAAAGGCATATGCTTTCAGGCCTGGTTTTCTTGAGCCCTCAAAGGATGCAAAGAATATAAAACCTTTATTCCGGGTTTTGCTAGTTCTGATCCCTTTAGTCAGACTGCTGGCACCAAATTCTGTAACAACTCTGAAGGAGCTGGGACTTGCAATGATAAAATCCGCCCTGGATGGCTATGAAAAACCGATACTTGAAGTCACTGATATCAAAGCTCTTGCAAAAAGAGAATAATTACTGTATAATTCTATTTACTCAACAGCTATACATAAAGAGATACCTGTCTTTAAAAAAAAATTACTATACTTATAAAAAATATTATCATGAATACTCTGGATTCAACATCAAAACCCACCTTCTGGTCAGGCGCCGTACGTTCAACAAAGAAAGTCATTAAATGGCTCATCATTCTTTTGATAATCTTTGGCTTCACCCTTGTATACTGGAAGTATTTCTATACTTACAGCGAGGGTTACCGTGCAGGGTTATTACAGAAATTTTCCAATAAAGGTGCCATGTTCAAAACCTATGAGGGTGAAATGATATTGAGCAGTGTATCGAGCAATACGAATGTGGCAATTGCATCAGAAAAATTTCTGTTCACTGTGACGAATAAGTCATTGGTCAGGCAATTCGACACATTGCAGGGACAATCTGTTATTGTACATTACAAACAGAAGAATGCCCCATTATTCTGGAGGGGCGACTCGCCTTATCTTGTCGATAGTGTGAAGGTAAGGAGGTAGCTCCTTTTACATAACCTTTTTAAGGATACCGAATACCCCTCTGATAAACGTTGCACTGGTGAGAACCTTGACAACATCTTTGCCGATGGTCTCTCCGACTGATCCCTGTGAACGTGATGAGGTTCTTGCCCCACCGCCTGAGTTTCTCTGCTTCTCCCACTCTTTCTGTGCGGCAGCGGCATCTGCCTCTTTCTGAACGTCTGCAACTTTTTTGTTCAGGATCTCATAGGCACTTTCGCGGTCAATCTCCTGACTGTATTTTTGCACAAGTGCAGAGGCTCTGTTTATTGAATTCAGCTCTGCCAGTGTAAGAATATCCATTCTGCTCACAGGAGCTCTCAGCATAGTGGCAGCCAGCGGAGTAGGAATTCCCTTTTCACTCAGTGCTGTTACCAGAGCTTCGCCAATTCCCAGGGCTGTAATTGCCTCATCAGTCTTATAATATTCAGATACAGGGTAGTTTTCTGCTGTAAGTTTGATTGCTTTCCTATCGACCGCTGTGAATGCCCTTAACGCATGCTGCACTTTCAGCCCCAGCTGTGCCAGTACTCCATCAGGAACATCAGTTGGATTTTGAGTAACAAAATAGATCCCAACTCCTTTTGACCTGATCAGTTTGACGATATTCTCTATCTGATCGAGAAGAGCCTTGCTTGCCTGATTGAAGATAAGGTGAGCTTCATCTATGAATATTACAAGTTCAGGTTTATCAGCATCTCCTTTTTCAGGCATCTGGCTGTATATTTCTGCAAGCAGTGAAAGCATGAAAGTAGAGAAGAGTTTTGGCTTATCCTGTATATCTGTCAGTCTCACAATATTAATATACCCGTTCCCACTTTTGTCTTTTCGCATCAGATCGCGGATATCGAATGATAGCTCTCCGAAAAAGAGCTCTGCTCCCTGCTGTTCAAGCTCGATAATTTTCCTCATAATTATCCCAGTTGTTGCAGTCGAAATTTTACCGTAATCCTTCTCAATAGCTGCTTTCCCTTCTTCTGTAACAAATTGAAGGACTTTCTTGATGTCTTTTATATCAAGCAATGCCAGCTGATTATCATCACAATATTTGAATATTAATGACAGAACACCTTCCTGTGTATCATTCAGATCAAGAATACGAGCGAGAAGCACAGGGCCAAATTCAGAAATAGTTGCCCTCAATCGTACACCTTCCTGCTGGGAAAGAGATAACAATTCAACGGGAAAGCCTTTTGGCTCATAGGGAAGATTGAGTTTTGCATGCCTCTCCTCAATAAACGGCTTCTTTTCTCCGGGCATAGCTATTCCGCTTAAGTCGCCTTTAACATCCATCAGAAGAACCGGAACTCCCCTCTCAGACAATTGTTCCGAAATAACCTGCAGGGTTTTTGTCTTCCCGGTACCTGTTGCACCGGCTATCAAACCATGCCGGTTCATTGTTTTCAATGGAATTTTTACCTGAGCTTCTGCAATCGGCTGGCCGTCAAGCATGGCACTTCCAAGAACGATACTGTCCCCGTTACATGCATAGCCATTGCTTATCTGAGCAACAAATGTCTCTTTCCTACCCATAATCTGAAAAATTTATCTGTTATTATCTAAAATAGTCCACCGCAATTTACCAGTTAATATGAAATTTTTGTCAAAACTTCCCGGAAAAAATTATAATTCAAATTTAATCAGATCAATATATAATTGGCATTTTTTGGTTTAAGTAATCTGTTACACTATCATTAAATAAGGAATTTCCGTTGGATCACCGGGCTAAATTTTTTATATTTGTTAAACAATTTAATTTATCTGTTGTTAAATCATGTGATAGTTGATGTTTAACAAATCAAAATTAAATCATGCTTGAAGAATTACTTAATTCCGTTAAATCGGAAGTAGGGGGACAAATAGGCGGCAGTGCTGATCTCCCTTCCGGAGGCATTGAAAAGATATTCAGTACTCTTGGGGACACTGTGAAAAAAGAGGCAACAGGGCAGGTACTTTCGGGGAATCTGTCACACCTGATGAATTTATTCTCCGATCAGCCCAACACCAGTCAGGCTGATGAGATCCAATCGAATATTCATTCGGGGTTTGTAGAAAATCTGATTAATAAGCTGGGTATCTCACCGGAGTTGTCTGACGGAATTGCCTCAAAAGCTGTTCCCGCATTGATAAATGCCATTACGAAACATAACAGTACAACTCCTGGTAATGATCCCTCACCTCTTCACGAGCTTTTTGGCACTTCGGGGGGGATTGGATTTATTGAAGATGCTGCTAAAAATATTTTAGGAAAGTTCCTGAAATAATTCACAACTTTTAATTAACTTTTTCTGATTTTATTTAGATTTGAGTAATCTTGTTTCACTATAAACCTTAAAATCATGGCAAAATTTGAAATTTACCAGAGTGGAAAAAACAATGAGTTCCGTTTTCGTCTTAAGGCAGGTAACGGACAGACTATCCTCAGCAGTGAAGGATATACCACCAAAGCATCTTGTCTTAACGGAATTGAATCTGTAAAGAAAAATGCCTCTGAAGAAAAGAGAATTACCACATCCAAGACACCTACCGGAATGTTCCGCTTTAATCTGACAGCTGCAAACAATCAGATTATTGGTACTAGCCAGAATTATAAAAGTGAAAGCGGGTGCAAGAATGGAATTGAATCCATCAGGAAAAATGCTGCAAAGGCAACAATCACTGAAAAGGAGAAATAGCTATCTGTTTCCCATAAACTAATTCAGTCAGCTCGCTTATACTTAATTACAGCGGGCTGACCAGACTAAATTTAATTAACTTATATCTAAATTTAATGAGAAGAATATTCTATGCTATTGTTTTGCTCCTTTCAGTTTTCGACATGACAGTCTACAGTCAGGTCACAGATGCTGAAAAGACACTAAGAACCAAGTTGACCGATTCAACACAGGGCTGGAAAAGAGGTGGTGTGTTTTCCTTAAATCTCGCACAGACATCACTCACAAACTGGGCTGCCGGGGGGCAGAATTCCTTCGCTGTAAACGGAATGTTAAGCACGTTCGCAAATTATAAAAGAGGCAAGACAGTATGGGTAAATTCACTGGATCTCGGATATGGCCTTCTGAATCAGGGCAACCTGGGCTATAGAAAAACCGATGATAAATTCGATTTTTTATCAAAATACGGGTACGAAGCTTTTAAAAATTTCTACTATGCCGCCCTGTTTAATTTCAAGACACAGATGGCACCAGGGAAAAAATATGATGATGCGGCGAAGACCAGTGAGCTTATATCTGATCTTTTTTCGCCGGCCTATGTTTTATTAGCCCTCGGTCTTGACTATAAGCCTTCAGACCATTTCAGTGCATTCATTGCCCCTCTAACCGGAAAAATCACTATAGTGAACAACAAAATGCTTTCCGATGCCGGAGCATTTGGTGTAAAACCCGGAGAGAAGTCATTAAGTGAATTCGGCGGCTATCTCAGAGCCATCTATACCAAAAATGATTTTAAGAGTGAATTTCTGAAAAATGTTACATTTACTTCCAAGATCGACCTGTTCTCAAATTATGTCAAGAACCCTCAGAATATAGTTGTGAACTGGGAAACATTAATTGCATTCAAGGTGAATAAGTTTATTTCCGCAAATATAGCCACCCAGCTAATCTATGATGATAAGATCAAGGTACCGGTTGTACGAAACGGAGAAGCAACATCAATCGGATCACTTGTTCAGTTTAAAGAAATATTAGGAGTTGGATTTTCTTATAATTTTTAACAATTACTAAACCCTGAAATTATGAAATTTGTTGATGAATTTAAAGCATTTGCCATGAAAGGTAACCTAATCGACATGGCAGTTGGTATCATTATTGGTGCTGCCTTTGGCAAAATTATCTCTTCTTTTGTCGCTGACATAGTTATGCCTCCATTGGGACTTCTGATTGGCGGTGTAAACTTCACCGATCTGAAAGTTGTACTGAAAGCTGCTGTCGATGCCACACACCCCGCAGTTACCTGGAATTATGGAAACTTCCTGCAGGTAACTTTTGACTTCCTTATCGTTGCCCTGACAATTTTCATAGTTCTGAAAGCGATCATTGCAGCTAAGAAAAAAGAAGAAGAAGCTCCTGCTATACCACCTCCACCACCTGCACCTACTAAAGAAGAATTGCTGTTAACAGAAATCAGGGATCTTCTTAAAAAATAATCCGGATTCCTGCAATGGATATAAATTCCATTGGGATTCAAAATATCAAATTGGCAGGGACGTTACAGACAACGTCCCTGCTTTTTTATGTGGCACCTTCTTTGAGCTTAAAATAAAGTCTCTGCTGTTTTTCCCCAACTTCCGTATTTTTGGTTTTTATCATATAAATTTACCAGATAAAGTAATCAAGACCCAAATGAAAATTAAACAGCTATTGATTCCTGCAACAATAATCTGCTTTTTATTCCTTCTATGGCCTGAGGCAACGGGCCAGAATACCGCAACGGGAATGAAAATTTGGTTCAACCATCCGGCAGAAAACTGGAATGACGCATTGCCAATCGGCAACGGAAAACTGGGCGCTATGGTCTTTGGCGGGGAACTCAGGGAACATCTTGAACTTAATGAGTCATCTGTATGGACGGGTGAATCGCGTTGGGATGCGAATCCCGGTGCACTCAAAGCGCTTCCGGAGGTAAGACGCCTCCTTTTTATGGGGAAATACAAGGAAGCGGAAGATCTGGCACAAAAAAATATCATGGGCCAGAAACCTCAGGATCCTGTCGCAACCTATCAGGCACTTGGAGATCTCTTCCTTGACTTTGGTCCCCAGAATAATCTTTCCAATTATAAGAGGGAACTCGATATTGAAAATGCAACAGCGAGGGTTTCCTATACAGCCAACCAGATAAATTTTCTGAGAGAGTTTTTTTCCAGTAATCCTGACCAGGCAATGATAATCAGACTGAGTGCGGATAAATCCCAAGCACTTAGCTTTACTCTGCGTCTATCGCGTCAGAGTAATAATTTCCGGATTGTATCTTCAGGCAATGATATGGAGATGAGTGAACATGTGGGAAATGGGAAAGGGGTAAAAATGTTCACCCGGCTCAGGCTTCTTGCTGACGGGGGAACATTATTTTCTGCCGGAGATAGCATGAGGGTCGATAAAGCCAATACTGTCACCATCATTGTATGTGCAGCGACAGATTACTTTGGATATGACCCCTCCGATTTGACAAAAAAACATCTGGAAGCAGCTGCTAAACGTCCATACGATGCTTTGAAACTTGACCATATCAGAGATTACCAGTCATTTTTTAAGCGGGTCGATCTCGATCTGGGCTCCGGTGACGGAAATTATTTCACTACAGATGCACGGATAGCAGCGATAAAAAACGGATATAAAGATCCTGATCTGGTTGAGTTGTACTACCAGTTTGGCAGGTATCTTCTGATCAGCAGTTCCCGTCCGGGAGGTTTGCCGGCTAATCTTCAGGGTATTTGGGCTGACGGAATGAACCCGCCCTGGAGCGCCGACTATCATATAAACATAAACATTCAGATGAATTACTGGCCCTCAGAGATCACCAACCTTGGTGAGCTTCAGACGCCGTTCATCGATTTTATAGATGCTCTGCGTCCAAATGCCCGGCGGACTGCAGAGGAAGTCTATGGGATAAAGGGAATAGTTGCGCATTATACTACCGATCCTTGGCATTTCACCGAACCTACCGGCGCACTTGTATACGGCATGTGGCCAATGGGAATTGCCTGGAGCTGTCAGAATATCTGGGATCATTACCTTTTCGGAGGAGATAAGGAATATCTCAGGACAAAGTCCTATCCGATAATGAAAGAAGCGGCTGAGTTCTGTTTAAACTGGCTGGTTCTCAACCCAGAAACCGGATACCTGGTTTCCGGCCCATCTGTTTCTCCCGAGAACAGTTTCAGGATCCCCGGTGGGAAAAGCAATGCCAGTATGGTTATGGGTCCGACAATGGATCATATGATAATACGCGACCTTTTACAGAATACCATCTCAGCCAGCAAGGTCCTTGATACAGATAAAGTTTTCCGTAAAAAAATGGAGAAAACACTCGCGAAACTGACTCCTACAAAAACAGGTTCCGATGGGAGGATAATGGAATGGAGTCAGGAATTTGAGGAACCTGAACCAGGCCACAGGCACATCTCTCACCTTTTTGGATTGCACCCTGGAAATCAGATTACCCCAAATAACCCTGAACTTCTTATAGCCGCCCGGAAAACAATTGATTTCAGGCTTGCAAATGGCGGAGGTCACACAGGATGGAGCCGCGCCTGGATAATTAACTTTTTTGCACGACTGAAGGATGGTGATAAAGCCTATGAAAACCTGATCGCCCTTCTGAGTAATTCCACAATGAACAACCTGTTTGATAACCACCCTCCCTTTCAGATCGATGGCAACTTCGGAGGCACAGCGGGAATAACGGAAATGCTGCTTCAAAGTCATGCCGGTGAAGTGGAACTCCTTCCGGCATTACCATCGGAATGGAAGAAAGGGCATATTCATGGAATTATGGCAAGAGGCGGATTCCAGGTCGATATTGACTGGGATAACGGGAAACTGGTAAAAGCAAGAATTATTTCAAAACTCGGTAATCCTATAAAGCTGGTCTATGCAGATAAGATTACCAGCCTTGCAAGCACTGAAGCCGGAAAGGAATATCTTTTCGGAGAAAACATCAACCAACTTAATTAAGTCAATACTGTAACAATCTCAGAAGATCATGAAGTCAGAACAAATGAAAGAACAGAAAAGTAACAGAATGTACAGATTTCTGATTATAGCATTCCTTGGATTTAGCTCAGCTGCCGCATTTTCACAGCATAAACTGAATATTGAAATTTCGGGGATAAGAAATAATGAGGGCAAGATAATGCTTCAGTTATTCGATTCATCAGAGAAAGTGCTGATTCAGAAAATGGAGCCCATAACAGATAAACAGTGCATTATCACCATTTCTGACCTCAAGGCTGGAAAATACGCTGTCAGGTATTATCATGACGAGAATAAAAATGGAAAAATGGAAACCAACATTGTCGGAAAACCGACTGAAGGTTACGGGTTTTCAAATAATGTAACCGGAAAATTTGGTCCGCCGCCGTTTGAAAAATGGTTGTTTGAAATTAAATCTGACCTGAAGATTTTTCTCAGACCAACATATTGATATTCTAAAAAAAATCCCATCTGGCCTGCCTCGCAGACACCTGCCGAACCAGAATAAAGGAAAAAATATTATTTTTCACTCACAAAAAGGGACGAAACGATTTATTTTCTGTCTTTAGTTCAGAAATTTAAAAAAAGAAAAGAATAAGATGACTTCGGAAAGATCGGCTATAATTATTGGGGCAGGTATCGGAGGTATTGCCACTTCGGTCTACCTGGCAAAAAAAAGGATATGAAGTATCGGTTTTTGAAAAAAATTCTGCTCCTGGAGGAAGGTGCGGCCAGCTTATTCGCGATGGACACCGTTTCAATCTGGGAGCAAATATGTTAATGATGCCGGATATCTATCGTGATGTATTTGATTCTCTGGGAATACCTCTTTTTGAAAACACCGAAATAAAAGCTCTTGATAATCTTTACAAAATTTATTTCGATAACAATGAAGTTATAGCTTTCACAACCGATAAAGAAAAAATAAAAGCTTAGCATAAAAAGATAGAGCCGGGAAGCTATCTGAAATCGCGAAAATATGTTGAGGATGGTTATGAGATCTTCCAGCTTGGTATGAATAAACTTATTGGCAGGAATTTTGACAACGTGTTTCAGTTTGCAAATTTCAGGAATATCGGTATGCTGATAAAACTTAAGACCTACATCTCGAACTGGAGATCTGCGAAAAAATTCTTCAACGATACTCACCTGAGGATGGCATACACTTTCCAGAATATCTATGTGGGTCAGAGTCCGTTTAATTCTCCGGCGCTTTTCTCGATGGTTCCGGCAGCTGAGCTGACAGAAGGTTAATTCTTTCCCAAAGGAGGCATGTATGCTATCGTCGAGAAATTATTATCAGAATCCCTTCGTAACGGAGTTACTATAAACTACAATAAACCGGTTAAAAAAATCAGCATCAACGGAAAAAAAGCAGAGGGTATTGTTCTCGAGGACGGATCTGAGATCAGGTCAGATATTATTGTTGCAAATGCTGACCTGCCGTATGTATACCGTAATTTATTGCCCGACCGGGGTAAATCAAAAAGGCTCGATAATCTGAAATTTTCATGCTCGGCAATATGCTTTCACTGGGGGCTCGATAAATCATATCCGCAGCTTCGACATCACAGTGTTTTTCTTTCCGACGGTTTCCGTGAAGGCCTCGATAAGATGATCATTGAAAAATCCGTCAGTGAACAGCCAAGCTTTTATATCCACGCTCCTGCGCTAACAGATCCCGTTGCCGCCCATGCAGGCGGAGATACTCTTTCATTTATTGTTGGTTGCGGCC